>Ga0180435_10006791_pt1 | contig 10939 bp, 8 predicted proteins | sample SS_ome_3_FD_132467 | JGI IMG/M metagenome (GOLD analysis project Ga0180435, IMG submission 132467) | Hypersaline lake sediment archaeal communities from the Salton Sea, California, USA - SS_3_S_1 metaG | ecosystem: Environmental > Aquatic > Non-marine Saline and Alkaline > Hypersaline > Sediment...
ACTGGAGCTGCAGGGATTCGAACCCTGGACCTTCTGCATGCCATGCAGACGCGCTCCCAACTGCGCCACAGCCCCGGATTTTCAAACGGCCGCCGGACCGCGCTCGGTCCGACCGCCGCTAAGTGTATATTTACCATTCGACCATCGAAAGGTCAAGCTTCAATCTTGTTTTTGCCGACAACAATCACCACTACCACTCATTGCGCCCGACGATCACACACATATCCTGCAGATCGTCATCGAGGCGTGAGAAGACCTCGCTGGCCTCGGCAGCATCATCGCACAGGATGAACATCGCACTACCGCTGCCGGTCATATGCACCGGGGCGCCGGCCGACGCCCCAAAGCGACTTCGAAGCACAGATAGTTCCCCACAGACGCGAATTGCCGCTTCGGTCAAATCATTCTGCAGCCTCTGTCGCCATAGCGAAGGCGGACCCTCGGAAAGTATACCCGCGTCCAATTGTTCCGATGCCCTCACACCAGGGAGATCGTAGGCCTCGTAGACTTCAACGGTCGAACACACCAGCGGCGCCGTTAGAATAACGGCTGTAAATTCGCTGACTTCCAACCGTTCGACGCATTCGCCCCGTCCCGTGATCCTCGCCGCGGGCGGACCGAGAAACAGCGGTACGTCGCTACCGAGTTCGGCTGCCATTGTCCGCAAATCCTCTGCGCCAAGACCCAGCCCCCATATCTCGCTGAGACCGCGCAGCGTGGCCGCGGCATCTGACGATCCACCGCCCAACCCGGCGCCGGGAGGAATAAACTTGGTAAGTTTGATGTCCGCGCCACAGACGTCCCTTCCGGCGGCCAGCAGTCTCGCCGCCCGCATCACCAGGTTCCGCTCCGGCGGACCGCAGTTGGCCCGACCGCACGTCAGCACGACCTGGCCGTCAGACCGCGGGCGAAGTTCAAGGCGATCGTACAGGGTGACTTTCGCAACCATCGAATCGATCGGATGGAAACCGTCAGGGCCTCTCGGGGCGACCAGGAGATTCAGGTTTATCTTCGCGGGCGCATGCAGGCAAAGTCCCCCGGCGTCCAGTGAGCAGTTCTCAGGCATGGATGGGAGCATCGCGGGCGGATGGCGGTCTCTGCGGTCCTGGTTCATTTGCGTCATATTCCCAAATCGCCGTAACGCTGCCGATCTCGCAGGCGGGGGTTGGCGTATGCGGTATCGCGGTCAATATGCCAGCGATTCCCGCGATTAGCAACTGGGAAATGTCGGCTGGCGGATGTCCCCTCTGCCCGATGCGTATGCAAGTTGACCGCACACCGCTTTATCATACTGCAATGAAACAACGTCCGACGCGCTGGAAACCAACTTGTAGTTGAATGCAAGGTCAGGCTAAATCGCTATTGAACCCAAATCATCCTGCGAGTGCGAATCTGATCTCGAATTGCTGAAAATCGACAATCCGGCAGATACTCTCGCAGCATAGCGAGTTACGTTGGCTCGCCTGGCCTTTTCGATCTCCTGGTCCAGTTCGTCTGTTTCATTGTGAGCTATGCAGTGGCTCGGTCGATATGCCCGGATGCTGTGACCTCCGTTGTACATCTCGTTACCTCTACGATTTGAAAAATGAACCGTTCCTGCCAATCGATCCGATTACCCTCCATGGCTAACCCGATCACTCCAGTTGACACATTATTATGCGCCTGACAAGACAGGAAAGGCAAGAAAAATTTTTCTTTTTTTCCCCGCCGAGCCCTGAACTTATCGGGGCCCTTTGCGAGGCGGAACAAGAGGCATCTTACACTCCGCGGCAACGTCGATCAGTTCTTGCCGCTCAAGCTCTTCGATGCGTTTTCCACGTGCGCCCAGAATCTCGTTGAACTTGATACATCTGTCCTGCATGCACTCGTGCGTATCGTGCGAACCTCCGAGCAGAACGAAGTTTTCGGCGCTGGTGACGCGCACCTCGCCATCATCGCAATCCATTCCCACACCGAGCAACATCGCTTTAATCTTCCGTTTACCGTCCACTGCCTGGCTCCTGCCGACTATACTTTCGCTTTCACGTTATTGTATCGCCTCAAATCAAAACAGGAAGAAAAAAAAACGCACACCGATTACAGAGGCTATCGCCTTCAAAACACTTGACACTCGTGCGGGAGGCCATATCCTAGTGCGGTCACACTTAGTTCGCACTCTTGGCTGAATGGAGCAACCTTATGTCTGAGCGGAATGTTACCGTAGTGGGTTTGCAGTGGGGAGATGAAGGTAAGGGTAAGATCGTAGACGCCCTGGCCGGGCACATGCGATATGTCGTGCGCTACTGCGGTGGGGCCAACGCGGGCCATACCGTGCTGGTCGGGCAGGAGAAATTCGCGCTGCACCTGATCCCTTGCGGCGTGCTGCGTCAAGACATATGCAACGTCGTGGGCAACGGGGTGGCTTTCGACCCGGTAGTGGCGTGGCAGGAGATTTCCGACCTCCGCCACCGAGGCGTCAATGTCGACGGCGGGAACCTTCGCATATCGTCGGCTGCAAATGTCGTAATGCCGTGGCATAAACTCCAGGACACTCTCAGCGAGGCGAGCCTTTCCGCCGGCAGGAAAATCGGTACGACCGCCAGAGGCATCGGACCGTGCTACAGCGACAAGGCCAATCGTTCGACTGCCATCCGAGTGGCCGATCTGATAGACCCGAGCGTTCTGGCCGAAAAGATTCGCGCCGTTGTCGAGATCAAGAACCGGATTTTTGCGGCCCTGTACGATGCCGATCCGATGGATGCTGAAGCGATCGCGGCGGAGTATACCGAGTTGGGCAATCATCTCGAGTCGATGATCTGCAATACCGGCGGGCTTCTGCGCGGGGCGCTGGTCCTAGGCGAGCCGATCCTGTTCGAGGGCGGACAAGGCAGCATGCTCGACGTGGATCACGGAACATATCCATTCGTGACCAGTTCCAACGTAACGGCCTGCGGAGTGCCGAGCGGCGCAGGCATTCCCCCGTCGGCCGTCGGTCGCGTCGTCGGACTTATCAAGGCATACTCGACGCGAGTGGGCGAAGGCCCCTTCCCCACCGAGCAGGACAACGAAATAGGCGATACCATCCGCCGGAGCGGTAACGAATACGGTACGACGACGGGCCGGCCTAGACGGTGCGGATGGTTTGACGCGTTCGCGGTGAAATACGCGACGGATCTCTCCGGCGTCGATGAACTGGCGTTGAGCCTTCTGGATGTCCTGACGGGCCTGGGCGAACTGAATATCTGCACGGGCTACCGCATCAATGGAAAGGAGCAGCAGATGTTCGATCCGGCGGCTATGAGTGGGGTCGAATGCACGTACAAAACGCTTGGCGGATGGGACTGCGACATAACCGGATGCCGGACATTCGAGCAACTGCCCGCCGAAGCCCGCGATTACGTGAATTGCATTGAAGAATTGCTGCAGCGCCCGGTAGGTTTCGTTTCCGTGGGACCCGAGCGATCCCAAACCATCGTGCATAATTCCCGCACCGAAGGACTCGATAGATGAAGGGGCTGCCACCTCAAACCATCACCGCGGCGCGAGCCGAATTGGGCATACCGGAAGACCATATACCCAACTCGATCGCCATTATCATGGACGGTAACGGCAGATGGGCGCGCCAGCGCGGTCTGCCCCGTGTCGCCGGGCACGCCAAGGGCGCTCTGGCCGTCCGCAAGATAGTGAAGGAATCGGCCAGGCTCGGGCTCGGCGCCCTGGCGTTGTTCGGGTTTTCAGTTCAGAACTGGCGTCGACCGGCCGACGAAATCGAAGCACTGATGGACCTCTATGCCAAGTACCTCGCATCCGAACGCGAGATGGTGATGGCCTGTAATATCCGCATGCGGCATATCGGACGGAGGGAAGGCCTGCCCCAGAGTGTCCTGGACGAAATCGACCGCACGGAAGAAGTGTCAAAAAATAACACGGGGATGCACCTGTGCCTGGCGCTGAATTATGGAAGCCGTGCGGAAATTACCCGGGCCGTTCGCGAGATCGCCTCAAAAGCCGCCACCGGCGATCTTGACATCGACCAGATCGACGATGAGACGATCTCCGCGGCACTCGACACCGCCGGCGTACCCGACCCGGATCTCCTGGTCCGCACGTCAGGTGAATTGCGAGTGAGCAACTTCCTGCTCTGGCAGATATCCTATGCCGAACTATACTCGACCAAGACCCTCTGGCCCGACTTCGACGAAGCGGAATTCCACAACGCCATAAGGGCGTATGCTTCGCGGCACAGACGCTTTGGCCAGGTAGACGACTCAAACCGCTGAATGAAAACGAGAATCATACTAGGTGCGATAATGCTCGCGGTGCTGGCCGGAGTGCTGGCGATGGACTGGTTCCTCGAACATGCGCGAGTAATACAAGTTATCCGCCCCGATGGTGCGGTGGGCGTGCTGCGAGGCCTGCCTGTCGCAATTGTGCTGATGCTCATCGCCGCCCAGGCGGTGTGGGAGATGGCCAGATTCTGCGCCGCGGCGGGCGTATTGATCCTGGGGATATCAGGCGTAATCGGCGCCGCGGGACTGGGCACGCTCCCGTTGTGGTGGCAGTTTGTCGCAGCGGAGCTTACCGGTTGGACTGTGATGGGGCTTCTGTCCGCACTGATATGGATGATCTTTATCGAGCAGATGATCGCCAGGCGGACCGCAGACGCCGTCCGCACGATAGCCTGCACCATTCTGACCGTCCTGTACCTGGGCGTTGGCGGAGCGATGATTCTCCGGATTCGCCTGGCCGATCCAAACGGACTGCTAAAGCTGGTGATGTTCATTGCGGTCGTGAAGGTCACCGATATTGGCGCCTACTTCACCGGTTCGGCGATAGGGCGTCACAAGCTCATTCGGTGGCTTTCACCGGGCAAGTCGTGGGAAGGCCTGATCGGCGGACTGACCGCTGCGATCGGAACGAGCATGCTGATAGCTCATTTTGGAGACATTGGGATCGCCCTGTGGTCGGCGGTTGTCTTCGGCGTGACGGTGGGTCTGGCCGGACAGTTCGGCGACCTGTGCGAAAGCCTTTTCAAGCGTTCGGTCATGCTCAAGGACAGTTCGTCGATCGTACCGGAGTTCGGCGGTATCCTCGACATAATCGACTCGCCCCTGATGGCCGCACCGGTCGCCTGCGCACTGTTCGCGATCATGTAAGACGAGCCCTGCCGTTTCACCATTTTCTTCACAGGCAGTAGTATCCCGCATAAATATCGTCCGCAAGAATACAAGTCTGACCTGAACCGAACACCGCTTCGCCGGCCAAGGGCAGTCCGGACACAACGAAGAGCGAACTCATTGCCCGGTAAACGGGTGAAGAACCTTTTTTACTGCGGGGCGGGGTACTTGGGGGCGCGTCCTTCGAGTACGGCCACTACGTCGTAGACCACGTCGCACATATTCTCCACGGCCTGGGGTACTCGAGCGGCGATGTGCGGTGTCAGCGTCACGTTCTCCAGCCCGAACATCGGATAGTCCGCCGGTGGCGGCTCGGGATCGTGACAGTCGATGGTGGCGCCAGATATCTTCCCTCCGCGCACCGCGTCAGCCAGGTCGCGATAGTTAACGCACGGTCCCCGAGCGGCGTTAATAAACTGCGCGCCGTCCTTGAACTCCCCCAGCGACGCCGCATCGATCAGTCCTCGCGTGCTATCGTCAAGAGGTACGTGTATTGTCACGATGTCGCTTTCGCGATAGAGTGTCGCCTTGTCGACTTCGCGGGCGTCGTAGTCCAGTTCGATCGGGCGAATATCGTTGTACAGAACCCTCATCCCCAACGCGCGCGCCGCGGCGCCGACGCGAGAACCGATCCGACCGCAACCGACGACCCCCAGAGTCATACCCGACAGGAATCGCCCGTATGCCCCCTTGCGCACGCGGTGAAACTCGGCGCCCTCGATATAACCGGACATGGGCCAAAAACGCCTGTTCATCCGGATGACTGCGGCAATAGTGTAGTCGACTACCGCCAGGGTGTTGGCCGCCGGAGTATGCACCACCTCGATCCCCCTCCGGCGGGCGGCGCCTACGTCAATATTCTCCAGTGCGACGCCCGCCCGGCCGACCACTTTCAGGCGTTCGGCACGATCGAGCAGCTCGTCGTTGACCTGCGTATATGTCCGAACGATCAGACCGTCAGCATCGCTGATACAGTCGATCGCACCGGCGGCATCGGTCCGAACGATCTCCGCATGCGCAGCGAGATACTCTATCGCTCGATCGCTCAACGGTTCGGACACCACCACCTTCAATATTGTTTCCGTGTTTTCCACTTCTCCACTTTTCCAGTTTTTCAACTTGCCTCAGCATAAGCGCATCACGTATCCAATGGCAATACCGCTCTTCTGGATTCCGGCCGGGATCTTGTCCGAATGATTCTGCGAGATCGACAATCCCGACACAGAGACTCAGAGAAACGGCGAACGACGAAAACCTGGATAACGGCGATAAGCTTAAATGCGGCGAGAGAGACAGAGAACGGTAAAAGACAGAGGTTCTATTAGAGCCCCATCTCTTGCCGTTCTCTGTCTCTCTGGCCGTTGGTGTTGCCGTAAACAAAAAAAGGTTTTGCCGTTCTCTGAGCCTCTGAGTCTCTGTGTCGAAATCCAAACCGCCCGACCGCCCATCGGAGTCAGTCGTTTTTCCTGGACCTGCCCAGAGATCGGACTCTGGAAAGCAGCTTCGTCCAGAATCCCGGGCGCGCGATACCGATCCGTTTCGACAGGCCTCGAACAGACTGATCGTTGGGGGCAAGCATATACGCCCTCGAAGCGTATCGCCTGGCCCGGTCCATCTCGCCGATTCTCAGGTGCGCCAATGCCAGATTGTAAAACGCCAGCACGTAGTCCGGCTTGAGTTTAAGGGCTTCGCGACAATGCTTGATACCCTCCCGATGCTTGTTCAATCGGAAAAAACTGACCGCGAGATTGTGCCTCGCATAAGCGTCCCCGGGCGCCAGGTCCACCAATTGCTTCAACACGGAATTCGCCTGCTTTACCAACTTTGCCTCGAGCAACAGATGACCAAGCTCGTGAAGTATGTCAATGTCATTTCCAGCGTGCTTGATCTCGTGCAGCAGGTGCCTTGCAGCCTCCTGGAGGCAACCTCGCTTCAGGAGCACACGGGCAAGCCTGGCGTGAATGAGGGGATAGGCCGGCTCGGCCTGCAGGACACCGCGAAAATGCTTTTCAGCCGCCGCGTATGCCCGCTTACTCATCGCCAACTCGCCAAGACAGAACAACGCCGCGGCGTCACCGGGATTGATCTTCAAAACCTCGACGAACTTCTGGCGCGCCTCGTCCAACTGCCCGAGGTCCATCAGCATCTCACCGTAATCCAGCAGCGTCTCGATGTCGTCGACATCACACTGCAACTCGGCTTCGTAGTATTTCCTGGCCCCTGCCAGATCTCCCTTGGCCCACAATGCTTCCGCAATCCGCGCATTGGCATGCCGGTGATTCCGATCGAGCCTGATCGTCTGCTTCCAACAGTATATTGCGCGATCGTATTCGTGGCGGGCATAGAACGAATTGCCCATGTTGTAGTAGCACAGCGAGCATTCGTCCTTTACCTGGCGAGCGAGGTAGAACATCATCTCGGCCTTGTCGTGCTGGGCCATCTCGGTATACGTGATGATCCTGTTGCAGTATGACGGCTCGTAAGTGGGATCGCTCTTTTCTATCCGTCCGAAGACTTCCAGTGATTCGGCATACATCCCCTGCCGCGTCAGGTTGACTCCAAGCGAATTGAGGATCTCGATGTCGTCAGGCTCCAGTTCCACCGCCCGCTGCAATGCCTCTCCCGCACGGACAAAATCATCCATCGCCTCGAGCGTCAGACCAAGATTGTAATGCCATGCCGCATTGTGCGGATTGATGTCTATCGCGGCGCGCAGTTCAGCGGCGGCTTCGGGCCAACGCCCCTGCTCAAAGTGCCGGTGCGCAGATTCCACCCGCGCCTCAGCATCCATCCATTCATTCAAAGGACTGTACTCACCATCCACAACTAATACCCTTCACCACTCTGCACAACGGACCTGTAGAAAACCTGTCGTGGGTCCGTCGCCACCCGGTCTTCATGTTCGATTCAACAAATCTCATTCTACACCAATAGTCACATTTCGCCAAGGTACAAAAAAAAACATGCTCCGAAACCGACGCAAGAGACATCTTGAATTGCATATTGTCCTTTGGCCTAATGTGGCGGGGTGATATCATCGCCCCATGAATCAGCGCGACCAATGGCTGCTCTGTGATGAGAATGCACTGCTGAAAGATTGCAGGGTAGATGCCTACAAATCGCCAGGGCCCGGTGGGCAACGCAAGAATAAGGTCGCCACCGCTATCCGCCTGCTCCACGAACCGTCTGGCATATCCGCACAGGGCCGACAGACACGAAGCCAGCATCGCAACAAGACACTGGCACTACGCAATCTCCGCATGCGCATCGCCTGCAACTACCGCCAACCGCAGGACCTTACCCAATTGGAACTTCCCGACGAAATAGCAGAATGCTTTCAACACACCAGGCCCGGTTCGACCGAACACGTTAAAAAACGCCTGTCCCGGAAAACTGGAAGCAGGTGCTTCTGGCCTGTGGCGGCGTTTGTGCTCGACGTGTTTGACGCCGCAGAGGGACAATTGTCCAGGGCGTCCGATGCACTTGGTATTTCCACTGCCAACTTAACCGCCTTCCTCCACGCCCACCGTCACCTTCTGGCCGCAGCTCAGATAATTCGCAAGGCACATGGCTACACACCATTAAGGTAACCCAAACACCACATCGCCAGTAACTCCGATAATTGTGCTTATTGTCCACCTTCTTTTTTTGCCCGAATAGACCATCCCGATCTGGGCGAGACTCAGATTTACCGCGCAGCAGGACCCAACCAAAACGCCAGGAGAAAATGACACTATGAAGACCCGTCAGCCTTTACCGCCGATAGTGCCTGAAAAAACGGTTCCAGTCTATAAAAAATGGGCTGACAGCAAACTGTCAGCCCTGTGTCGATGCCTGTGATCAGGGTCGGGGCATGGGTGCGGTCATAGTATTAACCACAGACACCTGACACACATAGTATCGACCGTGACCCCATCAAAAGTAAAGATAAAACCCGAACTCCCTGAATTTTTTTAATACTCCCGTTTTTTCACGGTACGGTAGTGATGCAGCAATAATCGGTAATCGCCCGAACGTATCATGCCGACCAGATCATCTGTAAATATATTTACATGAAAACGTTACAAGAAGTAACCGTCTTTACGGAAACCCTTGCCCTCGCCCTGACCCGCCACTCAAAAGTCTTTTCTTATGACCAAATTGCGCCCTGATTCATTTTTTACCGGTTTCCCGATAATTGTCGCCCGGCGCCAGGTTGTCGATCCGCGAGTTTTTCACTTTCATTTACCCCCCACGCTACAATCGCCGGTCAGACAGACTCATCCTGACGACGTCCAGCAGTTCTTTTACCTTGAACGGCTTGGTTAGAAAGCCTGCAAACCCGTGGGACATAAATTTATCGACCATTTCGTCCAGAGCAAACCCCGAGGAGAGCACCACCGGAACGTCGGGATCGATCTCCCTGATCTTCTCGATCAGTTCTACTCCACTCACATCCGACATTACCATGTCCACAATAACCAGGTCGATCTGTTTTTGGCCGTCTCGATACAGTTCGATCGCCCTCGATGAATCGCTGCAAATTGACACCTGATACCCTTCGGCCCGAAGCCACTGAGCGGTGACATCAAGTACACCATCCTCATCATCCACTACAAGTACGTGTTGTCCGCCCGCTTCGGTGCGATCGGGTCTTGATGGATCTATCTTTTCAGCATGTGGAGTCACAATCGGCAAGAGAATGCTGACGGTGGTTCCCTGATCCGGTTGGCTGATCACGTCGACGCTGCCCTGGTGGCTGACGGCGCATCCATAGACCGCCGCCAGGCCCATACCGGTCTGGTCTTGCACATCCTTCGTCGTAAAAAACGGTTCGAAAACGCGTTCGAGCGTCTGGTGGTCCATACCAATACCCGTATCGCATACGGATATCCGGACGAATGCCCCAGGCTCCACTTCGTGTGGGATTCTTTCGCACTGGTCCTCGGTAAGTACAACTTCCTCGACGCCAACTGCCAACTCACCGCCCGAGGGCATAGCCTCGCAGGCATTTAGCACGAGGTTCAGCAGTGCATCGTAAAGCCGGGGCGGATCTCCGGCCGTCACGATCGCCGTGTCGGTGAGGTTCATGTTAACGTGGATAGAGGCATCCATATCCGGTTGGACACTTCCAACAACGGACAACACCAGTTCGTTGATGTCCATTTCGACATTCCGGTGCTGTCCGCCCCTCCCGTAGGCCATCAACTGTCCGACGAGGCCCGAGGCGCGGCGGGCTGAATCGATGATCTGGAGAATGCCTTCATTCAAATCGTCCGAAGAGTCACGCGACGAGAGCAGGAGTTCGGCATTACTCTGGATTATGGTAAGCATGTTGTTGAAATGTCTTACAAATCCCCCTGCCAGAACGCCGATGGTCTCCATCTTTCGGATCCGTTCGAGACGCTGGTGAGCCTCGGACAGAGCGATTGAGGCGGCTTTGCGATGCGTTACCTCGATACCACTGAGAATACATGCGATATCGTCATCGGACGGTGATATGAACTTGCCCGGTGAGAACAGTACCGTGTGCAGCCGCCCGTCCTGGGCTCGCATATCCACTTCGAACTGCGAGACGCAATCGCCCTTGAACACCCGGTCGAGGAATTCGACGACTTGACCGGCCTGGTCGGGCGCGACCAGTTCCATCACGTGCCTGCCCTCCAACTCGGATTTGGAGTACCCGATGATCTGAACCAGTGCGGGGTTTGCGTCTGCAATACCTCCGTCGCTGCCGATGGCGATATGAATCGCGGGGCTTTGATCGTACAGGAAGCGGTATCGTTCTTCAGCCGCCCGATGCG
>Ga0180435_10006792_pt1 | contig 10938 bp, 13 predicted proteins | sample SS_ome_3_FD_132467 | JGI IMG/M metagenome (GOLD analysis project Ga0180435, IMG submission 132467) | Hypersaline lake sediment archaeal communities from the Salton Sea, California, USA - SS_3_S_1 metaG | ecosystem: Environmental > Aquatic > Non-marine Saline and Alkaline > Hypersaline >...
GTTCATCAAGCAAACTATCGAAACGGAACTGGTCGAGGAATTATCGTTCCTGGCCAATTACGACGAGACCAAGAAGGCGATTCAGAAGATCGTCGACATGCCCGACAGGCAGATCGACCTGTTCATTCGGTTTTGCCTTCAAAACAACGGACGCCTTTCCACCCGCAAACGCGTCAGCCATTTCGACTTCCTGTCCGATGACGAAGTTGCGCGTATGGAACAGGCGATCCAATCTTCCTATGGAACCGGTACGCCGGAAAGACCTCCAGCGTCGTAAAACGGTCATGACCATTTTACGATGCCCCGTAGAATGGTCACCGCATTGCTGGCGATCGGCTCCGCAACTCACTTGATCATATTGCCCAATACACGTGAACGCTTTACGTGTTTCGGCAAGTATCTTCAAGTCCATCTGCGGTTGTCCCTGCCTTTTCATCCCCAAGTTCTACATGCGTAACGATCTCCCGCCTCTCCCGACGGTTTCTGCTGCGACGGGGTAAGTAACTAATAGGCGGCCACCGTGCAGCTGCCATACGGGAGATTCGATGGCTGAGAACCTCGACAACACAATTCGCGAGAACGCCGCCGGACCCAAGCGGGCTTCGGGCGATAGCGGCAGCGTCGAGCAGCATTCGCTGAGCGACCAGATCGCCGCCGACAAGCACCTGGCCAGCAAGCAGGCGTCGATCGGCAAGGGGCTGGGCATTCGCAAGGTCAAACTTTCACCTCCGGGGACAGCATGATGTGGCCGTTCGGCAAGAGCAAAACGCGCAAGGCCCGTCAGTTCGCCCGGATGATCCGGGCCAAGTACGACGCGGCGGTAACCAATGCCGACAACATTCGGCACTGGGCGAACGCCGACGGCCTTTCCGCTGACGCGGCCGCCTCGCCGGATGTACGTCAGACGCTTCGCAATCGCAGTCGATACGAGGTGGCCACGGGCGCGGACACCGCATTGACTGTGGACGGATTGACCCAGGCCGAAGTGACCTTCGGCGAGCAGGTCAAGCCAAACGGTCGTCCGCTGGGCATTCCCGCCAGCCTGCTGCTGGTGCCTACGGCGTTGAAGGTGCCTGCCGAGCTGCTCATGACCGCCTTGTTGCTCAACGAGACCACGACCACCAACAAGGCCAAACCGGCGTCCAACCCGCATACGGGCAAATTCGACGTGGTCAGTAGCGTTTATCTGTCCAACCCGAGCTTCACCGGGGCCTGTAGCAAGGCGTGGTATCTGCTGGCCGACCCGAACCGCCTGCCCGCGCTGGAGGTGGCCTTCCTCAACGGGATCGACCGGCCGACAGTGGAGAAGACCGACGCGGACTTCAACACGCTCGGCATCCAGTTCCGAGGCTACATCGACTTCGGTGTCCGAGAACAGGACCACCGGGGCGCTTTGAAGATGAAGGGCGAAGCATAAACGCCCGTAGTGGACAACCCAAACCAGACAGGAGATATGACTGATGGCAACAGCGACATTCATTCATGACGGCAAAGCTCCTTGAAATCGCCAAGGAAGTGCTTTCCCTTGAAACGCTGGAAACCCGCAAATGGGACACCCACGACTTCCATGAACACGCCGTTTGGAGCATCAAAGAATCCCTCGAAAAAGCCTATCTGGCCGGAAGGGAATCATGCCGATAAGCCTTTAAAGCCGGAGCAATTCAGCCACCAGCTCCGTTGAACGCTTATAGCCATTAGCTTTTAACGGTATTTGCGAAAGGCTCTCAAACATTGTTGGGCTATCCACATCCGTATCATGGTAATCGCAGGAGAATTTTGCCTGCGTAATAATGTCATTCATAGAACCAACAACGCTTCGGCTTTTGGTTTTCGCAAAGACAAATTCATCCATCTCCAGAAGCTCCGGCATGAAATTTTTGTCTGGCAAATTGAACAGAAGAAATGCTTTGAACAAACGCTGCTTGAAAACTTCAAGAATATCCCCGCTCGTTTTCAACCCCTTTACAGAAATCACAATCGGCAGCAACGTGCGTTCGTTGACGAAGATCAGATACTTGCGTCTGGATGCGGTAAATTCATTGCAGTACCAATTGCCTAAGCGGGTGGTTGGCTCGGGCAAGACATCAACCGGTTTAACCTTCAGTCGATCCTGTGCCTTTTTTGTGCAGTGCAGGACGAACATAGAGCCTCTTTATAACTGTTCTTTCTTGTTCTGCAATTGCAGAACAATCGGCCATAGTTGCTGTTGTATGCTCTCAACGATCTGGCTAAATGAAAGCTCACAATCTGTCAGTAAGCTTCGTTTTAGAAACGCTTTCCACTGGGTTTCTTTGTTGCCGTCATTGATGAAATCGTCTGTGAACACCAAGGGCAACTCCGTTGGCAGTGGGGTCTTTCGCCGCTGGAAGGTGGATTGAATTGCGTCGGCAAGTTGGGTGTCATCAATACCCATGTGCTGGAGGATGATATACACATCATAAAAATCTTTCAGGCGGCTGTTCATCATTCCCAGCACAATCATGGCGTTAAACTTTTCGGCAACTACCGTGGCGGGATGATATGCGCGAATGCGAGGAGCAGGAAAATCAAGTATGGTTGGATAATCAATAATCGTCGGAGCGGGCGTTATAGCGTCCCCGAAGCCGACATCTATCTGGAGTGCGATCCGCGCATTGCCAAGATACCCAATCAGTCGAACCCGTACACCGTGATATTCCTGATCGTCCCGAATGTCATCGGTAACGATTGACTTGGGGTCAAATCGAAGTCCGTCATCGACCACTTCGGCCATGCAGGCGTCGGTGAATACTTTTTTCAATCGTTCGTGATCCAGTTCGCCGAATCCAAGCAGATCGACATCTCTGGTTGGCCTGCCCGGAACATTTCGCCAAAGCGCAAAAAGCATGGCACCTTTGAGGACAAACATCCCGTCATTCTCTGAGGCGACTATTCGATACAATAGCCGTTCCAGTCCATAACGTATCAATAGGTGATTGAACTGTTCACCCGTCTTGTCACGAATATTCAGCAGTTTCTGATGGACTGATTGCGTAACTCCACTCATCGCACAATCTCCAGATAGGGCCGCATTACATTCAGCATGCGACAGATCTTGGCGTAGCGATAGATTTCATCGACAGTCGCTTTGCCTTGAGCCAGAGATTCTTTCAGGGCTTCACGGGCAACATCAATGCCGACCTTATTGCGGAATTTGAAACAGTCCACCACCGTCTTGGCTGGAGAATAAACTCGCACCGTTACACCTTGAATTTGATGCTCCTCAATGCCGCAGGCAAAATGAGTCTCACTGACAAAAACAACGCGAAGTGGATTGTCTTTATATTTTGGGACGGTGTGGTTTCGCTCAATAGCTATCCAAACCTCCACCGGCATTTGGGTCGTTATCTCGTGAAACTGAAGGGCGGAGAGGAGGCAGATAACACCATGCGGTACAGCCAGAGAAACCGATTGAAATGTTTCGTTGTTGGCAATGTGATCAGCAGGCACGTAAATCCCTCTAGCTATTCTTCGCAAAATACCACGACTTGCCAGATAAGCCAGACTTGTTCGGCTCGCACCTATGTCCACAAGGTCAGCGGAAGTTATCCGCCCCTTTCGGGCTGCAATATCAATGATTTTTTGGGTCATTTCTTTCATAAGGAATACCATCCTAAATCAACAAATACTCCACACATAATAATAACTGCGGGCAGTTTGTCAAGTTCTTTTAAGTAGTATCGGCAAAAACACCTTGTAAATCACGATTATTTGCCGTGTTTTTGGTGCTAATTAGGCACTTTTTTGCAGGAAATAGTCATATTCTGACTACTTCTGTGAAATATCACCGTAGAGTTCGTACCACATCTGTTGCTGGGCATTCCAGTCTGGCTCCAGAGCGATGGTTTGCAGCTCGCGGAGGATGACCGTGTCGCGGCCTGATGTGGTCTGGGGCAGGTTCAGCAGTTTTTCCTGAATGTCCGGAGCGAGTAGCAGCAGGTTCATAATCTGGGTCATGCGGGCGCGGGTGACCTGGCCATAGCGGGCAAGGGTGGACATGTCTTCGACATCGCCGTCGCGGAGTATCTGCTGGAAGTGAATCGCCAAGGCCATTAGTTTGCTGATTCGCTGCGTGCGGTATGTCTTGCGTTTGGGCTTTTCGCCGAGCTGGATGGTCTTTCTCGGTCGGCGAGTTTTATTATGCGAGGGCAAGCCCGATGGCCGATGGATATTGCGAAAATGAATCTTTCGGCTGACTGTGTAACTCATACGCTGACCTCCCGAAGTCCGCTTTCAGCGGTTTGATAATTCAACGTTTTGATACCGCCGGGAGCGAAGGTGATATTGATGGTCTCGGTCTTGGCGTCGAACTCGACCCGTTCCAGAAGCAGGCTTAGCATTCGCCATTGCTCATGGTTGCTCAGCGTATCCCACAGCGGATCAAACTTGCGGCAGGCGGTGCGGATGTCATCGGCGGTAAGCTTGCCGCTTCGCAGGCCATCCAGCCGGGTGGCCACCGTGGTAATATCCCGCTCGGTAATGGCTATCTTCTCCCGTATGCCAGCGATCTGGGTTTCGTCGGGATGCGGCATGGTCAACATGGGTTTGAGTTGGGCGTTGTAGCCCGCCAATTCTTTTTGCAGTAACGCCAACCGTTTTTTGTGTTCCCGAATTTCATCTTCTACCGACTCGCGTGAGTGGCTGACGATTTCATCGATCATATTTTCATCAAGCCCGATGGTGCGGATTTCGCTGATGACAAATTGCTCGATTTCATGGGCGGGCAAGGACGGATGCGGGCAATTGGCCCAGCCTCGCGAGATAGCGTTTTGGCAGACATAATAGCGGTAACTCTTCTTCGCTTTTTCTTTTTGCTGTAGGAGTGACTCATTCCACTGTCGCAGGCTTTGCAGCGAAGGACGCCTTTCAATATTCCCCCATGTTTGTTGGGTTTGGCCCAGGTGGGCACATTGCGATTGGCGGCGAGTTTGTGTTGCGCCTGCTCGAAGATTTCCTCGCTGACGATGGCTTCGTGTTCACCTTCGTAAAGAACACCGTCGTATTGCATTTTGCCCGTATAGATGGGGTTTTTCAGCAAGGCGTGAACACGATTCTTGTCGTAGGGGTGGCCTTTATGTACGGTTCCTTTCCGGGTTACCCATTCCTTGGTATGCCAGCCGAGCCGATTGAGTTCATCGACCACCGGCAACAGGCTGCCACGTTTTAGATAGAGTCCGAAAATGGCTTTGACCTGCTCGGCCTCGGTTTCATTAACGACGAGCTTGCTTCCTGTTTCAGAGATGCTGTAACCCAGCACAGGCCGTCCGCCCGTGTACTTGCCGCGCTTGCGGGCCATCGCGATCTTGTCGCGGGTGCGTTCGGAAATCACCTCGCGTTCAAACTGGGCGAACGATAGCAGAATGTTCAGCGTTAGCCTGCCCATGCTGGTCGTGGTGTTGAACTGTTGCGTGACCGAGACGAACGAGACGTTCTTGCTCTCGAAACGTTCGAGAATTTTCGCAAAGTCCATCAGCGAGCGGCTCAGGCGGTCAACCTTGTAGACGACCACGCAGTCAATTTTGCCGGTGTCAATGTCGGCCAGCAAGCGACACAAAGCGGGCCGTTCCATGTTGCCACCGGTGAATCCGCCGTCGTCGTAGTGATCGCTCAGGCATTGCCAGCCTTGACCTTTTTGGCTGGCGATGTAGCTTTCCGCTGAATCTCGCTGCGCGTCGAGTGAGTTGAAATCCTGCTCCAGACCTTCCTCGGTCGACTTGCGTGTGTAGATGGCGCAGCGGATGGTTGGCTTTGGCCTATGTGGGGCGACGCCACTATCGAGTACGCGAATTACTGCGGCCAAGTCACCCAGTTGATCAGGCAGCATTCCCGGCGGCCGGTCAGTACGCTATTGAACATTGGATGCGGAGGTGGCAAGAATGTCTTCAATTTGAAGAAGCACTTTCGAGTTACGGGGCTGGATTTGAGCTCCACCATGATTGACCAAGCCAAGACGTTGAATCCCGACTGCGAGTTCATTAAAGGGGATATGCGATCCTTCGCGATCGGAAGGACATTTGATGCTGTCCTGATCGATGATGCGATATCTTTTATGGCCAGTCGCGACGATTTCTCGGCGGCGTTCCGCACTGCGTTTAACCACTTAAGTCCCGGTGGCGTCCTGATCGCCACACCCGATGTGACGACTGAGTCGTTCCGGCAAAACCAAACCACCGTTACCCCCGCCGAGGAACGGTCGAAACCGGACAACATTGACGCCGTCTTCATCGAAAATTCTTACGATCCCGATCCGCCTCGAATAAGAACGGTCGTATCACTATGGGCTACCTGATGGATTTCCCGATAAACCTGGCGCATGGCGTTGGAATTGCCTATGATATTTTCCGGCCGAAAGCGATCTTCCAGTTCGTTCCGCAAGCGAAGATTTTCATCTTCCAGGGTCTGTTGCTGCCGCGCCGCTTCCCGTCGTGCTCTCACGTCATGGGCTATCATACTGGCAATGATACTTAATACTCGTTTGTCTTCCTCCAGGGGCGCGTCTTTTTTAAAAACTCGATCGGCGGATATCGCCCCGATTACTTTTTGACCGATAGCGACGGGAACACAAATAAAACTGATTTCTTCCTTTGTGTCTTTTTTCCTCTGGGAACGATTGAGAAACATAGGTTCCTGCGATGCCTTGGGTACAATCATCGCTTCTCCCGTTTGCACCACGCGACCCGTGATTCCTTCTCCCATCCGGTAGCGAACCGAACGGGTTAGCTGTTCCGAAAGATTATTGGCCACTTCGATCATGATTTCATTGCCGTCAGGCGACAATAATGTCACCGTACCACCTTTCATACCCAGTTCGCTTTCGAGAACATCCAGGATAGCTGACAATGTCTGTTTCTGACCGGAAACTTCCGCTAAAATCTGACTGATCCGATACAGCGTTTCCAGTTCCTTTAAATGGTAGTCAGCCAATGTTATACGCTTCTGCAATCCGGTATCTGCGGTACTCATTTTATGAAACTCCTGTTTTGTCTTTTTTATATATAAAGATACTATATTGTAACTTATTAAAATAAATAGGACAAATATGTAATTTATTGCTACTGGTTGTTTTTAGGATAAATATTTCATAAATGTTTATTAAACAACAACATAAATTTTTTAAATACTTTTGGCATACTTTTTGTTACATACCATTTCGTAAGCTTGGCCTGGTAAATTTGTTTTATTGGCGATTAGAGCACTTTGAGATTTTATGTTCGTTATTTAGGCCGTTGTGAGGACAAGGCTGGCAAAGAAGATTGCACAGCAATATTGAAATATTGCGAGCAAATCTGATGCCGTCAGCCGAAGCCGTAAAAGGCATAATGCGAACACTAAAAATTAAATTGCTCTAGAAATTATTTTGAAAAAATTGGAAGGAACCTCAAATGTTAGCAAATGAAAGCTGTTTAAAAAACCGGATTACGAAATTATTTACCCTGGCTATCCTGGTATCTGCCGTCAATCTGGCCTTTGCTCAGGAGCAGGAAGACAAAAAATTAGGGATTGATGTAGATGCCACCTACGTCAGTAAATATATCTGGCGTGGCTATGACTTATTCGATGACCATGCCGCCTTTCAGCCCAGTGTAAATGCCGATCTGTTCAAAACTGGCTTCAGCCTCAATGTCTGGGGTTCCATTCCTATAGGTTCAGGTGGCGATGGAATTAACGATTGGCAGGAATACGATTATACCCTGGCTTATGGCTATACCCTTTTCGAGAAAGAACCGTATGCTTTGGATCTGGGTGCTAACTACATCTATTACCATTTTCCCAAACTCAATCATATGGCCGATACCCAGGAAGCGGGAATGAGCGTAGCGCTCCCGAATCTGATTAAACTCGGCGACAATGCCCTGGTCCCCAGTTATTACACCGGCAAACTCTGGCCTACTTCTTCGGGAAATCCTGATGTCGCTGGTTGGTTTCATACCTTCGGACTCAGTTATGATCTGGCGATACCTAAAACCGAATACGCCCTGTCCTTATCGACCGATATCAATTACAACGATGGTATGTTCGGCAGTGACAGTGATTTCTCTCACGCTACCGTGGGCCTTTCCACCAATGTTGATGTCGGACCCATCACCCTAACCCCATTTATCAATTACCAGATATCTATGGACGATTCCGTCAACAAAGAAAACGAATTATTTGGCGGAATAAGCGCTGCTTTTAGCTTTTAAAAAAATAACTATACTTGTTAACTTTCGCATTTTTTGCGGCCCAATATTTCATTCCCCAGGGCCTTTTGAGTGACAGGAGTTTTTATTAACTTTTGGGAAATTCCCAGAAAGCGGTTTAAAAAAGTAAAATGCATTACTAAGGCCCTGTAAATACGTCAAGTAAAAGTGCGACACGAAGCGGAGCGAAGAGCCCGGAACGGAAATCGCACTACTTTATCCCTGATTAAATAATTTTTGTATCAACCGGAACGCAGTTGGCAAGCAAATAGGTTGATTGTGTCACCCCCGGTACGTAAACAAATTGATCCTCTGATTTTCAGATTCTTTGGAAGGATTACGAAAATGAAGAAAAAATTAATCATAATAATATTTCTGATAGGTAGTGTGGGTACCTTTGCCTTCGCCGCAGATGCCCCTCCCCCAACACCTTCACCGATGGAACTTTTGGAAAATAAAATTCAGACCAATATAAACATCGTCTGGACCTGCCTGGCGGCCTTCCTCGTTTTCTTCATGCAGGCGGGCTTTGCCATGGTCGAGGCCGGCTTCACCCGCGCCAAAAATGCCGTCAACATCATCATGAAAAACCTGATGGACTTTTCTATTGGATCTTTGACGTTTTTTCTGATTGGTTTTGGCCTGATGTTCGGGGTCTCGTCCGGCTGGATCGGCACCAGTAATTTCTGCCTCTCCGGTGCATTAGGAGATGGAGAACACTGGAACTATACCTTCCTGATTTTCCAAACCGTTTTCGCCGGCACCGCTGCCACCATTGTATCCGGTGCTATGGCCGGCAGAACAAAATTCACCGGCTATTTAACCTATAGTGTATTTATTTGTGCCTTTATTTATCCGATTTTCGGTTCCTGGGCCTGGGGCGGCCTGTTGGATGGGGGCGGTTGGCTCGAAAATCTATCCACCCCCTTTTGCGATTTCGCCGGCTCGACCGTGGTACATTCGATCGGCGGATGGTTGGCTCTGGCCGGCGCCATCGTGCTAGGCCCTCGTTTAGGAAAATACGGGCTGGACGGCAAACCCCGGGCCATCCTGGGACATAATATTACCCTGGCAGCCTTGGGAGTTTTCATCCTCTGGTTTGGCTGGTTTGGTTTTAATCCCGGCAGTACGACCACGGGTAATGGCGAAATCGGACGCGTTGCCGTTACCACCAATCTGTCCGCCGCCGCCGGTGCCGTCGTCGCGATGTTTATTTCATGGGCCCTGTTTAAAAAACCCGATGCTTCGATGGCCTTAAACGGTGCCCTGGCCGGCCTGGTAGCCATTACCGCTCCTTGTTATACCGTTACTCCTATGGCATCGATCGTCATTGGCTTGATAGCCGGGCTTTTGGTAGTCTTTAGTGTTCTTTTCATTGATAGAGTGCTTAAAATTGATGATCCCGTCGGTGCCGTATCCGTACATGGTGTATGCGGTGCCTGGGGAACCATTGCCTGCGGGTTATTTAATGCGGAAAAAATTCTTGGTATCGGTGATGCCAACGGAGGATTGTTGTATGGCGGCGGTTTCGCCCAGTTAGGTACGCAGTTTCTGGGAGCAGGTGCCGCTTTTATATGGGCGCTGGGAACTGGATTCATTCTGTTCTTTGCCATTAAGAAAACCATCGGCCTGCGTGTATGCAAAGAAGAAGAACTCAAAGGTCTGGATATTTCTGAACACGGCATGGAAGCCTATAGCGGATTCCAGGTATTTACCAACCAATAAGATTGCCCTGGAATTTATTGTTGGAATTTGAAAAATGAATCTACGCAAAAATTACAGTTATCAAGTGGTTAACTTTCGCAGTTTTTACGGCCCATTTTGTCATTCCCCAGGGCATCGTGAACCTACAGAGATTTTTAAGAACTTTCGAAAGATGACTCAAAACTGCTAAAAAAGGGACAAATTCATTACTAAGGCCCTGTCGATTCGTTTCCTTAAAACGATACGAAATTAAAAGTACGAAAGTACTCAAGTGGTGTAAATCTGAAATATTGTTTGAATCCAGGCCCGACCTGGGTTGGGAGTATAGATCATGAGACTAATAATTGCTTATATCCAACCGGAAAAGCTCAATGAGGTCAAACAGGCTCTTTACAAGGCCAATATTCATAAAATGTCCGTAACCAACGCTTTGGGCTGCGGCCAGCAGGGAGGATTTCATGAATCTTACCGGGGAGTGGATATCGAAGTGAATCTGCTCAAAAAAGTAAGGTTCGAGATTGCCGTGAACGAAGCTTTTGTCCAGCCTACCATTGATGCCATCGTCACTGGCGCCAAATCAGGAAATATCGGTGACGGAAAAATCTTTGTCATCCCCTTGGAACGTTGTGTCCGCATCCGTACCGGCCAGGAAGGACAGGATGCCATAGGCTAATACGCCATGCTTCAGGGAACCCGAAGCTTTCCATCGAGGCCAAACGGTTCCTTTAAATCCGTTTTGCACGCTCTGCACCTTCGGGTGCGGGGCGTGTTTTTCTATCGAAGTATCGAGTAAACATAATCATTCCGGGACGAAGATCAGGTCAAATCACCATATTCCCACAAGTAACATAATTGTAACTTTATGGGTTATCTGATTCATTATTGCTGTTTTTCATAATTAAGAACCTTAGATATATGCTTTATATTAAAATTTAACCGGATTTGATCAGAAACTATATACAAATTGATTATCTAAACATATCAACACCAAGTTTGCCATGGTTAGTTTAATCGCCAAATGTTATACATATTTGTA
>Ga0180435_10006794_pt1 | contig 10937 bp, 6 predicted proteins | sample SS_ome_3_FD_132467 | JGI IMG/M metagenome (GOLD analysis project Ga0180435, IMG submission 132467) | Hypersaline lake sediment archaeal communities from the Salton Sea, California, USA - SS_3_S_1 metaG | ecosystem: Environmental > Aquatic > Non-marine Saline and Alkaline > Hypersaline > Sediment...
ACGGGCGCGGTCAACGGCCAGCCGAGCGTCGACGGTGGCACCAGCATCTGCGACTTCGACCCCGTCGAAAAAGACCATCAATATACGATCGAAGCATCGCTCATCCATTTTTCCGCGGCCGGCAAAAAGTTTCAGCTTGCCGATACGCCCGGTTACCCGGACTTCATCGGTCAGACAATCGGTGCGTTGCGTGGCGTCGATACGGCTGCCGTGGTGATCAACGCTCAGTCGGGCATCGAGGTCAACACCCGTCGCGTGTTCGACGAAGCCGGCAAGGCGGGCCTCGGCCGGATCATCATCATCAATAAGATGGATGCCGAGAACATCGACTTCCCTGCGTTGGTCGATAGCATCAAAGAACTCTGGGGGCCGCAGTGTGCCTTGCTCAACGTGCCGGTGGGGCATGGGGCTGATTTCAATGGTGTCTGCAACACGTTGCAGGTGCCAGACGACACCGCGGGCGCTTTGCTTGACCCGGCCGAAATTCATGAGCCGCTGATGGAGTCGATCATTGAGGTCGACGAAGAAGTGATGGAACGGTACTTCGAGGGCACACCGCCGACGGAAGAAGAACTCGGCCGATTGATCGTGCCGGCCGTTGCTGCCGGTTCGTTGGTGCCGATCCTCTGCTGCTCGGGTAAGACGGGGGTGGGCGTGAAGGAACTGATCGACGCGATGTCGCTCTGCTGCCTCTCGCCATCGGTCGTCAAACGAACGGCGAAGAACGAAGCCGGCGAGGATGTCGAAGTGGCGGCCACCGCTGACGGGCCCCTCGTCGCTCAGGTCTTCAAGACTCGCATCGACCCGTTCGTGCAGAAGCTGAGTTTCATTCGGGTCTTCTCGGGCACGCTCAAGAAGGATGCGAACGTGCCGTGTTCGTCGGCACGTAAGGGCGTCAAACTGGGGCAGTTGCTGCAGGTTCAAGGTGGCGAAACCAGCCCCGTCGATGAAGCAGGCCCCGGCGACATTGTGGCGATCGCCAAAATGGAAGATTTGCACACAGAGTCGATGCTTGGCGAGCTGGTTCTGCCGAAGATTCCCTTCCCGTCGCCGATGGTTGGCCTGGCCGTGATGCCGAAGAGCCGCGGCGATGAAACGAAGCTTTCTGGTTCGTTGGCCAAAATCGTCGAAGAGGATCCGACGTTCAAACTCGATCGCGACATGCAGACCAAAGAACTCGTCATGACCGGCATGAGCGAGTTGCATCTGTTGATCGTGCGGGAAAAACTGATCAGTCGTGACAAGGTCGAGGTCGAGACCAAAGAGCCGAAGATTCCCTACCGCGAAACAATCCAGGCGAACGCTGACGGCAGCTACCGCCACAGGAAGCAGTCGGGTGGCCGCGGTCAATTCGGTGAAGTCCACATCCGTATGTTCCCGTTGGCTCGCGGCACCGATATCGAAGAATATGCGACCAAAGCCAACTTCGCTTCGCTGAAGAGCTATCACTACGATGAAGAAACCAACTTCCTTTGGGTCGACTCAGTCGTTGGCGGCGTGATACCCGGCAACTTCATGCCGGCGATCGAAAAGGGATTCAAGGAGCGAATGACACGCGGTGTGGTAGCCGGTTACCAGGTGCAAGATGTTTGTGTCGAAGTTCACTTCGGCAAGCATCACCCGGTCGATAGTAGTGAAACCGCTTTCAAGACGGCCGGTTCGATGGCCTTCCGCAATGTATTTCAACAGGCCCAGCCGAGTTTGTTGGAACCGGTCGTGAAGTTGGCGATTACGGTGCCCGAGGACAACGTCGGTGACGTCTACAGCGACATGTCGGGTCGACGCGGTCGAGTGTTGGGCGCCGACGCCGCCGGCGGAAACCTGCAGACGGTCGAGGCCGAGGTGCCGCTGGCGGAGGTAACTACCTACGCCCGTTCGCTCTCGAGCATGACCGGCGGTCAAGGCAGTTACACGATGGAGTTCAGCCACTACGACGTCGTCCCGCCGAACGTGATGCAAGAGATCATCTCGAAAGCGAAATTGCAGGAAGAGGAAGACGAGTAATTTCTTCTCCTGTCTTGACTTTGAACTCAGATAGCCTCGATACGGCTGGTTGGCTATAATTCTTGATAGGCAGTCGTGTGCTGCGACGCGCAGTTTTTTGCGCGTTTCCACTTCGTTTTGCGTCTGGACCAGCATATGGGCATTCAAGAACTCAAGATCCAGGGCTACCGCTCGTTTCATGATGTGACGTGGCGTCCGGGGCGACTGAATCTCCTGGTGGGCCCGAATGGTGGCGGTAAGTCGAATCTGTTGCGACTGTTGCAGTTTCTTTCCGATTCCGCTGCAGGGCGACTGCGCAAGGCCGTTCAGAACGCTGGCGGCATGGGGGTGTTGCGGTGGAATGATGAGGCCGATGACATCGACGTCCGACTTAAAGCAGAATTCGGAGGGCAAAAGCGCAATGAGTATCGTCTCCTGCTCGCGCTCACGGGTTCTGGTTATGAGATTGACGCTGAATCTCTTCGGATCTGGCGATTGGCGCCCGGCGTTGAGAAATTAATCGACCGTTTCGAGGTGGAAACACCGAGGATTCGTTTGGGCGAGGATGGCCCTTGGAGCAACTTAGACGGTGCGGCATGGGAACTATCGGAGCCGGTTCTAGCCCAACTTATGCCCGGTTCTGGGCATGGAGCGGCGGTCCTGTTCCGTCGATGCCTCCTGGGGTTCACTGTTTTTAGCGAAATCGGCGGCATCGACTTGGATGCGATACGCGCTGCAACGACGACGCAGCCAGCCGAGAAACTCGAGTCGGACGGGTCGAATTTGGCCAACGTGTTGCACACGCTGTACTCGGATTCGCGTGAATTTCAGAACGACATTCGACTGGCCATGAATACCGCATTTGGGGATGAATACGAAGAGTTGGTGTTCTCACCCGCCGCCGCACAACAGATTCAACTAGCGATTCGCTGGAAATCGAGTTCCAAGCCTCATTCGGCGGACCAGTTGTCGGATGGGACGCTTCGTTTCCTGCTCTGGGTCACGGCCCTGTTGACGGCGGATCGAACGACCGTCGTCGCGATCGACGAACCGGAGGTTGGCCTCCACCCCAATATGCTGTCCATATTGGCCGACTACGCAACGGCCGCAGCCGAGCGAACTCAAGTCGTCATTAGCACGCACTCGCCCGAGTTTCTCGACTGTTTTACAGATGCTGAACCGGATGTCACCGTCTGCAATTGGGAGGAGGGTGAAAGCAAGCTCTACCAGCTTGCTCCCGATCAGCTAGCGCCATGGTTGAAAAAATACAGACTGGGACACCTCTTCACGAGCGGTGATCTGGATGTTCTGACCAACACCCAAGTAGAACCGATTGCCGATCTCAATGCCTTTCTAAAAGAACTTCCTTCCGAAACCGCCGAATCAACCGTTGCCGATGAGTAGTCGTAGATCTCTGGGCCGAAAAATATTCCTCTTCGTTGAAGGCGATAGCGAGCGCGGGGATGCGGTACGCCAAAACCTGCCGGCCTTTTTCCATCGGTGGCTGGACCCTCAGTTGCCGAAAGGGAAACGAGTTGCGCTGCAAGCGGTCAAATTCAAGGGCATCAGCGACTATATCAAGGAGGTTGGAACGAAGACCGAAATCTATCTCCAGCAACACCGCGCCGATGTGGTTTTCGGCATCGTCGATCTCTACGGGATTCCGCGGGACAAGCTTGATCTGGCTGGGTATCATTCACTGCAAGCCAAAATCGAAGCCGCCCACAACTATCTGAAGAACCTCGTGCCCAAACATTGTCGGGATCATTTTCGGCAACACTTCGCGGTTCATGAACTGGAAGCGTGGTTGTTGGCTTATCCGGAGATGTGGCCGAAGAAGATCCGTACGCAGTTGACAGCGCGCCGACCGGAGGACGTCAATTTCGACACGCCGCCTTCGAAGTGGCTTCGAAAGCAACTGGGGCGTGAATTCAAAAAGACAGTCGACGCGACTCGGATTCTACGAAACGCCGATCCGCAAACTGCGATGGATGTGTGCCCGCGACTAAAACGGCTCGCCGACGACCTACTTGCCGTTGCCCAGAGACTGGCTGCCGACTAAACTGCCTCGCGTGGAAGGTGCGGTTCTAACGACGTTCGAGGCAATTGAGATTGAATTCGTTTAACGGGATTCTGGCAGCGGCGGGGCACTCGGGTTGGCCCGATTGGCACCTCGTGGTGATGGTGCTGGGGATGATGCTGTTTGCCGCCGTGGTTGGTGGTTGGTTGGCCCAAATGCTCCATCTGCCGAGAGTCACGGCCTATCTGGTTGTCGGCTTGACGCTGGGGCCGTCCGTGCTGGACCGTATCCACGAAGACCAGCTTCAGTACCTGATACCACTCGAACGATTGGCGATGGCGCTGGTCCTTTTCGGGATGGGGTGCCACTTCACGTTCGCTCACTTCCGGCGGATCATTCGCCGCGTTTTACGTTTGTCTTTCGGCGAGTTGACGCTCACGTTCGTGCTGGTTACCGGCGGCATGTTTGCTTTGCCGTACGTAGTGCCGGCTGAGTGGCTTGGTTTTCCGATCACGCTGACGATGGCGGCCATGTTCGGTGCGCTGGCTTTGGCGACGGCTCCCGCAACCACGATTCTTGTGCTCAAAGAAAACGATTCGGAAGGCCCCGTCACTGAATACGCCACTGCCTTGGTGGCGCTGAATAATCTGGCGGCGATTCTGCTGTTCGAGATTCTACTGATTGCTGTGCACTCCACCGGCGGTACGCTGAGCACTTCGATTGGGCGCGAAGTTTGGTTGTTGGCCCGCGACATTCTCGGCAGTGTCTTACTTGGTATGGGGGCGGGGTTGGTCATCAGCTACGGATGTGGTTTGACCTCTAAGTCGAGTTGGTTGGTGCTTTTGTTGGCGATTGCGACTTTGACGTTGGGCGCCAACGAAGCGTTTGGTACGAACTACCTACTCACCTTTTTGGCCATGGGAGCGACGGTCGCCAACGCCGCCGCCGAGCCACGCGAGATCACCGGCGAATTGGATCACACGACCAAATTGTTGTGCGTGATTTTCTTCGTGATTCACGGCGCCGATCTCAACGTGCAGATGTTGTTTTCCGCGGGGGCGATCGGCGCCGGCTATATCGTTCTGCGACTGACAGGCAAATATTTTGGCATCTACCTGACAGCAGGTTGTCCACACGAGGATCCCGCCGTCAGACCTTGGTTGGGGGCAACGTTGCTCGCGCAGGCGGGGGCGGCGATCGCGCTGTCGTCGATTCTGGCGGATCCAGAGCGCGGGATCGGCGTGGCGGGCGAACAGATCAAAAGTATCATTCTGGGGACGGTCGTCTTCTTCGAAATCATCGGGCCGATCATGGCTCGCACGGCACTCATCAAGGCTGGCGAAGTCCCGCTTCGACAAGCGATCTATCACCGCACGACGTCACCCTGGGAGCAGTTGTACCTGCTCGTGAATCGAATCATGGTGGCGTTTGGGTATCAGCCGTGGCATGGTAAGTCGCCCGACGAGTTGACGATCGGGCAGTTAATGTACCGAAACCCGAAGTCGATTGCCGCTGCGGCGCATTTCGATGAGGTGGTGAGTTTTATCGAACACAGCCGAGACAACGTGTTCCCGGTAACGAGCGGCGACGAACTGATCGGCATCATTCGTTACGTGCAGCTTCGGGATGCGTTATTTGATGAAGAAGTCCACGAACTCGTCTACGCAGCCGACCTGGCCGTACCGTGTTCGATCGTCGTTAAGTCGGAAGATCACATTACGGCCACCTGGAATTACTTTCGCAGCAGTCCGGATGACGTTATCCCGGTGGTGAACAACGATGAGGAAAAAAGGCTGGTGGGACTGATCAAACGGCGTGACTTGTTCAGACTGTTTTCCAAGTTCCGTGATGGGGATGGCCCCGGCTTGGAAGGCTGAACCTTTTGCCTAAACTCCTGTCGGAGAGGATACCGAAGAGAATTCCAGGTGGGCAATCTGCATCTCTCACCCCTCGATTGGAGCTTTTTGTGGCACGCCTAGTCGTTCAATTCTGCTTGTGTACGTGTAGCTGTCCGGCCGATGCCGGGCAGCCAAATTCTCGTTGTTAGCTTACAATTCACACGTTCACAATTGCTTAGGCGTATTTGCTTGCAATCCTCAAAGCGACTCGCCGGCTGCATGTCGAGGGAATCACGATTATGTCCTCCGATTTTCGACTCAAAGAACAACTGCCCCGCTTGACCGACAAACTCGTGCAAACGTACCGCGACATCGGCACGATCAACCATCTCGGTCATTGCCCGTTGCCGAAGCACGAAGCGGTCGTCGCGGCACTGGACGATCTGAAGGACATCATCTATCCCGGCTATCGGCGTCGTGAGGGGCTGCATCTTGGCAATATCACCTATCATGTCGGCGACTTGATCGACGGTCTGCACGACAGTCTGACCACGCAAATCGCTCGGGCACTGCGGCACGAAGAGCGGGTCGAGCAGGATCTGAAACCGTGCGAGGAGGAGGACGGAGATTACGAGGCCAAGGGGCAGGCGATGGCGATCACGTTTTTGGAGAGGGTTCCCGAGTTGCGCAGTGTGCTGGCGATGGATGTCCAAGCCGCCTACGATGGCGATCCAGCGTGCAAGAACCTCGACGAGGTGATCTTCTGCTACCCGGGCCTTGAGGCGGTGACGGTCTATCGCATTGCCCACGAGTTGCACAAGCTGGGCGTACCGTTCATTCCCCGCATGATGACCGAATGGGCGCATCGGAAGACCGGCATCGATATCCATCCGGGAGCCAAGATAGGCAATTACTTTTTCATCGACCACGGTACGGGCGTGGTCATCGGCGAGACCTGCGTGATCGGTGAGTACGTCAAGCTCTATCAGGGCGTTACCCTGGGTGCATTGTCCTTCGACCTTGACGCGAATGGCAATCTGGTTCGCGATCAGAAACGGCATCCCACGGTCGAGGATCGAGTCGTGATCTACGCCAACGCCACGGTGTTGGGCGGCGATACCGTGCTTGGGCATGACAGCGTGATCGGCTCAAGCGTTTGGCTGACACGCAGCATCAAACCAAACACCACCGTCGTCTTGGAAAAGCCGAAGCTCCGCATCCGGTCGGATGAGTTGGAATAGCACCCGCTACAGCTTACACTCCCCACCCACAATCACTTGCACGGCCTTGCCCCTTAGTTCACGCCCGGCGTAGGGGCAGTTGCGGCTCTTCGAGTGATACTGCGATGGGTCGGCTGTCCACGTTACGTTTGGATCGATGATCGTCACATCGGCATCGGCGCCCGGCTTGAGCGTGCCTTTGTCGAGTCCCAATACCTTCGCGGGATTGAGTGACAACTTCTCGACGGCCTGTAGCCAAGTAAGATGGCCGGGGTCGATCAATTCGCCGATCACGATCGAGAGCGCCGTCTCGAGCGCGACGATACCGAAGGGGGCCTGATCGAGTTCGCGCATCTTCTTTTCTGAGGCGCGCGGCGAGTGGCCGCTGGCAATCACGTCGATCGTGCCGTCTGCCAAAGCGGCAATGCAGGCGTCGATATGAACTTGCGAACGTAGCGGTGGGTACGTCTTGAAGTTCGAGTCGAAGCGCCGCATCTCTTGGTCGGTCAGTGCGATGTTGTGGGGGCAAACCTCCGCCGTCACGCGTACGCCGCGGGCTTTGGCGCGTCGAATGACTTCCAGGCTGCCCACCGAAGAAATGCTCTGTAGGTGAATGCGACCGCCGGTGGCTTCGGTCAGGCGGACGTCTCTTGCCGTGTTGATGTCTTCCGCCTCGACGGGCATGCCCTTAAGGCCCAGGATCATCGACAGCTCGCCCTCGTGCATCACCCCTTCGCCGACCAGTGGAGTCGCTTGCGGGTGGTTGAGGATCGGTTTGTCGAACATCAGGCAGTATTGCAGCGCCCGACGTAAGAGGCCGGCGTTTTGGATTGGTCGGCGGGCATCGCAGAATCCGACGGCCCCGGCTGAGACGAGCGTGCCGATCTCAGCAAGTTGTTCACCCTCGCGACCCTTGCTCACGCATGCGAGCACGAACACATTGCAGTTGTTGAGTCGAAGGGCTTGATGCTTGACAAATTCCACGCCGGCTTGTGTTTCGATAGGCGGGTCGGTGTTGGGGGCGCAGGCGATCGAGGTGAATCCGCCCGCGATCGCCGCGGCCGTACCGGTCTCGATCGTTTCGTCCTCTTCCCAGCCCGGTTCCTGTAATTCGACATTCAGGTCGATGAAGCCCGGCGTGACGATTTTGTCGGTTGCATCGATGACCGTGTCGTGCCCATCGGCGGCAACGTCGATACCGACGATCTTGCCGTCTTCGATCGAGAGATTTGCGATGCGATCAATCCCTTGCGACGGATCAACGATCCGGCCGTTTTCAATCAAAATCTTTGCCATGGTGGTGTCTTCATCGAGGGCAACGGTTACGCAACTTTTACTCGGATGCACCGTCTGCCAATACGGTTCAGCGGCGCGCACGAACGAATCGGACGGCAGGATACCATATCCTTAGCATCGCCGGGAGACCCGCGCGTAAAGATCGACATCAGCGTGGCAAGGGGCCAGGCCTCAAGTTGTAGCTGCACTCGCCAGAGTGCGGATGTCCTGCGTTCCCACGAATGCGAGCGCTGGCCGACCGGCTAGTTTTCCGCTTCTGGAGGGAAGTTCAAGTCGCCTCCGGGCGGCTCTTTTCCCCGCTCTCTTCACAGATCGCGGATCATCTTGTCGTAGAAGTCGAGGAAGCGGTCCGACTCGTCGCTGCCTCGATGTTCGATCGCGGCTCGCGGGTGCTGGTTCAACTGGCCCGTGATGTTGTACTGGATGTACGAACCCCACTCGATTTCCGAACGCAACGGCTCGACGTAATCTTGCAGGACTTGATAGATCGGGCGGATCCGGAACTTGGGATTGCGGAGGAAACCGACCAACAATTCCAACGGGCAGTTGCCGGCGCCGCGACCGATGCCGCCCATGGTTGCGTCCAGGCGATTGGCGCCGTGGATGATCGCTTCGATCGTGTTGGCGAAGGCAAGTTGCTGGTTGTTGTGGGCGTGAATGCCGACCTGGATGCCCTGGGCCTCGCCGGCCTTGAGGTACTTTTTGACCAGCACTTCGACCTGCTCGGCGTACAGGGCGCCAAAACTGTCGACCACGCAAATTGTTTGGGTGGGGCTGCCCGCCAAAATCTCCAGTGCTTGGTCGACTTCGGCTTCCTGAGACGTCGAGACCGCCATCAGGTTGGCCGAGACCTCGTAACCCATATCGGCACAATGCTTGATCATGTCGACTGCTTCGGAGACCTGATAGACGTAGAACGCCACGCGGATCAAATCGAGCGGGCTTTGGTCCTTGGGTAAGATCTCGGTTTTCCAGTCCGACTTGCCGGCATCGGCCATCGCGCTGAGACGCAATGGCGTGTCGTTGTCGCCCACGATGCGTCGAAGATCTTCTTCGTCGCAGTGCTTCCAAGCGCCGAAGGAGTCCTGCGCGAAGATCTTTTTCGAGTTCTTGTAACCGATCTCCATGTAGTCGATGCCGGCGTCGACGCACCCTTCGTACACCGCTTTGACGAATCCGTCCTCAAACTGGTGGTCGTTAATCAGGCCGCCGTCGCGGACCGTGCAATCGAGAACTTTGATGTCGGGTCGGTAGGTAATCCAAGGAGCGGTCACAACTCACCTCGCTGGTCTGTGACAAAGGGTGGGGTTTGGGTACTGGGGAACCCACAATCTTGATCTGCACTGAGCAGAATGTCAACGGGGGCGGGAGTTCAGAGTTGTCAGTTATCAGTTCACAGTTTTCAGTGTTTCGTTGCCGAATCACAGTGAATCTCGTGCCTACTGACAACTTCCTCACTTGCCCGCTTCAAGCACCGCTCTCGCGTGGCGGGAGAGATGGCCGCGGAGGTCGTTTGTATAGGCTTTAAGCGCCTTCTCCCCCTGCCATTCGTGGTCGCCGCACCGGTAGAGGGCCCGAGCCAGCAGCAACTCGCGGAGCGACAATCGGCGGCTGGTCTCAGTATTCGTGCCTCCCGTTGCGGCCTTGTCGACGGCTTTCGCGATTTCGACGGTCGTGTGAACGTGCCCCGACATCCCCGGTTTGGCCAAGACATCAGCCAGTGGCTTGGCGGCAGACGCATCGCCAATCAGTTCGAGTGCCAACGCGGCCGCGCGATGGTGTGAGAACGGTTGGTCAGCGTCGAGTTCGGCCGTCTTTTTGAGGATTGCCGGCAGGGCGCGTTTATCGCCTGTGCGGCCGAGCGCGACGATCAGTGTGTCCAATGGGCTCAGTGCGTTGCCGAACTGCCCCATGCCCTTGTAATTCCAGCCGGGGCCCCACTCGGTATGACGTTCAACTTCCGCGATCAGCGTTTCGACGCCTGCGTTTTTGCCTGTGATCGCCAGCATTTGGGCGTAGGTGAGTTTGGCTTGCGCGGCCGTTGCCGCTGTGTACGCTTTCTCAAGCAGTGGCAGGGCCACGTCGAGATGTGTGAGAATGACGGCGGCCGAGAGCGTGTCTTCTGGGTTCTCGCCAAGTTTGGTCACGGCTGTGGCTACCGTGTCGTTGGAAAGCGGGAAGTTGTCGGTTTGCGTGGCGACGGCTTCCGGCAAGTTGCCGATCTCGACAAGGTGTTTTTGTACTTCACGGATGTCGATGTGTCGCAAAACGGAGTCGGTCTCGGCTACCGTTGCCGCGATGTAACCGAGGGCATATCCCTGGTTTTGCATGTCGGGCTGCATGCGAATCAGCGGAATCGCGTCTCGATGTGAACTGACACCCAGCCCGCCGACCAGGATTCCTTCCCAACCCTTGGGCAGGCTGCAACGGTAGGGGACGTCTACATAGATTCCCTTTTTCTCGGGGTGGCTGATTTCCAATAGCGGGTCGATCGTGTAGCCGTGCGTATCAAAGTTGCTGTAGGCCCGCACGATGGTGTCCGCGTGTGTTCGCTTCAGCAGTTGATCGCGCAGGTTGATC
>Ga0180435_10006795_pt1 | contig 10937 bp, 9 predicted proteins | sample SS_ome_3_FD_132467 | JGI IMG/M metagenome (GOLD analysis project Ga0180435, IMG submission 132467) | Hypersaline lake sediment archaeal communities from the Salton Sea, California, USA - SS_3_S_1 metaG | ecosystem: Environmental > Aquatic > Non-marine Saline and Alkaline > Hypersaline > Sediment...
CATTCTGTATATGATGCTAAACGGGGGAGAATAGTTATCGTAGATGGCTATGTATATCACCCCAACCAGAAAAAACGAGTAAAGCTAAAGCAGCTGGAGGCCATTATTTACTCCATGGAGCTCATATAATCCATTTCGACGCTCTGATGAACGGCTCTGAATTAATGGTCCCTGACCACAGACAGCTCCTTTCAGGACGGAATCACTTGCTTATTTGGTAACGAACAGATTGGGCTTTTCAAACTCGAAGAGCGTGGGATAGTCCTCGTCAAACTTCTTAAGGATCCCTGTCATAATGACCTCCCTCATGAATTTGGATTTATTCCTGATCTTATACTTATCACAATAGAGGTTTATAGCTTCCTGCTCCCTCTGATTAAATAGAATGGAGGTCCTATGGGTCCTCCTGAGCTTCTCGTTAATGTTTTGATCCACCTTGTATCTGCGATTTTGTTTGGCCAAAAATAGCCAAAGGCAAACGTAAACCACCGTTCAGGGTGTATTTACAATCAACAATTTTCTAACACTTCCTCATTGTATAAAATATATTAGAGTAAAATACACCATATAGTAATATTTATATAATTTATAAACAGATAATTATGATTATATGTATAGAGTAAATTGTATGTAATGAGACAATATTAAGCCACTACTTTCGACAAGAGAAGCAATTACTCTTTCGTAAATTTTATTGTTTGGGTGGTGTGTTCTGATTCACCCAGAATGAAATAGCGTCCGCTTCACAGGGAGGATAGAGCCTCGCGGATTTTTATTCCATCCCACCGAAAACAACCTATTCCCTCAGCAGAGCCATGATTTTGGAGAGCCTGATCAGGCCCAGCAGGATGGAGCTGCCGATGCATGAAGCTATCAGTAGCAGCATGCCCGGGATCCATCCCGGGATATACTGCAACAAGTAGCCAATCATAAGATTGATGACAAGGAATAAAGCTACTCTGATAAAGATATCACTGTTTTTGGGGATCTTGAGTAAATGAATGGATAGGATTAACTGAAAAATGGCATAAAATGCCTGTGACACCAGACTGGAAATGGCCGCTCCCAGGGCCTGATACCTGGGGATCAGGAGGAGGTTCAATCCAATATTGATTACAACCGTAAGTGCGGCTGCGATATTTAGCTGCCGAAGGCTGTTATTAGCAGTAAGCAGAGTGCCATAGAGGTAGCTGATCGAAACAAAAATAAATCCAATCATCAGAATACCAAAAATGTTAGAACTGTATGGAGCATTTGAGCGATAAAGCAGATCGATTATCTCAAATTTGTAGAAGTTGGATATTATTGCTGCGGAAAGACCGGCTGCCATGAGCAGGGAAAGAGCGATACGGATCAGCTCATTGACGCTCTGCTTAAGCTGTATCATTCGGGAGAACATGGGGAGCAATAACATGGCAAACAACAGGGAAAATTGTGTCGCTGCTTCGAAGATCCTGTATGACTGTGCGTAGATACCTGTCTGTTCCCATCCATTCTCAAGCAGTCGCTCCAGCATTACTGAATCTACACGATTAAAAAGAGCCATCAATAGTAGCAATAAGGCAAAGGGGTGGCTGGCCCTGAGGATTTTAACCGAAGTCGATATGTGGATGAGTTTGATGAAGGAGCCTGATCTGATCCGTACGATGGCAGCACTGGTAATCAGGGTTAAAGTATAGGAAATAGTTTGTGCGTAAACAAACCATTCAATTTGAAACGGTTTGCTAGTAATATTGCCCCAGAGGAGCAAGCCGGTAAAGAGGATCATAAGCGTCCGGTCCATGACCGATAGCAGGCTGTCGGTCCGGAAAAGCTGTAAACCACTAATATTGGTTCTGAAATAGAGGATGAAGGAGGAGAGAAACTGGTTAAATACCAGGATACCCAGCATTTGAAACTGTGCGTGGGAGTAACCCAGGATCTTTCCGGAGACCAGTACCACCCCCGCATAAATAAGGGAAAGTAATAGTTTAAGAGGTACGATGGCAGCCAGATTTTCTTTCAGTAGCTTGGGATTCCTGGCAATGGCTCTATTGTTGTAATTGTTGATCCCCACGTCCAGCAACATATTGAGGATAAAAGCAAAATTGAACAGGGAGAAGTAAAAACCATAGACTTCTTCACCAACGCTGTTCTGCACCCCCACTTCAATGCCAAAGAACCAGATGGGTTTGATTAACAGATTCAAAAAGATCAGCAGAGAGAGGTTGGTGATGAAGTGTTTTTTCAAACCAGAGTGCTTAAAATATTTTTTAAATCAATACAAATGTAATAAGTTCGCTCCATAAATATTGACAGGCACCTTGAATCAGGGAACAAAAAGAACAACAATTGCGGTAAATACCAGGCTACTGATGCCTGGAAAGCTTGATGGTATAGGTTGGTTTACTTATGAAACCCTGAGGAGGATTTGCAAATCTCATCCCGAGGTTGATTTTATTTTTCTGTTTGACAGGAAATACAGCAATGAGGTGGTGTTTGGTGAGAATGTAAGTCCGGTTATACTGGGCCCGCCCACCCGTCATCCAATTCTCTGGCACATCTGGTTTCAATTACGGGTAAAAGGATACCTGAGAAGGAAAAGTCCTGATCTCTTCCTGAGCACAGATGGATTTATTCCGCTTTGTACCAAGATACCCTCTGTTTCGGTCATCCACGATATTAATTTTGTTCACAGGCCGGGCGACCTGCCCTGGCTGGTCAGAAAATACTACAGGCACTATTTCCCGAAATTTGCACTTGGCGCCAGCAGGATTGTCACTGTTTCTGAATATTCCAGGAGGGATATCATAAATCAGTATGAGGTTCCTGAGGAGAAAGTCGATCTGGCCTACAATGGGGTTAATGAGCGGTATCATCCGCTCAGTGTCCAGGAGGCCGAAGAGGTACGCAAGGAATACACGGGCGGCTCACCCTATTTCGTTTTCGTTGGAAGCATTCATCCACGAAAAAATATCACTAACCTGCTAAAGGCCTTCCAGCTGTTTAAAGATGAAACCAAGGGAAGCCATAAACTGGTCCTGGTAGGTGAAAAGTTCTTTCTGACCAAGCCCATGGAAGAGCAGCTGGAGAAGATGAAAAACAGGGAGGATGTGATTTTTACAGGCAGATTGAGCCCCGAGTTACTGAATAAGGTGCTGGGCGCTGCTTGGGCGATGACCTTTGTTCCCTATTTTGAAGGATTTGGGATCCCCATCCTGGAGGCCATGACCTGTGATATCCCTGTGGTCGCCTCTAAAGTCACCAGTCTTCCTGAAATTGCAGGGGATGCAGCACTGTTTGCATCTCCCGATAGCCCGGGAAGTATACGTGATGGGATGATCAGGCTGGTACGCGAGGAGGGTTTACGTGAAGAGCTGATCGAAAAAGGCAGAAAACGGCGAGAGTTGTTCAGCTGGGACCATACTGCTGAGAAGTTGTGGAAATCTATGGAGCAGGTGTTGGATAGCCATGCTTAAACCATTCTACAGTGAAGGAATCCTGGAGGCCGGCTGCGATGAAGCCGGAAGGGGTTGTATTGCAGGTCCCGTATATGCTGCTGCGGTGATCCTTCCCATTCATTTTCATAATTCGGTGCTTGACGATAGCAAGAAACTATCCAGGAAAAAAAGGCGACAATTGCGTCTGGTGATTGAGCAGGAGGCCATTAGTTGGGGAGTGGGTGTGGTAGACGAGCAAGAAATCGATCAGATCAATATCCTCAATGCTTCCTTTCTGGCCATGCACAGGGCCCTGGAAAAGCTCCGGCAACGCCCGGAACACCTGCTAATCGATGGAAATCGCTTTAAGGCATATGGAAATATTCCCTATTCCTGCATTGTGAAAGGGGACGGAATTTATGCTTCTATTGCGGCAGCCTCCATACTGGCGAAAACACATCGTGATGAATACATGGAAGCCCTGCATCAGAAATATCCCTTCTATGGCTGGGAACGAAACATGGGCTATCCCACCAGGGGCCACCGGAAGGCCATACTGGAGCATGGTCCCACACCCTACCACCGACGTTCATTTAAATTGCTGGATGACCAGATGCAGATAGAGTTTTATTAAACATAGGAGAGTGGTTACAAAACAGCAGTTTACATGGTGGTTTCAGGAAGAATTTTACAATATTTGCATTTCATTTTCCCGGAATCGTTAAATCAAAACACATAAATTAAATAATGAATAAGATGAAGAAGTTTTTTCTTTTACTGATTGCACTGGTATTTTCCTTTCAGGCAAGAGTACATGCTGATGAGGGCATGTGGCTGTTGAGCCTGATCAGACAGGTGAATATGGATGAGATGACCGAGATGGGTCTTCAATTGACAGCCGAACAAATATACAGCATCAACCAGGCCAGCCTGAAAGATGCAGTAGGAGCTCTGGATCGTGGATCCTGTACAGCAGAACTTGTTTCACCGGACGGATTGTTATTGACCAACCATCATTGTGGATACGGGGAAATTCAAAATCACAGCTCCCTGGAACAGGATTATCTGAAGGATGGATTCTGGGCTATGACCAGAGACGAAGAGCTGCCCAATGAGGGAAAGACCATCACCTTCCTGGTACGGATGGAAGAGGTTACAGACCGGATTGTACCTGAATTGAATGAGGAGATGGTCATGCAGGAACGTGCTTCGAAAGTACGCTCCCTTTCACAAAGCATTACTGCAGAAGCTACCGAGGGGAATGATTACGAGGCAGTTGTCAGGAGTATGTTCAATGGAAACCGCTATTTCCTTTTTATAACCGAAACCTTTCGGGATGTCCGATTGGTCGGGGCACCACCTGAGTCCATAGGAAAATTTGGACATGATACAGATAACTGGATGTGGCCCCGGCATACCGGCGATTTCTCTATGTTCAGGGTATACACCGGTCCGGACGGGAAGCCAGCCGATTACAGCCCCGATAACATTCCGCTGAAATCAAAGCACTATCTCCCCATTTCAATGAAGGGATATGAGAAGGGTGATTTTGCCATGGTCATGGGATATCCCGGACGTACTTCAAGATACATGACTTCCTGGGAAGTACAGGAATCACTGGAGATTGAGCACCCCATTCGTATCCAGGTAAGGGGTATTAAACTGGACCTGATGATGGAAGATATGATGGCCAGTGAAAAAGTGAGGATACAGTATGCCTCCAAACACTCCCGCTCCTCTAACTACTGGAAAAATTCCATAGGCATGATGCAGGCCCTCAAGAAGCTGAAAGTGACAGAAAAAAAGCAACAGGAAGAAGCGGATTTCATCCAGTGGGTAAATCAGAATGAAGAGCGTAAAGCGCTTTATGGGAATGCATTGACTGACATTCAGACTGCCGTGGAGGACAGGAAGGAACTCATGAGTGCCTTCAGCTATCTGGTTGAGGCCTATTACCAGGGCATAGAAACGGTGCCGATGGGGCGCAATCTGAGGGAGTTGGAGACTGCTTTGGCCGATCCGGAGCCCGACCAGGAGAGGATTGATGCGATTACCACTGCCTTGAAAGAGCGTGCGGAAGGCTTCTACAAAGACTACAATGCCCCTACCGATAAGAAAGTGATGACCGCCATGGTGCAATTGTTGATGGATGAACTGAGTGAGGATTACCTGCCTGCTTCCATTCTTGAGGCCAAAACCAAGTTCAAAGGGGATGCAACCAAATATGTGGACAACTACTTTAAAAAATCATTTTTAACCGATCAGGCCAGGTACAATGATTTTATGGATAATCCATCATTGAAAGTATTGAAGAAAGATCAAGGATACAAAGCAGTCCAGGGTTTTCAGAAGCTTTTCGAGGTTCAGGGTAAAATGGCTCAGTTTGAGGAGCCTTACAGCCGGGGCAGCAGGTTGTACCTGAAAGGAAGGATCGAGATGCATCCGGACAAGGATTTCTATTCCGATGCCAACTCCACCATGCGGATGAATTACGGAGTGGTGGGTGACTACTATCCCAGAGATGCAGTTTTATATAAGCATTATACTACGCTTAAAGGAGTTATGGAGAAAGAGGACCCCAATAATTTTGAATTCGTGGTATCGGAGCGGCTAAAAGAGTTTTACGAAACCAAGGATTACGGTCCCTACGGGGAGAATGGAATCCTGAATGTTTGTTTCACCACCAACAACGATATCACTGGTGGCAACTCCGGTAGCCCGGTGATGAATGCCAATGGTGAGCTAATTGGGATCGCCTTTGATGGTAACTGGGAAGCCATGAGTGGTGATGTGGCATTTGAGACTGAACTCCAGAAATGCATCAACGTGGATATCAGATATGTGTTGTTCGTCATAGACAAGTATGCCGGAGCCGGTCACCTGGTAAATGAAATGACACTTGTGAAGTAATGCAACTATGCCCCGGGGAGAAATAGTCATATATACAGACGGAGCTGCCCGGGGTAATCCTGGTCCTGGCGGACTGGGCGTGGTGATGATCTATGGGAAGCATCGCAGGGAGCTTGCAGAAGGTTATGCATTAACTACTAATAACCGGATGGAGCTGCTTGCGGTGATCAGGGGCCTGGAAGCCCTGAAACGGAAAGACCTGAGCGTGAAAATCTATACAGATTCCCGCTATGTTGCAGATGCGGTTAACAAGGGATGGGTTTTCTCCTGGGAAACCAAGCGTTTCAAGAAGAAGAAGAATGTGGATCTCTGGCAGCGTTTCCTGGAATTGTACCGGGAGTGCAAGGTGGAATTTATATGGGTAAAAGGACATGCCAGTATTCCGGAAAATGAAAGATGCGACAGGTTGGCCGTTGAGGCCAGCCATGGTGCATCACTCAAAGTCGATTCCGGGTATGTGGAAAACAAGGATGAAACGTTAATATAGTTTTTGTTAAATTTCAGTGCCAAACCGGAGTCATCATGTTAAGCAAGTCAATCCTGTCATACCAGGGACCACTTTCTTTCAGCACCATTGATTGGTTGCTGTCAGAATTTAAAATGGCGGCGCAGGATCACGAGCTCTCCTTTAAGACCTATAAGAAAATGATTTCTGTGATGATCGAGGCACTTGAAAACATCTCCAAATACAGTGACCAGTTTAATTGCAACGGGGAACGCAGTTCGGGATTTTGTCCCTCCCTCCGGATAAGCATGAACGACTCCGAAATTGAGATGGAGACAAGCAATCCGGTGAAGAAGAAAGATGTAAGCCACCTCAGAAACAGGATCGACAAAGTCAACAGCCATGATAGTGCAGCACTGAAAGAGCTTTACAGGTCCATCATTACCAATGGTGAGTTTTCATCCAAAGGGGGGGCCGGTCTTGGGTTTATCGAAATGGCCAAAACAACCGGAAGTAAATTGGAATATGCCTTTGAGAGCCTGACCAGGGAGTACTCCCTCTATACCTTCCGAGTCTCCATGAACATGTAAGCCTGGTGTTCTATTCCGTGCATTACAGGCCCATTTTCGTACACTTTTTTCAATTGACTCTTTGTCCTGCAAGTGACAACTATTTTATTATAAGAGCACTAAACATTGTGGCACGAAAACTGTTTTTATCCAGACCAAGAGCTGTAATATGTGGAGGAATTTCTTTAAGGTAGCCTTAAGAAATATTAGTAAGAACAAGATCTTCACCTTGATAAACGTATCAGGCCTGGCCATCGGGTTGGCCAGTTCGATCCTGATCCTGTTGTTTATTATCAAGGAAGTGAGTTTTGACCACTTTCATGAGCATAAGGATAGAATCCACAGGCTGTACATAAATGGAGTTATCGGTGATCAGCCATTCCGGGTACCCCTGACATCCATGGTAATGGCTCCTACATTCAAGGCAGAGATTCCCGAAATTGAGACCTATGTCCGCTTTGATGTCTATAACCAGAATTTGATCTGGCATGAGGGGGAGAAGCAGGTAGAAGATCATTTACTTTTTGCCGACTCATCCCTGTTTGATGTATTCAGTATCAAGCTACTCAGGGGCGATCCGCAAACGGCACTTTCAAAACCCAATTCCATTCTGATTACCGAGGAAAAGGCCCGATTCTATTTTGGAGAGGAAGATCCTCTGGGTCTTTCCCTCCATGTAAATAGCGATAGTAGTTATTACTATGTTACCGGGGTCATAGAAGCACTGCCGGAAAACTCCCATTTTTTTGCTGATTTTATCGCCTCTGTTTCGACCCTGGACTGGGAGAGCCAGCAGACCTGGTTTCAGAATTCCATATACAGCTATGTACTCCTGAAACCTGGAGCTGATCCAAAGGTGGTGGAGCAGAAAATGGCAGAGGTAATGACCAGGCACATCCAGGGCGAACTCAGATCCATTTTGGGAGTGGGACCCGAAGAGTGGGCTGAAGGGGGGAACCTGTATGGAATATTCCTGCAGTCTTTGCTTGATATTCATCTCCAGCCGGATATTGAAGTGGGAATTGATTCTTGCTTCAGACCGGTTCACGACAGGTTATATATTCATATTTTCGCCGTGGTGGCAGCTTTTATCCTGGTGATTGCCTCCATTAATTTTATGAACCTCTCTACAGCAAGATCCGCCACCAGGGCCAGGGAGATCGGTTTGAGAAAAGTAGCGGGCTCTCACAGATCATTGCTAATTCGTCAGTTTCTTACGGAATCAGTCCTATTGAGCTTGATGGCTCTTGCCATAGCCCTGATCCTGGTGGAGCTTTCATTGCCCTGGTTTAATCGCACCATGGACCTGGATCTGCGCATGGAGCAGGTTCAATACGGCTATCTTTTGCCCGTTGTGCTCTGGTTGGCAATCTTCGTGGGGCTCCTGAGCGGTATTTATCCTGCCTTGTTTCTTTCCAGGTTCAAACCCGTTGATGGGATCCGGGGAGGCTTCCTTGGAAACAAAAGGGCCGGATTTTTCAGGTCTGCGATGGTGGTTGCTCAGTTCACGATATCTGTGGCCATCATTGTGGGAACCCTGATTGTATCAAATCAGCTGAAATTTTTGCTGAATAAAGAACTAGGATACGATAAGGAGCAGTTAGTGGTCCTGAAAAGGACCTATCCTCTGGAGCAGAGTATACAGAGCTTCTGTCGCGAAATAGAAAAGATACCCGGGGTGGTCTCAGCGAGCAACTCCACTACCTTTCTGGGATACAACAACAACACAGAAACCTATCAAATCGAGGGTAGAGAGGCGGCTAAAAATTATCTGTTTGCTACCAACTATGTGGATGAGGAGTTTATGAAGACCTATAACTTTAAGCTTGCCAATGATAAGAGCAGCTTTTTTGAGCCGGCATCCTCCGCCAATGAGTCTGCTGTTCTGATAAATGAGTCTGCCGTGTCTGAATTTGAGATCATCGATCCCCTTAACACCATCATCCTGGAGCCTTCCCTCCAGGGGGACACCAATCATCTGAGAGTCATCGGTGTGATCGAGGACTTTCATCATGGGTCCCTGCGGGATCCCATTGGGCCCTATATGATCAGGTACAAGCAGGAGCAAATGAATTGGTCCGGGGTTATTTCTGTACGGCTGGGGGTTGCAGGGAAGGGAATCCCCATTACCCTGAGCAAGATTAAAAGCATCTGGATGAAAATGACTGATGATGCTCCGTTTCAGTTCTTTTTTCTCAGCGATGAACTTGACAGCTATTATAAGGAAGAATGGCGCACCGGTCGCTTATCCCTGCTTTTTGCTATTCTTTCCACTTTCATTGCCTGTCTGGGCCTCTTTGGACTGACCCTTCACAGCACCCATCGCCGGATAAGGGAGATTGGGATCAGAAAGGCCATGGGGGCCACCGTAGGACATGTGATCGTGGTGGTTTCCCGGGAGATGGTCCGACTGATGGGAATCTCTGTTCTGATGGCCTGGATAGCATCTTATCTGTTTATGCAGAACTGGCTGCAAGGCTTCCCATTCAACATCGGGTTCAAGCCCTGGATATATCTGGTATCTGCTATTTCTGCCATATTTATTGCCATTTTATCCGTTACCCTGGTTGCTTACCAGGCTGCTAGGAAAAATCCGGCAAGGACCTTGCACTACGAGTAGTTTAAAGGAGATCAGAAAACCCCCTGATGACGAATGCGTTCCAGGTCTTCCGGCGTATCCACTCCTATGGAAGGAAGGTCGGTAACAGCAGTCCGTATGGGGAACCCATGCTCCATCCACCGGAGCTGTTCGAGCGACTCAGCAACTTCGAGGGCTGATGGAGAGAGTTGCACCACCTGTTCCAGGGTCTCACGTTGGAAGGCATAGAGTCCAATATGGGTATAGTAAGGGATGTCTCCCGGATCCTCTTCCCTCTGGTTGGTTCTGGCAAAAGGAATAGGGGCTCTGGAAAAATACAGGGCGCGAAAGGATTGGTCTACCACCACTTTGACCACATGGGGATTATCCAGCTCTTCCTGCTTGGTCATCTCTCTGATCAGTGTGGCGATGCCGGTTCCCGGAGTTCGAAAACAGGAGATCAGGGTCTGCAATTGCCCTACTTGTATTAAGGGCTCATCCCCTTGTATATTAACTACATAAGAGAAACGTTTGCCGCTTTCCCGTTCATATAATTCAGCAGCTTCTGCACAACGTTCGGTACCACTGCTGTGCTTCGGAGAAGTCATCAGTACCTTTCCCCCGAAATTTTCCACTGCCTGGAATATACGCTTGTCATCGGTCGCAACCACCAGATGGTCGAATAGAGAGGATGCCCTTTCATATACCCACTGTATCATCGGCTTTTCGCCCAACATGGCAAGCGGTTTGCCAGGGAACCTAGTAGAAGCATATCTGGCAGGAATTATGCCCAGGAATTTAGTCACTTTTTTATTTCAAAAATAGGAAACTATGGGGATAAACCTTTTTGAATCCGGCTAAAATTGTAATTTTGTCATACTTTCAGGTTATTTTGTCAGAAAGCAGCATGGATATTCAACAGATAAAACAACGTTTTGCGATTATAGGCACTTTTCCAGGGCTGGACAGGGCTATTGATATTGCCCGTCAGGTGGCACCTACCGATTTGAGTGTAC
>Ga0180435_10006796_pt1 | contig 10936 bp, 10 predicted proteins | sample SS_ome_3_FD_132467 | JGI IMG/M metagenome (GOLD analysis project Ga0180435, IMG submission 132467) | Hypersaline lake sediment archaeal communities from the Salton Sea, California, USA - SS_3_S_1 metaG | ecosystem: Environmental > Aquatic > Non-marine Saline and Alkaline > Hypersaline >...
AAGATCTGTCTTGATCAACCGGTGTGCCGTTGCCACCGAGATCCCATACTTGGTTGCAATCTCACGGTAGCTATGTCCGCGACGATGCGCCGTTTTCATTTGCCGAATGCGTTCGATTCGATCCTCATCCTCGGCAAGGCTGCCATTCTCCAGCTGAAAACCAAATGGGACTCTCCCGGTCCAGGAAGTTCGATTCATTCGACTCTCAAGTCGCCGTCTAGTTTCCTCGGTATCCAGTCGCCGTTGGAACGCTGAAAGTCCAGAGATCAAGGATCGTCCGCCAAGGCGGGTTCCCTTTGGCGTGAGAAGCAAGGGGGCCTCGTGCAAGAAATCCACACAGTAGAAGGATATGCCTTCGTCCAGCCAGCGCTCGAGAGAGCTCAGTGCCTGTGCACTCGAAGAGAACGCGTGCTCGAATCGACCAACGATGATTCCATTTGCCTTGGAATCTCGAAGCTCTCTCATCAACTGCGCCCCCACGATGCGATCGTCCAGTGGCCGCTTAGTTCGCGTATCTGTCTCAATCAGGAATCGTTGAATCCGTAGGCCCTGTTCGCGTGCAAACGCCCGAACCGTCTTGGCCACTGAACTGCTCCCCGTTCGTTCGGAACCAATGCGCGCCCAAGGGAATGGGCGGTAGTATGCAAGAAACGGTTTCGAGGAGTTGCGATTCTGGGGGCTCATTTCACAGCGTGTATTGTCGCAAATCTAGGTTGGCTTCGACAAGCTCCGCGACGAGAATGCGCGGGGCAGACAGCCGTCTGCCCCGCGAACTCGGATTCCGAGATGAAGACCGTCTAGATCAGGCCCTTGGCCTCAAGCCACTCGCGTGCAGCCTCTTCCGGTTCCAGCAAATCGACATCCACGCGTGCGTTGAGTGCCGTCATTTCTGCACGCGCTTCGGCCGGATCGCTCGGGAAGGCAGCAACCAGGCTCTCTAGAAGATCCTGGACACCAGGATACTCATCGAGGATTGCCTGACGAACGACTGGGGAGAGATCGTATGGGGGCCAGAAGTTCTTATCATCCTGAAGGGCGACCCAGTTCTCCTTGGCTACGATCGGATCGGTCCCGAACACAATCGTTCCCTCGACCTCGCCGTTAATCAGCGGCTCGAAAGTTAGCCCGGCCAATACGGTCTTGATCGCACTGGGCTGGAATGCGAAGTCATAGTGCAGCTGCACGCCAAGGAGTCCATCCGGTCGCGCATAGAACTCAAATGTGCTGCAGAACGGAACATCGCCGCCATTCTCATCGACGTAGTCAGCGAATGCGGAGACCGTTGTGACGTCATTGGCTTCAGAGAACTCGCTGGTCACGGCAATCGCATAGGTGTTGTTACACCAGATCGGTTCGAGCCAGGCAAGGCCGTTGGCCACATCGTGATCACGTGCCTTCTGATACATCTCCTGTTGTGTCTCACCGGCATACGAGTTCCCACCCTCTGGGAAGAGCAGCCAACCGTTGCCCGTATAGCTCATGGCAACGTCGACCTCTCCGCTTACCATGGCTTCGCGGATCACAGTTGTCGCCATACCTTCGCGAAGCTCAGCATCGTATCCGTTTTCCTCGAGAAAAATGTAGATCAAGTTCCCCACGACATATTGCTCAGTGAAGTTCTTTGCGCCTACAACAATGTCAGCGGCCAAGGTCGAAAGGCCGATTCCCATAACAACAACTGCCAATATCGCAAATCTCATCCAACGCATAAACTCCTCCTTGGTTGATCTGTTCCTTCGTGTGCCCAACGCACACGCTTCAACTCCTGCCCCGATTTCTCCGGCTGAGGCGGCCGTCTATTCACAAGACCTTGGACAACGCTAGGATCCAGGAACGACAATCGCTCCTTTGCGCTTGTGTAGCGAATCACTACGTACATCCTTGCGTAGACCTCTTGGCGTCATCCAGCGTTCGACCGCTCCAAGAACGGCATCGAGCAAGATTGCCAGAGCAGCAGCTGGTGCAGCCCCCTGCAGTACGAGTTCGAAAACGTTCACAGCGATTCCCACAGTGATGAGCTTCCCAAGCCCAATGCCTCCGATCATGCCTGCTACCGCAGCGGTGCCAACGTTCACGACCATCGAGGTTCGGATACCTGCGACCACTACGGGCCGTGCCAATGGCAGCTCAACTCGTGAAGTCACCTGCCAGCGGGACATTCCCATGCCCTGCGCAGCTTCTTTCACCGCTGGACTCACGGATTGAATCCCTGCATACGTATTCCTCACGATCGGCAGCAGCGCGTAGATGAACAGCCCGACAACGGCCGCCCGAAATCCTGAGCCCAAGACGATCGACATGAGTGCCAGGAGCGCCAGCGTTGGAATCGTCTGTCCGATGTTGGTAAGTGCCATCAGCGGCGTGCCAATCCAACGTAGTGCCCTTCGAGAGACCACAAAGCCAATCGGCACGCCAATGAGTATCGCAAGCCCTTCAGCTGCTAGGACAAGCTGCAGGTGTTGGAACGTGGCGACAAGAACTTCGTTCCATCCTGGAACCCTATAGATCCCTACGGTCCCCAAAGACGTCATCCATGCTGTGACTCCGGCGAGGATCGCAGCCAAAATGAACGGAACGACCAGGCGTCTCATTCGCGCTCGCTTTCGTCGTCCATCGAGAGAACTTCCCGTATTGCGCCAAATGAAAGCAATCCAACAAGCTGCTCGTTGCCATCGAGCACTGCGACTGACCCTGTGGCGCTTCCCAACATCATGGAGAGTGCTTCATTGAGCGGCGTGCTCGGTGATGCTGATGCAACTGCCGGCGTTAGGGCTTCCGACAGACTCGTCGCGCCATCCAGGTCTGCTCGCTCAATCCATCCAAGGAAACGGCCATCCTCCGCAACTGCCGAAAGCCAACTACGCCCACGTTCGTCAAGTCGTGCAATCGTCTGCTCCACAGTGGCATTCAGACTGGTCGTGAGCTTCGGCATACGCATCACGTCGCGAGCACGGAGTAGCCTCAGCCCCTTTAGCACTCGGTCTGCCCCCACAAAGTCTCGGACAAATCGATCCTTCGGCTCGGAAAGCAGTGTTGCTGGATCGGCGTGTTGGACGAGCAGCCCATCCCTCATCAGGGCAATGGTGTCGCCCATCTTGATGGCCTCGTCAATATCATGAGTCACGAAAGCAATCGTCTTCTTGAGGCGTTCCTGGATCTTCAGAAACTCCTCTTGGAGTTTGTGTCGAGTGATTGGGTCAATCGCGCCAAACGGCTCGTCCATTAGCAGAAGTGGCGGGTCGGCGCCCAGGCATCTCGCAACCCCAACACGCTGTTGCTGTCCGCCGGAAAGCTCCGACGGGTATCGATCCATGAATGTATCGGATGGCATGCCTACAAGATCGAGCAGTTCGCGGGCGCGGGCGCGTTGACGATCTCGAGACCAGTGCTTGAGCACAGGGACTGTCGCAATGTTCTGTGCAACCGTGAGATGCGGGAACAGTCCAATGTTCTGGATCGCGTAACCAATACCCCGACGCAGCTCATTCACATTCTGCTGTTGCGTATCGACTCCATCGATCAGGATTCTTCCGTCTGTAATCGGAATGAGCCGATTGATCATCTTAAGACTCGTTGTTTTGCCACAGCCTGAAGGGCCGAGGAACACACAGAACTCACCTCGATCGATTTCTAAAGAGAGATCCTTCACAGCTTCTGTTCCGTCAGGAAAAACCTTGGATACGCGCTCCAGACGAATCATGACTTCCTCCCAATCCGCACGCCTTTTGGTGTCACGAGTCTCTCCACACCGGCCATGACGAGATCGGTAATCACCGCAAGCAACGAAACCGCAATGGCGCCCGCAAGGACGAGGTCCTTTCGATAGTTGGCAAGCCCTCGGAAGATCGGCTGCCCAAGACCGCCAGCACCGAGATAGGAGCCGATCGCGGCAATGCCGATATTCATGACCATTGCCTGGCGGAGACCTGCAAGAATCACAGGAACTGCTAGTGGCATCTTCACCTTGAGCAACAGCTGCAAGCCACTCATCCCCATTCCACGCCCTGCTTCGATCATTGCTGGATCCACCTCGCGAAGTGCGGTATGCGTGTTCCGGATAATCGGCAATAGGCCGTAAAGCGTCAGCGCAATGACGACGGGGAGCATGCCGATAGAGGGCAGCGACATTGCATACAGAATGCCCATGAGGATGCCAAAGAGGGCGAGTGATGGAATCGTCATCATGATGCTCGCTGCGTAGATCACGCCATCTGCAATCTGCTCGCGTCCCTTCCCTGAAACCCACATCCCAACAAGGACCCCCACAACAACAGCTGCAGCGTTTGCGATCAGCACGATCTGCAGGTGCTGCCACGTCCACTCAAGGAGTTTGTCAGGGTAGCTCACCATGTATTGCCACGCTTGTGCCAGCATTGAGCTTTACATACTCCTTACTTTTTCGAGAGATTTGTACTAACCAATTGCTGCGATTATACTGTTCTGAATGGGATTTCGCAACGACCCCTGTTCGATTATCATAATTAGCGAACAGAAGTCTATGCCAAACGGATACCGAGCTGGAGGAGAAACCTGTGGAGACCATACGTGCGCTCTTGACACGCCGTGAAACACGAAGACTGAAAGCATCAGATCCGTTGCAGGCAGACGTTCTTGAGAACCTGATCAAGGCAGCCGCCAGTGCGCCTTTCATGGGCCGCGCAAGGCCTTGGCGGTTCATCATCGTCAAAAAGCGAGAGCCCATTCGCCACCTTGCCGCGCTCCTCAAGGCACGTGAGGCGTTGGACGGTGCGGGCACAGTCCTCGCGGTTTGTGCGGACACATCAAAGCAACCACAGATGGGGCAGTGGGTCGTCGATTGTGCTGCAGCAAGCCAGAATGTTGTACTTGCAGCGCACGACTATGGCATCGGGAGCCGATGGGGGCGTCTGTTCCCATGGAAGTCCAAGATGAAGCGAGCAGGAGAGTTACTGAAGACCCCGTCCCATGTAACTCCCTTCGCTGTCATCTTCCTTGGGACTTCGGAATCTCCGCTCAATTTACGTGCAACAAGGCTATCGAGACATCTTGTGCATGAGGAGCACTGGGGCTGATACGCTCCAGAACTCACGTTGCGGGGGGGCACTTCAGGTGTGCAATCTCCGGAAGTGCCTTGACAGTAGACGTTCCTGGGCGCGCAAGCACCGCATCCGATCTTGAGGTATCCGTGCTGAGCCTCGGCAGGAACTGTGCGCTGTTGATTGCGGATCAGGAGCCGCACGCATAGCTACCCATTGCCTCACGGTAGCTGCACAAGCAGGGATTCAGCACCTCAGCTACAGCATCTTCTCTGGGCTGCAGTTTTTCACGCCCAGCAAGATCGCACACCCGCAGCAGTGTGCGCCTCTTGGTTCGGGCAAACTGCCAGGCTACTGATCGCGTAGCGTCGATCAGTAGCCTTGCGCACACCCGTCCTTCCTCGGCTCACTGCCCCCTGCCAGCATGCCAGTTTCTTGGTCGATCCAGATGCCCTGGTACCCACCGAATCCGCGCTCGGCACGCTCGACGTTGTGTCCTTTGGCGCGCAAACCTGCTGCAGTCTCTTCTGAGAATCCTGGTTCCAGCTTCACAACGCCGCCATCAGACATCTGGTGTCCAACCGGCGTAGATGAGCCGTCGTGCCGTGCACGAAGTGCTTCGCCCGCCTGCTGCGGATCCATCTCGAAGTCAATGAGATTCATCAGTACCTGTGCCTGTCCTTGTGGCTGCATGTCACCCCCCATGACACCGAACGGAAACACCGGGGCACCCTCGCGGGTGACAAAGCCAGGGATGATCGTCTGGAAGGGACGCTTGCCAGGCTCCAGCGTATTCGGATGCTCGGGATCTAGATGGAACAGACAACCACGATTGTGTACTGCAAAGCCCAGCTCAGGATCGACCACGCCGGACCCGAAGTTGTTGAAGATCGACTGAATGAAGGACACCGCTTGCCCTTCGGCATCCACAACCGTGAGATAGACGGTGTCACCCAGCTTCAGACGTGGATCCTCGACCTCGATTTCTTGCGCTGCGCGCGCTGGATCAATCCGCGCGATCTGTGAAGCAACATACGCGTCAGACAACAGGGCGTCGATTGGCACATCAAAGAAAGCGGGGTCTGCGTAGAGCCGGGCACGGTCTTCATAGGCCAGCTTCTTGATCTCAAGAAACAGGTGCAGGAAGTCTGCATTGTTGTGTCCCATGGATGCGATGTCGAACTGCTCCAGCATTCGCATCATTTGAAGTACAGCCAGGCCTTGGGTATTCGGCGGGAGTTGCCAGACGTCGTACCCCCGATAGCGTGCCGAGACTGGGTCGACCCAGGTCGAAGTGTGGCTCGCGAGATCCTCTGGTGAGAACAGCCCGCCAACGCGGTCGGAGAGATCGCACAGCTGCCTCGCAACGCTACCGCTGTAGAAGGTTGCTGTCCCACCCTCGGCAATCGCAGCAAGAGTGGTGGCCAGCGCTGGATTTCGGAACACGTCTCCAGTTCGAGGCGCGTGCCCGTTGGGCAGGAAGACTGCGGTCGCACCTGGATCCTCTTGCAGCTTCTCAGTGGAGCGTTCCCACATGTCCGCAATTACGGGTGAGACAGGAAATCCCTTTGTGGCATAGTCAATGGCAGGCTGGAGAATCTCGTTCATCGGCAAGCGTCCGTAGCGTTCGTGCAGGGCAAACCATCCGTGCACGCAGCCCGGAACCGACCACGAGACTGGTCCGGTGGAGGGAATGTAGTTGTGTCCAGCTTGGAGGTAGAAGTCTCTCGTCATGCGCGCAGGCGCACGCCCACTGCCGTTGAATCCCACAAGCTCTTTGGCTGTGGCATCCCAGACGATTGCGAACACATCCCCGCCGATCCCGCAACTCATGGGCTCCACCACGCCCAGTGTGGCGTTGGTTGCAATTGCGGCATCCATCGCAGAGCCCCCTGATCTCAGGATCTCCAACCCAGCTTGGACTGCCAGCGGTTGGCTGGTCGCCACCATCGCGTTGGGGGCGAGCACTACCGGTCTGCTCGATTGCTCGTCATGCATCGCTTTCATCCTCCGTATCGTGCCTGCGTTCGCATTGCTTTCTTTGCGCTTCCCTGCAATCATGATACGTCAATCAGGGAGGAAGCATGGAAGAGAGGAAGGTCGTGCTGCGAGAGCTGGTTCGCGAGAATCCTGCGGATATCGCAGAGATCCTCTCGGACCTGTCCAACGACCAAGCCGCGGACGTTGTCCACCACCTCTTCCTGCAACAAGCAGCAGCAGAGCCCCTAGGGGAGATGGACCCGGATGAGTCCGCAGAGCTTGTCACGAAGCTCGATCCCAAAGAAGCGAGCGTCATTCTCTCGCGCATGGATCCGGATGACGCAGTGGACATGCTGCTCGAGCTGCCAGAGGAGATACAGCAGGAACTGCTCTCCCGCCTGAGCCGGTTCGATGCACGAGTGCTGTCCAACCTGCTTGCCTACCCTCCAGACTCCGCAGGCGGCTTGATGTCGCCAGAAGTCGTGCCGCTCTCTTTGGATCTCACCGTGCAGCAGGCGATCGACCACTTGCGCGCCCGCGTTGAAGAGGCAGAGACCGTGTACTACGCCTATGCTGTGGATACCTCCAATCGATTACTGGGAGTGCTTTCATTGCGCGACATGGCGCTGGCCTTGCCGGAACAGAGCTTGCGTGATCTCGTGGTCCGAGACGCGATCACCGTTCCAGTGGATGCAGATGCAGAGGATGTGGCACGCATTTTCGATCGATACGACTACTTTGCCCTACCTGTCGTAGATGGGGAGCGGAGGCTGCTCGGCGTAATTACGGTAGATGACGTCATCGATGTGATTCGTGACGAGGCGACTGAGGACATCTACGGACTGGCGAGCGTTCCTAGCGAGGAAGGCGTGGACACGACTTGGTTCGAATCGCTCAAGCTTCGTTTGCCGTGGCTCTACATCCGGCTTCTCACGGTAATCGCTGCAGCCATTGTCGTTGGATTCTTCGAGGAGACCATCGCCCGCGTCGCCGCATTGGCGGTCTTGATGGGGGTCATCGCGGGTCAGGGCGGCAGTGCTGGCATGCAGACGGTGACCATCATCACGCGCGGTATGGCATTGGGTGAGCTTCAACCGAGGCAGGGGCTTCCGCTGCTGGCCAAGGAAGCGCTGCTTGGGGCCGTGAACGGTGCGCTCATCGGACTGACGGTCGGCCTGATCACCTATCTGTGGAAGGGAGAAATCCTGATCGGTGTCGCGGCCTTCTTGGCAATGATGCTCAACATGATCATTGCCGGAGCCTTCGGCGTGCTAATCCCACTCGCGGTGCGTGGGCTTGGCAAAGATCCCGCCCTCGCCTCAGGCATCTTTCTTACAACCGTTACCGATGTGCTGGGTTTCGGACTGCTTTTCCTGATCGCTCATTGGCTGTTACCAGGAGTCTAGATGAAGACAGCAAATCCAATCCTCACCGTTCCGCTCGTGCTTGCGTTGGTCGCAATTGCCCTTGTGGTTGGGCAGTTTGATGTGTGGGTCTTGCTCGGCGTGTGCGTGGTTTCGCTAGCAGCATGTGCCTATCTACTTGTTCGCGCCCGGCGCGGTGACGGCGAGATGGTGCCGGTATCGCGCTTACTGCCGCTCCTTCCGGGACACGTCTTGATTCTGCTTGGGATCGGTCTACTCGAAACGCCAGGCCTGCTTCCCTGGCTGTGGATGCTCGTCCCACTGCTCACCATTGGGTACGACGCCCTCAGCCGAGGTGAGGCGTCGAGAACCCGCAAGTGGATGTCGATCTTGGGTTTCCTCTACGTTATACTGTGGGCCGATCTCTTCTTCCTGCTGGAACGGATCATCGTGCTTCGACGTGGAATGTCTGGCAACGAAGAGATCATACTTGCGACAGCACTAGCGCTGGTCGGTGGGGTCTTCCTCGGATTGGGGACCTATCGGCATTGGCTTGCTGTCAAGGAGTGATAGCATGAAGAAGTGGATTACGTTTTTGATGATTGGCATGCTTCTAGGAATTGGATCGATCGCATTGGCTCAAGAAGTCAGCGGAGAAGGAACGTCGTCAACAGGTGCAGCGAATCCCCTGGGAAGCAGCTGGACCTCGATGCTCATTCTGTTCGCCGTGTTCGGCGCAATCTTCTACTTCATGCTGATCCGTCCCCAGCGAAAGCGCCAGGCCAAGATGAACGAACTCATCTCTGGACTGAAGCGTGGTGACAGTGTGGTCACTGCTGGCGGTATTCACGGAGAAATCGATTCGATCGGCGAAGATGCTTCGGTACTCGTGCTTGAAGATGGCGCGAAGATCAAGATCGCGAAGAGCAGCATCATTCGCAAGATCGAGAAGTAAGGGAGATCGAATGAGTCAGCATCACATGACCCGCGGAGACTGGCTGCGACTCGCTCTCGTCGTTGCGGTCACCTTTGCAGCACTGTACTTCGTCTATCCGTTCTGGCCCCTGGAAGAGGTCGTTCAATTGGGTCTGGACCTCCAGGGTGGCGTGCGCATGATCCTCGAACCCGAGGGGATTGCCGAAATGAACGAGGACACGAAGAATGTGGTGATCGAGCAGATCATCGAGATTCTCAACAACCGTACAGATCAATACGGTGTTGTGAGTCCAGAGATTCGACCGTTTGGTGGAGACCGCATTCTCGTCAATCTGCCCGGAACCACCGATCCTGAGGATGCGCGACGCTTGATCGGTCAGACGGCGATGCTCGAATTCCGCAGAGTTATCGAGGCGGGTCAGACACAGCTCGACGATCTTGCACCAAGATCTACATCTCAGGAACTGCTTCGTGATCGCGAAGGCGTACCATACATCGTGGAGCGCGAGATCCTCGTCAGCGGTGCCGCGTTGTCAGATGCCAATGTGGGTCGCACAAACAATCTGCAGGTCTCGGGCAATTACTACATCGGACTGGAATTCAACCAGGCCGGAGCCCAGCAGTTCGTGGACGCCATCAACCAGCTGGATGTCGGCGAGCAGCTGGCCATCATCCTTGACGGCGTCGTGTACAGTGCGCCTGCAGTCATGGAGTCCATCAAGAACGCCGCTCGAGGCGGATGGCGGGAAGTCGTTGACTCTACGCAGATCAGCGGGAGCTTCGACCTGGAAGATGCTCGATTGCTCGCGATCGCCCTGCGTGCTGGTGCACTGCCTGTCGGCGTGAACATCGTCGAGGAGACGACGATCGGCCCGTCTCTGGGTGCAGACTCGATTCGCAGAGGCGTCATGGCGATTGCCATCGGTTTCGTGTTGATCCTCGTGTACATGTTTGTGTTCTATCGCTTGCTTGGCGTGGTCGCCAACCTTGCCCTGATCCTCAACATGCTGATCATGCTCGCAGCACTGGTCGTGTTCAGAGCCGTGCTTACGCTGCCTGGTATTGCAGGCATCATCTTGACCATCGGCATGACCGTGGACGCAAACGTGATCATCTTCGAGCGTATCAAGGAAGAACGGCGGCACGGCAAATCGCCGCTGGCAGCAGTCCGCGCGGGCTTCGAGAAGTCTCTGTCCACGCTGTTTGATGCCAACATCACGACGCTGATCACCGCGGTCATCTTGCTACTTCTCGGCACAGGACCCATTCGTGGGTTCGCCGTCACGTTGGGTATCGGAGTGGTTGGAAGTCTATTCTGCGCGCTGATCGCCAGCCGAATTCTCCTGGAGAAGGCAGGCTTCTCAGGATTCATTCCGGTGAAGGTTACGCAGGAGCAGTAGCCACAAGAATAAGTTGCATCAAAGCATCCAGGGGCGCTATGCGCCCCTGTTTGATCTTGGTGTCCATGCACACACCCGTGTGCAGGGCTTCCGTCAGCAGGTGAAGCGGCCTGCGCCGTGCCTGGGCTGTGAGACGCTTGCAGAGCCACGCCTGCATTCCCATCTTCCCTGCAATCTCCTGGTTCGGTACCCGTTGATCGATCAATAGACGAATCATCGTGAGTCGGGTCAGATGCCGGAT
>Ga0180435_10006797_pt1 | contig 10935 bp, 10 predicted proteins | sample SS_ome_3_FD_132467 | JGI IMG/M metagenome (GOLD analysis project Ga0180435, IMG submission 132467) | Hypersaline lake sediment archaeal communities from the Salton Sea, California, USA - SS_3_S_1 metaG | ecosystem: Environmental > Aquatic > Non-marine Saline and Alkaline > Hypersaline >...
GATATAAAAATAGTAGGATACAATTAATGCGCATTATTATTGGCTAAAAACAGATATATGTTACAAGCTGTTCTTTCTTAATGATGCCTAATGCATTCAGACAGTGTCCGCTGAAGTTGCTGACCATATCTCCGCACCAGGCAAGGTTTTGATGGAAAAACACCCCGACCCCTGATATAATTAATGTTTGAATTGTTTTAGGAATATAGCATTTCAGATATTTTTAACATTCGCGATGGAAGGGATCACTTGGCGTTCTGCCTTTCGATCCAGTCGTAGAGCTTGTTGCGGTACTGATAACCCAACAAAACGATGATGGAGCAGCCGCCGGTAGCCAAGGCCAATAAGAAATAATTTTGGTCAAAAAACATGGCGCCTTGTAAACTTAAAATAAAAGTACCGGGCATGCGACCGATCGTGGCCATGAAAAAAAATACTTTGACAGGTAGGGCACTTAAACCCAGAAACAGGCAAAGGTAGTCCTTGGGGAATCCCGGAAGAATAAATAAAACAAACACAACCAAGGCGCCTTCCCGTCTGATCATTGTATCGAACCGTTTCAAGTGCCTTGTAGGTATCAGCTTTCTCACATAGCGGCGGCCCAAAAAACGGCCCACACCAAAGTTGACAATGGATCCCAGGCTCAAGGCCAGGCTAGAATATATGAATCCCTTGACCACTCCAAACAAATAGCCGCCAATAAACCCCGTGGCCTCACCGGGGACAGGTGCAAACATGACTTGCAGTACCTGGACGAACATAAATATGATCGGCGCAGCTGGTCCGAAACCTTCGATATAGGTGCTGGTTTTTTCTCTGTCGGACAGGAAGTCAAAAAAGCGGCCGAGCAGAGTCCAAAGATCGGCCCCATAAAGAATGAGGAGCAATGCCATCATGAGTAAAGTGGCAAGTAGCACCAGGCCCAACTTGCCGGCCGTGGTGCGCTGGTGCGAGTTACTCATGACTGGTTTGCCGGCGGAGATTTTCGGTTCAAGGCAGCCACGGCCACGAGTTCCTTGCCTTCCATAAGTGTCAGAAACGCACCGCCACCGGTTGAGATATAGGTCATCTGGTCGGCAACACCGGCTTGATTGACGGCACTGCCCGTTTCCCCCCCACCGATAATGGAAACCGCCCGGGACGCTGCCACGGCTTGGGCCAAGTCAAAGGTACCATGGCAAAAGGGTTCCATTTCAAAAACACCCATGGGGCCATTCCAGATGACTGTTCCGACATCTTGAAGGACTTCGGTATATAGACAGATTGTTGCCGGTCCGATGTCGGCCGCCAGCCATTCAGGAGGAATCGCTTGAATGGGAACCTTCTTTAGATCGGCTTGCGGATCCAATTGACTGGCCGCTACCACATCCACCGGCAAATAAAACTGGATTCCTCGATTTTTTGCCTGTTCGATTATAGCGGCGGCGGTTGGCACCAGGTCCGCTTCGATCATGGATCGGCCCACATTGAAACCGGCAGCGCTTATAAATGTATTGGCCATGGCACCGCCCAGGATAATTTGATCCACATGTTGGAGCATATTGTTGAGTGCCGCCAATTTGCTGGAGACTTTGGCGCCACCGACAATGGCCACCAAAGGCCTAACCGGATTTTGCATGGCTGTCTCAAAAAAATCGAGCTCTTTTTTAAGCAGTAATCCTGCCGCCGCGTTTGGCACAAAAGAGGTAATCGCTTCAACGGATGCATTCGCCCGATGAGAAACGCCGAAGGCATCATTGATATAGACATCACATAAACCGGCCAGGGCCTGGGCGAATTCAGCATCATTTTGTTGTTCGGCAGCATGGAAGCGCAAATTTTCAAGCAGCAGCACATTGCCGTCTTGCAGGTCGCTTGCTAAAGACCGGGTTTCTTCGCCAACGCAATCCGGTGCTAAAACCACCTCGATTCCCAGTATTTGGCTCAACCGTTCGGCCACTGGGCCCAGGCTGTATTCCATTCGAACTTGTCCCTTGGGCCGTCCCAAATGAGAGGCGAGAATGATACGGGCAGATTGGGAGAGCGCGTATTGAATCGTGGGCAACACGGCATTGATCCTGGCGTCATCCAGGATCTGCTGCTGCTTGTCCAGCGGCACATTGAAATCGACCCGAATTAAAACACGTTTCCCGGATATGGGAATATCTGTGATTGTTTTCATCGAAGTACTCCTTCAAACCTACGGTTTAGGCTATAGCATTTTAGGCTGTAGACTGTTAGGCTGATTTGGGTTCGTTGGGCTCGTTGGGTTCTGGGTTTGTTGAGCTATTATACAGATATAAATTTGAATAGGCTATTGGTATTAGGCTGTATCCAGTAAAAAGCAATCGGCTTTCAGCTAAAGGCCCTTTCTGGATCCCCTTTTTCAAGGGGATGACAACCGTAGGTTGTGATGCAACCCGCAAGCCATATGCCGCTTATAGCTGATACCTTACTCCTTACCGCTTTTTTTCCCCTCCCGTTTGCGACGCTGCTGCAAAGCCTTTTTTTTGGCCCAGCGTTCTAAGAACCCCAAGGAACCACTTTCATAGGCCCTGTCCACAGCATCCTCACGGACACCAATACCTGCTTGGCTCTGCATGGCCTGCCTCAGGCAATCCGTCTTGTGAGCGCATTCCATGCAAGGTTGCGGAGATTTTCTGAGCCCGTCCTCACCCTCTGGAAATACGATTGAAAGATCAGCGAAGCAGGTTGGACATTTGGACTGCTTGGGTTTCATATTCCTGATCCATGCGCCTTAGATAACCCTGGTCGGCAAAGCTGAAGTAATTATCCTGACCGATAATGACATGCTCATGCACATGTATGCCCATCAGGCGACAGGCAAAAACGAGCTGTCTTGTAATGGCCAAATCTTCTTTGGATGGCTGTGGGTCTCCGGAAGGATGGTTATGGGCAAAAATAAGTGCAGCCGCATGGTGGTCGAGAGCCGAGCGCACAACCTCTCGCGGATAGACTGAACTCGCGGTCAGGGTGCCACGAAACAGCGTTTCCATATCCAATACCCTGTTTTTTGCATCCAGATACACAACCTTGAAACACTCGCGATGCTTGTCACGCATATTTGCGGTCAGATAGCTGACCAACGCCTTGGAGTTGTTGATGGGGTCCTTGTTCAGGACAGCAGCGTTTAAATAGCGATCTGATACAGCTTTGATTAATCTGAGTCCCAGCTGGTTCTTGGGTCCGATGCCTTTCACATCATTGAGCTCACGCGGTGACGCCGCAAATACGCCTTGAAGGGTCTTGAACCGCTTGAGCAAATCTTTGGCCACCTGTTTACAGTCTTTACGCGGCGTTCCCAGGGTTAGCAACAGTTCGATGACTTCATAGTCATGAAAGCCCGACAATCCAGATTTCAGAAACTTATCCCGTAAGCGTTTACGATGTCCGGCACCTTTATGTTCTTTTGTCTTTGGCACAATTCACCTAAAAGTAAACCATCCCCGTCTTTTATGGCGGGGATGGTTTACTTTTCATCCAACTCATGCTTCAAATCCCGGGTCATCAAGCGAAACAAGGCATCTTTGGGTGGTACATCCTCATACAAGACATGGTAGATTTCATGAGAAATGGGCATCTCGATATCTAGTTGGCGCGAAAGGTTGTAAACGGATTTGGAGGTTTTAACACCCTCGGCCACCATATTCATACCCGATAGAATCGCGTCCACTTTCTGACCCTCACCAATTTTTTTACCGACCGTGTGATTTCGGCTTAAATCACCGGTGCAGGTGAGGATTAAATCGCCAATACCCGCGAGGCCCGTAAAAGTACGGGGATTGGCTCCCATTTTTACGCCCAAGCGTCTTATCTCGGTCTGGCCCCGGGTTATGAGCGCCGCCCGGGTATTGAGCCCCAACCCCAAGCCATCTATGATGCCTGCCGCAATAGCGATCACATTTTTTACCGATCCGCCGAGTTCCACGCCGATGGTATCGTCATTGGTATAGACACGAAAAAAAGGCGTCGCAAAAATCTGCTGAACGATTCGTGCCACCCCAAGATCACTTGAAGCCACGGTTACAACGGTGGGAACATTGCGGGCCACTTCTTTGGCAAAACTGGGACCCGAGAGCACACAAAGATTACCGTATGGGATCCGGGGCAGTTCTGCAGCCAGAACACGCGTCATGGTCAGGAAAGTCCGATTTTCAATCCCTTTTGATGCCGATACGATGAGGGCTTTATCAGCAATATGGGGGGCCATCTCGGCGGCCATCTGCCGAACGTGGTGAGAAGGCACCACCATCAAAATCAGATCTTTATCAGCGACAACAGTTTTTAGATCATTGTGGGGCCTCAATCGTGCCGGCAGCGCAACATCGGGTAAGAATGTTTTGTTTACCCGATCATTCAAAATCTCCTCTCGCACGGATTCCTCGTACACCCAGAGATCAAGGTGATACCCTTTGCAGGCCAATAGATTTGCCAGCGCCGTGCCCCAACTTCCGGCGCCCACCACACCGATTTTATAGTTATTTAGCTCTGCATTCATCCTGATTTATTCTTTGGTCGGTTCAACCTAAAATTTCGCCGATTTTAATATGCTATGCAAATAATACAAATGAATATCTCATCAAATTTCATGCAAACTTTTATCCGCCTTTGTTTGAATACCCCGTAGCTTGCTGCGGGGAGCTTCATTTTTCCGCCAGACGTGCAGCCCCCACAACCCGCTCTTCCTTCTCGATGTCAATCAGGGTCACACCCTGAGTGTTCCGGCTGATGATTGATATGCCTTTCACCGGTATTCGGATGATCTTGCCAATATTGGTCATAAGCATCAGGTCATCATCTTCTTCCACCAGCAATATTGAGACCACGCGGCCATTGCGTTCACTTGTTTTGATGGTTATGACACCTTTGCCCCCGCGTTTCTGGATGGGGTAAGCATCGATGGAGGTTCGCTTGCCAAATCCATTTTCAGTGGCCGTAAAAAGAGTCTGGCCATGGCTCATGACTTCCATACCCACCAGGCTATCCTCGGCCGGCAGGCGCATGCCGCGGACACCCTGAGCCACCCTGCCGGTGGGGCGCACATCGGATTCGTGAAATCGAATCGATTTGCCGCTGACTGAGCCCAAAAAGACATTGCTTGTCCCGTCTGTGATGCGAGCAGATATCAATTCATCTCCTTCCACCAGGTTCAAGGCGATAATGCCCCCGGCCCGCGGCCGGCTATAGGCCATGATGTCTGTTTTTTTCACCAGCGCATTGCGGGTGGCCATGATCACATAGGATCCAGGATCAAAGGAGGGCACGTCCAGCACAGTGGCCAGTTTCTCATCCTTTTCCAGGTTGAGCAGGTTGACAATGGCTTTGCCCTTGCTCAGGCGACCGGCCTGGGGTATTTCATAGACCTTGCGCCAATAGACCCGCCCCTTGTTGGTGAAAAAAAGAAATGTATGATGGGTGGAGGCCACAAATAGGTGGGCCACAAAATCCTCTTCCTTGGTTCCCATGGCAGTCTTGCCTTTGCCGCCTCGACGCTGGCTTTGGTAAAGGGTGATGGGATTCCGTTTGATATAACCGCTATTTGAAATGGTAACCACCATGTCCTCTTCCACAATCATATCTTCAATGGTCAACTCGCGGGTGGCTTCCACAATTTCGGTGCGGCGATGATCGCCATATTCGGCTTGCACCGCCTCCATTTCTTCTTTGACGATATTGAGAACCAGTTTATCACTCGCTAGGATCTCTTTGAAATAGGCAATGTCCTTGAGCAGGCTCACATATTCATCATTGATTTTATCGCGCTCTAAGCCTGTCAGGCGTTGCAGACGCATATCCAGAATAGCCTGGGCCTGAAGCGCAGACAAGGTAAACTCATCCATAAGCCGGGATTTGGCTTCCGGCGGCGTTTTGGAGCCTCGAATGAGCGCCACAATGCGGTCCAAGTGGTCCAACGCGATTTTGAGACCTTCCAGAATATGAGCTCTGGCTTCGGCTTTATTTAAGTCATAGCGGGTTCGCCGGATGATAATCTCTTTGCGGTGTAAGATAAAATGTTCCAGCAACTCTTTCAGATTCAGAATTTCAGGCTGTTTATTCACCACAGCTAAAAATATGATACCAAAGGTATTTTCAAGCTGGGTATGCTTATAAAGTTTATTGACCACGACCCCGGCCACTTGTCCCTTTTTAAGCCCCAGGGCAATGCGCATGCCGTCGCGATCCGATTCATCACGAATGAATTTGATGCCCTCCAGATTCTTGGATTTCATTAAGGCTGCAATTTTCTCGATCAAACGGGCCTTGTTAACTTGGTACGGAATTTCGGTGATGACAACGGTTTCGTTGCCGGTGCGTTTATCTTTTTCGATATTGGCGCGCGCCCGGATGCGAATAATCCCCCGCCCGGTGTGATAGGCATCCCGAATACCTTTGGTGCCATAAATAATGCCGGCTGTGGGAAAATCGGGTCCTGGGATTTTTTCAAGCAGGGCTTCGATGGAAATGCCGGGATCGTCGATGATGGCGGTGAGGGCATCCACAATCTCGCTCAGATTATGCGGCGGTATATTGGTGGCCATTCCCACGGCAATGCCCGAGGACCCATTAGCCAATAGCGACGGAATTACGGTTGGCAAAACGGTGGGCTCGCTTAGGGATTCATCATAGTTGGGGATGAAATCGACGGTTTCTTTTTCCAAATCCTGCAGCATCTGATGGGATAATTTCATCATGCGGATCTCGGTATACCGCATGGCGGCCGGCGGATCACCGTCCACGGAACCGAAGTTTCCCTGGCCATCCACCAAGGGGTAGCGCATGGAAAAGTCCTGGGCCATTCGGACGATGGTGTCGTACACAGCGGTGTCCCCATGGGGATGATATTTACCGATCACATCACCCACGATTCTGGCCGATTTCTTGTAGGCCCGGTTCCAATCGTTTTTTAACTCCCGCATGGCGAACAACACCCGCCGGTGAACTGGTTTGAGACCGTCGCGGACATCCGGCAAGGCCCTGCCGATGATGACGCTCATGGCGTAGTCCAAATAGGACTTCTTCATTTCTTTTTCGATACTGATTCCAGATGTATGTTCACTGATTGTCATGCTTCACCTTGTGTTTCGTTGGCTGTCCGGCCGGAAATTCGATTGTCGTTGCTCGTTTTGCGGTGTGAACCATTCGGTCTCTGATTGATGGAATGGCCGATAGGATCCACCAGTGTTTGGTAGTTCGTCCGATAAATATCTGATAAGGTTAAAAATGCCGTTATCACCAAGGGTCCATATATAATCCCCAATATCCCGAAAAGCTTTAAACCACCAATAATGGCTAGGAAGACCAGCAATGTATGCATTTTGACTCGCTGGCCCACAAGTTTGGGTTTAAAAAGATATTCCACGCCCCAGGATAAAACCAGATAAAAGACAAGAAAGAAGATGCTGGCTGCGATACGCCCCTTCAAGAAAAGAAATATCGCCGCCGGTATAAAGACCATACCGATGCCAATAATGGGTAAAAAAGCCAGTAAGCCCATGATGACCCCCCATAAAAATGGAGAGGTCAATCCGAAAATGCTAAAAACCAAGCCACCGATAACGCCCTGTATCAATCCACCCAGACCATTTCCAATCAAAATAGCTCCGGCCATCTCTTTAAATTTATTTAAGAGAATCTCATCTTGATTATTCGGCAGGGGTGAAAGGTCCATGATAAACGAAATCAGCCGGGGACCATCGATTAACATGTAAAAGATAACCAGCAGCATTAAAAAAAAGTTAATTACAAACGCAAGCATATTGGAGGCAATTGCGCGAGCCTGGTTGTAGAGAAAAAGTCCCACAAACCGGGCGATTTCCGATACGTATTGATTGAGCTCTTCACCCGTTATCTCAATATCAAATTTGACCAGGGCCGAATTGGCCAGCTCCAACAAGCGACTCCCCTGCAACAGATTGGTTAGCTGCTGACTGATCAGGGCATCTCGAGCAGCCAGATACAGGCCGTAGGCTTCCCGGGATAAAACGCCCACAAAAAAAACGATGGGGACAAACAGGATACAGAAAATAATGAAACAGGTTATCAGGGAAGCCAGGGACGGTCGCACGGTTCCGTTGCGGATTAAGACGCGGTATATGGGGCGGAAGATGCCCGTCACAACCATGGCGAGTACAAGGATGGATAAAAATGGCCACAACAACCAACCGAGCAAAAACATGGAGATCAAAAAACAGGCCAGAAAAAATAGCAGAATCATATTGCCGGCAGTTTTTTCAATCATACGACCCCCGTTTTGCGTCATGGAATACGATCTAAGGCGTGGATATAGACAAACCCGTCACGCGAATCCTGACTTTTCAATTCAGGAATCGATATCGCGTGCCAGGAATCGTGACAGGCGACCAGGTACGTCAGATGGCAGGCACGCTACCGGCTTACATAACTACCAGCTAAGAAAATCAACAAAACTTCATATACGAAAACAGGAATATAATTCCCAAAAATTGCATATAAAATACCACCACCGACAATGGCCGGTACACCACAAAAAACCAGAATGCCCAGTTTCCTACTAGCGTTCATAAAAATCTCCTAAATTTAAACCATTCCGACCTAATTCGATGCGCTATCCTCACCCGATAAAGCCACATTGAGATCCTGTGGACCTGAAATCCGGAAGGATCATTTTAATTCATTTTTCTAACAATTTTAAATGATTTAGTAAAGAAAAAAAATCAGCGTTCCACGATCATGGCCATCCCCATGCCACCGCCAATACACATGCTAATCAGACCGGTTGAATACCCCTTTTGTTTCATCAGATTCATACCCGTAACCATCTGGCGTGCACCGGTACACCCAATGGGGTGCCCCAGGGAAATGCCGCTGCCTAGTTCATTGGGACGATCATTGGCGATATCCAACTCGCGCATGCATCCGATGGCCTGGGCGGCAAAGGCTTCATTCAATTCGATCATATCAATATCGTTCAATTGCATCCCGGTTGCATTGAGTACCTTGCGAATCGCCGGCACCGGGCCCAATCCCATGTAAGCCGGATCGACACCGCCGGATGCAAACGCTTTTATTTTTACAATCGGTTCCAATCCCATTTCGGCCGCTTTTTCAGCGCTCATGAGCAAGACAGCCGCAGCGCCATCGTTAATACCCGATGCATTCCCGGCCGTTACACTGCCATCTTTTTTAAAAGCCGGTCGCAAACGGGCCATCTTCTGCATATCCGTTTCCATGGGACGTTCATCGGTATCAAACACGGTATCACCCTTGCGGGATGTGATTGTAACCGGAACAATTTCCTGGCTGAAAATCCCTGAATCAATCGCATTTCTGGCTCGCTGATGACTCAAAACCGCCAATTCGTCCTGTTCCTCACGACCGATCTGATACAATTCAGCAATATTTTCAGCCGTTAAGCCCATATGGTAACCGTAAAATATTTCATATAAACCGTCAAAAACCATCAGATCGTAGATGTCACCAACGCCGGTCAACTCCATCCGATGCCCCCACCGGGCTTTGGGCAGGGCCAGAGGCACGGTACTCATACTCTCCTGGCCTCCGGCCAGAATAACATCTGCCTGGCCGGACATAATCGAAGCTGCACCGATGGTAATGGCCTTAAGTCCCGAACCACAGACCTTGTTGATTGTCAGCGCCGGCGTCTCTTTGGCAATACCCGCCCGGATCATGGCCTGTCTGGCTGGGTTCTGACCCTGGGCAGCCTGAAGTACATTCCCCATAATGACTTCGTCCACGGCCACGGGTGTCGCCGCTTCGTCCCAGTCACCGTGTTGAGATTCCAATTCGATTCTGCCCTGTCCTTTGAGCTTGTCCGGGGCAACCGCTTCCATCTCTTCACTGGCGCCCGGCCGGAGGCCAGCTCGCTTAAATACATCTTTCATGACCAAGGATCCCAGCTCTACCACAGGAACCGTTTTCAAACCGCCACCGAATGCACCGATCGGGGTTCTGACCCCGGCGACTATGACCACTTCTTTCATGGTAACACTCCTTTATATATTGACTTAAAATCCACCTGCGCTATTCTCTACCCAAATTGAGCGTCTCAAATTTGAAGATAAATAGTTTCAATTGACTGATAATATTTGACTAATAATTATCTTAGAATTTAAGACGCTCAATTTGGATTTTTGTAAAGGTGCCTATCATATAACCACCTTGCGGTCAATATTTTGCCATGTGCCTGATCATTTTTGCTTACCAGGAGCATCCGGATTATCACCCACGAAGTCCTTTTCCAGGAGCGAACCTTTGATTCGAAAAATCCAGGCAGAATTGTGGGCACGGTGTCTGAAAAATTTCGCATAGATGCGGAGAGAGGTGATGGAATGGTGTAAGTTCCAGGTTACAGGTTGTGAGCGGTGGGATGCCCGGATCCCCGGCAACTTACGTGGCAATGGGCCATTTATTATTTGATTCACTGGAGTCGTTTCAGGACTCTTTTGGACCACATTTGGATAAAATTTTAGCAGACATCCTGAACCACACCGACATACAGCCCACCATGCAAATCAGCGAAGTAAAAATGCAGGTGGGATAATACTGGGTGATGATGAGTTCATGTTGCGTGCGTCGTGTCTCAGGTTTCGGGATAGGATTTGCGCGCAGAGCTCTGGGAAATGTGCTTTAATGGAATATCGAACACTGATCTCAGAAACTTAATATGGAATAGTTTTGATTTGATCTGACAACGCACATCAGTATCGTATATTCCTTGTTCAATACTCATTATTCGTTTTTATGGTATTGCTGACGACACTCGACTGGTTCTAGAATTAATATGTACAGGTCAGATAAGATATCAACAGTTTTACCAATCTGTTAACATTCTCAATGTATCAGTAGTCTGAACTTTTCTCTTATCCTTGACTAATTTTTGCCAATTTGGATATAAATACTAAAAAAGAACTCTCAAAGTTCTTTTCTGAAATGATC
>Ga0180435_10006798_pt1 | contig 10935 bp, 12 predicted proteins | sample SS_ome_3_FD_132467 | JGI IMG/M metagenome (GOLD analysis project Ga0180435, IMG submission 132467) | Hypersaline lake sediment archaeal communities from the Salton Sea, California, USA - SS_3_S_1 metaG | ecosystem: Environmental > Aquatic > Non-marine Saline and Alkaline > Hypersaline >...
GCAGATGGGCAATTCCGAGGTCGGGCACACCAATATCGGCGCGGGCCGGGTGGTGGCGATGGACCTCGGGATGATCGGGCTTTCGATCGAAGATGGCGAGTTTGGCAAGAAACCCGCGCTTCTGGATTTCATCCGCGCGATGAAGGACTCGGGCGGCACCGCGCATCTTTTCGGGCTGACCAGTCCGGGCGGGGTGCATGCGCATCAGGACCATATCGTCGCGGCAGCGCGGGAGATCGCGGCGGCAGGTGTGCCGGTGGCGCTGCATGTCATCACCGATGGGCGCGATGTGGCGCCGAAATCGGCGCGCGAACAGGTTGCGGCCTTCGAAGCAGATCTGCCCGAAAGCGCGCGGGTGGCGAGTGTTTCGGGCCGGTATTACGCGATGGACCGCGACAACCGCTGGGAGCGGGTGACGCTGGCCTATGACGCGATGGTGAAGGCGATGGGCGAGGTCGCGGCGAGCGCGGACGAGGCGATTGCGCAGGCTTATGAGCGCGGCGAGACCGACGAATTCATCAAGCCCACGGTGATTGCGGGCCATGCCGGGGTGAAGGATGGCGACGGCGTGTTCTGCATGAATTTCCGCGCCGACCGCGCCCGCGAGATCCTGCGCGCTATCGGCGAGCCGGGCTTTGCCGAGTTCGACGTGGGCACAAGGCCCAAGCTGGCCGCTCGGCTCGGGTTGGTGGAATATTCCACCCGCCACAACGATTACATGACCACGGTTTTTCCGCCGCGCGATATCGTCAACACGCTCGGATCATGGGTGGCCCAATACGGGCTGCGGCAATTCCGGTTGGCCGAAACCGAGAAATACCCGCATGTCACCTTCTTCCTCAACGGTGGCAAGGAAGAGCCCGAGGAGGGCGAGGATCGCTACATGGCGCCAAGCCCGAAGGTGGCGACCTACGATCTCCAGCCGGAGATGAGCGCGGGCGAGGTGACGGCGCATTTCGTCGATGCGATCGAGAAGGGGTATGACCTGATCGTGACCAACTACGCCAACCCCGACATGGTGGGGCATACGGGCGATCTGCAAGCCGCGATCAAGGCGGTGGAAACCGTGGATGCCGGGCTGGGCGAGGTGCTTGCGGCGCTGGAGGCGGCGGGCGGCGCGATGATCGTCACCGCCGATCACGGCAACTGTGAAACCATGGTCGACCCTGACACCGGCGGGCCGCATACCGCGCATACGACAAACCCGGTGCCGGTGGTGCTGGTTGGCGGGCCGGAGGGCATTTCGTTGCGCGAGGGCGGCAAGCTTTGCGATCTTGCGCCCACGCTGCTCGAATTGATGGCGCTGGAACAGCCCGCAGAAATGACCGGCCAGAGCCTGATTGTCCGGTGAAGGGAACGGCGCTTCTCCTCGCGCTTTCGCTCGCTCTCGCCCCAAGCTCAAGTGCGGCGCAATCCGACCCGACTCTGAGCGCAAGGGCGGCGATGGAGGAATTGCAGGCAGCGGGTGCCGCGCTTGAAGCGGCGGACGGGGCGCGAGACCGGGTGGCGGCTCTGACGCAGACGGTGCAGGCCTATGAGAAAGGCTTGACCTCCCTGCGCGAGGGGCTGCGACAGGCGACAATTCGCGAAAGCGCGATTCACGGGGTTTTCTCAGCCGAAAGCGAGCGCCTGGCGCAATTGCTCGGGGTTTTGCAATCCATCGAAGCAGCGCCCGAGTCGCATCTTCTGCTGCATCCTTCCGGGCCGCTCGGCACGGTGCGCTCGGGCATGATCCTTTCGGACGTAACCCCGGCCCTGTCGCGAGAGGCAACACAATTGCGCCAGGCGTTGCAGGAGGTGGCGATGCTACGTGCGCTTCAGGAAGCAGCGGTGAGCACGCTGGAGGAAGGGTTGCAGGGGGTGCAGGCTGCGCGCATCGAATTGTCGAAAGCGGTCGCCAACCGGACCGACCTCCCCCGTCGACTCGTTACCGACGAAGTGGCGATGGAAAACCTGATCGCATCCGCCGACACGCTGGAGAGCTTTGCCAGCGGGTTGATGAGCGCGACGGTGGAAGACACCAGCGTTTCCATCGCGCAGCCGGACTTTGCCGAAGCGCAGGGTGTGCTCGACATGCCGGTGCTCGGCCGGGTGATCCGACGATTCGAAGAGGCCGACGCCGCCGGCGTGCGGCGACCAGGCTGGGTGGTTGCAACCCGGCCACTTACCCTCGTGACCACGCCCTGGCCTGCGACGGTTCGGTATCTCGGGCCGCTGCTCGACTATGGCGAGGTGGCGATTCTCGAACCCGGCGAAGGCTATTTCCTCGTGCTTGCCGGGCTTGGCCAATTGTTTGGCGCGGTCGGCGAGGTCTTGCCGAAAGGCGCGCCAATAGGGCTGATGGGTGGCGCTCAGCTGGCTGGGGATCAAGCCTTTTTGATGACTTCGGCGCAAGGAGGTGGCGCACAGGCCACGGAGTCGCTTTATATAGAGATAAGACGAAACGGAACGCCGCTGGACCCGAGCACTTGGTTCGCGGGCCCCGAAAACTGAAAGATCCGGAGCAGACATGAAGAAATTCCTGATGGCCGCGCTTGGCGGCACGCTCGCCGGGGCGCTTCTGACCACGCAGGTCGCTGGCCCCATCATCGCGCAGGAGGCAGCGCGCAATTCTAGCGTCTACCAGCAGCTCGACCTCTTCGGTGACGTGTTCGAGCGTATCCGTTCGCAATATGTCGAAGACGTGGAGCCGTCGGCCCTGATCGAGGCGGCGATCAAGGGGATGCTGGCTTCGCTCGACCCGCATTCAAGCTATCTCGCGCCGGACGATGCCGCCGACATGCGGGTGCAGACGCGCGGCTCCTTTGGCGGCCTTGGCATCGAAGTGAGCCAGGAAGAGGGGTTCGTGAAGGTGATCTCGCCGATGGACGGCACCCCGGCCGACGCGGCAGGCATCGAGGCCGGCGATTTCATCACCCATGTCGATGGAGAGAGCCTGCTCGGTCTCACCCTCGACGAGGCGGTTGACCTGATGCGCGGACCCGTTGGGTCAGAAATCATCATCACGGTGGTGCGCGAGGGCGTGGATGAGCCGTTCGACGTTTCGATCATCCGCGACACGATCAAGCTTACCGCCGCCACGGTGCGCACCGAGGGCAATATCGCGGTGGTTCGGATCACCACGTTCAACGATCAAACCTATCCAAACGTGCGTGACGGACTCGCCAAAGTGGTTGAGGAAATGGATGGCATGGAAAATGTTGCCGGGGTGGTGCTCGATCTGCGCAACAACCCTGGCGGATTGCTGAACCAGGCGATCGCGATTTCCGATGCCTTCCTCGAATCCGGCGAGATCGTCTCGACGCGGGGCCGCAACCCGGAAGACACCGAGCGGGTGAATGCCGAGCCGGGCGATATCATCGAAGGCAAGCCCATGGTGGTTCTGATCAACGGTGGTTCGGCTTCGGCCTCCGAGATCGTGGCCGGTGCGCTAAAGGACCATCACCGCGCGATCATCGTCGGCACCAAGAGTTTCGGCAAGGGTTCGGTGCAGACCGTGATGCCGCTCCGGGGTGACGGCGCGATGCGGCTGACCACCGCGCGCTATTACACGCCCTCGGGCCGCTCGATCCAGGCGCTCGGCGTCAGCCCCGACATCGTGGTGCAGCAACCGCCACGCAAACCCGCCGAGGAGAACGGCGAAGAGGAAACCCGCCGCACCCGTTCGGAGGCCGACCTGCGCGGAAGGCTAAACAACGACAGCCTGAGCGAAGACGAGATCAAGCTGATCGAGGAAGAACTTGCCGCGGCGGAAGAGGCTGCGAAGCTGCGCGATCAGGATTTCCAGCTTTCCTATGCGCTGGACCTGCTCAAGGGCCTCGCCACCGTGGCGATGGACTTCAACCGCTGAGCCTGACCAACAGAATTGCAAAACAAGGCCATCCCTCGCGGGGTGGCCTTTTCCTTTCCGGCCCGGCGGGAGTAGGGTCGGCGCGAAACTGGAGGCCCCGATGACACCCGACGAGATTTCGACCCTGCCCTACCGCCCCAACGTGGGCATCATGCTGGCCAACCCGAAAGGCCTGATCTTCGCGGGCCAGCGGCTCGACGCGGCGAAGCTGGGCACCGGCGAAACCGCATGGCAGGCGCCGCAGGGCGGGATCGACGAGGGCGAAGACCCGCTCGAAGCCGCGTTGCGCGAGCTTGAGGAGGAAACCGGGGTGGGCCGCGATCTTGTCACGGTCGAGGCGGAATACCCCGGCTGGCTGACCTACGATCTGCCCGTCGAGGTCGTGCCCCGGATCTGGAAGGGGCGTTACCGGGGGCAGAAGCAACGCTGGTATCTCATGCGTTTTCACGGTGCCGACAACCAGATCGTGATCGAGACCGAGCATCCCGAGTTCAGCCGGTGGACATGGCTGGACCCGCGCGATCTCGTCGAGAAGATCGTGCCGTTCAAGCGCGATATCTATGCCCAGGTGATCGCGGAATTTGGCGATCACTTGTAGCCACGATGGGCGCGGGGAGACTCCACATGAGAACAAAAGGTGAATATATTCGCCGTCATCATGTTTGCCGAATTGTCGATCACCTCGAATTTCACGTTTCTCACCGGGGGCTCGCACCCGGAGGAATACGTCGAGCGGGCGGCGCTGATGGGGATGCCCGCGCTCGCCATCGCCGATGAAAACTCGGTGGCGGGGATCGTGCGCGCCCATGTGGCGGCGCGCGAGATCGCCCGGCTCGTGGCGGAGCGGCAGGCTTTCGACGCCACGCACGGGCTGGTCGGGCCGCCCGCGCCGGAGGGATGCCCGCGCCCGGCCTCGGTCGATATCTACACCGTGCCCCGGCTGATCCCGGCGGCGCGGATCGTGACGGAGGAGGGCGTGACGCTCACCGCGCTGCCGCGCAACCGCGCCGCCTGGGGGCGGCTCACCCGGCTGATCACGCTCGGCCGCCGCCGCGCGCCGAAGGGGATGGCGCTGATCCGGGTGGGCGACGTGCTGGCGTTCGGCGCCGGGCTGGAGATGCTGCTGCATGTGCCCGAGCCGGCGCCGGAAAGCTGGCGCGGGCAGGTGGCACGGCTGATCCGCGCCTTCGCCGGGCAAATGGCTCTGGTGGTGGCGCCGCGTTACGATGGCGAGGACGCCGCGCGGTTCGACCGGCTGTCCGGTCTGGCCGGGGCGCTGGGATTGCCCACCGTGGTGAGCGCCGACCCGATCATGCATCACGCCCGCCGTCGCAGGCTGGTGGACGTGCTCAGCGCGATCCGCAGCGGGCGGCGGGTGGATGCGCTCGGCCTTCTCGCCCTGCCGAACGCCGAAAGGCGGCTGCGGTCGGAAGCGGAGATGCTGCGGCTGTTTCGCGGCCATGAGCACGCGGTGCACCGGGCCGGCGAGATCGCCGCACGCTGCACCTTCAGCCTCGACGAGCTGCGCTATGAATACCCCTCCGAGATCGCGGCAGGCGAAACCCCTGCCGCGCGGCTCGAACGGCTGGCGCGGGCAGGCTTGCGCGCGCGCTATCCCGGCGGTGCGCCGGAGCGGGTGCGGGGGATGCTCGAGCATGAACTCGCGCTCATCGCCAAGCTGAAATACGAGCCCTATTTCCTCACCGTGAACGATATCGTCGCCTTCGCCCGCTCGCGCGGCATTCTCTGCCAGGGGCGCGGCTCGGCGGCGAATTCGGTGGTGTGCTACGCGCTGGGGGTGACTTCCGTGAGCCCCGAGATCGGCACCATGGTGTTCGAGCGCTTCGTGAGCGAGGCGCGCGACGAGCCGCCGGATATCGACGTCGATTTCGAGCACGAGCGGCGCGAGGAGGTGATCCAGCACATCTACGAGAAATACGGCCGCCACCGCGCCGGGCTTTGCGCCACGGTGATCCATTACCGGGGCAAGCGGGCGATCCGCGAGGTGGGCCGGGCGATGGGGCTTTCGGAAGACACGATCGCGGCGATGTCGTCCCAGGTCTGGGGCTGGGGCGGCGGCGGCCTGCGCGAAGACCGGCTGCGCGAGATCGGGCTTGATCCGCGCGACGAGCGGCTGGCGCTGGTGATGCGCCTGGTGGACGAGATCCAGGGCTTTCCGCGCCACCTCTCCCAGCACGTCGGCGGTTTCATCATCACCGAAGGGCGGCTCGACGAACTTGTGCCGGTGGAAAACGCCACGATGGAAGACCGCACGGTGATTTCCTGGGACAAGGACGATATCGACGCGCTCGGCATCCTGAAGGTGGATGTGCTGGCGCTGGGGATGCTCACCTGCATCCGCAAGGCCTTCGATCTCGTCTCGACCCACCATCACACCGATTACACGCTGGCGAGCCTGCCGCCGGAAGACCCGGCCGTCTATGACATGCTGTGCAAGGCTGACAGCGTGGGGGTGTTCCAGGTCGAAAGCCGCGCGCAGATGAACTTCCTGCCCCGGATGAAACCGCGCTCGTTTTACGACCTCGTGATCCAGGTGGCGATCATCCGCCCCGGCCCGATCCAGGGCGACATGGTTCACCCGTTCATCCGGCGGCGCAACGGCGAGGAGGCGGTGAGCTTTCCCTCCGACGCGCTCGGCGCGGTGCTGGGCAAGACGCTGGGGGTGCCCCTGTTTCAGGAACAGGCGATGCAGATCGCGATCATCGGCGCGGGCTTTTCGCCCGACGAGGCCGACCGGCTGCGCCGCGCCCTCGCCACCTTCAAGAAGCTCGGGCACGTCAGCGAATTCCGTGAACGCTTCCTGCGCGGAATGCGGGCGAACGGCTACGACGAGGATTTCGCCCAGCGCTGTTTCAGCCAGATCGAGGGCTTCGGCTCCTACGGCTTTCCCGAGAGCCACGCGGCGAGTTTTGCGCTGCTCGTCTATGCCAGCGCCTGGCTCAAGCGCCATCACCCCGGCATCTACGCCTGCGCGCTGCTCAATTCCCAGCCGATGGGCTTCTATGCCCCGGCACAGATCGTGCGTGACGCGCGCGAGCACGGGGTGGAGGTGCGGCCGGTCTGCGCCAACGCCTCGTACTGGGACAACGTGATGGAACCCGACGGCAAGGGCGGGCTGGCGCTGCGGCTCGGGTTTCGCCAGATCCGCGGCATGGCCGAGGAGGAGGCACGCTGGATCACCGCCGCGCGCGGCAATGGCTACCTCGCGGTGGACGATGTCTGGCGCCGCGCGGGCACGCCGCCCCGCCTGCTCGCCCGGCTGGCCGAGGCCGATGCCTTTGCCGCACTGGGCCTCGACCGGCGCGCGGCGCTCTGGCAGGCCCGCGCGATCAGCGGCGCGGCGCCGCTACCGCTGTTCGCCCGCGATATCGACGGGGAAGGTATCACCGAGGCACCGGTTTCGCTGCCCGAGATGAGCCTCGGGGAATCCGTGGTGGAGGATTACGTCTCGATGCGGCTCAGCCTGCGCGCGCACCCGATCGCACTTCTGCGCCCGCAACTGACACCGGAGCTTGGCGATCAAAGCGCATAGATGTTCATGTATTTCATGCAGATGACACGCAGGCAGGACGAAATGTTCTTGTCGTTCGCCATCAGGCATTGATCGTGAATGCGGCAGATCAACTGCGGCAAGGTTACCCCCATGCGGTCCGACATATCTTCCAGAACCGTCCAGAACACCCGCTCAAGCCGGATCGTGGTGCTGTGGCCGTGGATTCGAAAACCACGCTTCTCGGGGCGAAACTCGCTCACCTGGTCGATCGAACAGGCGTTGAACATGTGGCCGAGGAAGTCTTCCGGCTCTATCTCAACATAAATCGACAAGATATTTCCTCCTCCACAGGCACCAATCTTATTGTTTTTCAAGACCTTGAGTGCGCCCTCACCCGGAACGCACCCGGCCAGTGCAAATGTTTGCATATATTACTACCACCCTGCGGCGAGAGGGTCCTAACCTTTTCGTGAATAACAAATCGAATGTCGTAAGCGGCAATGGGAGGACGCCTTGGCCAGTGAATTCTTCAAAAAGACCCTCGATCCGGTGATCGCCCTGATCGCCATCGCGGTTCTGGACATTTTTCTTTTCGTGATCGTCGGTGCCTGGACGGTCGGTGGTGGCGAAACCATGATGACCGGCCTCATCGCGCAGGGCTTCATGGGTGACGATCTCAAGCGCCTGCCGTTCTGGAACCTCGTGTTCGAGCCCGACCCGACATACTGGAAGATCTACATCAGCCTCGGCATGCTGTTCGGCGCCTTCGTGAGCGCGGTGATCGCCAAGGAATTCTACATCCGCTTTCCGCGCCGGGTTTCGGAGTGGGTGCTGATCACCATCGGCGGTTTGCTCATGGGCATCGGCATCCGCCTTGCCTTCGTCTGCAACGTGTCGACCTTCTTCGGGATGGGCCCGGAGATGAACATGGGCGGTTACCTCGCGATCAGCGGCATCATCGCCGGCGCCTGGGTCGGCTCGATGATCTACAAGAAAATCCTGGAGGGCTGACAAATGAGTGCCATCGGACTTTGCCTTGTCGCGTTCCTTTTTGGCTCCATCGTCGGGGTGCTGGTGCAACGCTCGCGCTTCTGCAACACCGCCGCGCTGCGTGACGCGATGCTGTTCAAAACCTATCGCAACACCAAGGCGCTGCTCGTCGCGATGATGATCCTGACCATCGGCTTCACGCTGTTCATCACCTTCGGCGAGGGCAACCCGATGTATTTCGACGTGGGCCTCAACACCTTCGCCGGACTGTTCATCTTCGGTGTGGGCATGGTGCTCGCCGGTGCCTGCACCGTCTCGACCTGGGTGAAAACCGGCGAGGGCAACGTGGGCGCGCTCTGGGCGCTGATCTTCACCTTCGTCGGCATGTTCCTGTTCTCGCTGGTATGGTCGGCGAATTACTGGCCGCCCGCGCCCGCCTCGATGACCGGCGAGCCGAACCTCGAAGCGCTGCAGCTGGGCTATGCCAACGCCGCCACCCTGCAAGAGAAGTTCGGCATCCCTGCCATCTTCTTCGGGCTGATCCAGGCCGGCGTGCTCTACTTCATCTACCGCGCCATCCTGCGCAAGGAAGCCGGGCAGGCGGAGAGCCACCGCATGGCGCAAGCGAAAACCACAACAGCACAACCCGCCGAATAAAGCGGACGATCTGACAGGAGGAACACATGGGACTTTTCGGAAAGAAAAAAGAAGCCGCGAGCACGGGCCCGGTGGGTGAGGCCACGCTAAGCAACGGCACGGTGGTTTCGATCACCCAGAGCGTCGACTGCCTTGGAGACAGCTGCCCCCGCCCGCAGTTGATGACGAAGAAGGCGGTTGGGCAGGTTGGGTCCGGAGCCGTGGTGGAAGTGGTGCTCGACAACCCCTCGTCGGTCGAGGCGCTGCCGCCGATGTGTGACGAGTTGGGCGCCAGGCATCTCGAAACGATCCAGGAGCCGCGCTGCTGGAAAGTCTACATCCAGAAGGATTGAGGGCATGAAGGTATCCCGCATTCTGATGCACGCCTATGCCTGGACCGGACTCGCGATCACCGTCGTCGGCATTGCCTACACTTTCGTGAGCCCGCCGCAGAGCCTGAGGGTCGATCGCGATGGCGTGCCCCATTTCATGCCGGAGGTCGAGCACCCGATCACCGGAGAAGGCGTGAGCGTGAACGAACTGATCCGCCACTATCGCGGCGATTGAGGAGACGACCATGGATTTTGAAACCGGCGCACAGCTCATCATCGCAGTGATCGCCTTTGGCGCGATGTATGTGAGCTTCCTGAAAGACACGCTCTGAGGAGGAACGACATGGACCGCAGCAGCTTCATCTTTTGCGCGGCAAGCGTGGTGGTTTGCCTCGGAGTGGCCTGGATCGCCTTCCCGCTCGCCGCGCTCGATCAGGAAACCATCGCAAGGGCCAACACGCCGCAACCTGCCGAGGAAATGCCCTTGGTCAACGTGGGTGGCGGCTTTGGCCAACTGCCCGCAACGGAACTGATCGACTACTACATCGAAAACCCGCCCGCGCCGCCCGTGGCTGGTGCGCCGGCTGCGCCCGAAATCAAGTTCGGGGGCTGCTGAAATGAGAGCGATGCGGCCATGTTTTTCAGGAACCAGCGGCATCGCCGCCGCTGCCCTGATGGCCGCACTCGTGCTCGGCACGCCTGAGGGTTTGGCCGCCAATCCCGTTTCACAGATCAGCACCCCGCCCGAAGCCGGGGCGGTCGCGGTGCTCGACATCCGCGCAGAGGCCGATTGCCTGTCTGGCTCCCTGCCCGACGCGCGCTGCCTGCCGGCCGCATGGTTCCTTGATGATGGAACCGGGCGGACCATCGGCTTTTCACCGCTGCGGTGGCTTCTCGGCACGGTCGGGCTAACAGGAGGCGAGACCGTGCTGATCTTCGACGGCGCCGAGACGCCTTCGCCGGAAGCCTGGGCGGTGGCCGCGCTGATCTATCTTGCCGGGCAGGCGGAGGTGGCGGTGTTGGAAGGCCGGGCCGAAACCGGCCGCAATGGCTGGCCGCGCGCTTTCAGCCGCGAGGAAGTTTTCACCGCTCCGATCCGGCTGGACGCGATGACATTGAACGCAGAGGGCACCGGGCCGACCGTGACCGCCCTTGAGGGTTTCGCGCAAGGCCGTGCCGAAAAGGTCGCCTTCGCGCCGGCAACATGACCGAAAGGAAACAACTTACGATGGACGTTCTTCTCCACATCACTTCGCCAGACGCCGCCCCGATCGGGGCCGCTCTTGGCCGGGCGCTCTCCGAAAAGGGCGCCAGCTGGGGCTGTTTTCTGACCAACGACGGCGTGAAGGCGCTCGTTGATCCGGCCTTCGCCGTCGCCAGCAAGAACGCCGAGCGCGTCGCGGTGTGCGAGCATTCGTGGGATCTGCACATGGCCGGGCTCGATTGCCCGGTCGAACGCGGCAGCCAAACCGTCAATTCCGCGCTCATGGCCGAGGCCGGGCGCGTGGTTTCGCTCTGAGGAGAACGACATGGACACGAAGAACATTCTCGTTCTCGGTCGGCGTGACCACACCGAAGCGATGCGCGTGGCAGCAGGGCTCACCATCTTCGGC
>Ga0180435_10006799_pt1 | contig 10933 bp, 14 predicted proteins | sample SS_ome_3_FD_132467 | JGI IMG/M metagenome (GOLD analysis project Ga0180435, IMG submission 132467) | Hypersaline lake sediment archaeal communities from the Salton Sea, California, USA - SS_3_S_1 metaG | ecosystem: Environmental > Aquatic > Non-marine Saline and Alkaline > Hypersaline >...
CCATTCGGACTCCTTCTTCCGCGTCGGCCCGGACGAGGATCCGCATGGCGGCCAGCTCGTATTCGTGGCGTTCGAGGTAGATGCGGTCGGCGGGAAGGTGCTGGGAGATGTACTGGAAGCAGGACCAAAGGCCCTCCTCGACCTCCAGGCTACCGCAAATCCGCAGTGTGGCCTCTCGGAAGAATTCATTTTCGTCGACCATGGCGGCCATCCCGTCGGGGAAGCTGATTTTGTTGATAATCACAAAATCGCACGCAGTTGTGACATACCGCAACAACTTTTCTCAATAATCACAATCCAAGAAGTGACGTAATCTCCAAATCCTTGTCGGACAATGACTTGACGTTTTGGCACGCCCCTGGCTTTCAGGAACACTCCGAAAGGAGGTAGCCATGAAGGCAAGAAACCACCGTATCGACCTGCATTATCACATCATCCCCAAACCGTACGTGGAGGCTTTGGCCGAAAGAGGCGTTTACGGTTCGTCGTACGTGCGTTTTCCGGACTGGACCCCGGAGAAGACCCTCCGCCACATGGATCGAAACCGGGTTCAGACGGCGGTCACATCCCTGTCCACCCCGGGCGTGTGGTTCGGTGATGCGCCCTTGGCTAGAAGGCTCAGCAGGTTATGCAACGAGTTCCAGGCGCAGATGATCGGCGATCATCCAGGCCGCTTCGGCGCTTTGGCCTTCCTGCCGCTCCCGGACGTGGAAGGTGCGCTGACCGAGCTGGAGTACGCAGTCGATGGCCTGGAGCATGACGGGGTGGTTCTCCTGTCGGATACCGACGGGTGCTACCTGGGTGATCCGGAGTACGAGGAGCTCTTTGCCGAGCTGGACCGTAGAAGGGCCGTGGTTTTCATCCATCCTCACGACGATCCCGGCACGGAACGCCGCTACGACCTCTTCAGTCCATTGTTGGAATGGCCCATCCATACTACCCGGGCCGTCATGGATCTCCTCTACAGTGGCCGCCTCTCACGTTTCCCCAACATCCGCTACATCCTAGCCCATGGCGGTGGGTCGGTGCCTTATCTGGCCCATCGCATCGCTTCGGGTTTCGGTCTGGATGAGCTGACCCGGGAGAGGAATCCGAGCGTCGGGGGGGACCTGGGGTGGGGTGCACGTCCCATTGAGCGGCTGGAAGAAAGTATCGGTGTACTAAAAGGTCTTTACTACGACACCGCGTCGCCGGGCCGAGCCCACCTGACTGCTCTGCAGGAGTTCGTGGGCTCCGACCGCATGGTCTTCGGGACCGACGGTGGCTGGACGCCCCCAATACAGACGGCTCAGACGATCAACGAGCTGACTCGGTACGACGGTTTCGACCGAAGTCAGATGGAGGCCATCGAACGAGGCAATGCCCTGGATCTCTTTCCCCGCCTCGCGAAGGGGGAAGGCGTCTCCGTGGTACGGTCGGCGTAGGAGGAACCGACGATGAACACGCAGGCAACGGAATCGAACAAACCCACTCTCCTCGATGTCCACCACCACATGATACCGCCGATGTACCTCCGAGCCCTAGCCGAGAAGGGCATGGACACAGGGGGGATCCCGGAGTGGACTCCGGAAGGGGCCCTTCGGATCATGGACCGCCTCGGGATAGGAAAGGCCCTGTTGTCAATCTCTCCCCCAGGCGTATGGCTGGGAGACGATGAGGAAGCCCGGAAACTCGCTCGTTCCTGTAACGAATATGGCGCCTCCCTGGCCAAGGAGTATCCAGACCGATTTGGCGTGCTTGCCGCCCTGCCCTTTCCCGACTTGCCGGGTGCCGTTGCGGAGGCGGTGTACGCTCTGGACACATTGACAGTGGACGGGGTGATCCTCTTCTCCAACGTCCAGGGCAAGTATGTCGGCGACCCGGAATACGATCCGCTCATCGCAGAGTTGGCCAGGCGGAAAACCCTTGTCCTCCTTCACCCGAATGCCGTGCCGGAGGACGAAGAGAACTCCCCACTATATCCGTGGGCCGAGTATCCCATCGACGTAGCTCGTGCCTGGGCCCGAATGATCCTCAACGACACCCTGGTCAGATATCCCGATGTGCGCTGGATTCTCGGTTACGCAGGGGGGGTGGTTCCTTTCATGGCCGATCGTCTGGGGCGAGCACACTACGCCAAAACGAACGGTCTCCGATGGGGAAGGATCGCCAAGGATTTGGTGAGGAGGCGAAACGGTGGGCTGGAGCTGGCGAAAGGGGTGAGCTACGACACGGTGGGCGCCACCAACGCCGTCACCCTCTCGTCCCTCCGACAGGTTGCGGAGCACAGTCGGATCCGATTCGGAAGTAACCTCCCGTGGGAGTCCGAGGAGAGGGTGGAATCCTCCATCCGGTATCTCGAGGATGGGCTGGCGCGGCCATTCGCGGAGAATGCGGAAAAACCAGAAGCGGGAGCGTGAATCATGCTACTGGTCCGTGGAATCCTGCGGGTTGTGATCCAAGTCGTCGTCTTCGGGGCGATCCTCTTTCTTCCCATAGGAACCTGGCAGTGGCCTCGCGCTATCCAGTTCCTCGCCGCATTCGGGATCATTTCGTTGGCTTCCACGGTGATCCTCGCCCGTCTGGCGCCGGCCTCCCTCGAGGCCAGGGTGACTCGGTTTTCGACGAAGGACCAACCCCGAGCTGATAGGGTGGCCACTGCATTCCTGGCTGTCTTCCACATCGCCTGGTTCATCATGCTCCCCAACGACGTCTTTCGATGGCAGGTTCTTCCGGAACCGTCAGTGGGCATGGTGTGTTTGGGGGCGTTTCTTTGCCTAGTCGGTTATGGGATCATGCTTTCGGCCGTGTGGCAGAATTCCTATGCGACGCCCATCGTCGGTGACCAGGAGGACCGTGGCCAGAGGCTCATCGACACAGGTCTCTATTCCCTCGTTCGCCATCCCATGTATCTCGGCCATCTGCTCTTCCTGCTGGGGCTACCGCTCTGGCTCGGAACCTATCTGGGCTCGCTGATGGTCCCAATCGTTTTTTTGCCTGTCATCGCCAGAATCCTCGTCGAGGAAAGGACCCTGGTAGAGATGCTCCCTGGGTACGCCGAGTACATGGAGAGGGTGCCCTACAGACTCATCCCGTTCGCGTGGTGAGTTCATGACCGGCATCGAAGTGGCAGACGCAATGGAAGGGAGCAGGTGATGAAAAGAGCCGACAAAGCCATCCTGATCACCGGTGCGTCTACCGGCATTGGAAGAGCCACTGCCCTCCACCTGGATTCGGCGGGCTTCCGGGTTTTCGCAGGGGTCAGGAAAGAAGCCGACGCCGAAGCCCTGACGGACGAGGCCTCGCCATGTCTGAGTCCAGTGATCCTGGACGTGACCCAGGAAGCTTCGGTTTCCGCTGTGGCCAAGGAGGTCACAGGCCAAACCGGAGGAAGCCTTTTCGGCTTGATCAACAACGCCGGCGTGTCCTTGAACGGGCCCCTGGAGCTGGTGCCGGTTCCGGAAATCAGGAAAGTCTTCGAAGTGAATGTGACCGGACTTCTCGCTGTCACGCAGGCTTTCATTCCTCATCTGAGGGAAGGCAGCGGGCGGGTTGTCAACATCTCTTCCGGGCACGGCCTGTTGGCCATCCCGGACAAGAGTGTCTATGCGGCGTCCAAATTCGCAGTGCAGGCTATCAGCGACTCGCTCCGGCTCGAACTTCGTCCATTCGGTGTTTTGGTTTCGAACCTGGTAGTGGGCAAAGTGGACACGGCGGTCCTGGGAAAGATCCTGGACGAACGAGAGAGGATGGCGAAAGAAGCGGATCCGGCTGTTCTGGAGCTCTATTCTCCGCTATTCGAATTCTTCGATCGGGAGGTGAAGAACCTGCCAGGAATATCTCCGGAAGAGGTAGCCGAGGTTGTTGGACGGGCCCTGATGGACCGAAGGCCGAAGGCCCAATACCTGGTTGGCCCAGGGGCCAGGAAAATGAGGAACCTGGCCAAAATCCCGAGGTGGCTTCGAGACAGCCTGATGTACAAAGCGCTCTACAGAAGAGGAAAACGATGAACGTCCTGGAGGTGCTTCATCTGCGCCTGGCCGGCGACGACCTGGAAGAAATCGTGGATCTCGTTCGAAGAGCCACGGAGGGGCATGAGGATCCTTCGTCCCTGTGCATCTATCGCCATTCGCGGGTCCAGGGTGATCTCCTGATCCACCTCCGCCGGGCCGAGCCGAGTCAAACAAATCAGCCTAGCGAACTGGGGCTGGGACTGGCCGCGCTTCTCCGTATGCACGGCCTTGTGGAGCATTCGGTTTGGGTGTGGGCGGGGGGGGCTGAGGAATGTTCTGAGATCATTGAATCGAAAGGGAAAGGACCATGAACTTCCCTGATCCGTCTGTTCCCATCGCCTCTTGCGAGGCATCGGACTGTGCCGGTTGCTCCGTGGCCGGTTCGATCCACTGCCACTTTGGAGCTGGTGACCTGGTTCACTTCTATCTGATCTGTTTCCCGGTTTTCCTCGTAGGTGGGGCTGGGGTCGCGCTGGCAGGCCTCGCGCCCTTATTGATCTGGATCGGGATTCTCATCTCCTTTTTCGGTTTCATCGAGATCAGGGTCATGTGCTCCCACTGCCCCCATTACGCAGAGGAGGGCTCCACGCTCCGGTGCTGGGCGAACTACGGTTCACCAAAACTCTGGAAATACCGACCGGGCCCCATGTCCAGAACTGAAAACGTGGTGTTCTTTGCCGGCCTCGTTGCCGTGTTTGGGTACCCGATTTCGTTTTTTCCCGTCGGCGGTGCCTGGTTCCTCTTGACTGTCTACCTCCTGGTCACGGCAGGCTTCGCTTTGACGCTCAAGAAGCTCCTCTGCTCACAGTGCATGAATTTCGCTTGTCCGTTGAACGGAGTCGCGGAGCCGGTTCGCCAACTCTTCTGGGAGCAGAACCCCCAGGTGGGAAAAGCGTGGAGTGTCGATTCCTCGAGTATGCGGAGGTGAGAGAATGAGCGAAGAACCGAAGCGTATTCTCGTAGCCGGAGCCACGGGTTACTTGGGTGGTCATGTAGCCAGGGAATTCAAGCAACGTGGCTACTATGTCCGAGCACTGGCGCGTTCGACCGAGAAGCTGGACCGTATCCGGGGCTCGGTTGACGATGCCGTGAAGGCGGAGATCACACGTCCCGAAACGCTGGCCGGCGTCTGTGACGGAATCGACGTCGTCTTCTCATCCGTAGGGATCACGAAACAGAAGGGGAACCTCACGTTCAAGGACGTCGATTACCAGGGAAACCGGAACCTTCTCGATGTCGCCCAACGAGCTGGCGTGAAGAAGTTCATCTACGTGTCGGTGTTCCGAGGGCCGAGTCTCCTGCACCTGGACATCGTGAAGGCCCACGAAGATTTCGTTGCAGTGTTGCGGGCTTCCGGCTTGCCTCACACCGTCATCAGGCCCACCGGCTTCTTCTCTGACATGGGCGAATACCTGACGATGGCTCGGAAGGGGAGGGTATACCTGATCGGACCAGGAAGAAACCGGATCAACCCGATCCACGGCGCTGATCTGGCGGTGACCTGCGTAGACGCTGTGGAGACTGAGACGGAGGAAATCGAAGTGGGCGGGCCGGAGGTTCTCTCTCATCGTGAGATTGCAAAGCTCGCTCTGGGAGCCACAGGGCGGCCCGAACGGATCTCGTCGGTTCCGGTCTGGATGATGAGGGGCTTGGTTTCACTGATCAGGCCGTTCAACCGGCACAAGGGTGAGCTCATTGCTTTCCTCACGGAGGCCATGACCAGCGATTGCGTGGCCCCTTTGTCGGGGAGTCGGACATTGGCGGCGCACTATCAGGAGCTAGAGGAGAAAGGAGAGCCTCGTGCCTGAGAGGGTGTTGGTTCTCGGTGGAACAGGGACACTCGGTTCGCCGGTCGTTACGTCTCTGGCGGAACGGGGTCACGTGGTCAGGGTCCTGGCCCGCAACGCCGAGAAGGCGCGGGGGATGTTCGGGGAAGGTGTGGAGGTTTTCGAAGGAGACTCGGTTTCAAAAAACCAGATCGCCAAGGCCCTGGCCGGGTGTAGTGCTGTGCACATCAGCTTGCCGACGGAATCCGAGTTGACAGCCGTGCGTCACCTTGTCGACCTGGCCGGAGAGGATGCCGGGTCGGATCTGCACAGGTTCTCCTTCGTTTCAGGGACCTCGGTCCGTGAGGAGAACCGGTGGTTCGAAGTCGTTGATGTGAAAATGAGGGCCGAGGAGATCCTCAAAGAGAGCGGCCTTCCGCACACGGTGTTCTGTCCAACCTGGGTCATGGAAGTCATTCCCAACTTTATCAGACCCGAACGGGCCGTGATCGTGGCCGGGAAGAATCCTCCGGGGTTTCATTTCTTCGCGGCGGACGACTTCGGCCGGATGGTGGCGAAAGCCTATGAAGACGAACGTTCCATCGGCAAACGGCTTTTCATTCACGGGCCGGAGAGCTTCACGCTTCCTGAGGCTCTCGGGAGGTTCCATCATGCCTGCCATCCCCAGGTCAAACTCAGGACCCTCAAGGTCTGGCAGGCTCGGCTGATCGCCAAGCTCACCCGGAATCCGTCATTCCACTCGGCAGCGGAGCTCATCCGGTATTTTGACACAACGGAGGAGCATGGCGACCCGGAGGAAGCGAACACCCTTCTCGGTGCTCCAGCCACGACGCTGGACGAGTGGATTCGGCACAAAAAAACGGAGATGTAGGGAGGGATCAGGACCTTCCTCACTCCTGACTCGCGAAGGAAAGAGGACGGTATGGAGAGCGAGATTGTCCGTCACCTGCGACCGGAGTTTGCCCCCGTGGCCGTGGTTTGGAGCGACACCATTCCCGACGATGCCCTCCAGTTCAAGGAAGGCAGGTTCGGTTGTGTTCTCTTTCTCTTCGCTGAGGCGTCACGGCGCGGACGAGTTGCCGGAGGCAGCCGAAAAACCATCGTCTGTAATGGAGGTCGCGCTGCCCTCGGGCTCGGCTTCGACTTCGATGAGTCCGAGGAGCAGTTGGACCGGTATTCTGCCGTGTTCAGTAAAGGGCTTCGATCCGCGACCGATCAGGACGCCTATCGGACTCGGATGGATGAGTCACCCAGGGCGTGGCGCCCCATGCTCGAGTACGGTGAACGGCGGCACCGCGACGCCGAGCTGGCAAGGGAGTGGATCCTCAACGGACTGCCTCGATACGAGGCTCCCGGTGAGTACGTCCTGTTCAAACCCCTAGACCGCACGAATCCGGATGAGGACATACGTGCCGTGGTCTTCCCTGTGAATCCAGTTGAACTCGCTGGTTTGGTTATGCTGGCAGGGTCCGTCATGCGTGGCGCAGATCCGGTGCGAGCCCCCCAGGGACCAGCCTGCACGAGCCTCGGGGCTTTCCCCTACGCCGAAGGGGACTCACTCAATCCCAGGGCGGTATTGGGAATGACCGACATCGACGGCCGAGAGGCCATGCGCAAGCGCTTCAGAGACGATGTCGTGACCCTTACCCTCCCAATGCCCCTGTTCGAGCGACTGGAGGAGGAGGCGGTCGATTGCGTGTTCCAGCTTCCTTCATGGCAGGCGCTCGTTGAGAAAAGAGCGAATGATCCCGATTCGCGGTGACACCGTATCGAACCTCGGGCCCTGGGGCTGGTTCTCCAGATCGGCAGAAGAGGACCGAAGCTTGGATATGAGGACCGGATTATGACTCTCGCCCTGGCGGGCATGGTGGTAGGCATCTCGGGAACGATTGCGATGGACCTGCTCAACTTCCTGTTCTCCCGAGCCGGAATCATCACGAGAATCGACTTGGGGACCATTGGGAGGATGGCGGCGGGTTGGCTGAGAGGGCGATTTCGTTACGGACACCCGAATGAGATGAGAGAGGTCGGGCACGAGACGCTCTACGGGGTCATGGCCCACTACGCCATCGGAGTCGGTTTGGCCGTTCCCTTTGTGATCGGTTGGGATCGGGTGATGGATGGACCCGTTTCGCCGATCTGGGCCGTCGGCTACGGCGTGGCGACGACTGCGGCCTCCTGGTTCTTTGTGTACCCCTGCCTCGGCTTCGGAGCGTTTGGCAGGCGGTCTCCCGACGGCCTCAAGGCCATCTTTTCTCCGCTGGCCAATCACCTCTTCTTCGGCCTCGGGATGGCAGTCGGTGTTGGGCTTGCCGCCGGGGTCGCGCTGGTGTGAAGGATCCTGGAGGCGAAGATTGCTGCCCGGCGTAAAGCCAGACTATCGAAGGCACTCGTGAGCGGGGCGTGATGAATGAAGCCGAAGGCGACCATGGATCCTGACCGAACCGAAGGTCCCGAGCCCGGGAAAACCGCTGGCGCGGGGCCTCGCCGTCACGACGTCGACTGGCTCAGGGCCATCGCCATCGGGTTTCTCATAGTCTTTCACGTTCTGTTGAGCTTTCAGGCCTGGGCGTCCTCAGTGGGATTTCCCCAGAACGACGATCTTCTCGAAGGTTTTGTACCCTTGATCTCAATGCTGACCGTGTGGCGCATCCCACTCCTTTTCATGATCTCGGGGATGGGTGTCCGGTTTGCCATGGAGCGCCGGGACTGAAAAGAACTGATCAAAGACCGAACCGTCCGGATTCTCGTGCCCTACCTGTTCGGTCTTGCGGTTCTCGGGCCTGTTCTTGCGGCCGTAGTGTCTCGGTTTGGATGGAACGCCGAATACACAATCTCCTTTGGCCATCTCTGGTTCTTGCTGAACATCTACCTCTACGTCCTCTGGCTCACAGCCCTGGAATCCATGAGCTGGATGCTGGTGTTCCTCGGGATGGGAGCCCGATACCTGAACCACCCCTCCCGGGCGCTTTCCTACCTCAGCAAAGCAGCTTTTCCGGTCTATATCGTTCATATGCCGATCCAGTTCGGTATCTGCTATCTCCTGTTCCCCCTTCCCCTCTCGGCGGGCCTGAAACTGATAGTGTTGCTTGCCGGCACGTTCGGTGTCAGCCTTCTGTCATATGAGTTCGTACTCAGGCGCTCGATGTGGATTCGGCCTCTCTTCGGAATGAAGCTGGGGAAGGCCTGACACGACCGATTCTCCCCGGCTCGTCGGGGACCGCGATTGGATTCAGGGGCCCGCGGTGACTTTCGGGGGAGGTCATGGAGGTCCGAAGTTCTTGGGAGGGTCTGTGAAGAAAATATTCAGACGGTTGCGGGGGATTATCGGAACGGGGCTCACATGGGCCGTGGGGTGGGTGGGGGCCAACGCTCTGTTGGGCATCGCCACCGGCGTTCCGTTGGCATTCTTTCTTCCCCTCTCGATGACTGCCTTCGCCCAGGGTTTCGTGGCAGGGGGCGCATTCGCTACCATCCTCAGCATTGCGGAGCGACGACACACTCTCGATGAGCTTTCCCTCAAACGGGTGGCTCTCTGGGGAGGAATTGGAGGGATGATCATCGTTCTCCCTGCCATTCCCTATATGCTTTCTTTCGGGCTTCCACTCAGCAGGATCTTTGTTCCTGTAGTCATCGACGGATTGATCGGCGCCGGATTCGCCTCTGGATCGGTGGCGCTAGCCAGACAGGGGGATGCAAAGCTCCTGAAGGGGGGCGACGACGATATCCTTCGGCTGGAGGAGGAGTAGTCTCGTCGCTGGGCGGGGGAGAGGTAGGATCAAAGAGTGTGTAAAAAGAAAGGCGACGTACCTTTCCGCTGAAGAAGGTTCAATTCACAGCGGATCCCGGGTGCCAGCCCGGGGGAAAGGGACGTCGCCTCATGAGGAAGGATATCGCAGGAACCGGTACGGAGTCCACCACGCCGACGTTTGAGACCCTGGAGAGCTGGGTTCGGGAGCATGCCCAGGCGCTGATCCAGAGGGTTCTGGAAGAAGAAGTCACGGAGCTGTTGGGCCGGGAGAAGTCGGAGCGGATCGAGGGGGTGGATGCGGTGGTTGGCTACCGGAACGGCTACGGCAAGCCGCGGAGGCTGACGATGAGCTCGGGGACGATCGAGATCCGGCGGCCACGGGTGAGGGATCTGGACGAGCGGTTTGAGAGTCGCGTGCTTCCGCTCTTTGCTCGAAGGACGAAGGAAGTGGGAGAACTGATTCCGGAGCTGTACCTGCACGGGTTGGCCGAAGGGGACTTTGATCTGGCCCTGAGAGGGTTGTTGGGCGAGGAGGCACCGCTGTCGAAGCCAACGGTCCGGCGGTTGAAGGCAGCCTGGGCCGAGGAGTTCGAGGCGTGGAGACATCGGCCTCTGAAAGACCGGGAAGTGCTGTACGCCTGGGCGGATGGGATCTACGTGAAGGCAGGGCTGGAGCGAGACAAGGCAGCGCTTCTGGTGGTCATCGGGGCCATGAGTGACGGAACGAAAGAGGTGTTGGCCCTGGTCTCCGGCTACCGGGAATCGACGGAAGCCTGGACGGACGTGCTGAGGGATCTCAAGTCCAGAGGCCTTGGCGAGCCCCGGCTCGTGATCGCCGACGGGAACCCGGGGATCTGGGCAGCGGTGGCCCAGGTATGGCCTGGGGCCGAAGAGCAACGGTGCTGGAATCACAAGATCCGAAACGTCCTGGACCGGCTGCCGAAGCGGGAGCAGAAGGAGGCCAAGGAGCTTCTCCGGGCCATCGCCTATGCAGGCACCGAAGAGCAGGCTCTGGAGGGCCGGAAGGCCTTCGGTAAGCGCTACGAGCCCTGGTATCCGAAGGCTGTGGAAGTGCTGAACGACGACTGGGACCGGATGGTCACGTTCTTCCGCTTCCCCGAGAGCCACTGGAAGCATATCCGGACGACGAACGTGGTGGAGAGTCCCTTCGCAGCGGTTCGTCTCCGGACCGGCCCAGCCAAGCGCTTCAAGCGAGTCGATCACGCCGTCGCTCTGATCTGGAAGCTCCTCACTGTGGCCGAGAAGCGGTTCAGGAAGCTGGATGCACCCCACCAGCTGAAGGATGTGCTTGAAGGAAGAAAGTTCGTAGACGGAAAGCCCGTCTCAGACCACCAGCGGAAGGAAGCCGCCTGAGACGTTTACACACCTATTGACCCGAGCTC
>Ga0180435_10006801_pt1 | contig 10932 bp, 5 predicted proteins | sample SS_ome_3_FD_132467 | JGI IMG/M metagenome (GOLD analysis project Ga0180435, IMG submission 132467) | Hypersaline lake sediment archaeal communities from the Salton Sea, California, USA - SS_3_S_1 metaG | ecosystem: Environmental > Aquatic > Non-marine Saline and Alkaline > Hypersaline > Sediment...
ACCGTCTCATTAACGCCCTGGCCGGTGTCGCGGCGGAAGCATCCTCCGCCCGGAGCACCATTGAAGTCCTCAGCCGCCTCGAAACTGAACTGTACACGCTCGGACTTGATTTCCTCCTGCTGCTTGTGGACGCGGAGGGTAAATCCGCTTCAATGGAATTTATGTCCCTCAAACATCCTGAATTCAGTCGAGAGCGCTCAAAAATGCGCCAGGCGATGAAAGGCGTGTCGTTGGACCGTGGCGAATGGCCAGCCCTTATCAAAACCTCGGCGGACAGCGAAACGCCCCAATTTTCCGATTCATATATGGACCTCATCCCTGTTGGACTGTTGGACAGGAACGAGCCGCTGGTTGAAATGCTGCTAAACAAACATGGTTCCTGCGAAAACACGCGCATCATCGTGATTCCACGGAAACTAAATGACGGGCGCACAGCGGTCTTTTCCATATGGGGTAAGGATGTGCAGGCAGAAGACCTGAGCGCTTTTTCTGTGTTTGCGGCTCAGGTAGCCAACACCTATGAGCGCAGCATTTTGTACGAAACAGAGCAGCGCCAGGCAAGAAACCTGGAACATTCGAACGCGCTCATGGAGGCGCTCAGCCATTTGACGGCGCGGGTGGCGCAGTCCTACAGCGAACAAGAATTGATGGCCGCCATGCATGAAGAGCTGCACAAGATCGGTCTGAATTATGTGTACCTGAACGTAAACGCGGATGAAGAAAAATCAGAGATTCAATACATCTCCATCGGAAAAGACCTTCTGGATAAGATTCATTCCGCAGCCAGCATTTCCCTAAAAGGGATGGGCATACCGATGTCAGCCCGCTCGAAGGAAAGCGTCCAGGCCATCCGGGATAACCGGTCCACATACATGGAGAAATTCACTGATTATGTGGATTCGCTGTTTGCTGATAAAAGCGACCGTCTGCGCCAGACGATCTTTAAGTGGGTCAACCTGACCGCGCAATCATCAGCTATCTTCCTGCCCATCATGCTGGGCAACAAGAATACCTATCTGTTCATCATCTGGGGTGATTCGATCAGTGAAAAGGACCTGCCTGCCTTCAATGTCTATAAATCGCAGATGGAAAGCATCCTCGAAACCATACGCCTGTTCCAGCTGGCTGAAAAAGAGGTTGTTGAGCGGCGCACGGTGGAAAGCGAACTGCTCAAGTCGCAAAAAGAACTGCGCGGGTTGTTTGAGAACGCCAATGATGCCATCATAATCACCGATCCCGTAACCGGCAACATCCTGGATGCCAACCGCCGCGCAGTTGAACTGTTCGGGTATACCAAGAGCGAACTGACTGCCGTCAAATTGGAATCGCTCACCAACAATCCTCAGAAACTGAATAAGATCTTTGAAGAGATCCTTGAATACGAGACGTACATGAATTTCGAGCTGGACCAGATTCAGAAGCGCAGCTCGCGCCCGATCGCGGTTGAGATCAGCGCCGGCACGGTTATCTATGATTCCCGCCTGGCCATCCAGAGCATCCACCGGGATGTCAGCGAGAGGAAAGCGCTCGAGGAACGCCTCCGGCATGAATCCCTGCATGATTCCCTCACTCAGCTGCCCAACCGCACGTTGTTTGTTGAACGGCTCTCACACCAGATCGTCCGCAGCAGCCGCAGCAATCTTTACAACTTCGCCGTCCTCTACCTCGATCTTGACCGCTTCAAAAGTGTCAACGACACGCTCGGGCATATGGCTGGCGACCGCCTGCTGGTACAGCTGGCGGATAACTTAAAGCGCTGCCTGCGGGCTTCCGACACAATCGCGCGCATCGGCGGCGATGAATTCGCCATCCTGCTTGAGCAGGTTGATTCGGTCCAAACCCTCAAGCTGCTGTGCGAACGGCTGCTCACGACCATTCAGCAGCCGATGACGATCCGCACTAATGAGATCTCACTTTCCGGTTCGATAGGTGTTGTCATGGGCAACGCGGTGTATGGTGATCCTGAAGATTACCTGCGCGATGCCGATATTGCCATGTACATCGCCAAAGACCGCGGCAAAGCCCGCTTTGAGATCTTCAATATCTCCATGCGCACCTCCATTCTCGAACGGATCAAGATTGAAAATGACCTGCGTAAAGCGCTTGATAACAAGGAGTTTCATCTCGTCTATCAGCCCATCTATCAGCTGACCGATAAAAAACTGGTCGGTTTCGAAGCCCTTCTGCGCTGGAAGCAGCCGTTTGCGGGTCTTATCTCGCCCGGGTACTTCATATCCATTGCCGAAGACCTTGGCCTGATCCAATCCATCGGCAGCTGGGTCTTAAATGAAGCCTGCACCCAACTGCATGCCTGGAAATCTGAATTACGTCCGGATGATGACTTCAAGATGAGCATCAATATCTCCGCTCTACAGTTGCTGCGAACAGACTTCCCCGAAGAATTGAAGCGGATCATTAGAGACACCGGTATTCAGCCCGGCTGCCTGGCGCTCGAAATTACGGAAACGTCATTTATCAGCAACAGCGAACTGGCATCAAAACAGGTCGAAGCGATCAAGAGCATCGGTTCTCACATCCATCTGGATGACTTCGGCACCGGCTATTCATCGCTCAGTTTCATCAACCTCTTCCAGGTTGACGCGCTCAAGATCGAACGCCAGTTTATCGCCAACCTTGGCCAGGAAAAACAGGCCGAACTCGTCAAAGCGATCATCTCCCTGGGTGAAAACATCGGTCTGAAGGTCATCGCGGAAGGCATCGAAACGCAAAGCCAGCTCGCGTTCTTGCTCGATTCCGGCTGCACGATCGGCCAGGGATTCTATTTCTCCCGCCCGCTCCTGTGCGAGGAAGCGGAGGAATTAGTCAAGCAACAGAATTTGGTCGATATGGAAAAAGGCAAACAGGAAGAAAAATCAGCGGAAGGAGAAATTGAATGGACCAATTTCTAATCTCTTCCGAAAATAAAATGGAAAAATGTTTAACCGTTATTTAACCCAATTCCCCTGCTCCGGCATCTATAATTGGTTAGGTCCGATTCTTATGCATCCCATGATCGCACAAACATTTCTGGGTGGCAGCATGGTCAAGAATCATCAGATATCCGCCTGCATGAATGCGTTCACAGAGGGGTCAGCGCGTGGATTTTAGTTCCTCTGCTAACTGGTTAGCGCTGCCCTACCTGATCCTGGGGGTCGCGGCGTTTATCTCCATCGCAAGGATCATGCGGCACCCGGAGATCACCATCCGGAATTGGATCATCATCCTCCTGGCAGCCAGCGGTATCTGGGTTCTGGCGCTGGGAGCCGAACATCTTTCTGTGCCCCTTGAATTAAAGATCCTGTTTGATGACTTTCAGTGGATCGGGATATCGCTTGTCACCCCGGTATTCCTCCTCATTTCTCTGGAGATCAGCGGCAAGGATAAACTGCGTAAATCTCTAACCATTCCCCTGATTTTCATCATCCCCGCGCTGATTATGCTCACGGTAGCTACAAACAGATTCCACAATCTCCTGCTTGAAAATGCCCGTCTGGAGAATTTTGGAACAATCGCTTCCCTGGAGCGGGATTTTGGTATTCTATTCCTGCCATTTGTTATCATCACTTATTCAGAATTCATTATTGGAATCCTGAACCTGCTTCTCATTATCCGGCGGCCGTCAAATTTTTATGGAAACCAGATTTTCTGGATCCTATTAGCGGGTATGGGATGTATTTTTGCATCATTTTTCGATTTCAGCTCGTGGAATCCCTTCCCGTTCATTCAATGGACCGCCCTGGCGATTTGTACATTCTCCATAATCATCGCGCTGACCATGCCCAAACTCAGACAGCAGGACCTCCGCAACGCAACGCGCAATCTGCTGCTTGAAGCGGTACCGGAACCGCTTCTGCTCATTTCGCCTGGCCAGATCGTATTAGCAGTCAATCCCGCCGCAGAAGTATTTTTTGGAAAACCGGGCTCTGAAATAATCGGCCGGCCGCTTGAAGACGTCTCAGAGGTTATATGCCGCAAGCTGCGGAAACATTTCCCTGCCAAAAAATCGCCATACCGCATTACCGAAGAGATCGTAATTGGCAGAGACACATTCACAGCTATTCTTTCGCCAAGCATCGAAAATACCGGGCGGGTATTGAATTACTCCATCCTGCTCAACAGAGACGGGGCAGCCGCGACTGCGACGGCAAACCTGCAGCGCACGCTTTCGCTGGTTCAGGCCCTCAGCAGGGTAGCGGTTCATGCGACATCTGCATCTTCATCCGAAGAGATCTTTCGCACATTCAACCAGGAATTCAATAAACTGAACCTCAGCTACGTCTACGTCTCATTTGATAAAAACCGGCAAAACGCGACCATCGAACAATCCTCATTTGATACCCGCCAATTTGCTCACCTGGAAAGTATGGTGGGGCAGTCCTTCATCGGTTTTTCGCTCCCTCGCAGCCAGTTCCCGCCTATCGCATACCAGGTTGAAGAAAAAAGCCCCATATTTGTTGAGGATTACATCAGCGCTATCCGTCCTGTATTTAGATCCATCCCAGAAAACATATTTCGAACGGGTCTGAAATTGGTAGGAATTTCAGAGGAAACAACCGGTGTGTTCTTTTCCATTGAGATCTCCGATGGGACCTTTGGCATGATGGCCATTTGGGGTAATTCCCTCTCTGAGAGCGACCTGCCATCCTTTTCCATTTTTGCCAGCCAGCTGGCGAACGCGATTGAGCTTTCCCATAAGCAGGAGGGGGACTTCCAGCGGCACAGGGAAGCCGACAGGGAAAACGCGCTCATCATTTCGCTTAACCGCGTAGCCGCCCGCACATCTTCTTCATCCAGTATTGACGGTGTTGTCGAGATTCTCTCCGAAGAACTGGAAAAACTGTCGCTGAATTTTTATCTCTCTGTGATTGATAAAGAGGAGCAATTCACTGAGATACGGCATACGTCCCTCAATAAGGAAATTCTCCGCCAGGCAGGGAAACTTCTGCATACCGGTATCATCGGCTACCAGATTCCGCGCCCAAACTGGCCACCCATGTTCACGGAAGCATTCACAACCCGGCAGGCCGTATTTTTACGCGATTTCGACGTGGATGCCACGCATATCTTCTATGATTTCTCGCCTGAACAGGCCGCAAACGGATTGAAATTAATCGCGATTGACACAGAAACATCCGGAATGCACATTCCGGTTGACCTGCTGGATGGTAGGACTGCTATGCTGTCTATCTGGGGAAATACCATCACGCGCAAAGACCTGCCCACATTTCAGGTTTTTGCCGTGCAGATCGCAAACACAATCGAACGCGCTTCCATATATGAATTTGAACTGGCACAGAAAGATTTGCTGGCCCGTTCAAACGAGATGGCCGCGGCGCTTTCCCGGATCGCGGCGAAAACCTCAGCAGCCGAGAACACCGCAAAAGTGCTGGAAACGCTTGATGAGGAATTACGCTTTTTGAAACTGAATTACATGCTGGTAACGGTCACAGAAGACCGCCAGGTCGCCCGGCTGGAGAACATGACCATGTCTGGAAGGGCATTTGATCGTTTACGGCATAAGATCCGCAATTCCCTGGATGAAATAGAAATGCGGAGGGAAAAATGGCCGGTATTGGTTGAAAATGCAGTTGAATCTGAACAGCCGCAGTTTTCAACACAGATCCTCGATCTTATGCCCCCCTCAATCTATGCCTCGCGGAAAAAGATCGTCGTCCAGGCATTCAATCAGCTCGGTATCAGTGACCGGTCATCAGCCATTGTCATCCCGCAGCGATTGACCGATGGCAGGATGGCGCTTTTCGTGATCTGGGGAAATGCGGTTAAGGAAAACGATATCCCTATCTTTTCAGTGTTTGCCAACCAGGTTACCAACACGTATGAAAAGAGCCACCTGATCGATCTGGAACACAAACAGGCGTTGGCTTTGGAGCACAGCAACCATATCATCCGCGGATTGAGCAGCCTTGCCTCGCAGGTTTCTAACACAACGGATATAACTGATCTTCTCAAATTAATGCGAACAGAATTAGGGAAAATCGGGTTGACGTTTGCCTATTTAAACATCAATGATCAGGAAACCTCTCACGTTGAATTTCTCTCAATCCCTGACGGGGACCTTAAATCATTAACCAAAAAGATTGGCATCGACTTAATAGGTCTGAAAACGGAAATATCTTCCCGAAATGAAGAGAGCATCAATGCTATTCGCGAGGATAAACCGCAATTCCTGCCGGATTTCTGGGGGTACCTGAATTCTGTGTTTGAAGGATTCGATAAAAAAGGAAAGGACGCTCTGCGCCAGACCCTGCGGCTTTCGGATCCGGCTCCTATCCCGGCCATCTTCCTTCCTATTTTGCTTGGGGACGGTACCATCTTCTTTTTCATCATCTGGGGTCCTTCCCTACGCGAAGAGGACCTGACTGCTTTCAGCGTCTACAAAACACAGGTTGAAAGTATCCTGGAAAGTGCACGCCTCTTTCATATCGCTGAAAGTGAGATCGAGGAGCGGCAGGCCGTCCAGGAAAAACTCGCCCAGTCGCAAAATGAGTTCCGCGGCCTCTTTGAAAACGCACATGACGCCATCATCCTCACCGATCCGCAAACCGGCCTGGTCTTGGATGCCAACCAGCGGGCAGAATTGATCTTCGGCTACTCCAATGAAGAATTCAAAAAAATCTCGCTGGAAAGCACGACCGATAATCCTGCCAAACTGAAATCCTATTTCTCTGAAATTATCCAATCTGACCTGACGCTCAGTTTTGAGATCGTGCAGTTCAAAAAAGGCGATCCCACACCGCTGAATTTTGAAGTTAATGCCGGCCTGGTCACATTTAACGGACGGCCCGCCATCCAAAGCATCCACCGCGATGTGACTACACGCATCCAGATGGAAGAAAAACTGCGCTATGAATCCCTGCACGATTCGCTGACCGGGCTGCCCAACAGGACCCTTTTCCTTGAGCGCCTGGCGCATATCATCATCCGCAGCGAACGGAGTAAGGAATACCATTTTGCCGTTTTATACCTAGATCTTGACCGGTTCAAAAATGTCAATGACACGCTTGGCCACATGTCAGGGGATAAATTGCTGGTGCAGTTATCCAATAAACTGCAGGACTGCATGCGGGCGTCCGACACGATCGCTCGCATGGGCGGCGATGAATTCGCGATCATCTTTGAGGATGTGGAGACCTCGGAAGATCTGAACATCCTGTGCGAACGCGTTCTGTCAGTCATCACAGAACCGCTACATGTCCGCAAAAATGAGATCCGGCTGTCCGGCAGCATCGGCGTCGTGCTGGGAAATCCGACCTATAAGAGTGCGGATGAATATCTGCGGGACGCCGATATCGCCATGTATATCGCCAAAGAACAGGGAAAAGCGCGCTTCGAGATTTTTAATATCTCCATGCGCACCTCTCTTCTGGAACGAATACGAATCGAAAACAACCTGCGTTCTGCCCTGGAAAAAGATCAGTTCCATCTCGTATACCAGCCCATCTATAATCTCAATTCGCTTGACCTGGTGGGGTTCGAAGCGCTTCTCCGCTGGGAGCAACCGAATGCCGGCCTGATCAGTCCCGGCCATTTCATTTCCATCGCGGAAGACATGGGTCTCATCCAGGCGATCGGCTCCTGGGTCCTGCGCGAAGCCTGCAGGCAATTCCACCAGTGGCGCGCGCATCTGGATATTCAGACGCCCCTGACCATCAACATCAATGTGTCCGCGCTGCAGCTCCTGCGTCCGGATTTCCCCATCGAGGTCCGGCAAGTATTGGAGGAAACCGGCGTTCATCCGGCCTGCCTGGTGCTGGAAATAACCGAAACATCCTTCATCCACAACCACGAACTGGCGTCCGAACAGGTCAACGCGCTCAAAGATTTGGGAGTACAGATTCATCTGGACGACTTCGGGACCGGATTCTCTTCGCTGAACTTCATCAACCTCTTTCAGGTGGACGCATTAAAGATTGAACGGGAATTCATCGCCGCGCTCGGCCAGGAAAAACAAGCGGAACTCGTCCGCGCGCTGATCGCCCTTGGCGAGAATATCGGTTTGGAGGTGTTCGCCGAAGGCATTGAAACGGAAGGGCAGCTTGATTTTCTTAAGAATGCTGGCTGCGGGTTCGGCCAGGGATTCTATTATTCAAAACCCCTCAGCCAGGATGACATCAGCCGCTTGATGGAAACGGGGGAACTACCGCTCGCCAAACCAGCCGAAGACTGATCGGCCTCTCAATCCAGCAGAAACTGCAGGAACTCGCGCTTCAGGAGGCGGTAGTGGGGGTTGTATGCTTCGCGAAACTCGTTCGTATGCCGCGCGGGCGGGAAATTGTTTGCCTCGAGCCACCGGGTCAGCCCCGCGACTGAATCCCGCGCATATTTTCCCATGACCTTCTCTGCGACCAGGCGCTCGAACGTCGCCCAGCCGTCTTTCAGGTCCTGTTTGTCCCCTTTGAAAACAGTGGCAGTCCAGATGCACAATGTGGACAGCTTTTGCGCGTCTCCGCCTTTTGCTTTCAGCGCCGCCAGGTGCAAACGCACCAATTCGCCATCCGGGCGGATTGTCTCCCACATGGGGATGCCGTCATTCGCCTCAACCGTGGCGTACTCATTCAGCAGCTGGTCCTCAAACACCTCATCGCCCGCGTTAAAGTAAGCGGCCCCCATTGACCCCTGAAAAATGAGGGCGTACACATCCTGAACCGCCATCTTCGGATAGCGGTTGAAATGGCCGGCCAGCAGGTTGAGCACTTCAGTCCCCGAACGCCACAGGTTGCCGATTGTAACGTTGCCGATGTTTATTGCCATGCGCTTACAAATGATTCCTTTTATTTATTGTACAGGCACCTCGTGTTTTTATGCCGGTATTCTGTCAGGTTTTTATCCCGCAGTCTGCACCTTTCCGCGTTTCAGCCAGAGAGCCATCAGAATCGCGGCCAGCAGGGCGGCGGCGGCGCCGAACAAAAACGGCGCAGAGGGGCCAAATCCCCCCCATCCACCCATCCCCTGCCACAGGATCCCGGCAATTAACGACGCCGGCAGATCAATGATCCCTAGAACCGCGTTATAAGTACCGTAAGCGGTTCCGCGCAGGGCCTCCGGAACCAGGTCGGCCACCATCGCTTTGGACGTGCCGTATGCAAGCCCATAATAGAGCCCGTACAGGATGTACAACCCCCACACATGCCAAACCGTGTCGGCCAGACCAAAACCGAGGTACACAAGTGCGTACACGATCCACCCGCCGATGATCATTTTCTCGCGGCCGATCCGGTCGGATAAAGCGCCGGCGGGCGTGGATACCAGCGTATACACCAGGTTGAAAACGGCCAGCATGGCCAGAATACCCACAACGGTCATACCCCGTTCCTGCGCGCGCAGGACCAGGAACGCGTCCGATGAATTACCCAGGTCAAACAGACCCACAATGAGCATAAAAGCCAGGAAACGCTTGCCGAGCGCTTTGAAACCGATTTTAGGAGCTTCCCGCTGCCCTTTTATTTTCGTCTCCCGGGCGCCGATGGCGAGCGAAAGTACCGCCAGGAAAGCGGGGATGAGAGAAACAAGCACCACTGTCCGGAAGGTGCCCAATCCCAAATCGCCTGCTGATGATTGCGCCATCCAGACCACTCCCAGTGCGATCAAAAGCCCGATCATCGCGCCGCCTGTATCTGCGGCCCGATGGAACCCGAACGCCAGCCCGCGCTGTTCCGGCTTGATCGAATCCGCCACAAGCGCGTCCCGCGGGCCGGTGCGGATGCCTTTGCCGACCCGGTCCGCCCAGCGCACACCCGCTACCCAGCCCCAGCTGCTTGCGAAATAGAACAGGGGTTTAACAATTGCAGACAGGGCGTACCCGCTGACCGCCAGCCACTTGCGGGCTTTGAGTTTATCCGACAGCCAACCGGAAAAGATCTTGAGGATGCTCGCGGTTGACTCGGCCACGCCCTCGATCAGGCCGATGATATTGGTCTTTACACCCAATATATTGGAAAGAAAGAGCGGGATGATGTTGATCACCATTTCGCTCGATATATCCATGAAAAAACTGGTAAAGCTGACCGCCCAGATATTGCGCGGCAGGTCTTTTATGCGTGCTTTCTCTCCTGTCACTCTATTCCTCCATAATTTCGTCTATCAAGTCTTTGGTGTGTTCGCGCGCGGTTCGTAGCGCCGCGCGGCCGTACTCAGTGATCTGGTAGTAACGCCGCCGGCGACCGCCCACCACCACCGGCTCGCTAACCAGCATCCCTCTGGCTTCCATGGCATGCAGCATAGGATATAGCGTGCCCGGTCCGACCGTATAGCCGTGGCGGGACAGTTCCTCCATCAGTCCTGTGCCGAACACCCGCTCCTTTTCCGCGTGGTAGAGGATGTGGATGCGGATGAACCCCAAAAAAAGGTCTCTTAGTAATGTTTCGTCCATTATCGCCTGACAATATCGTCTAACGATATTATATGATAAAATATATAAAACGTAAGGTTTTGTAACATTTCGTCACATTTATTGGCGAAACTTTTGGATTTCAAATTCGCTATATTTAAATGAAGAACAGAAAGGAGTCTTAAATGAAACTTATTATCCGCTGGGCGGTGATCACGCTTGCCCTCTTCGCCGCGGTGTATTTCGTGCCGGGCATTACCGTTGAGGATCCCAACGCGTGGACGATATTTGTCATCACCGCGCTCATCCTCGGCCTCGTCAATGCGCTGGTGCGGCCGCTGCTCAAGCTGCTCTCATGCCCGCTCATCCTGCTCACCCTGGGGTTATTCGTCCTGGTCATCAACGGGGCATCGTTCCTGCTGGCGGCGCGTATTGCGCAGGCGTTTGGGGTGGGTTTTTATGTCGATGGATTCTGGTCCGCCTTCCTGGGCGCGCTCATCGTGAGCGTTATCTCAGTCTTCTTCAACATCTTCCTGAAGGACCGGGATGAACCGATCCGCGACTGATTCAATCGTCTAAGAAGA
>Ga0180435_10006802_pt1 | contig 10932 bp, 9 predicted proteins | sample SS_ome_3_FD_132467 | JGI IMG/M metagenome (GOLD analysis project Ga0180435, IMG submission 132467) | Hypersaline lake sediment archaeal communities from the Salton Sea, California, USA - SS_3_S_1 metaG | ecosystem: Environmental > Aquatic > Non-marine Saline and Alkaline > Hypersaline > Sediment...
GTTGACGACGATGAAAGGGAATGAAATCATAACATCGTCCTCGCTGCCTCTCGGGTCGATCCGTCTGCAGGAACATCTGTCCACTACCCAGGAATCACCTGCCATTGCAGCCAAGATGCTTCGCGACCAACTTGACAAGGTCATCGCAACGTCCGAGAATTTTCTCCCGCTGCGCAAGATCAGAAAGGTCATAGCTATCGGGGGTGACGCCCGCTTTGCCGCTAAGCAGATAGGTTCGCCTACCGCTGTGGGGGGCCTGCTTGCCGTTGTCAACGATGACTTTAACGCATTCATCGAACGCTGCGAACGATACACCGCTGAGGCGATTGCCCAAAGACACCACCTGAAGTTCTCCGATGCCGAGACCATGAACCCCGCCCTGCTGATCCTTCAGGGCGTTCTCCGTGCTACCGCGGCTGAGGAGTTTCTGGTTTCCAAGGTCTCGATGCGTGACGGTCTGCTTATGGATCTGGCAAGGACCGTAACCGGAAGCGAAGATCCCGCCCTGTTTGAAGGCGCGATACGCTCGGCGTGGTCAATCGCCGAGAAGTACCATGTGGACCTTGAACATGCCCGGAGAGTTGTGACAACCTCCTTGCTGTTTTTCGACGAACTTCAGGATGAGTACGGTCTGTCATCGCGGTATCGCCTGCTTTTGGAAGTCGCGGCGATACTGCATGAGGTGGGGGGGTTCGTCGCGAACCGCGCACATCACAAGCACAGCATGTACCTGATAAAGAACTCCGAGATCTTCGGTTTCTCGCGGGAGGAGATAGGGATGGTCGCTCACATAGCGCGGTATCATCGTCGCAACCCGCCCAAAGCGACACATGTCGAGTACATGCAACTGCCTCGCGATCAGCGAATGGTCATAAGCAAACTTGCCGCCATCCTTCGTGTTGCCGATGCACTTGACCGGGCTCACGTTCAGCGTTTCGGCGAGTTCCACATTCAACGCAGAGAACGAGAACTGGTTTTGACTGTTGCCCAACTGGACGACCTTACGCTCGAGCGAAAGACTCTGGCAAAAAAAGTAGATCTGTTTAACGACATGTATGGCCTGTCCATTCGACTCGTGGAGGGCCGATAGGCAACGGTTTGGGAATTGAATATGAGTAAGAACGAGGAGTTTTCGCCTGACTGTTTCATCAACCGTGAACTCAGTTGGCTGGAGTTTAACGATCGGGTATTGCGAGAGGGGTTGGACGAACGACTACCCCTTCTGGAGCGGTTGAAATTCCTGGCCATCGTCAGCTCGAATCTTGACGAGTTCTTCATGATTCGTGTTGCCGGACTAATGCAGGCGCGGTCTGCCGGTGTTCGCAAGCGCGACATCAGCGGTATGACGCCCAACCAGCAATTGCAGGCGGTTTTCCGGCGCGTTCGCGTCATGGTCGACGAGCAGACTCAAGGCATCGCAAGTGTGCTCGATGTTCTCGGCAGGCACGATCTGAGAGTCTGCAGTCTCGTCGACAGGACAGTGCATGATTTTCATTTTCTCCACAGGTACTTTTCCGCGAAGGTCTTGCCGATTCTCACCCCACTGGCTGTAGAGAATCTCGATCCCAGTCCGCTGCTGCCGCAACGTCGCCTGCTGGTTGTTGCGTTAATAGCCGGCGCCGCTAATCCTGAAGCACAGTCCGTCAAAGTCGTCGCCATTCCGGCGCAGTTGCCCCGCTTCGTGCGCCTGCCCAGCAAGAAAGGAGTTGTGCTGGTTCGACAGGAGGAAATCGTACAGGCCCACCTCGGTGAACTGTTTCCCGACCAGAAGGTCCTGTGTTCGGCGCTGATGCGAATAACCCGCGACGCCGATGTGTCTTATGAGGATGACGAGACCAACGATCTGCTCCGAACCGTCGAACAGGCCGTTATCACCCGCCCGCGCCGCGCAGCGGTGAGGTTGGAGATATCGTCCGATACTGATGCACGCCTGAAACGCTGGGCACTAGATGAATTCGACCTTCGACGCGAACAGGTTTTTTCCATACGTGGAATCCTGGATGCCACCGCCCTGATGGAGATAGTCAACCGTGAGGGATTGGACGAACTGCGCGTGCCCGAATGGTCACCGCAACCGGTCCCCGATTTTATCAATAGTGACGATCTCTGGGAGACGCTGCGCAGCGACGATGTCCTGCTGTTTCATCCTTACGAAACTTTCGATCCGGTAGTTCAGATGGTTTCGCAGGCCGCGGAAGACCCCGATGTGCTGGCAATCAAGCAGACATTATATCGCACCAGCGGTGATTCGCCCATAATAGCCGCTCTCGAGCGGGCGGCGCAGTCGGGCAAGGAAGTCACGGTTCTGGTTGAACTGAAGGCGAGATTCGACGAGTCCCAAAACGTCAACTGGGCCCGTCGCCTCGAGGATGCAGGTTGCCAGGTTATCTACGGTATCGCTCGATACAAGACCCACGCCAAGGCTCTGCTGGTCATCCGCAGGGAAAGCGATCGCATACGTCGCTACGTACATCTTGCCACCGGTAACTACCACGACAAGACCGCCAGGCTCTACTCAGACATTGGGCTGATGACATCCGACAAGGCCATAGCCACCGACGTGGCGGATTTCTTCAATCTGCTTACCGGATACTCCGAGGTCGTCGAGTGGAGTGAGTTGACTATCGCCCCCACGTCCATGCGTCAACGGTTTATAGACATGATCGATCGGGAGATACAGGTCTCGTCGCTCGACAAACCCGGACTTATCATGGCCAAGATTAACTCCCTGCAGGACCCCGCAATCTGTCGAGCCCTCTATCGGGCCAGTTGCGCCGGTGTGAAGGTGAAGCTCAATGTCCGCGGTATTTGCTGCCTTCGTCCGGGTGTCAAGGGGCTCTCGGAGAATATCCAGGTACGTTCGATTGTCGACCGTTTCCTGGAGCACGCCCGGATATTCTACTTCCGCAACGGGGGTAATGAAGAACTCTATATGAGCAGCGCAGATTGGATGACGCGTAACCTTTCCAAGAGGCTGGAGATCCTCTTTCCCGTCAAGTTACCAAGGCATTTGCGTCGCCTGACCGAAGCGATGGAAACCTATTTTGCCGACAATATGAAAGCTTGGCAGTTGTGTCACGATGGTTCGTGGAAGTTCGTTGCACGCGGGACCGATCCGCCCGTTAGATCTCAAAAGATTCTATACCAACAGGCCGTGGTTGCTGCTGCTGCAGCCAGACGCTCTGGAATGCGTTTCCGACCGATGCGCAAACCGATCAAAAACCGTTAGAAATCCTGTCTTCGCAGGCTGATGTGGTTGATGGTCCCCGTTGGACAGAAGCTGTAAGGTTAAATTGCTTCGGGTTTGCATAAGTTGGACTTCCGCCGCGCCGATCGCCCGCATTTCCGGCAAAAGAACTTGGCGTTCTTGACGAGTTTCCTGAATTCCTTGGAATCGTCTTTGATGTTGCTGTTCTTCCACTTGCACAAGCTCTTCTTGTCTGCTTCCATAGCTGTGTTTTCCCTGAAGGCGGTCGTAAAACTGCATTTCCTTCAGTCAGTATAGCGCACAAGAGAACAAGTTTCCACGCATTCGGTTTGGTCCTGTGGAATCTGGCGAAGCAGGCATGCCAGGGCAAGACGATAACGGCGCAGATCGTCCGGGCTGAGGCCTGTCTTGAATGACGCAACCTCATGGGCGCGGTGCTCAACGGCGAGGTCGCCGCAGGATTCTTCCGGCATAGCGAGCCGGTTCTCGAGAACGGCGAGGGCTGCATAGTTGCGCGTGATGATGGCTTGATCGATGTAGGATCGAAGCTTGCTTGCGTAGGTCATTATCGTACGGTCTCCAGACACAAAGAACTAACGTTCTCAACACAGATTGCGGATCGTGCTAATGAAGTCTTTTTTCAGTTTGGCGGGCCCTGCCATCGTTGCTATGCGGCAACCGGGTCGAACTCCAGTCGCGCCGCTTCGTATTCGAGCTGCTCGTTGATCAGTTCGGCCTGATACTCCAGCGCCGCGATGTCTTCGCTGTCCTCGATCAACACAACTCGGATCGACGTCATATCGCCCTGGTCGGCGAACGGAAACATTTCCATCTCCGGTTCATATGCCCGGGCAACGTGTTCGGCGGCCTGTGTCATGGGTACTGCGGCCTGACGCACGTCGGCGTTGGAACCGTGATTTACCGAATAGAAGCCGGGCTGCAAGATTACTGCTTCCCAATGATCCATAATCAGCCTCCTGGTCTGAATACACGACATTTCGAAATAGATGCGTTTCCTGTTGCGCAAACCAAATCAACTGTTTTAGGAATGAGTTGGACACCAGAAAGCATAAGAGTTGCGCATGTGGGACACGTAGGCCTCCCGAGCGATCAATTGGAATAGCCTGGCTCAAGCCATTAACGTAAGAGTGTTTCCAAGCCATTCGCCAGATCGCCGGGAGGCGCTGCCGGTGTCCCTCCCAAGTCCCTCCAACGTCATCCCTCCAACCTCCCTCCAACGTCCTTCCATCGCCCCCCCAATACACCATCTTCGACTCTCCTCTGCCTTCATGACTTCTTGAGTTCAACCAGGGACATAGAGCCTGTAGTCTGTGATGCCTGGGCCTGGGTCGCGTCGTCCGCACTACGCCGGGACAACCAAGACCATCACCACCGCCACGAGGACGATTCCTGTAGCTGTTGGACTCTTCAGATTCCTGTTGTCTGGTTGGTCTCATTGTTACTTCCTGTCTCTGTCAACATTCTACGGAGCCTATGTAAAGGCAGAATAACGCCCTCATTAATTCTTGCGGAAATCTCGATTTTCCTGCCTGGAAGGCAAATTGACGCTCCGGACGCTTATGTCGCAAACTCCGTCCATAGCGTACGGGAATTCACGATGCAGTCTTCAGAAAGTTGTCGGACGGTGCAGTTCGGCGGCGAGCGATTACGCATCCATTCAAAGTTATTCCGAGCTGCGAGAACCTGCTTGACGCAATTGTCAGGAATGCTGCAACGGTTGTTTCCGGCGCGGTTTTTTCCTTCGGGCGGACGTCAGGGGAAGGAATACTCTGAATGTGCTGCCTGCTCCCGGAGTGCTGTTTACCGACACGTGACCCCCATGTGTAATAGCGATATGCTTGACGATTGAAAGACCCAGCCCGGTACCTCCGAGTTCTCTCGATCGGGCCTTGTCAACGCGATAAAAACGCTCGAATATCCGATCCTGGTCTCTGCGCGCGATTCCAATACCGGTATCCTGAACCTCAACCACGGCGTGACCGTCCCTAACCTCGAGGCGGACCCAGATTCGTCCTCCCTCCGACGTGTATTTTATGGCGTTATCGAGGAGGTTGCTGATGACTTGTCTGATTGCCTCGGCATCGCCCATTATATCTATCGGGGTGTCCGTTACCTGTGTTTCCACAGCTATGCCGTGCTCTTGGCCCATTGGCATGAAAACCCTGGCGGAGGCAAGAACGATTTTGCGAAGGTCAAAGGGGGTTCCTTCAGCTTTTGTTCTTTCCGATTCCAGGCGGGACAGTGTTAGAAGATCAGTAACGATCGACGAAAGGCGCATGGATTGGTCCTTGATCTTACCGAGAAATCGCTGTCGCTTGGGGCCGGCCAACTTCTTATCGTCAATCAGAGTTTCGACCAGACCGCGAATTGCGGTAATAGGCGTCTTGAGTTCGTGAGAGGCGTTGGCGACAAACTCACTGCGGACCGTCTCGAGTTTGTGCAATTCTGACACGTCGTGGAGTACTGCCACCGCTCCGACAATAGTCTCCTGGGCGTTCCGCAATGGCGCAGTGTGTACTTCAATGAACTGGTCTTTTCTTGACCGGGTTGCAAATTGGAGATTGCCCTGTGTTTCAGACTTACCACTCAGCGCAGCGGTCAGCATATCGGGTATTTCAGGAACACGGATAACTTCCCATATTGGTTTGCCCAGACACTCTTTCGGGGAAACATCCAGGAGTCTTCCGGCGGCTTCATTGAGGTGCAAGACTTGTTCGTCCTGCTCAATGGCGACAACCCCTTCTGTCATTCCTGACAGGATAGCCGACAGCCTGTTTCGATCGGTGACGATCGTCTCGGTGCGATCTCGACAACTCTCGGCCATCAGGTGGAGAACCCCGGCAAGATTTCCGATTTCATCGTTTCGCGACATTGGTAACCTGTGATCGTAGTCCCCGCGTGATATTGATTCAGCCGCAACAGTTATGGCTGAAAGCGGTCTGACGAAATGGTATGCCAGAAGGAATCCCACAATCAGGGCGGCCGCGGCAGAGAGTCCCGTTCCCCACGCAATTGCAGTGCGAATCTGACCGAGGCGATGGTCAATTCTGGACAGAGGCAGTGATGTTCGGATATACCCTAGAATTGTGCCCTTGCTTTGGATCGGGAGAGCCAGATACATCGTGTCCGTTTTTGCGAAGTCGCTGAAGCGGATGGATGTTCCGACTCCGTTCGAACGTGCTTCCAGGATTTCCGGACGGTCCGCGTGGTTGTTCATGTCGTCGGGGTCCTCCGCGGAATCCGCGATGACTACGCCGTCTGCTCCGATCAAGGTCAACCGGGTGCTAAGCTCCTTTCCAAGGGTGTTGACGTAATTCGGAAATGACTGGGTGTTCGGTTGCTGAAAGTAACGGACAGACGGTTTCTTCAACAGGTTTGCCTGGGCCTGGAGAGACTGCCTGATCTCTTTGCGCGCATCTCGTTCGACTCCCCGGCTCATCAGGGCCCCCACAACTACAGCAGAGATAACGATAATCGCTGAGTAGCCGGTATAGAGTTTCCAAAGAAACCTGGAACGCAGCATGGGTTTACTCCTCCTGGATATCCCGAAAACGGTATCCAACGCCCCGGACAGTCTCTATAAGATTCCGATGCGCGCCCAACTTCTTGCGAATCGCTCTGATATGGACATCGATATTGCGATCGATGACGAAGGAATCCTCGCCCATTATCCGCTTTAATAAATGCCCGCGCGCAAATACCCTTCCCGTATGCGATGCCAGGAAGTGGAGCAATCGCAGTTCCGTCGCCGTGAAAGTTACCGGTGTCCCTTCAACTCGAACCTCGTGACGTCCGACATCAATCACCACCTCGCCCCGCACGATTCGCTCCAAACCGGCGCCATCGTCTGCTAACGGGCTTCGTCGCAAGACCGCTTTGACCCGGGCGGTAAGTTCTCTTGGGCTGAACGGTTTCACGACGTAGTCGTCAGCACCAATACCAAGTCCCAGAACAATATCGCTCTCTTCGCCCTTTGCCGTAACCATGATGATCGGTATAGAGCGCATCTGCGAATCCGCCTTCAGCTCGCGGCAGACGTCAAGCCCGTCGAGACCCGGAAGCATCAAGTCCAGCAGAACGAGATTTGGCGCCTCTGTTCTGATGAGTCGAAGGCCCTTCTCCCCGTCCGGAGAAGAACACACCCGGTATCCTTCCCGGGAGAGGTTGTGCTCGATTACTTCACGAATATCAGCCTCGTCCTCTATAACAACGATCTTTCCGTGTGTCATGGATTCTACCTCATTGGGGGAAATATCCGGTTCACTCGGTTCTTACACTGCCACATGAAGCCGGCCTCTACCATGCAGGACAGGGCTTTGGTGATGTTGACCTCATGATTCTCCATTACGTTCACGTCAATACTGCGTGGGAATCAACTTCGGTACACCGGTTATCAGCAGACAAATGGTCTGTCGCTCGTGGTGTCGGTTGATTTTTCAGGCATCTCCCATATGCCGAGCAATGTGTCCTTCAGCGATAAAGAGAACATCTTCGCATATATTGACAGCATGATCGGCGATACGTTCCAATTCGTGCGATATCTTCAGATGGCAGACCATTTCCTCGGCTCGGTCGGGATTGGCGCCCACGCCATCTGTTACGATAGTGTGCATGCTTCGGTGAATCTGATCCACTTCGTCATCGGCGTCGATCACTTTGCGCGCCAGGTCAACGTCCGATTTCATCAGAGCCTCCAGGCTGTCCTGTACCATCAGGATTACCAGGTCGGACTGGCGGTCGAGTTCGTCGGGCAGCGATTCGTACTGCGGTGTGTACGACAGGAGGTAGGTTACCTGCGTGGCGACATTGGCTGCCTGATCTGCCATTCGCTCCATATCCATGTTGATCTTGAGGACGCTCATTATGTAGCGGAGGTCACTGGCCACCGGCTGCTCAAGCGTCAAAAGGCGTTGACATATCTTCTCGACGTTGATCTCCATGCGGTCAATGCGCGCATCTCGCCCGATAACTGACTCGCCGAGCATGAGGTCGGATTCCTTCAGGGACTTCACGGCATCCTGAAGGCTCCGAAGTACCTGCGACGCCAGGTTAGCCACGGCTCGCCGGAGTGATTCAAGTTCTTTCTGAAAATGCACTGTCATAGTTTGCTCCTGACAAGAGCATGCCTATTTGGTAGTGAGATATTCATCCATTGTCTCACCGTCAGGGGCCTTAATGGTCATGCCGTTAGGCCCTGCGCCAATTCTTGTGACGTGCTTGGCCAGTTCTCCGCCTTTTTGGAAGGCTTCCAGTTCCTCGCTGCCACAGCGGAATACCCACAGGCGTCCGTCCTCAACTTTGACACAAAAACCGGGCCTGGTCAGCATGTATTCATCCAGCGTTTCGCTGTCGGGGCCTTTTAGGGTCATACCGTTAGGTCCTGCGCCGATCCTTGTGACGTGCTTGGCCAGTTCTCCGCCTTTTCGGAAGGCTTCCAGTTCCTCGCTGCCACAGCGGAATACCCACAACCTGGCGTCTTCGACCTTGACGCAGAAACCGGGCTTTGACGCAACGTATGCGTCCAGGGTTTCGCTGTCCGGGCCTTTCAGGGTCATACCGTTTGGTCCGGCGCCGATCCTTGTGACGTGCTTGGCCAGTTCTCCGCCTTTCCGGAAGGCTTCCAGTTCCTCGCTGCCGACATGAAACGCCCAGAGGCGACCGTCGCGAACGGCGGTTACAAACCCGGGCCTGTCGAACTTGCTTGCGACAGTTGCCGGGGCCTTCGCCACCGTCGTGGTACCTGCAGAACTGCCGTCATCTGTTCTGAAAGCCTCGTTGAATTCCTGGCACCCGATCGTCAGGGCGGCAGCCAAAAGCACAACTACAATAGACACTTTCGAATACATCTCATATTCTCCTTCGTTTTCATCGCAGGGTAACACTGGTTTCTCAACAGGTTTGAAATCATCCAAATCGCCCGGTTATATAATCTTCAGTTTCTTTCAGGTGGGGGGCCTCGAAAATGTCGGCCGTCGGGCCGTATTCCACGAGTTGCCCGAGGTACATAAAGGCCGTGTAATCACTGGTGCGTGAGGCCTGCTGCATGTTGTGGGTGACGATAAGCACCGAGTATTCGCCCTTGAGTTCGTGAATGAGATCCTCGATCTTGCCCGTGGCGATCGGGTCGAGTGCTGAACACGGTTCGTCCATTAGCAGGACTTCGGGATCGGAGGCAATTGCGCGGGCGATACACAGCCGCTGTTGCTGGCCTCCGGAGAACCCCAGACCGCTGTCATTCAACCGATCCTTGACCTCGTCCCACAGGGCGGCGCCACGAAGAGCTTTCTCGCACACTTCCTCAAGAACTCGCTTGTTTCTTTCACCGTCGATCCGGAGAGGGTAGACCACGTTCTCGAAAATGCTCATCGGGAATGGATTGGGCTTCTGGAAGACCATACCCATACGCTTGCGAAGCTCGATAACGTCCACTCTGCGATCGTAAATCGAATCGCCGTTGAGGCGCATGTCGCCTTTGATCCGGACAATGTCGATCAGGTCGTTCAGGCGGTTGACCGATCGAAGCAGCGTGCTCTTGCCGCATCCGCTGGGTCCGATCAGTGCGGTGACCTTGCCCCGGGGGACCGACATGCTGATGTTCTGCAGCGCCTGTTTCTGTCCGTACCATAGATTGAATGAATCAATGTCCAGAACAGCGTCCTCGCCGGCAAGCGCTTCGTGCGTTTCGGTCTGGAAATTCTCCCCACGCGCAATGGCCTCAAGCCGGTTGTCCCGCTCAGGTTCACTCCTGTCGCCAGGCGGTTCCTGGAGTGCTATCGGTGTTTTGCCCGGCGCTGGGGGCTCGGTTATGTCCTGTGTCATGTTCTGCGTCTGCATTGCATTGTCCTCGTCAGAACTGGCTGGTGACGAACTTCTTGCGAAGTCGTCCGCGCAACCAGATGGCTGTCAGATTCAAGGCCGCAATCATCAGGATCAGCAGCAACGTGGTCGTGTAGACCATGGGTTTGGCTGCTTCACTGTTCTGGGACTGGAACCCCAGGTCGTAGATGTGGAACCCGAGGTGCATGAAGCTCCGGTCCATTCCGAACGGCCAGGAGGCAGCTATGGGCAGTTCCGGGGCCATCTTGACCGCACCCACCAGCATCAGCGGCGCCACCTCTCCGGCGCCGCGTGCCATTGCCAGGATTGTTCCGGTCATGATTCCGGGCATGGCCCGAGGGAGCACGATCCGCTGAATGGTCTGCCATTTGCTCCCACCGCAAGCGTACGATCCTTCTCGCATTGAGTTCGGGACGGCGGCGAGTGCTTCTTCAGTGGCGACTATGACCACCGGAAGCGTCAGCAGCGCCAGCGTCATCGAGGCCCATATCATCGCTCCCTTCCCAAACGTCGGGTTGGGCAGCCTTGCCCGATAGAACCCCTGGAAGTACGGAGTCTTGACCACCAGGAGTACCGCCACCGCCACCGCCGCCGCCCATAGACCGGCGACGACCCAACCGAGCAGTTTCTGCGGACCGCTCCGCCCGATGGTGCGCCGCGGTAGCAAAAAGCCCAACACGACGGCGGCCGCCAGCAATCCCAGCAGCACACCACCGCCGGTAAACCAATTGCCCGGCGACCAGGCGGACGTCGGCCCGGAATCGATGAAACTCCCCACACCGTAGCAGAAGAACCCCAGCCCGAAGACCCCGAACACGATGCTCGGAACGCCGGCCAGATTGTTTATTGCAATGCGCACCACACTA
>Ga0180435_10006803_pt1 | contig 10932 bp, 11 predicted proteins | sample SS_ome_3_FD_132467 | JGI IMG/M metagenome (GOLD analysis project Ga0180435, IMG submission 132467) | Hypersaline lake sediment archaeal communities from the Salton Sea, California, USA - SS_3_S_1 metaG | ecosystem: Environmental > Aquatic > Non-marine Saline and Alkaline > Hypersaline >...
AAGCTCAACGAGATCCCGGGCGTGTCCTGCGTCACCCCGCAGGGTGCGCTGTACGTCTTCCCGAGGCTGGATCCCGAGGTCCACGACATCGTCGACGACGAGAAACTCGTCCTCGATCTGTTGCTCGACGAGAAGATCCTGGTGACCCAGGGCACCGGTTTCAACTGGCCCGCCCCCGATCATCTGCGGATCGTGACCCTGCCGTGGGCGCGTGACCTGGCCAATGCCATCGAGCGGCTGGGCAACTTCCTCGCCAGCTACCGCCAGTAGTCGAGTGGGCCACTCGCACTCCCATTCCCATTCGGACAGCCAGCCGGCTCCGCTGAGCCCATTGGCCGCCAGGCTCGTCGTCATCGCCCTTGCGCTCAGCGCCCTCGCAGTCGTGATCGGCGCGGTGCTGCTGTGGCCGTCGGGATCGAAGGTCGATGTCCCGCTGCCGTTCCAGAACACCGTCGGGGGTTCGGTCACCACCGAGCGCGGGCAGGTGACGGCCACCGCGCTGGCCGACTGCGGCAGCCCTTCGGCGGGAGGCGTACTCACCGGCGGGCCCGCACCCGGGATACCCGGCACCGGAACCTGCGTGCAAGCCATGATCGGCATCGACACCGGGCCCAACGCCGGGGCGGCGACCATGCTGGAGTTCTCGCCGGGTCCCGGACAACCGGACCTCCTCGCCGGCGAACACATCCGGATGTTCCGCCAGGTCGACCAGCAGGGGGCCACCAGCTACGGGTTCTACGACTACGAACGCACCTGGCCCCTGCTGACGGTGGCCGCCGCTTTCGCGCTCGTCATCGTGGCCGTCGCCCGGTGGCGCGGCCTGCGGGCGCTGGCAGGGATCGTCGTCGCCTTCGGCGTGCTGGTGGTGTTCCTGCTGCCGGCGTTGCGGGATGGCGCCCCGGCGGTCCCGGTGGCGCTGGTCGCCTCCGCCGCGATCCTGTTCGTGGTCATCTACCTGGCCCACGGCGTGAGCCTGCGCACCAGCTCGGCGTTGCTGGGCACCCTGCTGGCGATGCTGCTGGCGGCCGGGCTGTCCTGGGCGGCCATCGAGTTCACCCATCTGACCGGCCTGGCCGACGACCAGAACAACCAGGTGGCGGCCTACCTCGACAACGTCTCGATCAAGGGACTGCTGCTGGCCGGGTTCATCATCGGCTCGCTCGGCGTGCTCAACGACGTCACGATCACCCAGGCCTCGGCGGTGTTCGAACTGGCCCACCTCGCCCACGGCACCCGGCGGCAGATCTTCCTGCGCGGGATGCGGGTGGGCAGTGACCACATCGCCAGCACGGTGTACACCCTGGTACTGGCCTATGCGGGCAGTTCGCTGCCGCTGCTGCTGCTGTTCAGCGTCGCCGACCGGTCCCTGATCGACGTGCTGACCAGCGAGGGGGTGGCCGTCGAGGTGGTCCGGTCGGCCGTGGGCGGTATCGCCCTGGCGCTGGCGGTTCCGCTGACCACGGCGGTGGCCGCCGTGCTGGCGACCCCTGGCCCCGCTACCGGTCCAGCAGACCCAGCAGATAGCGGCCATACCCCGACTTGAGCAGGGTCTGCGCGCGCGCGGCGAGTTGGCCCTCGTCGATGAAGCCGGCCCGCCAGGCGACCTCCTCGGGGCAGGACACCTTCAGTCCCTGACGGGCCTCGATGGTCCGCACGAAGTTGCTTGCCTCGAGCAAGGATTCGTAGGTGCCGGTGTCCAGCCACGCGGTTCCCCGGGGCAGCAACTCGACGGCCAGTCGGCCCCGGTTGAGGTAGACCCGGTTGACATCGGTGATCTCCAGTTCGCCGCGAGCCGAGGGCCGCAGGCCGCGGGCGATCTCCACGACGTCGTTGTCGTAGAAATACAGCCCCGGTACCGCATAGTGCGACTTGGGGGTGGCCGGCTTCTCCTCGATGCTCAATGCCGTTCCGTCCGAGGCGAATTCAACAACCCCGTAGTCCGACGGGTTGGCCACCCGGTAGGCGAACACCGCGCCGCCGTCGATGGCGCTGAACCGGCTCAGGCTGGTGCCGACCCCGGATCCGTAGAAGATGTTGTCCCCCAGGATCAACGCGACCGGCCCGGAGCCGATGTGCTCGGCGCCGATCAGGAATGCCTGCGCCAGGCCGTCGGGGCGCTCCTGGGTGGCGTAGGTGATGCTGATCCCGAACTGCGAGCCGTCACCGAGGAGCCGTTCGAACGCGGGCCGGTCCTGCGGGGTGGCGATCACCAGGACGTCGCGGATGCCGGCCATGATCAGGGTGGACAGCGGGTAGTAGATCATCGGCTTGTCATAGACCGGCAACAGCTGTTTGCTGACGCCCTGGGTGATCGGGTGCAGGCGGGTTCCCGAGCCACCGGCCAGGATGATGCCGCGCATGAGGATCAGTCCTGCAGGTCGGCGTCGGTCAGTTCCGTCGCGGCCAGCGCGGCAGGCAGGTCGTCATGGCGGAACGCGGCGGTGACCTTGTCGTGGACCACCCGGAACGCCGATGCGGCCGTGCGCACGTCGGTCGGGCCGGCCTTCGGGGCGATCCGCTCCTCGACGACCACCACGCCGTCGTGGTAGTAGATTCGGCCCACCTCGACGGTCGCGGCGGCACGCTGGGCCCAGTCGCGCAGTGCGGTATGGCCCTGCGCGGCGCCATGGGCGTCCCCGATCTCGACGTCGTCACTGGACAACGCGGTCAAGGTGTCCAGGTCACCGGAGTTCAGTGCGTCGTGCCAGGCCAGCACGGTGGCGATCTCGGACGTGCTCATGGTGGCAACCTACCGCAGCTAGAAGGGTGTACGGGCCAGCCAGGTGTCCCACACCGCCCGGTCGCCGAACACCTCTAGGCCCAGTTCGTCGGCACTGCCGCGGCGGACCAGGGCGAGCAGCAGGTCGCGGGCCGGGCCGCGCAGTGCGGTGGTGGCCCGGCCGTGCTCGTGGTCGACGGCGATGCCGTCGGGCCGGCCGAGGATCGTCCACTCCCCGTCGGCCCCCAGGCCCGGGTCGGTGGCATGCAGGTGCAGCGAATGCCCATCGCCGAGGGGGCGGTCCCCGCCGGCCGGGCCTTCGTCGTCGGCGCGGGCCACCACCCGTTCCAGGTACTCGGTGACAGCGTCCGCGGCGATCGCCGGGTCGACCTGGAAGCTCGCACCGAGTGCCAGCGCGGCGTCGGCTCGATGCACCAGGGTCTCGTGCAGGCGCCGGCGGATCCACCACCGGGCCGGGCGCGGGCCCAGGAAGGTCCAGACCGCGGTCTGCGGGCCGGTGCGCCCGACGGCGGCGATCAGGTGCCGTGCCCCGTCGTGCAGCCAGCGGGTCTGTCCGTCTGGGTCGTCGGGCGGGACTCCCCCGGCGACGGTGCGCGGGTCGATGAACTCCATCGAGGCCTCGGCGACGATTTGCGCACACCAGCGGTCGCCCCGGCCGACGTGGCGCATCAACTGCCCCAGCGTCCACTCCGGGCAGGTGGGAACCGGCCTGGACAGGTCGGCGCCGCGCAACAGTTCGGCGAAGGAGGCGTTCTCGGCGGTCAATTCGGCGGCGGTGTCCCCTGCCGCCCCTGCGGTATCCACGGCCTGAACTTACGCCGGGCAGTCCGAGGATCCCGGGCACCCGTCCGATGACGGGGTTTGCACGGTCGTCGGCGGCGAGGTCTGGGGTGTTGTCCGGGTTGTCGGGGTGGGCGCGGGTGCGGTCGCCGTGGCGGTCTGTTCACCCGCCCCGGACTCAGCTGTCGAGGCGGGCGTGGCGGTGCCCGGCGGCCCGGCCGATGGAGTCGCGGACTGGGCTGAGGACTGGGTTGATGACTGGGTTGCGGTCGCCGGTACGGAGGAGGTCTCCGCCGAGGTCTCGGTGGACCTCTGGCCGGACGTCTCGGTAGTCGACGCCTCTGCAGACGTCTCGGCAGACGTCTCCACAGACGTCTCGGAAGAGGTCTCCGGCGCCGCGGGTGTGGCGGTGTAGCGGGGTGCCGGGGAAGCTCCCTGGGGTACCCGCACAACCGGCGGGAGCAGGGCCGCTATCACTTCAGGGACCAGCGCCGGCGGCGGGGCGGCGGCCGGGCCGGGGATGGGCGCCGCGGGAAAGGCCGGGGCCGGTGCGGGGGCCGCGGGGGCAGCCGGGGCCGCGGGAAGGGGCGGGGCCGCGGGCACGGGTGCCGGCACGACTGCCGGTGCCGGCATCGGCGCCACCACCGCTCGCGGCGCCTCCTGGACCACCGGCACCGGTGCCCTGATCGTCTCGGGCGTCGCCGGCACGCCGCCGGCCCCGGTCGGGTTCTCCGCCGGCCTGGAGTCGACCGCAGGGCGGATGGTGACCGCCAACGAGATCACCAACGCCATGAACCCGACGACGAAGAGCGTGGTCAGTGCGCTGCCCAGCAGCAGCGGTGGCCGCCCGGCAGGCTGCTCGGGGGCGGCCGGTCCCGGACCGGTGCCGTCTGCCGCAACCGCGTGGAGATCTTCGGAGTTATCGGCCCCGGGATCAGCCGCGACTTCGGGCGGAGCACCGCCGTCGAGGCCGACGGCGCTGTAGCCCAGCGCCCAACCCGAATCGGCCAGCAGGGTGGGACCGGCCTCGGTGGCAGCCTGCGGATCGGGCGCGGCGCCGGCCTCGCGGAACCAGCCGGTCGCCGACCCCAGGCCCACCGTCTCGGCATCGAAGCGCGGGACGGTGGCGCCGGCCAGCGCGGCGCCGCGGGCCAGTGCCAACTCCGCATCGTCGGGGCGGCGCACGGGCAGCGACGTGGACGCCGCCAGCCGGGCGGTCAGCGCGTCCACCCCGGCGCCCGGGCCGACGACGAACACCGTCTGCGGCGGGTCGGACAGGGTCTCCAGGCCGCCGACCATGGCGATCACGTCCCCGGCCGCATCGGAGTCGGCCAGGCTGCGGCTGGATACCCGGACCACCGCGCCGTCCTCGGTCTGCACCACCGCGAGGGTGGCCAGATCCTGCTCGACGAACAGCAGCGCGGTGCGTCGGCAACCGGTGCTCCGGCCGATCGCCACAGCCAGCGCGCTGGCGGCGTGCAGTTCGGAGACCAGGGTGACCTCGGCGATGTCCAGGGGCCGCAGAGCTTCCCGCAGCCGGGCCGCGGCGGCGTGGTCGGTCCACGCGACTCCCACACCGACCAGCTTGTGGCCGCTGTCGATGGCGCTCTCCCGGGTGCCCAGGATCGCCGCGACGACCTGTTCGACCGAACCCGTCAGCGACAGGTGGTCGACGGTGACGCCGTCGGCGTCGGCGCCCTCGACGAGCACCATGCGCACGGCTGCGGGTGTCATCGACACCCCGAGCACGACCTCCACCCCGCCTCCATCCATGAACCTATCGGTTCATCGGCGCCGGACCGGCCGGCGTTACCTCAGCGGATGAAGTTCTTGTAGGAACGTGACGGGGTCGGCCCGCGCTGGCCCTGGTACTTCGACCCCACCGAGGCGCTGCCGTAAGGGTGCTCGGCCGGACTGGACAGCCGGAACAGGCACAGCTGTCCGATCTTCATGCCCGGCCACAGCGTGATGGGCAGGTTGGCGACGTTGGACAACTCCAGCGTGATGTGCCCGGAGAAGCCCGGGTCGATGAAGCCGGCGGTGGAGTGGGTCAGCAGGCCCAGCCGGCCCAGCGAGGACTTCCCCTCGAGACGCCCGGCGAGGTCGTCGGGCAGTGTGCAGCACTCCAGTGTGGCGCCCAGCACGAACTCACCGGGGTGCAGGACGAACGGCTCGCCCCCGTCGGGCCGGACCAGGCTGGTCAGCTCGTCCTGCTGCTCGGCAGGGTCGATGTGGGTGTAGCGGGTGTTGTTGAACACCCGGAAGAGGTTGTCGAGCCGGACGTCGACGCTGGACGGCTGAACCAGCGTGTCGTCGAACGGGTCGATTGCCAGCCGGCCGGCAGCGACCTCGGCACGGATGTCACGATCGGAGAGCAGCACGGGTCAGAGCGTATCGCCGCTCAATCCCCGCGGGGCGGTTGCTATCCTCAGCGGCACACGCCGATGTAGTTCAATGGCAGAACATCAGCTTCCCAAGCTGAATACGCGGGTTCGATTCCCGTCATCGGCTCCACGGTGAACTGCGGTGACGCTGTTCGATCTGTTCGATTCCCGGTCTCGGTGTCACGTCGTTGTCACAGGACGCGGTTCAAGGCGGTTCCTGCGGCGCGGAGAGCGTCGTCCTGGGAGTGCGCGTAGAGCGACCGGGTTACCCAGGTGCTCATCAACGACCTCCTGCCCGGAGTGAAGAGCACCCGCAGCACGTCGGCGAAGTAGAGCCGGGACGGGGTGGCCGGCCAGCCTCTCTCCCGGCCGTCCCGAACCCCGACTTCCGCACCAGTGCGGAAGTCACTTCTCTACTGGTAGAAAAGTCGTCTTGCGCTGGGCTCAGCCGAGGATGCCCTTTACGGCCCGGCCGACCGGACGGCCCTGCTCCATCTCCCACTGCACGCCCCACGGGTCGATCCAGTAGAAGAACTTGTAGGGATACGGGGTGATCTCCTCGGGAATGTGATCCCCACCAAGGATCTCGATCTGCAGGCCTCGCTTCCGGTATTCGTCACGGTGGAAACGGATGAATTCATATGCCGCCACGGCGTCGGTGACCTCCAGCGCAACGTGGCGGATCCCGCCCAGATCGTTCGGCCTCTTGCGGGGGATCGTCTGCTCGCCGGTGGGATGGTGGAAGGTGAACAACTCCAGGTAGACACCGACCTCGGGGTGTTTCAGGAAGCGGACATCGAGGTTGATATGGCCGTCGGCAAAGCCCGCGTTGCGGGCGAACGAGGCCAGATCCACGCCCGGGTAGTCCATCGGCCCGTCGGTGTTCGTCGCTTGCTGGAAGCCGAGGACCGTACGGTAGAACTCAGTCGCGACCTCTATGTCGTCCACGACGACGTTGAGGTGGGAGACTGCTTGGACATCTCTTCGCGGGACAAAGCCGGCCATGGTTCGCACCCGTGGGAAGGGGTTGTTGTCGAGGACGATCCTATCGGGTTCCTCGTGATCAAGGGTCGCCTGATCCGGTGATCGTGCTCCTCCATGGACGCGCCGAGGGCGCGAAGGCTGTGCCGCCCGACGCGCCTAGACCGCGCCTGACCTGCGAAACACCCCGCCAGGCGGCCGGCCACCCCGAAACCTACAGTTCCGAAAAACCTTCGTGTGTGTAAGCGAACCAAAGACTTGAGAAGTACGCAGACGGGGCGAGAGGGACCTTTGCCCCCTTGTTCGCGGTGGGGTGTTTCTGCGGTCTAGGCGGCCCGTGGGCGGGTGTTGGCGGGCTGCTGGGGTGTCAGTTCAGTTCTGTTGGTGTGGGCGGGTAGGCGGCCTGGGCGGGCATGTGCCGTTTCGGCCATTGGCAGGTCAGATGGGGTGTGGCATATATGCCATTTGGCAGGTCAGGGTCTGTGTCAGTCCTGACACGTTCACGGTTCGGGTTCGGTGTCACGGTCGGCCCGCGACCCGGAGCAATCCGCGGTGGACTCTGCTGGATGGTGGTGGTGGGGTTGTTGCTGGTCGGTGGCCGGCCGCCTGGCGCGGCGAGGATGCGGTGGACGGTGCTGGGGTGACCGGATCGGATTCCCAAGCTGAATACGCGGGTTCGATTCCCGTCATCGGCTCCACGAAACGCCGCGCGTCGCACCCCCGAGCCGGGCAAACCGCAGAACGATACGGTTTCGATTCGGACCTCGCGACGTGGCTGATGTGTAACCGCAGCCGGCAAAGCGGTAGCGTTGACAGGCAATGACGCAGCGTAAGACGGCGACTCGGCGGTGCGCCCAAGCGGGAGCGGCAGCGCTCGTGCTGGGGCTGTCGCTGGCCGCCCCGGCGGCCGCCGAGGACACCGATTCCGACGGGTCCGGCCGGGAGCCCGCAGGCCGGAGCGCCGCGACGGACCGGGCGGAGTCCACGGCTCCGGCCGCCACCCAGCGATCGGCTGGGCAGGCCAGAGAGACCTCACGTCGGGCGGCCCGGCCTGGGACGCCGCAGCCGGCCCCCGACGAGGCAGCGACCGGGATTCAGGCCGAAAACGCGGAACGGACCGCCGCCGCGGTGGCCGCCAGAGTGGCCGCCCCAAGGTCCACCGACACCGGGCAGGCCCGACTCCCAGCACGCGAGTCGCGGCGGACCGCAGCTGATTCCGGGCCCGGCTCGGCGCGGGTCTCGGCCACCCGATCCGATACAGCGACCGCCGCCCCCGCCGCCTCGCCGGTGGCTCCCCCGTCCTTCGAGGCGCCCGGGCCCGCCGATGTGGTTGTTTCGCTGCCGCCGGCGGCGGTGTCGTCCCCAGTCGCCTCAGCGGTCGCCTCAGCAGTGGCCACCGGGGCCGAGGCCCCGCAGGTCGAGGCGGATGCCCCCGCCACCTCCGCGCCGCTTCGCGCGCGTTCGGCGGCCACCGTGGGCATCCCCGCCGGCAGCGCCGCCGCGACCTCGGTCGCCGATCTCTTCACCGGGCTGGTGGCCCCGATTCAGTCACTCATCGAGGGGGTGGGGCTGCTCATCCGCCGCACCTTCTTCAACCAGGCACCGCGGGTCAACCCGGTGCAGACCACCGGGCAGACGGAAGGCCCGATCACCGGCACCATCGGTGCGGTCGATCCCGAGGGCGAGCAGATCGCCTATCAGGTGACGGTGGGTCCGCAATACGGCGGCGTCGTCATCGGAGCCGGTGGGGAGTTCACCTACACACCGGGACCCAGCTTCAGCGGTCTCGACAGCTTCACCGTGGCGGCCGCCGACATACCCGGCGGCTTCAACCTGTTCGATCTCGGCCGGCCGGCCGCCACCCAGGCCTACGTCCAGATCGCCCAGAACGCCACCCTGCCGATGCTGACCTTCAGCTTCGTCTACGGCAGCGGCTCGCAGTACTGGTCGGCCGACGCTCGCGCGGCCCTGCAGTCGGCGGCGATGAGCCTGGCCCAGTACCTGGTCGTGACCACCCCGACGACACTGACCTACGACGTCACCGCGGAACGGTCGTCGTTCTCCTCGACATTGGCCTCCGCCGGCAGCGATCTGGTCGACTATCGCGCCGGTTTCCACCCGACGGTGGTTCAGCAGAAGATCCTGACCGGGATCGACGCCAACGGGTCGGCCGCCGACGGTGAGCTCTCCTGGAACTTCGGTTCACCGTGGGCGCTGGGGGCCACGGTGAGCAACAGCCAGTACGACTTCACCTCCACCGCGATGCACGAGCTGATGCACACCCTGGGCTTCCTGTCCTACACCGAACGTGCGGGGGCCAACACCGGCCGGAGTTGGACGGTCTATGACAGCTTCCTGGTCAGCCCGGCCGGCGTGCCGGTGATCGGGAGCGATTACCGCTGGCAGACCGCGTACAACTACAACCTCACCGGCGGCAACGGCGGGCTGTTCTTCGGCGGGCCCAACGCGGTCGCCGTCTACGGCGGCCTGGTCCCGCTGTACACCCCCAGTCCGTGGGAGTCGGGCAGTTCGGTTTCGCACCTGGACGACGATTCCTTCATCGGTGCCAACACCGCGATGATGAACGCCTACAGCGACACCGGGCTGGGTGTCCGGGTGCTCAGCCCCGTCGAGCTGGCAATCCTTCAGGATCTCGGCTACGACGTCAGCCCCTCGCCGCTGGCGGCGCTGGTGCTGCTCGGCTTCGGGCTGGTGCGCCGTCCGCGCCTCTACCGTCCGCTGATCTGATCGATCAGGGTGTAACCGGTCGGGTCATCGGGCAACACCCAGGCGAAGCCCTCCAAGAAGATGATCGCGATGACGTTGGCGGCGACCACCCCGATGAAGATCCAGATGATGACAGTGGACAGCATGCGCGCCGGACTGCCCTCGGCGGGCGCCTGCGGGATGGCCCGGGGCGCCAGCATCAGCACCGCCGCGCAGTAAACCATCACGATGACGAAGGTGATGAAGGCCCAGGTGTAGAGGTGGATCCCGAGGACCGGCTCACCGTAGCCCGGATCGCCGGGCTTGATGTGCAGCAGGATCTGACGCACCGACACCGAGGAACCCGCCAGGGCTCCCAGTAGGCCCATCCCCAGGCCTTGGGCATAGCGGACCGGGGTCAGCGTCCCGCGACGGGCTTGCATGATGACGAACAGCGCACCCAGTGTGGACAGGATCATGCCGTATCGCTGCAGCATGCACAGCGGGCAGGGGAACTCCCCCTCACCGAACTGAATGTAGAAGGCGCTGAGCATGACGAAGCTGTAGGCGAACACCCAGGCGTGCAGACCCCAGAAGCTGGCGACGCCCCAGAACCGGCTCGGGGTGCCGGGCTCCTCGGTGAGTATTTCGACGCGCTCCACCACCTCGGCCATCAGAAGCTCAGATCCAGGGCGGAGGTGACGTGGAACCGGAACAACCCGACCACGGCGACCAGACCGACGAACCACAGCGCGATGACCGCCTGCCGGTTGACGCCCTTCCAGACCATCAGGGCCAGCGCCAAGAGCAGGATCATGATGAGAATGTCCATGAGCGAACAGTAAGTGCTGTTCGCGCTTGGCGCGCGGAGTTGGACCCCTATGCCGGAAAAATGCGCCGCCCTGCCGGCCGGCGCGGGTCTCAGCCCGGGAAGATCCGCACCCAGTCCACCAGCATCTCAGCCGGGTAGTTGCCCGGCCGGGGGTCACGCCCGCCGGAGCCGCCCACCGCCAGATTGAACACCGGGTTCATGGTGTAGCCGGGGGTGTTGAACGGCCAGTCGTCGATGGAGAACGCCGGAACCTCGAAGTAGGGCTGCTTACCCGGCTCGTAGTCCTGCCAGAAGTACATTCCGGCCTGATTCCAGGTCATCCGCCAGGTGTGCCAGTCGCTGTCGACCGGGTAGGGCATGGTGGCGAACGAGGTGCCGTCCAGCCGGGCGTGCACCGTGGTGCCCGAGGGCCAGTCGTTGTTGCCGTACCACTCGACGAGGTCGACCTCGCCGCCGTTGACCGGGTTGTCGTTGAGCACCCACCAGGCCGGCCAGCAGCCGGCGGTCAG
>Ga0180435_10006804_pt1 | contig 10930 bp, 11 predicted proteins | sample SS_ome_3_FD_132467 | JGI IMG/M metagenome (GOLD analysis project Ga0180435, IMG submission 132467) | Hypersaline lake sediment archaeal communities from the Salton Sea, California, USA - SS_3_S_1 metaG | ecosystem: Environmental > Aquatic > Non-marine Saline and Alkaline > Hypersaline >...
CCGTCGAGACCGCCGAGATCGACGAAGACGCCGTAGTCGGTGATGTTCTTGGCGACGCCGTTGACCAGCTTGCCCTCTTCGAGGTCGGACATGGTCTCTTCTTTGATCTTGCCGATTTCCTCTTCGAGGACCGCCTTGCGCGACAGAACAACGTTGGAGCGTCGACGATCGAAGGAGATGACGCGGGCCTCGATCTCCTGGTCGACGTAGTCCTCGAGGCGTCGGTTTGGCCGCATGTCCACCAGCGAACCGGGCAGGAACGCACGGATCCCGATATCCACCGCGAGACCGCCCTTGACGCGCTCGAGCACCTTCCCGGTGACGATCTCACCGTTCTTGTAGGCCTCCTCGACCACCCCCCAGATCTTCAGCTTGGTGGCGCGGTCGCGGGAGAGCCGAACTCGGCCTTCCGATTCGTCGAGCCGTTCGACGAAGACCTCGATCACGTCGTTGACGGCCACCGTGGGCTCGCCGGTTTCGGGATCGGTGAGCTCGTTCAGAGGGACGCTACCCTCACACTTGTAGCCGATGTCGATCAAGACCTCGTCCGAGTTGACCGCGACCACCGTGCCGTTGACGACCTCGCCTTCGCGCAGGCTCTGGAGGGAGCTTTCCATCAACTCCTCCATGGAGAGCTGGTCCATTCCCTCTTCGTTGTCCATCGTGTTGTTCTGTTCAGGGTCCATGTTCAAGACGATTCCTCCTCGATGGGCGCAGATTCCCTGCGCGCCAATCCTCCGTGGTTTCGAGACCTTACGGTGTTTCCACCGACTGTGTCAAGACGGATTTCCATTCTCTCGTCCAGCTCCGCGAGCAGACGCGCGACAACCTCGTCCAGCGTCGATTCCGATGTATCCACGACAACCGAACCCCGCGCTACATGAAGCGGTGAGTCGGAACGGGTGGAATCCTGCAGGTCGCGCTGCTGCTGCTGCCGGCGAACCTCGTCTACCGTTGCCTCGATTCCCTTGGCGTGGAGATCCGCCTGCCGGCGCCGAGCTCTCTCGGCCGGGTTCGCGGTGAGGTAGACCTTCAATGCGGCGTCCGGGAAGACGACGCTGCCGATGTCCCGGCCTTCCATGATGCCGCCGGATTGGAGCCCGATTCGCCGCTGGATGGCGACCAGAGCACGGCGCACCGCCGGCAGCGCCGATACCGCAGATGCCATCAGCGCGCACTCCGGGGTCCGAATCGCCTCGCTGACATCCTCGCCGTCCAACAGAACCCGGACATCCCGCCCGGTTCCCGAAAGCTCGATGCGGTGGTTCTCCGCCAGCCCGGAGACCGCCGCGGCGTCCTCGTCGTCCAGGGGCGGCTCGATGCCGCCGCGGGCCGCCAGAAGCCCGACTGCGCGGTACATGGCGCCGGTGTCGATGTAGGGCAGGCCGAGCCGCGAGGCGAGCAACCGCGCCACCGTGGACTTCCCCGCGCCCGAGGGACCGTCGATGGCGATGATCAGGGGCTCGGGGTTCACGGGGTCTGTGGTCGATGACATTTCGGGAGTTGCTTTCTTCCGCGACGAAACGGAACCGTCATTGTACGTCAGATCCGCCCAGAGTCCACCCCCGGCGGAATCGACCCGTGCTACGGTCGTCGTCATGCCGCACCGGACCCCGAAGCGACGTGCTTCCGACTACCTTCTCGAAGAGAGGAGCTTGCTCTCGCTTCCGCACCACGGCCGGCTGAAGGTCGGGGTGGGCTACCCGAACAGCTATCAGATGGCCCAGTCGTGCCTCGCCTACCAGTGGGTCGTCGAGCTGACCGCCCGCACGCCGGAGACCGCCGTGTTCCGATTCTTCGCGAAACCCCGGTCCGGTCGGACCCTCGACCATGACCTGCCTCTCGGTGCGCTGGACGTGTTGGCCTGGAGCTGCTCCTTCGAGCTGGACGCGGTGCACGTTCTCGAGACGCTGAGCGCCGCCGGGATCCCGCGCCGCCGCCGGGATCGGAATGACCGTCACCCGCTGGTCGTCGTCGGAGGGGCGGTCGCCGCCATCAACCCTCTGCCCCTGGCGGCCTCGGTGGACATCTTCGTCGTCGGTGCGGCGGAGCTTCTGTGGTCGGCCCTCCTCCATCTCGTCCTCGAGAGCCCGGATCGGGCAACGGTCCTCGCCGAGCTCGCCGCTCGGGACGGTTACTTCGTGCCCGAGCACCACCTCGATGACCGGGGGCGTCCGCTGCGGCGCATCCGCCGTCGGGAAAAGCGGGACCGAGAGATGGCGGACGACTCCATGGTCCCCCGCTCACATCTCGTGACTCCCAACACCGAGTACCGCAACCGGGGCCTGGTCGAGATGTCTCGCGGTTGCCCCGAGAAGTGCCGCTACTGCTGGGTGAGCTACAACTACGGCCGGCTCCGCTGTTACCCCAAGGAGGCGATTCTCGACCGGGTGCGGGGTCTCACCGGCATCACCGACCGGATCGGCTTCGTGGCCACTGCGGTGGGCGATCACCCCGACCTGCCGGAGATTCTCTCCGAAAGCCGGGGCATGGGGCTCGATGTCGCACTCTCGTCACTGAGGATTCCGGCGATGACGCCGCCGGTCCTTCTTCCCCTCGCCGAGTCCGGCGCCCGGTCAGTGACCATTGCTCCCGAAACCGGGTCCGACGGCCTCCGCCGCAGCTTGGGAAAACCGATCTCCAACGACCGGATCCTCGAAGCGGTGGAGCACGCCCAGCGGTGCGGCATCACCGATTTGAAGATGTACTTCATCATCGGCCTTCCCGACGAGACCGACGACGACCTGTACGCCATCGGGGACCTTCTCGAGTCGGTTCGCGGCGTCATGCTCGACCACGCGCGGAAACGGGGCCGCATGGGAGTCCTGCACGCCGGCTGCAGCATTCTGGTGCCGAAGCCCTACACACCTTTCTCCCGGGAGGTGTTCCTCCCACGGTCCGAGTACCGCCGCCGGCTCGCACTGGTGGAGCGCCGGATCAAGGGGCTGGACAACGTGAAGTTCGATCGACCGTCGTACCGTGAGGCGCTGTGGCAGACGGTCCTCAGCCGCGGCGAGGCGTCCACCTACGAGCTGCTGGACCAGCTTGCGGATCACGGCCGCCTCGGCCGCCTGCTCACCGAGCACCGCGACGGCGCCGTTGCCGCCGCCGCGGCCGAGGTCGCCGGCCAGCCGGTCTGGCGCTTCGTCACCTCGGCGCCGACCGGGTGACGGCGGTCGGCCCTACTCGAGGGGCCTCGGAGCGCCGGGCCGACGGAGTCCCCGAGGTTCGATCAACACCGACACCTCCACCTCGGGATTGGCCGGGTCGTCGGTGGTGAGCACGAGGGTCTCCATCGCCCGGCCCCGCAGGGCTCCGGCCTGAACGTTCTCGTCCAGCATCACCGCCACGGTGTGGACCTGCTGCTCCGCGTCTCCGTCGATGAGCTCTGCGGTGAAGAGCTCGGGCTTCGACGAGGCGGCCGCGGTGATTTTGAAGTCGTCCGACCGATTGTGATGCACCCGCATCATGGCGGACCGCGCCGGCTCGTTGCCTTCCTGAAGGATCAATCGCACCTGAGCCGGCCTCGCCTCGATCACCGGCCGGAGACGGAGGGCGTAGCTCACCGCAACGTTGGGAACATCGGGATGATTGGTCGAAAACCGGAAGCGGCCGTTGATGCCCTGGGCTTCGAGGCCCGGGGCGGTGGCGATGGTCATCAACACGTCGCCCTGCCGGCCCGCGAGCTCGCCGATGGTCCGCGGCTCCTCGAGCCTCTTCGTCGTCACCACGATCCGAGGGTCGTGATGTTTGATCTCGGTGACCTCGAGCGGTTCACCGTCCCGCCGCCGCACCAGCAGGTGCCGGACGATCTCGTCGCCCTCGGTGCCGCTGAGGTAGACCTGCGGCCTCGGAAGCACCTCGATGGAGGCCACCGCGGTGAAGCGGACGTTGAGGCTCAACCGCTCCGCCCCCGTCGCATCGGTGGTCACCGACACGTTCTTGGAGATCTGTCCGAACTGCGTCACCGAGGTCTTGACTTTCGCCGTGAGCTTTCCCGACCCACCTGCCGGGATGACCGAGTCGTGCTCGGCCACGGCGCATCCTCAAGACGGTTTGGCGCGCAGGATCCTCACGTCGACATCGCCCTTGTTGTGAAAGACGAAGGTCGCCACCGCATCGGATCCCGCTTTGATCTCTCCCAGGTCGATGGTCGGTTCTTCCACTGTCAGCAGCGGTCCCACCTGGGGAACCCCGCCGCTGCCGTCCTGCTCGCCGCCGTGGACGCACATCGGCGCCGCGCTCGCCAGCACGCCGACCAGCAGCACCGTTCTCACCATTTCGCCACCCGTCATGGGCTCCTCCAGTCCTTTGCGAACAACGGCGGAGATTGTACCCCTTCCCAAGCCGGCCTTTGCCGGTTCTTTACACCAGGTCGAGCTCCTGTTTGACGCCGCCGTCGGTGGCGATGACCGTGCACCGGACGGGCACCGATCGCGAGGTCTGCGCTACCGCCTGCCGGACCAGCCGAACCAGGCCGCCACAGCAGGGAACCTCCATCACCATGATGTGGATCGACCGGATCTTGGTCTCGTCGATCATGGTGACGAGCTTGTCGAGATAGACGTGCTGGTTGGCATCGAGCTTCGGGCACGCGATGGCCAGCGAGTGCCCCGCCAGGAAGCGGCGGTGGAATCCCGCGGCCGCGAACGGGACACAATCCGCCGCCAGCAGGAGATCGGCTTCGGACAAGAAGGGCGCGGTCGGCGACACGAGGTGGAGCTGCACCGGCCAGTGCCGCAGCTGCGAGGCCTCCTCGCCGCTCGATTCTCCCCTCTCGGCCGCGGGCGGATTGAAGGTTCGGGCCGCTGAGCCGGGGCAGCCGCCCCCGGGTCCGGTGACGGTCGGTTTGATCATCTCCAGGGCTGGCAGCACCTGTTTCGGCGCAGGTGCGCGCCCGATCTTCTCGAGGTGCGCCGCCACCGCCTTCTCATCGAAGCCGTCCGCCTCCCGTTCGATGATGGTGATGGCGCCGGTGTGGCAGTCACCGAGACAGGCCCCGAGGCCGTCGCAATAGGAGTCCTTCACCAGGGTCGCTTTACCGTCGATGAGCTGGATCGCGCCCTCGGCGCACGCCGACACGCAGTCGCCGCAGCCGTCGCAGAGCTCCTGGTCGATTTCGATGATCTGGCGAACAGCCATGAGTCCCTCCGTCGTTCTCTTCGCCCATCAACAATCGATGCTTGCGGCCGATGATTCCTTGATGATGGTCAATCGATCCCGTGAAACTCAGTTCGATCCGCGTGCTCGGGTTGGCTGCAATGCTTCTCGTCAGTCCCCTCGGGGCCAGACGGGAGCTTCGGACATCACGGCGACACGGTCGCGAACGCCCTTGGCGCGCCACCGGTCGGCGATCTCGTCGAGGTCGACCACCGGGATGAACCCGAGGCGCTCGGCGATCTCGGACTCCAGCGACGACTTCAGGTAGACGCAGTACCGCGCGGTCTTTTCGACGATTCTCAAGGTCGTGTGCCCGTACTGGACGTAGCCCTCAGCCAGACGGCCGAGGATCGCCTCGCGCCGAGGGTCGGCGAGAAACGGCTCCATCGCGGACGATCCGACGCCGTCGCCGAGCTCCGCGACGAAGAGGATCTCCGCGCCCGGATTGGCGAAGCGGCAGACGGCGTCGAGACCCTTGTGCGCCTGGATCAGCGTCGAGTCCCCCGGCCTCCCTCCGCCGCAGCCGACGAGGTGATCGAATCCGCCACCGCCGACCTCGTACCAATCTCGCGCCCTTTCCACCGCTGCGGCGAAGGTCGGACGCCACGGCCCAGCGGCCGCCCAGGTGATGCCTCCGAGCCGCCCGGGCACCAGGCACACCGCGAGCTGCGGCGGTCTGAGATCGGCGGCTCGTGCGATCTCCTCGGCCACCGGGTTGCCATCGAGGTTTCCGGGTTCGCACCTCGGATGGCGTTCGAGACCGTTGCGGCCCCGCCGCAGCACCAGGGAATGATTGGCCTGGATCTCATCGTGTCCGGCAATCCCGGGGAAGACCATCTTCGGTCCACCGCCGAAACCGGCGAAGTAGTGGTGTTTGACGGCCCCGACGGTGACCAGCAGGTCCGTCGACGCCGCCTCGGCGTCGATTCGCAGCGGCAGACCGGTCCGGATCTCGCCCACCGTCGTCAAACCACCGTCGTTGCGGCTGTCGTGCTGGCGGATGGTGACGCCCGCCGGCAGCTTCCCGACGAGTGAGGCGATCTCGGACTCCTCGGCCTGAGGGTGGGTTCCACACGCGACCAGAATGGTCACCGCGTCGGCCGGAATCGCTGCCGCCAGCAATCGGTTGACGATGACCGGTACGACCTCGGGCAGGCACACCCGCCGCGTCGCATCAGGCACCACGACCACCGCCGACCGGCGCTCCCGGGCCAGCTCGCTGAGGTTCGGGCCGTCAACGGGGAAGTCCACCGCACGCGACAGCAGACGTCCGATATCGGCGGTCCCGCGCGGCGCCGACGATTGCAGCGGGCGAACCCGCAGGCCACGCAGATCGACGGCAACGTCGTCCCGCCCATAGTCGAGCTTGACGATCATCGGAGCTCCTCCTCTGAGAAGACCTCTGCGTGGAAGGCCGAGATCGTGGTTGCGGGATCGCGCCAGCAGCCGGGCTGCATCCCGGCCTTGCGACAGGTCTGGTCGAGGAACTCCTCAGGTGTCCAGCCGTAGCGTTCGCCGACCTGGGGCAGCAGCAGCCCCCGAAAGCGGCCTCGTTCCACCACCAGGCCGTCGTCACCGACCACGATGTCCTCCGGCTCCAAAACCACCCGCAGCGGCGACAGGGCCGAGATCTCGATGGTCAATCCGCCGAGCTCGGCGGGCTCCACCGGCGGGAAGCGCGGATCCCGGAATGCCGCGTTGACCGCGTTGCTCCGCACCGACGACCACAAGGTCTCGGAGCCCACCACGTGTCCGATGCACCCCCGGAGCCGGTCGCCGTCCATCAGCGTCACGAATGCTCCCCGAACCTGCGCCAACGGTCCTTCGGCGGGCGGTTCGCGTTCGTCGTGGCGACCGTCGAGCTCGCCGCGGATCACCATCCGGGCGAGATCGAGGAGCAGGCGACGTTCTTCGGCATCCAGCGGTCTCGTCCAACGCTCAACCATGAAGGTCCTCCGAGATCTTCGCCGCAGGGGCGACCGATTGTGGTGCTCTGTGCCGCATGGGTTTAGTATAGGCCCCCATGCCGCTTGCCTCCGTTGTCCTCGTCGAACCCTCCATGCCCGGAAACCTCGGCGCCGCCATGCGGATTGCCGCCAACTTCGGCGTCCCGCGCCTCGATCTCGTCCGCCCCGCGGTTCTGCCGAGCGACCTCGAGGTGCTGAATTGGGCCTGCGGCGCCGGAGAGCACCTGGACATCAGGGTCTCGGACCAGTTCGAGGACGCCGTTGCCGAGTACCGGACGCTGGCGGCAACCGCGTCGGGAAGGGGTCGCGACAACCTGCCGGTTCTCACGCCCCCCGAAGCCGCCTCCCATCTGCGGCGGCGCGGGCTCGACGAGGCGGCGTTGGTCTTCGGCAACGAGACCCGCGGTCTGCGCCGGCGCCACCTCGATCGCGCCGATCTCGTGATCCGAATCCCCACCTCGCCCGCTTTTCCGGTGGTCAATCTCACCCAGAGCGTCGCGATTCTCCTGGGCTACCTGGCCATCGACGTGACGCCGCCGCCCCCGTCGGCGCCCGAGCCGGCGGCGATCTCCGAGGTGGATGGGCTCATGGAGCATCTCGGAACCTCGTTGTCCGACATCGGCTTCGCCGATCCCGGCAACCCCGATCGTATCCAGCGGAAGCTGCGCCGGCTCTTCGGACGGGCCGGCATCACCAGCAACGAGGTCAAGATCGTCCGCGGCATCTGCCGGCAGATGCAGTGGGCGGCGAAGAACGATCCCGAGATCGTCGCCAACGCCCGTCCCGACCGTTCCCTGCGCGAGGACGACTGAGCGCTCAGAGCGTCGGAAATCTTTCGGCCACGGCGTGTTGGAGTCCCACCGTCATTCCTATGGCGCGGCTCTATGGCGCCGCTGGGCGGCGGGCGACCTCGGCGCGGAGACGTTCGGCCAGGCGCAGGAGACGCGGGTCGGTGGGAAACCGCTGGAGGGCTTCCGACAGCGTCACGGTGGCGCCCATGAAGTCGCCGCGTCGGAGCTGGTACTCCGCTAGCGCCGCCCGCAGGGACGGTTGATCCGGCGCCACTTGCACCGCCCGTTCGAGAGCGAGCTTGGCGTCGTCCCAGGCGCCGGCCCGTTCCGCAGTCCGCGCGACCGCCTGCAACAGGTTGACATCCGCGGGGTTCATACCCCATGCCCGGCGGAGGTGCTGCAGTGCCGCGGCGGCGTCCCCTCTGCGTTCCGCCAGCGACGCGAGCACCCGGTACGGCCCGATGGAACGGGGATCATATCCGAGGGCAGTGTCTGCGGCAGCCACTGCGCCGTCGAGATCACCCCGGGCGTCCCGCGCCATGGCGATCACCGCCCAGGCGTCGGCGAGGACCGCTGAGGTCAGTGCCGTACGCGAAACCAGGGCGTTCAACCGCGCCTCTCCGGCGGCGGGGGCTCCCGACCTCAGGTCCCACCGCGCCAGTTCGAGCACGACCCGGGGATCCCCGACCTCACCTTCGAGCACCTGCCGGCCCTCGTTTTCCAGGTTTCGTTTCCGAAGCTCCCGGGCAAGGCTGATCGCGCCCCTGTTCCGGGTCCGCGGATACAGCTCCAATCGCCTCCGCAGGCCCTCCAACACCACGAGGTCGGCCTCCTCGGGCGTGAGCTCCACCCGGCGCTTCCAACTGCCGTCTCCCAACGCCGCTGCGGTGGCGAGGTGGTCCAGGGCATCGTCGTTTCGGCCCGCCGCCCGGGCGGCCATCCCGGTCAAGCGGTGGAGCTCGGGCGAGGTCGGGTCGCGGAGAACGGCGCCGTTCAAGGTGACCCGGGCGGTCTCCATCTCGCCGGCGATGAGCTCGGCTCGAGCACGGTTCACGAACCCGTGGGGATCGGCGGGAGCCCACCGAATCTGCAGATCACCGACTGTCCGCAGCGCGGCCACCATCGATTCTGAGGGTGCGCCAGCCAGGAGGGAGACCGGGAGCCTGCGGGCCCGACGCGCCATCGGGGGCAGCTCGAGCAGCCGGTTGTTCACCAGTAATTCCGCGCCCTCGGCAGCGGAGTCCCGCAGACGGTCAACCGATCGGTTCCAGCTCCACCAGGCCGTCAGGCCGACGACTTCCACGAGCAGCACCAAGGATGCGGCCAACGCCAACCATCGATTCGACGCGGACGTCACAAGGGCACCGCGAGGCCGTCCTCGTCGAGGAACACGAGGGCGGGCGAAAGCTCGATCCCCGTCTCCGACGCGACGCTGTCACGGGCACGGCGACACAGCTCGAGAACGTCCGAGGCGGTGGCCGATCGACCGGCGAGAAGCCGGTTTCCCCGGCTGCCGCCGAAACGCACACCGCCCAGCGCGGTTCCCGCGAAACCCACCTCGTCGAGAAGATCCGCTGCCGTGGCGTCGTGGGTGTCGAGGAAGACCGGCCCGATGCTCCGCAGAGGTCGGGAGAGGCCGCTCAATCCGGTGGTTGGCACGGCCTCGGCCGTCCCCGGGTTCTTCAGGGAAAAACGGGCCCGGACAACGACTCGGCGGTGCAGCACGCTAGGCTCGGGGATCGGGCTCGACAGCGAGCTCGTCCAGCGAAGAATCGACGCTCCGGGCCCCTGCAGCTCGACCCAGTCGAGCGCGTTCCCGGCACCCAGAACCCGGTGGGCGGCGCCGTTCACGAATCCCCCGATGCTGTGCTGCCGCCCGTCGAGATCTTCGACTCCCGAGAGGCCGGCCCGACGCGCCGCACGGCACACCTGTGCCAAGTTGGCACCCGCACCGGCCACGAGTCCGTCCACCCCGGGTTCCCACCGGGCGAGCTCGCCGGTCAGGCTGACCACCGGCACGCGGAAGCCGCGATCCGGCGCCACCAGCCGCGATCCGCCCCCGAGAACCACCCAGCCGAGGCCGTGGGACGCGGCCAGGTCGATGACCTCGCGAACCCCGTTCTCACTGTGACAGCGAGCTACCAGCGCCGCGACGCCGCCGACGCCGAGGGTCGTCCACGCCCGCAGATCCACCCGTTCGTGGATCTCCACGTGTGCTGTTCTCCGGAGCTCACGGAGCGCTCCCTCGAGCTTTTCGAGATGGCCGACCAGCAATTTTTGCCTCGTTCCGAAACTTGGCACGGGCCTTGCTTTATGAATGAGCAGCCAGGCACACAACGACCTGGTAACGCATCATACCTCCTCCTTCCTCCTGCGGGCCGCAAGGTCCGCACCTTTTTTTGGATCATCCCGCGAATGGCGGGATGAACCTTTCTTCTGGGCTTCGCAGGAGATCAAAGGTCCTTGAGGCCGAGCTTTCTGATCTGGTACAGCAGCCCCTGTCGAGAGATGCCGAGCTCGCGCGCCGCGGCGCTCCGATTTCCGTGGTGCCGCGCCAGAACCTCGGAGAGAAGGGTCCGCTTGAAATCTCCCAGCGCGACTTCCCAGGATCCGCGCACCGGGTGCCGGGTCTCGGGAATCGGCAGATCGCCGGGCCCGATCTGCCGCCCTCCGGACCTGGCCATGCCAACTTCGACCATGTGCTTGAGCTCCCGGACATTGCCAGGCCACGAGTGGCTCATGAGGGCTTCTTCCGCCCGTCTGGACCACGATGGCAGCGGCAGCCCGTACCGTTGAGCCGCTTCGCGCTCGAAGATCGATCGCAGCACTGGAATGTCCGCCTTCCGCTCGCGAAGCGGCGGAACCTCCACCCTCGCAACCGCCATTCGGAAGTAGAGATCCTCCCGAAATCGCCCTTCTCTCACCCGTCGCTCCAGGTTTCGGTGGGTGGCGCAGACGACCCGGGTGTCCACCTCCCGGATCCGGTCCGATCCCACGGCCCGAATCTCGCCG
>Ga0180435_10006805_pt1 | contig 10929 bp, 7 predicted proteins | sample SS_ome_3_FD_132467 | JGI IMG/M metagenome (GOLD analysis project Ga0180435, IMG submission 132467) | Hypersaline lake sediment archaeal communities from the Salton Sea, California, USA - SS_3_S_1 metaG | ecosystem: Environmental > Aquatic > Non-marine Saline and Alkaline > Hypersaline > Sediment...
CTGGCCGGGACTCTCAGCGGGGGGGAACAGCAGATGCTGGCCATTGCCAGAGCGCTCATGGCCGCCCCCAAAATTCTTTTGTTGGACGAACCCAGCCTGGGGCTGGCACCAATTCTGGTCAAAGCCATCTTCGATACGATTCGCGAGATCAACCAGGCCGGGGTGACCGTGGTCCTGGTCGAGCAAAATGCCCGGGCTGCGCTTAAACTGGCCCACCGTGGATATGTCATGGAAGTCGGCCACATCGTTCTGGAAGACGAGGCCGCCAGCCTGCTGTCCAACCCGGATGTTCAGAATGCCTATCTGGGAGGCAAAAATTGATCGACTTCGTTCTCAAGCACCTACCCGCCTGGATGCGGAAGCGGAACCAGATCTGATCCGGACACAAAAAGCGCCCAGAATCAAATAATTGGGAGATTGAAGCATTGCCGAAAACAAATTCGGTCTTAATGGTTTAACCATTACACAAATCTATCCGGATCATCCACCCATGGGGGGGGTGCGTTGCTGCACAATGCTCATCACCCGGATGAACCTGGAAAAAGCGACACGGAAAACCTGTTGAAGAAAGGAAAGCGCCATGAAAACGGCCACGGAGAACACCCTGCGCAATGAGGCCATCAAACTTGCCGAGGCCTGGCAAAACCGCGCCGACGAGCTCCTGCAAAAGGATGAGAAGCAGTATCAGCAGCAGATCAAGCACCTGCTGACCCACCCGGAAGACAAAATTACGCTCACCCAGCTCATCGATCAGAGTTTCCGCAGCGAAAACTACCGTCGGGTCGCCGACCAGGTCAGCAGCTTGCTGCGACGCCGCGGCATTCCCGGCTTTTTCTCTTCCACCGAAAAAATCCTGATGCACCTGTTCCTGTCCGTGGGCCGTCTGATCCCCAGTATTTCCGTGCCCAAGATGATCGAAAAGATGCGCGCCGACAGTAACCGGGCCATCGTTCCCGGAGAACCCGATGTCCTTCTGGCCCACCTGCAAAAACGGAAGAGCCAGGGCATCCGCATGAATATCAACCATCTCGGGGAAGCTGTTTTGGGAGAAGAAGAGGCCCGCCACCGGTTGCAGACCTATATCGATGACCTGGAAAACCCGAATGTAGAGTATATCTCCGTTAAGATCTCGACCATCTACTCCCAAATCCAGTCCCTGGCCTTCGAAGATACCGTGGGTATCCTGGTGGAACGCCTGTCACAGCTTTACCGGACGGCCGCCAGCCACGAATTCGAACGAACCGATGGCCGCCGGGTGCCCAAATTCGTCAATCTCGACATGGAAGAATATCGTGATCTTGAAATCACCACCGCCGCCTTTACCCGTACCCTCGAAAAGGCGGAATTCAAGCATCATGCCGCCGGCATCGTATTGCAGGCGTACCTGCCGGATTCCTTCAGGATTCAGCAGAACTTGACGACCTGGGCCCGGAAACGTGTCGCCGACGGCGGCGCGCCGATTAAAATCAGGATCGTCAAGGGGGCCAACCTCGAAATGGAACTGGTGGAATCGGCCCTGTTCAACTGGCCCCTGGCCACCTACGACAACAAAAAGGATGTGGATGCCAACTACAAGCGCATGGTGCACTTCGGCATGACACCCGACAACATGCAAGCCGTGCATCTGGGCATCGCCTCCCATAACCTGTTTGAACTGGCCTATGCCTACAAACTGGCCGAGCACAACGGCGTGATCGATGGCTTTTCCTTTGAAATGCTGGAGGGCATGGCCAACCATGTGCGACGGGCCATATCCGAGATATCCGGCGAGGTGCTGCTCTACGCCCCGGTGGCCGCCCGGGAGGAGTTTATCAACGCCATCGCCTATCTGGTCCGGCGTCTGGATGAAAATACCGGCGAAGAAAATTTCCTGCGCTATTCGCCCAGCCTCAAAACCGGATCCGACGAATGGCGGTTTCTGCAACAACAGTTCGAGGACGCCTGCGATCATCGGGACCTGGCACCGGATGCGCCCAATCGCATCCAGGACCGAGGCCAGGAGGTCTTTCCTGCTGAAATGGGCACTTACCACGAAGGCGAGTTCAATAACGAGCCCGACACGGACTGGTCCCTGGCGACCAATCGCGCCTGGGCCGAAGCCATTCGGGACCGCTGGCGTAAAACGGTCGGTGACGACCCCATCCAGATACCTCTGGTCATCGGGGGCGAGGAAATTTTGGAAGGCCGTGACATTCGCTCCTGTATCGACCCCAACCAGGCGCCGGCCGAGATCACCGTGGCCGCCTATCGATTGGGCACCCGTGAGGATGCGGAGCGGGCCGTGGCCGTGGCCAAAGACGATCCGGATGGATGGCGCCGGCTCTCTGCGTCCGCGCGCCACGAGATCCTCTCCCGTGCGGCCATGGCATTGCGCAAGGCCCGTGGGGATCTGATTGGTGCCGCCGCGGCCAATACCGGCAAAGTATTCACCGAAGCCGACGTGGAAGTGTCGGAAGCCATTGACTTTGCCGAATATTATCCGTTCTCGGCCCGAACATTTACCGAGATGGACAACATCGCAGCAACGGGCAAAGGGGTGGGTGCGGTCATTTCACCCTGGAATTTTCCCATCGCCATCCCCTGTGGCGGCATCATGGCCTCCCTGGCCGCCGGCAACACGGTTATCTTCAAACCGGCTTCGGATGCTGTTGTGGTGGCCTGGGAACTCTGCAAAGCCATCTGGCAGGGGGGTGTTTCCCGGAACACGCTCCAATTCATGCCCTGCTCCGGCGGGAGCACCGGCGCCCACCTGATCAACCACGATGATGTGGATTTCGTGATCCTGACCGGCGGCACGGAAACCGGCATGGAAATGCTGCGCCAGAAACCCGGCCTGAGCCTCTCGGCCGAAACCGGTGGCAAAAATGCCACCATTGTCACCGCCATGGCCGACCGGGACCAGGCCATCAAAAATGTCATCTATTCGGCTTTCGGAAACAGTGGGCAGAAATGCTCGGCCACCTCGTTGTTGATTCTCGAACGGGAAGTTTATGAAGACGACAATTTCAAACGGCAGCTGGTGGACGCCGCCCGCAGTTTCAAGGTGGGATCGGCCTGGGATTTTGCCAGCAAGATGGGGGCTTTGATCCATCCGCCCACCGGCGATCTGCAAAGAGCCATCACCACGCTTGAGCCCGGCGAGACCTGGGCCCTGAAGCCGGAGATGGTGGGTGACAATCCCTACATGTGGACACCCGGTATCAAATATGGTGTGCAACCCGGCTCCTACACCCACAACACTGAATTCTTCGGTGCCTTGCTGGGCGTCATGCCGGCCGACGACCTCGACGAGGCCATCGAACTTGTCAATATGACCGGGTTTGGTTTGACCTCGGGTCTGGAAAGTTTGGACCCCCGGGAGCATGTCGCCTGGAAGGCCAAAATAAAAGCCGGCAACCTCTACATCAACCGGGGAACCACCGGCGCCATAACCCTGCGCCAGCCGTTTGGCGGCAGGGGCAAATCCGCCCTTGGCCCGGCCATCAAGGCCGGTGGTCCCAATTATGTCTCCCAGTTCATGGACTTTGCCGAAACTGGTCTTCCACCCATCAATGCCCTCAAACGCGAGCACGCGCTCTTACGCATGGCGCTTGAATGGCGCCGCAAGCTTTTAGGGGGCCAACTGGAACAATACCGGGAGGATCTGGAGAAAACCATCCGGGCCATCAAAAGCTATCTCTTCCATGCCGAGCAGGAGTTTTCCCTCGAAAAAGATTATTTCCATCTGCGCGGTCAGGATAATCTACACCGCTATCAGCCATTGGGTACCGTTGTCATCCGCCTGCACGAACAGGACCGCCTTTTCGATGTGCTGGCCCGCCTGGCTGCGGCTCTGATTGCCGGAAACGTTCCGGTGATCAGCATACCCACCGGGTTGGACAATGACGTGACCACGTTTTTTAGCCGGATGGAAGGCCGCCAGATCGTGGACAAGGCCATTATCCGACACCAGTCGGATGAAGAACTGATCGCGTCCATGGCGATTGTCGAGCGCATACGCTACGCCGCGCCCGACAGGGTGCCGGCGTCTGTTCTCGCGGCGGCGGCATCCAAAGGCTTCTATATCGCCCGGGCACCGGTGGTGATGGAAGGGCGCATCGAAATGCTGCATTACTGCCAGAATCAGAGCATCTGCGACACCTATCATCGCTACGGCAATCTGGGGGACCGTTCGATTCTTTGATACAGCCCCCCCCCTCTGGGGTCACATCGAGAGCCAGACCCCGCAACGGGATGACCCGCGCGGGGTCTGGGCGCACCCTTAGAACGGCGAAAACAGGAGGCCGCAATGTGCGGCCAGGAAATTAAAACAGGAAGGCCAGAGCCTTGTGCTCGATCAAGATCTTGACGCCGATGGCCAGCAGCACCAGACCGCCCAGGACCTCCGCCACCGGACTCAAGCGCTCCGCCGACCCCACCGATTTGCCCAAATGAAGGCCCAGCAAGGTGAATGCGCCTGCCACCAGCCCGATCACCAGGGCCGGCAGCCAGATGGCGACCTGCAGCATGGATATGGTCAACCCTACCGCCAGGGCGTCGATACTTGTCGCCACGGACAGCATCACCAGCGTCAACCCGCGGGTGGGATCGTGTTTTTCCCGGGCACCTTCCTCCAGCCTGAAGGCTTCGCGAATCATATTGATCCCCACAAAACTCAGCAGGGCAAAAGCAATCCAATGATCGTAACGTTCGATGCTGTCACGCACGGTCAGGCCGGCCGCCCAGCCGATCACCGGCATCATGGCCTGGAAGAGCCCAAAATGCCAGGCGAGCCGGAAAAACTGGCGCAGGGAGACCCGTTTCAAACGCACACCGGTGGCGATGGCAACGGCAAATGCATCCATGGCCAGGGCAACCGCCAGGGCGAAGATATTGATGAAATCCATGTGTCCTTTACCGGGTCGCCGGCATCCTAAAAAGCTGCAAAGGCACTTATGGTAAGGGATCTCAGCGGTGAAGTCAAAAAAAACCAGCGCTTCCGGACTTGTTTTAACGCTATCAGATTGACAGGCTGTCTGTTATCCACCATAATACACGCGCACCGATAACCGTATAGAATCATTCGATTTCACCCTTAAACAACAGAATGGGTATGGTCATGAGCGGACTTCCCATGCCGTCTTTTTTCGACCCCGCAACGATCTCTGAGATTTGGCGGGTCCCCTACCAGCAACGCGCCGCGGAAGCCCGCCTGTGGGCCCGCGAACACAGCATTCCATCCGCCCAAAAGGACGCACGGCGCATCTCCCTGTTGCTGGTCGATCTTCAGAATACGTTTTGTCATCCCGACTTTGAGCTTTATGTGGGTGGGCGCAGCGGCACAGGCGCGGTCGACGACAACCGGCGTTTATGCCAATTTATCTACCGCAACCTTGATGTGTTCACCGAAATCTGCCCCACCATGGACACCCATCAGGCCGGCCAGATTTTTCACAGTATTTTCCTGGTGAACAGGGAAGGCCACCATCCCGAACCCTATACCACCATATCCCTTCAGGATATCGAAGACGGTAACTGGCAGTTTAATACGGCCCTGGGCCCGGGGTTGAATTTATCGGGGGAAGAAGGCCAGCGCTATATCGAACATTATGCCCGGGAACTGGCTTCCCGTGGCAAATACGAATTAACGATCTGGCCATATCACGCCATGCTTGGCGGTATTGGCCATGCACTGGTTTCAGCTGTCGAAGAAGCGATCTTTTTTCACGGTATCTGCCGCCTGAGCCAACCTGATTTTCAGGTGAAAGGACGCAACCCCCTTACCGAGAATTACTCCGTCCTGCGGCCTGAAATCACGGTCGGTCCCGACGGCCACCGAATCGACGGTAAAAACCTCAGGTTCATTCAGAAGCTGCTCAATTTCGATGCGGTCATCATCGCCGGTCAGGCCAAGAGCCATTGCGTGGCCTGGACCATTGAAGATCTCCTGGCTGAAATCCAGGCCACCGGACAACCATTGTCCGAGAAGGTTTACCTCCTGGAGGACTGCACATCACCGGTGGTCATTCCCGATGTCATCGATTACACCGAACAGGCCGATCGTGTTTTTGACAAGTTTGCCGATGCCGGGATGCACCTGGTCAAGTCCACCCAGCCGATGGACACGTGGCCAGGCTTTTGCCGATGACATCTGCTCCATGCAAAACACGTTACAGGGGAGAACTGCGGCCATGAGCGCTCATTGTCTTGCCGGTCCCCTGCTGACCGATCTCTACGAAATCACCATGGCCGCCGGTTACTGGTCCCATGATATCCAGGACCGCGCGACCTTTTCGGTTTTCGTACGCAATCCCGAAAAAAAGCGGAATTTTTTCGTGGCGGCCGGGCTGGAAACCCTCTTGGACGAGCTTGAAGCCTACCACTTCAGCCCGGCGGATATCGACTACCTGGAGGGCCTGAACCTTTTTGAAGCAGGCTTTCTCGACCACCTGTCCAAGCTGACCTTCAGCGGCGATATCCACGCCCTGCCCGAGGGCACCCTTTTCTTTCCCGAAGAACCGGTTCTGGAAATCAGTGCCCCGGTAATCGAAGCGCAGCTGGTGGAAACCCTTGTCCTGAACACGCTCGGTGTCGCCTCCCTGATTGCCACCAAGGCCGCCCGCTGCGTTCATGCGGCCCAAAAACGACCCCTTGTCGATTTCGCCCTGCGTCGCACCCACGGCGCCGATGCCGGGGACCAGGTCGCCCGCAGCACGTACATCGCCGGCTTTGCCGCCACCAGTAATGTGCGCGCCGGCCAGCGTTTCGGCATCCCCGTGGCCGGCACCATGGCCCATTCGTTCGTCACGGCCTTCCCCACCGAATTGGATGCCTTCCGTGCCTATGCCGCAACGTTTCCCAACGACACCATCTTTTTGATCGACACCTTTGATACGCTTACCGGTGCCCGCAATGCGGCTAGGGTGGCCCTTGAAATGCAGACCCGGGGACACACGGCTATCGGTGTGCGTCTGGATAGCGGCGATCTAGCAGCATTGAGCCTTGCGGTTCGTAGGATTCTGGACGAGGCCGGTCTGCCGGCAATGAAAATTTATGCCAGCAGCAGTTTCGACGAGATCAAAATCGATGACATCCTCCGGCGGCAGGCGCCCATCGATGCCTTCGGCGTCGGTACGAAAGTCGGTGTTTCCGCCGATGCCCCTTATCTGGATATTGTCTATAAACTGGCCCGGCTGGGTTCCCGGAATGTACGCAAGCTGAGCCCGGGCAAGGCCTCCTTGGCAGGCAAGAAGCAGGTTTTTCGTCGATTGGCATCTGACGGCCGGTACGGGGAGGATATCATTGGCTGTCGGGACGAGACGCTGACAGGCGCTGAACCGTTGCTGGAAGCCTTCATGGAGGCCGGTCGGCGATCCCGACCCGTGGCGGTCTTGGGGGATATTCGCCGCCGCTTTGCAAACCAGTTCCGCCTTCTGGCGCCACGCTACAAAACCATTCACCGTCACGAAGCCTACCCCGTGCGGATCAGCACCCGGCTGAAAGGACTGCAACCATAGACCGCTAAATGCCGAGGTAAGCCTTGCGCACATCCTCGTTGGTCAGCAGATTGCTGGCCGCGTCCGACATGATGATGCGGCCGTTTTCCATCACATAGCCCCGGTGCGCGGTCTTCAGGGCCAGGTTGGCGTTCTGTTCCACCAGAAAAACGGTGGTTTTGTTTTCGGTATTGATCTTTTTTACAATTTCGAAAATGCGCTTGACCACGAGGGGCGCAAGCCCCAGGGAGGGTTCATCCAGCAAAAGAAGTCGCGGGCGGGCCATCAACGCCCGGGAGATGGCCAGCATCTGCTGCTCGCCGCCGCTCAGGGTGCCGCCGGCCTGATGGCGCCGCTCGGCCAGGATGGGGAAAAGTTCGAAGATATAATCGAGATCGCTTTTGATCTCCGCTTTGTCATCCCGCAGGAAAGCCCCCATATCCAGATTCTCGATCACGGTCAAATAGGGAAAAATGCGGCGACCTTCCGGCACCTGGGAAATCCCCAGCGATACGATGGCATTGGGGGCCATCCCATGGATGGGCTGGCCCTGGAACCGAATCTCGCCGCTGCGCGGCGGCACAACCCCGCAGATGGACATCAGGGTTGTCGATTTGCCGGCACCGTTGGCACCGATGAGGGTCACGATTTCACCCTCGGCGATTTCCATGCTGACGGACTTCAAGGCCTGGATATTGCCATAAAATGTTTGGACGTTCTGGAGCTCAAGCATCGATCTCTTCTCCGAGGTAGGCCTTGATGACGGCCGGATTGCTTTTGATTTCTTCGGGATTTCCCTCGGCAATCTTTTTGCCATAATCGACCACGTAAATCCGGTCGGATAAACTCATGACAAGCTTCATGTCATGCTCGATCAGCAGGATGGAAACCCCCATCTCGGAACGCAGACGAATAATGAGATCGTCCAGCTCTTTGGTTTCCTGGGCATTCATGCCTGCCGCCGGTTCGTCCAGCAGCAGCAGGAAAGGCTCCGTGGCCAAGGCCCGTGCAATTTCAAGGCGCCGTTGAGCGCCGTAGGGCAGATTCTTGGCGAACTCGTTGACGTAACGCTCGAGGCCGATTTTTTCGAGCATTTGATAGCTGTCCGACACCACTTTCTTCTCTTCTCGGCGATTGGCCGGTGGGCGCAGAATCGCCCCGGGAATGCCGGAATGCAGGCGGCAGTGACGGCCGATCATGACATTCTCCAGCACCGTCATATTCTGAAAGAGACGGATGTTCTGGAACGTTCGTGCCATGCCGTGCTCGGTGACCCGGTTGGGTTTGAGTCCGTTCAGGCGCGCGGAGGCCCCCTGCGGCCGAGTCAGCAGCATGTCGCCCTTGGTGGGCGCATAAATCCCGGTGATGCAATTGAAAAAAGTGGTCTTGCCCGCCCCATTGGGGCCGATCAGAGCTACGATCTCTCCGGAATGCACCTGCAGATCAATGTGATCGAGGGCCCGCAGACCCCCGAAATCCATGGTCAGTTGATGGACGTCTAAAACCGGTTTCATTCGTTGTTGTTTTCCGCCGTTGTAGTGAGACCTTCAAATTTGTAGATGCGCCGCACCCCGCTGATAATGCCACCGGGCCGAAATACCATCATCATGACCAGCAGCGCCCCGAAAACCAGCATGCGGTATTCGGAAAAAGCGCGCAGATATTCCGGCAGGAGGATCAACACCAGCGCGCCCAGAATCACGCCAAGGATGGATCCCATGCCCCCCAGCACCACGACACAGAGGATGATGACCGACTCCCAGATGGTGAAGCTGGTGGGGTTGATAAACGTGGTCTTGGCGGCAAAGACGACACCGCCCATGCCGGCCCAGGTGGCCCCCAAGGCAAATGCCGAAAGCTTGGTGCGGGTTTTGTCGATACCCATGGCCTGGCAGGCCACTTCATCTTCCCGCAACGCGATCCAGGCCCGCCCGATACGGGAATCCTGCAGGCGCCGGACCACGAAGATGGTCATCAGGGCCAGCCCGATCATCAGAAAATAGATGAATATGGTGGATTGTTGCAGCGAGAGATTCAAACCAAACAGACTGGGTTTGGGAATGTTGGCGATACCGCTGGGACCAAAGGAAAATTCATTCCAGTTCTCCAAAACCAGCCGGATGATTTCGCCGAAACCCAGGGTGACGATGGCCAGATAGTCACCCCGCAGGCGCAATACCGGAAAGCCGAGAATGATCCCGAAGAGAAAGGCCAGGAGCGCCCCGATGGGCAGCGCCATCCAGAAGGTCACCCCGAAATGATAATTCAGTAAAGCATAGCTGTAAGCGCCAACCGCGTAAAAGGCGACATAACCCAGGTCCAGCAGCCCCGCCAGACCGACCACGATGTTCAGCCCCAGACCGACCACGACATAAATCAATGCGGTGATGAGGATATTCGTCTGGTACATCGAAAAGACAAACGGGAAGATCGCCACCAGGACCAGCGCCGCAATGATGCCGGGCAGGTAAAACCGCGGATTGCTCATCAGGCGCGGGATTAGGGCAGCTTTCTCTTCACCGCTGATTTCGGCCTTCTTTTTGCCCGCCTCCTTGCGTGCCATGGCCATTCGCCAAAAAAACGAGAGGACAAACGCCGCCAGACCGACACCGGCCATCCGCCACCAGCGCCAGTCAATGGTTTGCTCGATGGTATTCACCTTGATCACCATGATGGGGAAGGTGAGAAACATAAACCAAAGGGATACCAGAAAAGACTTTTTGATTTCTTGCAATGTCGTCATAGTGCGCTGTTTCAATGGTTAGCCGCGAGGATAGCCGCAACACCTGTCGGGGTACCCGTCGGCGGGGGATAATCGATATCAGACCTTGTCGGTATCCGACCGCCCGAGAAGGCCGGCCGGACGGAATATCAGAATGAGAACCAGAAAGATAAAGGCAAAAACATCCTCGTAATCACTGGAGATGTAGCCGGTGAAAAAGCTTTCTGTCCACCCCAGGACGAGACTGCCCAGAACGGCGCCGGGCATGCTGCCGATCCCCCCCAGGACGGCGGCCACGAAGGCTTTGATGCCGGCGATGAAACCGACGTAGAAATTGACCTGACCAATGTGCGAGGCCACCAGCACCCCACCGAGGGCGGCGATGGAGGAGCCAATGATAAAGGTGAAAGAGATAACACGATTGACATCCACTCCCACCAGCATGGACATGTCGCGATCCTGGGCCACCGCCCGCATGGCCTTGCCCATGCGCGTGAATTTGATCAGGTAGGTCAGCAACACCATGACCAGGGCGGCCGCAATATAGATGACGATCTCGGTCGAACGGACGATGTGTTCTACCGGCTTTAAAATGTCCCAAGTGGGAACCAGGTTGGGGTAGGGCAGAAAATTGGAGGTCTGGGCCAGCAGGACATAGTTCTGCAGGAAGAGGGACATCCCGATCGCACTGATCAGGGCCGACAACCGCTGGGAACCACGCAACGGTTTGTA
>Ga0180435_10006807_pt1 | contig 10925 bp, 10 predicted proteins | sample SS_ome_3_FD_132467 | JGI IMG/M metagenome (GOLD analysis project Ga0180435, IMG submission 132467) | Hypersaline lake sediment archaeal communities from the Salton Sea, California, USA - SS_3_S_1 metaG | ecosystem: Environmental > Aquatic > Non-marine Saline and Alkaline > Hypersaline >...
GCAAGCTGGTCCAGGGTGCCGGCGCAACCCTGAACGGTTTTACCCGTTTTGAGGTTGGCGAAGGTATCGAGAAGAAAGTTGAGAACTTCGCTGACGAGGTGGCCGCTCAGGCAGCTGCTGCACGCGGCGAGTAAACAACTGATCAGGCCCGCACACCAGTGCGGGTTTTTTGTACAATCAACCGATTCTGGAGGCCGAGCACGGCAATGTCTGACGACACAGTTCCCCGACGTATCCTGTTAAAGCTGAGTGGCGAAGCCCTGATGGGCGACGGTGATTTTGGTATCGATCCGGATGTACTCGGGCGTGTGGCCGCAGACGTGGCGGAATTGGCGAGCCTGGGTATCCAGGTGGGCCTGGTGATCGGTGGGGGGAATATCTTCCGCGGTGCTGGCCTGGCTGGCGGTGGATTTGACCGGGTCACCGGCGATCATATTGGCATGCTGGCCACGGTGATGAATTCCCTGGCCATGCAGGACCGTCTCAGCAAGCTGGGGGTAGATGCGCGCACCATGTCAGCCTTTCGCATCGACCAGGTGTGTGAGTACTACAGTCGGAATGAGGCGGTGCGTCATCTTGAAGCCGGGCGGGTGGTTATCCTTTCTGCAGGCACCGGAAACCCTTATTTCACCACTGATTCGGCTGCCAGTCTGCGCGCCATCGAAATCGGTGCTGACGTGATGATCAAGGCCACCAAGGTCGATGGCGTTTATTCCGCGGATCCGGTCAAGGAGCCAAACGCCGAGTTTTATCCCGAATTGAGCTACGATCGCGTGCTATCCGAGGGGCTCGGAGTGATGGACGCCACGGCCGTTGTACTGTGCAAGGAAAACGGTATGCCGTTGCGTGTGATGAATATCAATGAACAAGGCGCGTTGCGCCGTTTGGTTGAGGGTGAGCCTGTTGGCACCCTGGTTACTGGAGCGTAAGTGATGATCGACGACATCAAAGCAGATGCAGCCGCGCGTATGGCCAAGAGCGTGGAGGCGCTGGGCGAGAACCTGACCAAGGTGCGTACCGGCCGTGCCCATCCGAGTATGCTCGACCACGTGGTAGTCAGCTACTATGGGGCGGACACCCCACTCAAACAGGTGGCCAATGTCGGTGTGGAAGATGCCCGCACTCTGACGGTGCAGCCCTGGGAACAGAGCATGGTACAGGCCGTTGAGAAGGCTATCCTCGAATCCAACCTCGGTGTTACCCCCAACACGGCTGGTACGCTTATCCGCCTGCCTATTCCGCCGCTTACGGAAGAGCGACGCAAGGACATGACACGCATCGTGCGCGCTGAGGCTGAGCAGGCCCGCGTGGCGGTTCGCAATATCCGACGCGATGCAAACAGCAATCTCAAGGACCTGGTCAAGGAGAAGCTGATTTCAGAAGATGATGAGCGTCGGGGGCAGGAGATCGTGCAGAAGCTGACCGATCAGCACGTCAAGCAAATTGACGAACTGATGGAGAAAAAAGAAGCTGACCTGATGTCTGTGTGATCACGACACAAGGCTCCAGAGGCATTCGTGACTTCAGAAACGCCAACAGGGCATATTCCTACCAGTTCGGGGCAGGTTCCTGAACACGTCGCCATCATCATGGATGGCAACGGGCGCTGGGCTCAGCAGCGTGGCCAGGCTCGCCATACCGGACATAAAGCCGGGGTGGAATCGGTCCGTTCGACGATAGAAAGCTGCATTCGACACGGGGTAAAGGTGCTCACCCTGTTTGCCTTCAGCAGTGAGAACTGGCGTCGTCCGAAGGCCGAAGTCAATATGCTGATGGAGTTGTTCATGACCGCGTTGTCGCGCGAAGTCAAAAGGATGCAGAACAACAACATCCGCCTGCGCATCATCGGTGACGTCAGCGCATTTCCAGACAAGTTGCAGAAAAAAATCGTTGCGGCCGAAAAGGAAACGGAAGGTAACGATGTGCTGGTACTGCAGATTGCTGCGAATTACGGCGGTCGTTGGGACGTGACCCAGGCAGCCCGGCGCCTGGCTGAAAAAGTGGCAAACGGGGAAATTCGACCCGAACAGATCGATGAGTCACTGATGGCTGGGGAGACTTCGTTTTCCGATGTGCCGGACCCTGATCTGTTTATCCGCACCGGCGGAGACCTGCGCATCAGCAATTTTCTGTTGTGGCATTGCGCCTATTCCGAGCTTTATTTCACGCCGACCCTGTGGCCGGACTTCGATGCGGCCGCGTTTGAGGACGCCCTGTCCGAGTTTGCGAGGCGTCAGCGGCGTTTTGGCCAGACTGGCGATCAGGTAAAGGCGAACTGATGTTGCGGAATCGCCTGATCACCGCGGCTGTGCTGATTCCTCTCGTGGTTGCCGGCATCCTGCTGTTGCCGTCGCCGGCATTTACCCTCGTGATCGGTTTGCTGGTTCTGATCGGGGCGCGTGAGATGGGCAAGCTCGGAGGCTTGAATGGTGTCCTGTGGCCGGCGGTTTATGTACTGCTGGTGGCGTTCGGGATGTGGAGTATGCAGGAGCTGTTCGATCCCCGGACAGGCCAGCCGGTGCTGCTGCTGGTGAGCCTTTTCTGGGTCATGCTCACTGCCGGGTTGGTATTGCGGCGTGCCCCCTTGTACCTGATTGGCGGATTACGTCCGCTGGTGCTGCTCGGAGGCGGCATTTTGCTGACCGTGGCCTGGTTCGCGGTGGCCGCATTGCATCAGCGCGACTCTACCGGCCCCGCGCTGGTGTTGTTCCTTTTTATCCTTATCTGGGTGGCCGATTCCGGCGCCTATTTTGCCGGCAGGGCCTGGGGTCAGCGCAAGCTCTCGCCGGTGGTCAGTCCGGGGAAAACCTGGGCTGGGGCTGCCGGTGCCTTAACCGGCGCCATTGGGTGCGCGCTGGTGCTGCATTACTTGGCCTTGGTAGACGTGGCGATGCCGGCGCTGGTGCTGCTCTGTTTGCTTGTGACCGCCGTATCGATCGGTGGCGACTTATTCGAAAGCCTGCTCAAGCGCCAAGCCGGGGTGAAAGACAGTGGCACCCTCCTGCCGGGGCATGGAGGTGCGCTCGATCGTATCGATAGCCTGATTGCCGCCGCACCGGTGTTCACCGTTGGCCTCGGCACGTTGGAGTTACTGACGTGAAAGGCGTGGCAGTCCTTGGGTCCACCGGGTCGATCGGCGTCAGCACCCTTGATGTGTTGGCGCGCCATCCCGAGCGCTACCGTGTGGTGACACTGACGGCCAATACCGGTGTCGACAAGCTCTACGAGCAGTGCCTGCAGTTTCGCCCGCAATACGTCGCCATGGCCGATGAGGCCAGTGCCTCTGCGCTGGCGCAGAGGCTGAAGTCAAAGGGCCTGAGAATTGAAGTGGATTCCGGTGTCGCAGGCTTGAAAAGCGCGGCTGCCCATCCTGATGTTGACGATGTGATGGCTGCCATTGTCGGTGCAGCCGGACTGGCTCCTACCCTGGCGGCTGTGCGCAAGGGCAAACGCATCCTGTTGGCCAACAAGGAGGCGCTGGTCGTGGCCGGCGACCTGTTCATGCAGGAGGTGACACAGCATGGTGCTGAAGTGTTGCCAATCGACAGCGAGCACAATGCGGTCTTCCAGTGCATGCCTGAAAATTTTCGGGATGGCCTGGCGCGAGTAGGGGTTGAGCGGATACTGCTGACGGCATCGGGTGGTCCTTTTCGCACAAAGCCTTTGGCAGAACTCGAGTCGGTCACGCCGGAGCAGGCTTGTGCGCACCCGAACTGGGACATGGGACGCAAGATATCCGTGGACTCAGCAAGCATGATGAACAAGGGCCTGGAGGTGATCGAGGCGCGCTGGCTGTTCGACGCCAAGCCTGACCAGATCCAGGTTGTGGTCCACCCGCAGAGCGTCATTCACTCGATGGTCGAGTACGCGGATGGGTCGGTCCTTGCCCAACTTGGAAACCCAGACATGCGCACGCCGATTGCGCACGCGCTGGCCTGGCCGGAACGACATGGTTCCGGCGTGGGGTCACTCAACCTTTTCGATGTTGCGCGGCTGGATTTTGAAGAACCTGATACCGAGCGGTTTCCCTGTTTGCGCCTGGCTTATGAGGCAGTAACAGCGGGCGGCGTCGCACCTGCCGTGCTGAATGCCGCCAACGAGGTGGCAGTGGAACGCTTTCTGGATGGCAGCATCAGCTTCCCTTCCATACCGCGAGTGATTGAGCAGACTCTCGAAAAGGTCACCAACGGTGACGAGCAGAGTCTCGAGGGTCTGATGGCCGCTGACCGCGAGGCGCGCGGCGTGGCGGAACAACAGGTTGCAGCACGGGTCTGAAGCCGTTATGGAATCAGTACTTTTTAAAGCGCTATCGTTTTTGCTGGCCATCGGGGTGCTCGTCAGCGTTCACGAATACGGGCATTTCTGGGTGGCGCGCAAGCTCGGTGTCAAGGTGCTGCGTTTCTCGATTGGCTTTGGCAAACCGTTGTTGTCCTGGAGGGGGCGACAGGACGATACGGAATACGTCATCGCAGCGATCCCGCTCGGTGGCTACGTGAAAATGTTGGACGAACGCGAGGGGGAGGTGGATCCCCGCGAGGTCGGACGGGCCTTCAACCGGCAATCCCTCCGAACTCGCTCTGCTATCGTGGCGGCCGGGCCCATGTTCAATTTTCTATTCGCTATCGTGGCATTCTGGGCAGTATTGATGCTCGGCGAGACTGGCCTGCGTCCGGTGGTTGGGGAGGTTGCTGCCGACAGTATCTCGCAGCGCATGGGCCTGCAGGCCGGTGACGAGATTCTGAAAATTGATGGCGAGGTCACCCCAACCTGGAGTCACGTGGTCGCGGAACTCGCGAGTGCCTCAGTGGCAGATACCGAAATGCCGGTTCATGTTCGTGGAAGCGAAGGGCTGGAGCGGCAGATTTACCTGCAAACCCGGGAACTGGGCGACCTCGCTGAAACCCGGGATTTGCTGGAGCACCTCGGGGTCAAGCCGGATCGCCCGGTGGTGCCCCCGGTATTCGGTGAACCCATGGAGGGATTGCCGGCGAAGCAGGCCGGCATCCAGGGCGGGGATCGCATCATTGCTGCCGATGGCGAAGCCATCCCGCATTGGTCTCACTGGGTTGACTATGTACGAGCCCGCCCGGGCAAGACGATTGAACTGACAGTCGAACGTGACGGACAACGGCTTGACCTGCTGTTGACGCCGGAAAGTCTGCAGCAGGGTGACCAGGCCATCGGGCGTATTGGTGTGGCCAATCAGCCGGTTGAGGGCCTGTGGGACGGCTACCGGGTTGAATACAGCCTGGGGCCTTTCTCTGCCTTTACCGGCGCGGTCTCCCGCACGGTCGAGTATTCGGTGCTGACGCTGAAGGTTATTTGGCGGATCCTCACTGGCCAATCATCGATTCACAACCTCAGCGGTCCGTTCACCATCGCCGATGCAGCGGGAAAGACGGCCAGCTATGGCCTCGTCTATTTCCTCAAGTTTCTGGCGATCGTGAGCATCAGCCTGGGTGTGCTTAACCTGCTGCCAGTACCGGTGCTCGATGGTGGGCATTTGCTGTATTTTGCCCTGGAGGCCGTGCGCGGTAGTCCGTTGCCTGAAAGCTGGATGATCGAGGGCCAGAAAATCGGCCTGCTGCTGCTTGCGGGCCTGATGGGATTGGCCTTCTACGTCGATATACAGCGCTTCTTCGGTTGAAACCGTTTGCCGGGAGCATCTTGACGGGTCTCATGGTGGCTTTGTCATGCCGGTGCTCAGTATAATCGGCTGCTGTTCTAACTCACGATAAACAAGAATACGAGGCACGGCCAGGTGCCGGAATTAAGGATTTGCGCATGAGAAAGCCAACCAGGTCAGGGGTTCTGCTGGGTCTGCTGTTGCTCAGCCCGTGGGCTTTCGCCGAAACCTTCGTGGTAGAGGATATTCGTGTCGAAGGTTTGCAGCGGATTACCGCCGGCACCGTGTTCAATTATCTCCCTGTGCAGCCCGGCGAAACCGTGTCTGACACCCGGCTTCCTGCGCTGGTTCGCTCGCTCTTCAAAACCGGCTTTTTCAAGGATGTACGGCTCGAGCGTGAAGGGAATGTCCTGATTGTCATGGTGGATGAGCGTCCCGCGATTTCCGAGATCAATTTCAGCGGCAACAAGTCAATCGAGGAAGATGCGCTGCGTGAGGGCCTCAAGGATGCGGGCCTTTCTGAGGGACGTACCTTTAACCGCTCTGTTCTGGAAGGCATCGAGCGCGAACTGGAGCGGCAGTTTTTCAACCAGGGCAAGTACGCGGTCAAGCTGACCACCACCGTTACCCCGCTGGAACGAAACCGGGTCGCGATCGATATAGCGATCGTTGAAGGTGAGACTGCACGTATCAAGAACATCAATATCATCGGCAACGAGTCTTTTGAAGAGGAAGACCTGTTGGATGAGTTTGACCTGACGACTGGAGGTTGGCTTTCCGCTTTTCTGAAGGATGATCAGTACTCCCGCCAGAAGCTTGCTGGCGACCTGGAAACACTCAAATCGTTCTACCTCGATCGTGGTTACGTGAAGTTCACGGTTGACTCCACCCAGGTAACCATTACCCCGGACAAGCAGCATATCTACATCACGATCAATGTCTCCGAAGGGGATGTCTACACGCTGACCGATATTCAACTCGCGGGGGAATATGTGGGTAAGGCGGAGGATTATTTCCCTCACATTCACCTGGTCCGAGGTGAGCCGTTCAACCGCAAAAGCGTGGTTGAGAGCAGTGATCGGATTTCTGCCATGCTGGCCGAACAGGGCTATGCCTTTGCCAACGTCAATGCGATTCCTGAGGTCGATGATGAGGCAAAAACGGTCGGCGTGACTTACTTTGTCGACCCCGGTAAACGCGTGTATACACGGCGCGTGAGTATTTCGGGCAACTCGCGGACCCGGGATGAAGTCGTGCGTCGAGAGTTCCGACAGATGGAAAGCGCCGTGTTCTCGAGCGAGAAACTCAAGCTATCGCGTGAACGGGTGCAGCGCACCGGTTATTTTGAGCGGGTCAGCGTTGAGACCCCGGCAGTCGCGGGTTCCGGTGACCAGGTTGACGTCAACGTGGATGTGGTGGAAAAACCCTCCGGTGCACTGCTCGCCGGTATGGGTTTCTCGCAGAACTCGGGAGTGGTTTTCAATGCCAGTGTGCGCCAGGAAAACTTCATGGGAACGGGTAAGAAAGTCGGATTGGCTTTTCAGACCAGTGAAGCCAACCAGGCTTACGAGGTTTCATACGACAACCCTTATTACACCGTCGATGGGATCAGTCGCGGCTTCACCCTGAGCTACCAGACTACTGACTTTGATGCGCTAAACACGGCAGACTACAAGATCGATAATGGGATCATCGGCATGAACTTCGGGATCCCGTTGAGCGAGTTCAACAAGTTCGATTTCAGCTTCGCTTTGAATCAGATTGATTTTGCGCTTGGCGCGGCTCCGTCTGCAGAAGTCATCAATTGGCGAAATACTGAAGGCGATCAGTATCTGAATTTTGAAGCCACCGTTGGTTGGACTCACGACTCCCGGGACAGCGCCATTTTCCCGACCGAAGGTGCTATTCAGCGTCTGAGTGCCGAGCTTACCGTGCCCGGCAGTGATCTGACTTACTACAAAATCGAGTACCGCCATCGCAGGTACTTCCCGCTAGGCCGCGATTTAGTGCTGGCCCTCGGTGGTCAGATTGGTTATGGCGATAGTTATGGTGACACCAGTATCCTGCCGTTCTTCGAGAACTATTTTGCAGGCGGACCAAAGAGTGTTCGAGGCTTCGAGTCCTATTCACTCGGGCCCCGGGACAGTCAAGGGGATCCGCTTGGCGCAAATGCCAAACTGGTGGGTGGAGCCGAGCTGTCCTACCCGGCACCTTTCTATCCGGAATCCATGCGCCTGTTGGCATTTCTCGATGCAGGCGCGGTGTTTGATGCCAGCAACGGTTTCGATGAGGATGAACTGAGATACTCGACAGGTATTGGCATGGCATGGCTCTCGCCGCTCGGTGCGCTGAAAATCAGCCTCGCCAAGCCCTTCAATGCCGATAAGCAAGACGACCCCGAGGAATTCCAGTTTACCTTTGGTACGACCTTCTAGTAAGGAGTTGGATCTATGTCCAGGTGGATCTACGGGCTGGCACTCGGCCTGATGTTAAGCGGAACCTCCCTGCAGGTATTTGCGGCGGATGTTTCGGTAGCCTTTGTTCATGCACAGAGAGTCCTGAACGAGTCTCCACAGATTGCGGCCCTCAAGCGTCGCGTGCGCGAGGATTTTGCAGAGCGCGAAAAACGCCTGATCGATATGCAGCAGCAGGTGAAACTGCTGGAGGACAAGCTGGAAGCCGATGGCAGCAAGATGACATCGTTGGAACAGCGACGCCTGCGACACGATATTTCAACACGTCGTCTCAAGTACAAGCACGCCCGTGACGAGCTCACGCAGGACAAGCAACTGCGTTACAGCGAGGAAGAGGAACGCGTCACCCGCGTTATCCGCGAAGTCATTGAACAGGTGGCGCAGGATGAGAAAATTGACATTGTTTTGCAGTCAGGCGTGCTTTGGTTCTCACCCAAGGCCGATATTACCGATACAGTACTCAAGCGACTCAACGAGTTATTCGAGACCGGGAAATAAATAATCGATGCCTGCATTTTCTCTTGCCCAACTGGCGAAAATCACCGGAGCCGAATTGCACGGGGATGGCGACTGCATGGTGCAAGGGGTCGGCTCGCTGGACGACGCCAAGACGGGCGAAGTGACATTTTTGTCTTCCAGCAAGTTTCGTAGGCATCTCGAATCAACGCGTGCTTCGGCCGTGATACTGAAACCCGCCGATCTGTCACGTTGCCCGGTCGATGCGCTGGTCAGCGACAATCCTTACCTGGCTTATGCCCGGGCGGCCAGCGCCTTGTACGCGGAAGAAGAGCAGCCTGTGGGTGTTCATACCAGTGCGGTGGTGGAAGACTCTGCGCAAATCTCGGCCCGCGCCCGTATCGAGGCGCAGTGTTATATCGGCGAGGACGTGCAGATTGCCGATGATGTGGTGATTGGACCGGGTTGCGTGATCCTGAACAGATGCCGCATAGGGCAGGGTACCCGGCTGGTGGCCAACGTAACCCTGGGTAGCGATACACAACTTGGTGAACGCTGCCTGGTTCAGCCGGGCGCCGTGATCGGTGCGGATGGTTTTGGCATGGCCAACGACCAGGGACGCTGGGTCAAGGTGCCACAGCTCGGGTGCGTGGTGATTGGGAACGACGTGGAGGTGGGAGCTTCCACCACAGTGGATCGCGGTGCTCTGAAAGACACCGTGATTGAGGATGGGGTCAAGCTGGATAACCAGATTCAAGTGGCGCACAACGTTCACATTGGTGCGCACACGGCGATTGCCGCTGGTGTGGGAATAGCCGGTTCGACGAAAATAGGTGCATATTGCACGCTAGCCGGTCATGCTGGCGTAGCGGGGCATGTCGAATTGGTTGACCATACCCACGTGTCCGGACTGACTGCGATCACCAAGTCGATTCGCGAACCGGGTGTTTACACCAGCACCGTGCCAGCAGTTCCGCATGAGCAGTGGCGCAGGAATTTCACGCGTCTCAAGCAGTTGGATGATATGGCCCGACGTCTGCAGGCTCTCGAAAAAGCCATGCAAGAGCAACAATCGGATCAATCGTAGAATCGATAGAGCACCTGGCAGGTCAGGGAAGACAGGGTCAGGAATACAAGGTTTCTTGGGAGTTAGTTTTCAGTCATGGATATCGCAAAAATTACCAGTCTCTTGCCGCATCGTTATCCCTTTCTGTTGGTGGACAGGGTCATCGAGGTGGAGCCGGGCCAACGCCTCGTTGCGATCAAAAATGTCACGATCAATGAGCCTTTTTTCCAGGGCCATTTCCCCGAGAAGCCGGTTATGCCGGGTGTGCTGATCATCGAGGCCCTTGCCCAGGCGACAGGTCTTCTTGCAATGGAATCGGAAGAAGTGGCAGACAAGGCCATTTACTACCTTGTCGGGGTGGACAAGGCGCGTTTCAAGCGGCCGGTTGTTCCTGGCGACCAGGTTCGGTTGGAGGTGTCTGTGCTTAAGACGCGTCGCGGGATTTGGACCTTCGAGGGTAAAGCGACGGTTGACGGTGCCGTGTGTGCTTCGGCTGAAATCATGTGTACCGCGCGAGATCTTTAACGCCAGCCGGGGATAGCCATGATCGACCCGCGAGCCGCGATTGATCCCAAAGCCGAACTCGACCAGGACGTCACAGTTGGACCATTCAGTGTGATTGGCCCCGGGGTCCGCGTGGCCGCGGGTACAGAAATCGGCTCGCATGTGGTGATCCGGGGTGAAACCAGCATCGGGCGGGACAATCGGATTTTCCAGTTTGCCTCGGTCGGTGAAGACCCACAGGACAAAAAATACGCGGGCGAGCAAACTCGCCTGGAAATTGGTGACCGCAACCAGATCCGTGAATTCACCACGATTCATCGCGGTACGATCCAGGATGAAGGTCTTACCCGAATTGGCAGTGATAACTTGCTGATGGCCTACACGCACGTGGCGCATGACTGCCGGATTGGCAACAACGTCATCATGGCCAATGCCGCCTCGTTGGGTGGGCACGTCCAGGTTGGTGACTGGGCTATTCTTGGAGGCTTCACCATCGTGCATCAGTTCTGCCGGGTCGGAGCGCATAGCTTCTGTGCCATGGGCAGCGCGGTCGGCAAGGATGTCCCACCGTTCGTGATGTTAGGTGGTCACCCTGCAAAGCCGCATGGGCTGAATAGCGAGGGGCTTAAACGTCGCGGTTTTGATGCCAAACGCCTGGCGGCAATCAAGCGCGCTTACAAGAGTCTTTATCATTCCGGCATGCGCCTGGAAGAGGCTATTTCGACGATCGAGGAATCGGTTGGGGACAATGCTGATTTGCAGGAATTCCTCGCGTTTCTGCGCGCCAGCGAACGCAGCA
>Ga0180435_10006809_pt1 | contig 10924 bp, 7 predicted proteins | sample SS_ome_3_FD_132467 | JGI IMG/M metagenome (GOLD analysis project Ga0180435, IMG submission 132467) | Hypersaline lake sediment archaeal communities from the Salton Sea, California, USA - SS_3_S_1 metaG | ecosystem: Environmental > Aquatic > Non-marine Saline and Alkaline > Hypersaline > Sediment...
CTAACTGCAAACAGTAATAACCACAATGTATCATCGCCTGACGATGTGTGTATAGGGAGGAAATATCATGAATACAGAACAGACAGCAAAAGAGCTCTTCAATGATGCCGTTAGTGCATTTGTTGACGAAAAATTTGACAAGAGTATTGAAATACTTTCCAAAGCACTGGAACTGGACCCTGCAGATAAGCTGGCAATCATTACACGCGGGACCGCCTATCTTAAGCAGGAAAAGTTTAAGGAAGCGCTGGCTGACTTTGATCGGGCCATCGAACTGGATCCACAGCATGCTGGATCCTTCCATAAACGGGGACTCGTCCTGGAAAAACTCGGAAAATATGAGGAAGCTATCCGGGAATTCGACCAGGCCATCGCACTCAACCCAGAATATGGTGTCGCTTACTATAGCCGAGCTACTTTACACACCAAACTATCCAACACAGACGCCGCCATGGAAGACATGCAAATGGTCACCCATCTGGGTAATCGCAATCTAGAAAATTTCATGAATGATAACAACGTCTGGCATTCACAGCACATGCGGGTGGAAGATGCCATGGAGACGGAACTTAACAGATAGGGGGTGCCCCATGAACAAAACAGACTGTACTTCAGAAAAAATATCCAGTCGCACACTCGGTCTTTTATTGCTGCCACTGGCATTCGTGATTGCTTTTATCGGATCTCTCGTGTTACCGATCATCGGCTTCTTTTTCGCCGTACCCTTGCTGCTGATGAGCGCTGTGTTATTGTTCGCGCCCGAAAGCAAAGCCTGTAAAATGATTCGAGGCAAAACCGGGTAAAAGCTTCTTGCCCGCAAGTAGCCAACAGTGTATTTGCTCAAGCTAATATTATGTAAACAATTTTCAGATTGAAAGCATTACTGGAGGGCTGCATTTTTTCGGTGGTGCTTTTTTATCGTTGCGTAAATTTGTTTTGATCCAAAAATGCCGATTAATCATAGATTGATAGGCTCGTAAAAAGTCCGATAATTGGCACCGTTCAAGCTTCACCTCTAATAATTTCAAAAGGTTAACGAGTCAACAATTGAGAATTTTGACTTTTTACGAGTACATCGTAGATTAAGTAACTAACCTGCCGAAGCCCCCATGACCCATCAACACAACCATAGTTTGAGAAACATCGCCATCATTGCCCATGTTGACCATGGTAAAACCACGCTGGTCGATGCCATGTTTCGCCAATCCGGTCTTTTCCGGGACAATCAGATCCTGGATGATCGACTTATGGATACCATGGATCTAGAACGTGAACGCGGCATTACCATTGCTGCAAAGAATTGTTCCGTCGTACGTGATGGTATCCGGATCAATATTATCGACACGCCCGGCCATGCGGATTTTGGTGGCGAGGTGGAGCGAGCCATTTCAATGGCAGATGGTGCCATCTTGCTCGTGGATGCATCTGAAGGTCCCCTGCCCCAGACTCGGTTTGTACTTAAAAAGGCATTGGCAGCGGACCTGAAGATAGTTGTGGTCATCAATAAGATCGATCGTCATGACGCGCGTATCCATGAAGTCTTGGACGAAATATATGATCTTTTAATCGACCTGGACGCCACCGATGAACAGATCGACTTCCCGCTGATCTATGCCATCGGTCGTGAGGGTATTGCCGTTACAGAACCTGAGAGCGTTGGCCAAAACTTGGATCCTCTCTTTGATGCCATCATCCATGAAATCCCCGGACCAGCCTACGATCCGGATGCACCCTTCCAGATGCGCGTCTCTGATCTCAGCTACTCTGATTATCTGGGCAGATTGGCAGTGGGTAAAATTTTCAATGGTAGCGCTCATGCACGTGACAATCTGGTTTGCATTGACGAACAGCGTCGTAACAACCCGCTCAAGGTCTCTAAACTTCAGATCTACGAAGGCATGACACTTACAGATGTCGATGCAGTCCAACCCGGTGATATCGTAGTCATAGCTGGTACTCAAGATGTGAAAATTGGCGATACCATTTGTCATCATGAACATCCTGCAGCCCTTCCCAGAATCCGTGTTGATGAGCCTACAGTGTCCATGAAATTCTCCGTCAATACGTCACCATTTGGAGGTCGGGAAGGTAAATACGTTCAGTCCAGTCGCCTGCATGAACGCTTGAAGAAGGAAACCCTGCTCAACGTGGCGATACAGGTGGATGAAACCGATGAGCCCGACAACTTTTTAGTTCAAGGCCGAGGTGAATTTCAATTGGCCATTTTAATCGAAACCATGCGACGTGAGGGTTATGAATTCTGTGTGGGGCAGCCTGAAGTCATATATCGCTATCAAAATGGGCTGAAACTAGAGCCTCTGGAAACACTATTTGTGGATTGCGATGAATCCTTCTTAGGCATTGTGGTGGAAAAACTATCCCTCCGTAAAGGCAAGATGACGAACCTGGTCAATAATCGTAGTGGTCGTGTAAGAATTGAATTCTCGATTCCTTCCAGAGCCTTGATCGGCTATCGGGATGAATTTCTCACCGATACCCGCGGCACCGGCATTCTCAACTCAATTTTTGACGGCTATGGCGAATATAGAGGCGATTGCCCCAGTCGTTTTACCGGTTCCATTGTGGCCGACCGCACCGGGACAGCGGTACCCTATGCTTTATTTAATCTGGAACCGCGCGGTCGCCTCTTTATTGAATCAGGTGACCCCACTTATGAAGGCATGATCATTGGTGAACATAACCGTATTCAGGACATCAACGTCAATCCCTGCAAGGAGAAAAAGCTCACCAATATGCGCGCCGCCGGAAAGGATGAAAATGTAATTCTCGCCCCCATCAAACCCATAACCCTCGAATTCGCCATCAGTTTCATTCGTGCAGATGAACTGGTGGAAGTTACCCCGCGTTCCCTGCGGATGCGCAAAAGCGTACGATCGGCATCCCAACGCCATGCCTTGCGACCATCCAAAAATCAGTGATTATACCGGTTTTCATATATCCCGATTTGGATCCGTTTAGATAAGTCAACGACCACCGATCTTGTCGGTGGCTTATGATTAGAGTAAAGCAATTTTTACTCAACGGTCCAGATATGGGTGCGATAATGACAACCGGTATGGTGTTGGTTTCATCAACAAAAAATATAGGGGTACTCCTCCGCGAAATATCGGAACGTTATTCTGACAACCATTATTATCTCTGATTCTTCCTTTACAAAACCGACGGTTTCCGATAGGGGTGCCTGACCATTGTAATCCTTATGGGATTGTTAAAAGCATATCTGTTTTCATATTGACAACCTGAAATATCCAGACAGAAGAATTAACCTATGCTTTCAGAATCGTTTGCTACCATCATTGCCCATGAACTCGCCATCGCCGACCAACAGGTCCATGCGGTTGCAACGCTCCTCGCGGATGGGGCCACCATACCATTCATCGCCCGATATCGAAAAGAAGCTACGGGAAGTCTGGACGAAGTTGCCCTCACGTCCATTCGCGATCGGCTGCAGCAGCTGAATGCCCTTCGGGACCGCCAGGAAGCGATACTCAAATCGCTGGAAACCCACGGCCATCTCACCGAGGATCTGAAGCACAAGGTTTTTGAAGCACCAACCATGGCGATTTTGGAGGATATCTATCTCCCCTACAGACCCAAGCGACGCACCCGGGCAACCATCGCCAAAGAAAAAGGCCTTGAGCCTTTGGCAGATCTAATTCGGGAACAAAATGGTATCGATCCTTTTAAAGAAGCCGTCGCATTTGTCGATCCGGACAAGCAAGTTGAATCTGTGGAAGATGCGCTCGCTGGCGCCCGTGATATCATAGCCGAGCTCGTCAATGAAAACGAGATAGCCCGCTCCCGACTACGTGATCTTTTCCTAACCCGTGCAACCATTAACAGTCAGGTAATTGCCGGCATGGAGACCAGCGGTGCCAAGTTCAAGGACTATTTTGAATGGCAGGAGCCCCTCGCCAAGGTACCGTCCCACCGACTGTTGGCCATGCGACGCGGGGAAAAGGAAAATGTGTTGATGTTGGAAATAGCGCCGTCTGAAACCGAGGCCCTGACTATATTGGAAAAATTGTTTCTCAAGGCAAAAGGGTTGGATGCGGACCAGGTTAAGCTGGCGGTCACAGACAGCTACAAACGCCTACTGTCCAATGCCATGCAAACCGGAGCGCGCGTGCACACTAAAGAAAAAGCCGACCGAGAGGCCATAGCGGTTTTCGCTGAAAATCTGCGTCAATTGCTGCTGGCGCCCCCGCTGGGGGCCAAACGCGTTATGGGAATCGATCCAGGATTCAAAACCGGATGCAAACTTGTCTGCTTGGATCCCCAGGGTACGCTGCTACAGCATGACACCATCTTCCCTCACATGTCAGCCAAGCAAGCAGAGCTGGATGCCCAAAAAATTCAATCCTTGTGTAAACAGTATCAGATCGAAGCTGTCGCCGTGGGAAACGGTACTGCCGGCCGGGAAACAGAGGCTTTTCTAAAAGCAGCGCTTACCGAAAATGATATTCAAATCGTGATGGTCAACGAGAGTGGCGCCTCCGTTTATTCAGCCTCCAAAGTGGCTCGGGAGGAATTTCCGGATTTGGACCTGACCGTTCGTGGGGCCATCTCAATCGGTCGCCGCCTGATGGATCCCTTGGCCGAGTTGGTCAAAATCGATCCAAAATCCATCGGTGTAGGACAGTACCAACATGACGTTGATCAGGGTGCCCTCAGGCAGACATTGGACGACGTTGTCATGAGCTGCGTCAATAGTGTCGGGGTCGACCTGAACCGCGCCAGTGCGCAATTGCTGACTTATGTATCTGGTCTGAATGCCGGAATTGCCAAAAATATCGTTGCTTATCGCGATGCCAATGGCCCCTTTAAAAACAGGCAAGCCCTACTCAAAGTTGCCCGTCTGGGTCCCAAGGCTTTTGAACAATCCGCTGGCTTTTTACGAATTATGGACGGCGAAAATCCCTTGGATGCCAGCGCTGTTCACCCCGAAAGTTATGAGATTGTCACAGCCATGGCCAACGATCTGGAAACTTCGATCTCGGCTTTGATGCAACAAACCGATTGGCATAATCAGATCGACCTTCATCAATATGTTACCGCAAAAGTGGGGATTCCGACACTGACCGATATTTTAGAAGAACTGGCCAAACCCGGCCGGGATCCCAGAGATACATTTGAGGCGTTTTCATTTACAGATGGTGTCGATAAAATAGGTGACCTGAGACCGGGCATGCAACTTCCCGGGATTGTAACCAACATCACTGCCTTTGGCGCATTTGTAGACATCGGGGTACATCAGGACGGCCTGGTTCATATCAGTCAGATGGCCAATCGGTTTGTCAAAAACCCGGCAGACATCGTCAAGGTACAGCAGCAAGTAAATGTGACAGTCCTGGATATCGATCTCGACCGCAACCGCATTTCACTCTCCATGAAAACGGCACCCGTCAAAAAGGAAAAACAAAAGACCAAGGCCAAACCCAAACAAACACGAAGAAAATCCTCCAACCAGAAACAATCCGCTAAAAAACCTCGTCTGCAAGGCTCATTGGCCGAAGCCCTCATTAAAAGCGGCATCAAATAAAGCCTATACATCGGCAAACTTAACAGCGTCCCTAATTTATATTGGCAAGTTATCCTATAACGATACCAATGGAAAGCAGCACATTATAGAGGAGTGAAAAGGCGGCAGTTTTAGCCAGGACGGCATTTAAAGCAGAAGAGATGGGACTGCTCCAGACCTGTTTTATCAGGCCCCAGCACAAAGGAAAACACAACCAGGTCAATAGGATCCAGGCAGAAGCCCACCCGATATTCCAGCAGATGAATGGCATCACAAAAGCGGACAGAAGCAGTAAGGTGTACTCCAGTTTTGACCCTTTCGCACCCAATATTACGGCCAATGTATATTTGCCTGCCTTGTGATCGGTGTGAACATCTCTCAAATTGTTTACTACAATGATGGCCGTAATCGGCAGGCCCACCATGACCGCCATGGCAATAACACGCCACGTGAGTTGTAAAGTTTGGACATAATAGGTGCCACCAACCGCCACCAAACCAAAAAAAATGAAAACAAACAGGTCTCCCAAGCCATGGGAGGCCAGCGGATAAGGACCGCCGCTGTAACCCAAGGCGGCCAAAATACAGGCCGCACCGATGACAAGCACCGGCCAACCACCGCGCATAACCAGAACCAAACCAAGCACCATAGCCAAAGCCAAAGCACACCACATGGCCGCTTTGACCCCAGTGGGCGTAATCAATCCGCTCTGGGTAACGCGTGTGGGACCCAAGCGTTCTTGGGTGTCGATCCCCTTGATACTATCAAAGTAATCATTGGCCAGGTTGACACCAATTTGAAGCAGGAAGGCAATTCCCAGAGCACATAAGGCTGGTAAGATAGCCAGACCCTGATCACGGAAGGCCAGGGCTGTGCCTACCAATACGGGTCCCGCCGCGGCTGGAAGCGTTTTGGGTCGGATGGCCAGTATCCACCTATGGAGATCAGCCATGAGTGGGTCTCTCATCCTTTCTGATATTTGCACAGGCGTGATTCAAGGCTCGAAATACAAAAATAGAGTAAGAGCCCCAACAGGCTCATGGCCAATATGCCGGCATACATTTGTGGGTATTGTAGCACCTGATAGGTTTCCACCACGATATAATACCCCAGGCCATACGATGTTAAGGATTGTTCGGCGATGAACAACACGGCGATGGCAGTACCCACGCTGAGACGCAGCGCCGTCACAACAGCCGGCAAAGATGCCGGTAGATAAACATAGCGAAATAAAGCCCGCCGACCGGCCCCCAACGAACGCACCGATAGGATTAACTCCGGATGCAGGTTTGCGGCTTCATCCCGAACCACCACCAGGATTTGAAAAAAGATGATCAGGGCGATCAAAAAAATTTTGGATATGTCGGTGATACCCATGAAGATATAGATGACGGGCAACAAAACGATCTTTGGAATCGGGTAAGTAATGGCGATCAATGGCGCCATAATTCGGTCGAGTTTCGGCATCTGTCCCAGAATCAGACCAATGGGTACGGCCGCTAAAACCGCAATTAAAATGGCAGCCACCACACGGGCCGTGCTGGCTAGAAAATGTATCCCCAGAACGCCAAAAATGGATTGAAAAAAAATGGGTACCACAACCAAAGGTCCTGGTAAAATCGGCTGTCGGACCACCCAAGCTAAAACCTGCCAGATAGCCGTAAACATGAGGATTCCCAAAAGGGCTGATCTCACGTTTATCTGCGGCCTCATATCAAATCTCCAAGGATGGTATGGAGGTGGTCACATTGATCCCTGAACTTGCGCTGATAACGGTAATCAGGCTTTCAGGCATCACTATTCTCGATGATGCGCGCATGCCGGTTTCCGTTCAGATTCAATGCCAGAATTCGTCTGCCCATGGTAACCGCCACTTCTATGTCATGGGTTACAATTATAATGGTTAGTTTTCCATCCTCACCCAAATTGAGAATCAGCTTTTGAAGATCCTGTCGTGTGGGTGCATCCAACGCAGAAAATGGCTCATCCAACATGAGTAGATCCGGTTGCATGGCCAAGGTCCGGGCAATGGCTGTCCTCTGACGCTGTCCCCGGGATAACTGTGATGGATATTGGGATCGCAGCTGCTGTATGCTTAGTTTTTCCAGCCAATATTGGACCCGCTGATCGGCCTCAGGCATTGTCAGTTCTTCGTCAATGGGCGCATGCCGCCCGTCCGAGCCGTAAAACCCGCGCACGGTCAGACCCAAGCGCGCATTTTGATAGACTGTGGCCCAGGGCAGCAGGCCGTGATCCTGCAGAACCAGTCCGCTGCGCGGCCTCGGTGCGGTAACAGGCTTATTCTCAATTTGGATTTGGCCTTTCTGGGGTATGTACAATCCGGCCAGGAGATACAAAAGACTGGTTTTACCACAACCGGACGGACCGATCACGGCCCAAGCATCCCCCCTGGCGATACGCCAGGAGAAATCGTCAAATATGGGTGGCCCGTTCGCATAGGCAAAATGTATATTCTGTATGTCAATCATTCCCATAACTGAATTTATTGGAGGAATCAGGGCAGAAAATCCCGTGAAACCGAGGCCTCATATGCCAAAGGCGCTTTGATCAGGTTTCGCACGGTCATCCATTCCATCACATCCGCCCATTGCGCTTGATCGGGTACTTCGCCACGTGGATATTGGGGAATCCTAAATGTCGTTTGAACATTTTTGGGTACCCGTATCTTTTGCAACAAAAGGTTGCGGTACGACTCTGGATCGGCATTGATGTCTGCAGCCGCACGATCCCAAGCGCGCAAAAATGCTCGAACTGCTGCAGGACGTCGCTTTAGCGTCTGAATCCCGAAGGTTAATACACTCACACTGTAACGGGTATAACGTCTATCGTCCAGGATCAAACCGGCTCCGGCCACCATGGCACTTAAGGCCAACGGATCCGGTAGCGTGGCGGCCTGTATGCGGCCCTGCATGAGTAATTGATACCGCTCAGGAATGACGGGGATGGATTTCATCTTCACATCCTGTAGGCCAAGATTTTCCATTGCCAGCAGGCGTTCGGTTACATACTCGATGATTGTGTTTCTGGAAATGCCGATGGCTTTGCCCATCAGTTTGTCCACAGAATCTAAGTTGTTGCCGGGTGCCGCTAGGATGCGGAATAATGGAAAGTCTGGGTATGCCTTTCTGGCCACCGCTATGATCTTAACCTGGATCTTGCTGCGGTTAAAATTGGCGCTGCTGATCATTTCATTGAGCATCCCGTCTATTTCGCCGGCCTGCATGAGTTGATCGCGCTCCAAACCACTGCCCACCGGGATGGCTTTAACCGTCACCTGATTCTCCTGAAAATACCCGTTTTTCTCAGCCACATAAAACGGTAATGCGTCCAAAATTGGCAGCAGCGCGATTTCTAGTGGTTGACTTTCGGCTGCCTGGGTATCGTTTGCCAGCGGCAGGCTGAATATCCATAGACTCAAAAATAGAAACACAATCAACGAATGACATGAAAAACGCTTACGGAATTTCAAAATAACACCCTCTATTATCCCTTTTATAGCAGTTGTCAAAATAACCTTCCATGGCAATGGCAGTTGGGCAATGCCCAACTGCTTAGCAATAAGCTCAGCTTATTGCCTGTGGTCAAGTCCTGATAAAGTGAAAGCCATTCGCTATCAGCTAAAGGCATATTCTGGATCCCCCACTTCTCGGGGATCACAACCGGAGACAGTTCTTGGTTATTGGCTCTTGGTTCTTGGCTGTTGGCAGCTAACGGTTAAAAACTGTGCACCGCGAATAATGAATTTCGAACATGTAATAATGATGTGCTCGTAAAAAGTAAAAATTCTCAATTTTCGACTCGTTAACATGTTGAAATTATTAGGAGTGAAATATGAATAGTGCCAATTATCGGACTTTTTACGAGCCTATCAATAATGAATTCTGAAGGCTGCTCATTGCCAAGAGCAGCACTTCGATATTCTGAATTCACGTAATCGACATTCGATATTTCAAACCGCTGGCCCCAGCAAACCGGCACTCAGTTGTAAGCGGTTTGCCACTAAGTAACGATTCCGATAGCGATAGCGAACTCAACAAACACGCTTCCACCCTAAGTGAAACACTATACCACCTTACAATTTCAGTCGGTTTAAAATATATGGAGGGTCATAACAAATATTTTAGGACGGAGCAAAGATTTCTATATCAACGCTTACCGGTGAAAGCCAAAACAATTGAAAGGCTGCATTTAGGAATAGCGTTGTACCAAGGCTTCCAGATAGCGTGACTTTACCTGCTGACCCGCCAGAGCCCTTTCAATGGGCGGCAAGCGCAAAATTGCACCGAGCACAGCCGCCAAAGCCCGATGATGCCATAAAACCTGGTTGTCAAAGATCAGGTGTTGCAGTTTACCGCGTTCCAGCGCCATCACCACGGCCCGATGGGTACCGTTCAATGGGGTAATCACCCGCTGCGGACGCTGTCGCATGGATAACGCTGCCGTTTTCGTGCAAGGCCGAACGCAGACACCGCATCCCAGGCAGCGGTCTGCGGCCACACAGGCCGTTTTCTTTTTGGGGTGATGCGGATCATTGGCGGACACCAGCGTCATGGCCTCCACCGGGCAGAGCGCAACACACTTGCCACAACCATCGCAGGTATCAATATCTATCTGTGCTAGGTAATTGGTGGTATGAATCGGATGGAGAGCCGCAAAGCGCCTGTGTGCAATCATGGCCTCGCAGCAGCATCCGCAACAGTTGCAGATAAAATTAACCCCCTCGCGTACGTTTTCGCCGAACTGGACCAGGTTGGCTTCATGAGCTTGGGCCAAGAGTTCCAAGCCTTCCGACACATCCACCTGACGCGCATGGCCATGCCGGATTAAAGCGGAGGCCGTGGTGTTGAAGGTCATGCAGATATGCATGGGGGCCGAACAAGCTCGGTCCTTGTACATCATCTTATGGCGACAATAACACATACTGATGCCACGATGGCTGGCTGTTTCGATCACCTTGCTGGCTCGTTCGTAATCAAGCACATGCAGAGCGTTTTCGGCAGGCAAGGCTGGTTCGTGGATGAACGTGCGCCCCAGTTGGGTTTGGCCGTCGGTAAACAGTTCACGGACAAAATCTTCTTCCACGTTGAGGTACTCATAGAAAAGCTCACCCAACAGTTTCTGGTCAATATCATCGCGGATGCGCATCATGGAAAATTCAAAAAAGCCAGCCATAGGCGGAGGCAAAACATATTGAATTTCGCCATTGACAGCCATATCCACCAATAGGGCCTTTTGGGCCAGGCCCTCCAGAAATCTACGTGATTCGTTTTCGGAAACCTTCCAGATTTGAGCCGCCTTACGGGCGGTGAATGGTTTGATGGGTAGCAGGGCAACACGCTCGGCTTCCTTTTCTTCAAACAG
>Ga0180435_10006810_pt1 | contig 10923 bp, 5 predicted proteins | sample SS_ome_3_FD_132467 | JGI IMG/M metagenome (GOLD analysis project Ga0180435, IMG submission 132467) | Hypersaline lake sediment archaeal communities from the Salton Sea, California, USA - SS_3_S_1 metaG | ecosystem: Environmental > Aquatic > Non-marine Saline and Alkaline > Hypersaline > Sediment...
GTTACAGTCAGCAATCAACCCACCCTTTGAAGTGAGTTGGATCCCCCACATGGAATTGGTCATGGTGATGTTCGTAAGGGTAATGCCATCGCCTCCCCCTTTGATACCCCCTGCAACCACGCTGCTGCCCTCCAGTGGCTTGATATGGATATGGTCCATCGTAATCCCGCCATGCAGTGATTCTATGGCATAATAATTGGCATTACCACAGCTCAGGCTCAGGTTTCCTATATACCCCGATTCGCTGTAGAAATAGAGCACCGGGTTGCTGGATTTGTTGTAAACATTTCTCAGGAGGACCTGCTCCTCATCCTGACCGGTGAGTATGACGTTCTCTGCTTCAATCTTCATGGGCAACATTGAAGTATATTCACCATTGGCAATGGAGACAGTTCCCATCGGCTTAACAGCATACCCGGCAGCAATATGTGAAGCGGTCTGCGCAGCAGGATACTGGACAAAATCATCATCGACGGTGATATCAGCAGCCGCATCTGCCCGGTGAAATGTAAAATTATAGGATCCTTCTGTGATCCCGTACACAACGACAACGAAAACAGTATCCCCTGTTTCGTCCGAAAGTTTCATTCCCGACTCATACAGGAAGCTGTCATCAATGGTGTAATATTTGCCCGAATTACTGGCAGGATGCATAGGAAGGCCCGCATCTGATAATTTGAAATACTTCTGCACTATGTCAGCTGGAGCTGGTTCTCCGGCATTCCTTTTCAGGATCCCGTGAATACCGTCACCTGACTTTCCTCTGAAGGAATAAGCATTGATACGATGTGCGGATTGAATGGTATCGGTAAGGGTTGCCTTTCCTTTTCCATCGAAAGAAAGGGACCCTACTTCCGCCAGGTTGATCCAAAGCTTGCCTGCATTCTCGTTGTCAATCCGGATAAAATATCTACCGGCTGGAACGCTTCCTGTATAGGAAGCATTATAAAAACTTTTGATCGATTGGTTATATTTTGTTAGGCGCTTTCCAGAAGCATCCCAGATGATAAAATTTCCTGATCCGTTGTCAGACAGCACGGAAAAATGGATCGTTTGAGGTTCGGACAATTCAAAATCCATATAATAGGTTTTGCCTGCCTCTACATCCATTTCATTCAGACCATTTGCAAGGGGTGCCGGGGTAATGTCCTGCAGCATGACCTGGTAGCTCCCGGTATCGTCCTGGTGACTGCCCACCACCAGTGTGTAGGTCCCTGTTTCGGTTATTCCATAAACAATTTCATAATCATTTATTGCGGTATTATAGAATATTTCCCTGTCGGCGAGCTTCTTACCTGCCTCATTCAACAGACAGAAATACCCCTTTGAAAGCTGGTAGTCGGGCTGAAATCCCCTGATCGAGATAATATCCCCGGCAGCTCCCGCAAAATGGTACATATCCTTATCGCCCTTGTACAGCAGCCGCTCATTCACCGTATCACCATAAGCAACCTCGACAGACGCCTCCTCATCGGGGAGCAGCACATAATCGAAAGTCTCATTGAAGTGCTCCACTTCCAGGTAATAGACCGAATCCCGGGCCAGGGGACTGACGATCCTCGCTCTGGAGGTATAGAGATTGCCTTCTCCCAGGATTTTTCCTGAAGGGGAGATCAGGGAAACAGCACCGGAAAGGATCGGCTCACCAACCTGGTAAAAACGACAGTTCAACAAAGTGTTGACTGGTGACTGAATGCTGTACATATGGAACTGCTCCGATTCGGGCATAGTTACATAGATCGAATCGTTCAGCGACAGGGGGGTGGCATCAATTTCCCATATGCCAATGATAAAATTTCCTGCTTGTTTCAGATCCAGTCCGGCAACAGACAGTATGTATTCTCCAGGTGCTGCCAGGATGTACCCGTGGTCGTCGGTGGTAAGGAAACGGTAGGTATGTGCGCCTGTACCGTGTACTTCGAACCGCCCCTTGAGCGACGGAGATGCTCCATAATTCAGGCCCACCCGGTAGAGCCCTTCTGAAGGGATTTCCACCTTGAAATGTTTGTACTGAGACGCTTCGAGATATTCCTGCCTGGGTGCGTTCAATTCCAGGGCCAGGGTATCGCCTTCCTGCATTGGATTTGGCTCCTGTATCCCGACAAAGAAGTATCCCTCTGACGTTGATTGCTGTCCTGCAATGGAAATATACAGGATCCCGGGTTGCAGGTTCAACCAGTGTTCCTCTGTACCGATATCCCCCGAAAGCAAGGATTCGCCAGCCTGGATAACATTGCATATCCCGTTTAGTCGCGGACTTTCTCCCTGTTCAGCATAGATCCTGTATTCATCTTCTGAAGGAATCTCAACGCGGAATATGAGAATTTCATCCGGCTCCAGGTAAAACTGGCGGTAACTGTTCATTTCCAGGTCGAGGGTATCTCCGGCAATGAGCGGGACCAGTTCAATGGAAAAGGTGTCTGAAGGATCGGATGCCTCCACGACATACCTTCCACCCATCAGCTGGTTGTCCGGTCCGAATGCCCTTGCATCGACCAGCACATCACGGGTGGTCGGGAAACGCAGACTCAATCCTGTTTCAGGAATAAATTCCCGTACTTCAAAAACCGGGGGAATCTCTTCCCGTGCAACTATACTACGGGCCGCCGTTCCCGCGGTCAGACTGTTCCCATGAACTTCCTGAACAAATTCTTCGCCAGCACTGGTTTGCTCAGCAACACAGTTGCCTGTTTGAGCAACATCGCTTTCGGCTGAGTACCTGTAAGACTTTGCAAGCGATTCCGATTTTTTCTTGTCCCGCAAGGCGCCGCTCATCCAGCAACCCACCTTTACCCTTACACAGATGGCTGAAGTGCATTCCAGGCGGTAGCAAAGTCCGTCACGCCGCCTGTCGTCTTCCCAGTCATCACAATTCCACCACGAAAGGTGGCCGATTTCCGCACGGAAAGCCAGCCCGGTAGGGGAATCATCCGATACCACGACCGTGCCGGTACCTTCTTCCACCCATATTCCGCTTTCCTCGTCCACCGACCAGAGAGGGATCTCATCGCCGGGTGATGCCCCGGAGGTGTAAATCGGGATCAGGATCGTGGCCTTTTTCCCTGCCGCCAGCTGCAGTGCTTCCCCGTCCTGCTCAAAATGATATTCCGCCACCCCGTAGCTGAGCAGCACACCATCTTCACCATCTGTCCGGTACCCGGTGAATGAACCGGGAAATGCAGCCGCGTCGTAGGCCACATCGACCGGGGTGATGGAAACCTGCACATCACCTTTCACCGCAGACCCGTCCTGTTTCACCAACCCGGATACAGGCAGTACAAATGAAGCTCCGTCACGACCCGATTTCGTTCCCCCGAATTCTGCATTGCTGAACGTGATGGCGGGAGCACGTTCCTTCAGACTGGCAAAGAATAACGCTTCGCCGTCAGATCCTGGAATGGTCAGTTCCGCGACCTGGGTAACATACCCATCCCGCGTAATGGAAAAATGAAGCGGGATTCCCACGGGCAGTTCCTCCATCACTGCCATCCCGCGATGGTCCGTTTGTACCTGCCTGCCATCTTGCACCAGTGTGATCAGCACATCTTTCAGGTCAATCCCGTCCATGTCGGTGATCCCTGCGATAACTGTGCCGTTAAAATGGGTGGCTGCCTGGTCAGCGGTGATGGTCACAACCTTGCTCAACGTGTGGGTGATCCCGAATTTACCTGCTACCGTGAGGTGCACTTCATAGCTGCCCGGGGCGATAAAGATATGTGGTATCGCGACAGACTGTCCTTTCTTTCCATCGCCAAAATCCCAGCTGCAGGTCAGTACTTCGCCATATGCGCCAGATGAAGCTGATGCATCAAACAGCACCGGGTGACCCGTTTTCAACACACCCGACCAACTGAAAGCTGCCACAGGCAGATCGACATTTTCCAACTTGTAGGAGCGCTCGACAATCGCCCCGTCGATCAGGATCGTATCAATGAGGGTCAGATACCCGTCCTTGATGAATTCGGCTATGAATGTGTCTTCCGCAGTAACATACTTCAGGCTGTGCCCCCCGGTTGAGGTACTGGCGGACAGTTCCATATCGCCCTCGTACCGGTTTTGCAGGTCTACGCTCACCCGGCATTGTTCTGCCAGGAGCATTTTATGTATCCCGCTTCGGTATCCGTCATCGAATACCAGGAAATAAAAATATACGCCAGGGGGAAGCTGCGACCCGTTTTGGTAGATCTTCCCCTGGATATCCCTGAAAAACAAGCTTGCGCCGGCCGGGTAAGCATATTCAATACACGCGGAAGCAGATTCAGCATAGAGAAGGTTAGGCGTCATCGGACTAACGATCCCTGCTGCTGCAAATGCGCCTGGGCTGACACTGGTACCTGACCATGAAAACGGGAGCTGCAGGTCGATACGCCCGTTTTCATCAGAGAAAAGGGAATCCACAGCGTTGGGTTGATCCGGAGCAGATATCCTGACATACACATCCGAGAGGTTTGAGTTGTCGTGGCTTTTCAGTGAGGCTTTGAAGGTGATATTTGCCGACTGGGCGCTGGTAGGTTGCGGCAGGAATCCCGTAAAAACCAGCAGTATTGCTAATGTTAACGGTTTCATATTGTGGGGTTTATTGGTGCACCTATACAAGTTACGAAAAGCTGTCAAATGCACGCATATTCTTCCATTAAACGCTAAAATTCGACGGTAAACGGAGGGAAGATGAAGAGGAGCCCAACAGCCGGAAACCGGGAGCATATTGCAGCAGTGGGATATGGAACCTCACCGGCAATCTCAATGTATTCATCCGGCTGGTGGAGCGAAGCTGATATTGCTGCGGTGCACCAAAAAAACTACGTGACAGTTGCCAGATGCCACGTAGCCCTTTATTAACCTAAACATGAACAGAACCTAATCAACCATTACAACAATCTGATGAAAAACGGCCGGTTGCCCGGCCCGAATAGGGTATTGCCCTAATGGCAGGTTGTATTGCCAATGATATATTCCTGGTCGAAGTAACTCCAGGTAAGTGTGCCCGTATAATGCGTACCCTGGTCACCAATCAGGTTATAGTGCCAGGTTACATACCAGTGATCTTTGAAGTAGGTGTGGTCAGTTTCCCGTATCCTGAAGGTTTCGCCGGTGACACTGGTTACTTGCCCTTTGAGCTGGTCGATCTCCCATTGGAACATACCGTCCTTGTACTTTACCACATAGTGGATTCTCAACGTCCCCCCCTCAAGATAATCCACCATCTCGCCATCACAAAAGACGGGACCGTAATAAGTGCCTGTTGCCCAGCCCTGGATGGTTTTCGGAGAGGTTTTCTGTGCATTCAGCTGCACTGTGAACAGGCCCATGACAAGGCACATTCCGATAAGAAAAAGAATTTTTTTCATAGGTTACGTTTTTAAAGTTTTACTCAGGTGTGGTGAAACAAAATACACCAGTCCGAAGACTGTCAAAATCATGCGTAAGTAAGAGGGTTGCATAACACCCTGGTTATGTATATCATAGCGACAAGTTAAATGGAACCCGGACAGACTTGTTTGTCCAGCTTCCCAAATATTATGCTGTAAGTCCCGATCCGGGAAAAAATGCAGAAAAAAATGCCGGGATTGACAAAGGAAAGCTTGCAGCAAAAAACGCAGGTATGGGCGAAGTAAAATCCAGGGGAAAGAACGCAGGAATGGACAAAGAAAAGCTTGCAGCAAAGAACGCAGATTTGGCTGAAGGATAATCCAGGGGAAAGTTGGCGCGTAATATTTTGTATTATGGTTGCCTGATTTTGCTCGGATTGATGTCGAATTCGCTGGTAAACACCTTACTGAAATGCGAAATGTTTTTAAAGCCGGTATGATACGCAACTTCTGAAACGGTACAATCCGAATGTAAGAGCATTTCTTTTGCCTTGAACAGGCGCAATGTGCGCAGGTATTCGTTAATCGTTTTATCAGACAGCGATTTAAACTTCCGGTACAATTGGGTCCGGCTCATGCCGACTTCTGTACAGAGCATGCTGACATCCAGGGATTCATCATGCAGGTTGCGGAGCATTGCTTCCCGGATTTTCCGCATAAAAGCGTCTTCGTGCTTCAGATCATGTTCCTCCCGCAAGGGAGACTCTGTCATGGAGGCGTACCTTTCATGAAGTTTTTTCCTGAGGGCAATGAGCGCGCGCAGCTGCACCTGCAATTCATTTTTGTCAAACGGCTTTGCCAGGTATGCATCAGCACCACGTTCCAATCCCTCCAGCCTGGATACAATATCTGCTTTTGCAGTCAGCAATACTACAGGAATATGGCTGGTCCGGACATCATTTTTTACCTTGTCAAGCATTTCGATTCCATCCATCCCCGGCATCATAATATCGCTGATGATGATGTCGGGTATATGCTCAATTGCCTTGTCGCATCCCGTTTTACCTTCTGATGCATAAATGATGGAATATTCGGGGTGCAGCAGGGCTTCAAGGTATTGGTACACATCCACGTTATCCTCAACAACCAGTAACAACGGTTTCCCGCCTGCATGCAAGGACACCTCTCCCGGCAGGTTATGCTCAATCGTTGAAGCCAGGATCTCTGAAGCATGAATAGCTGAAGCAGAATTAACTGTTGAAGAAATAGTTTCAGGAATGTACTCCGGTCTTTCCAACTTGTCATTCGTTGTGATGGAATGGTTACGCGTAACAGGCAGCCTGACAATAAACGTTGTGCCCTGGCCCTCCTCACTCTCCACTTCGATGTCACCCTGCAGCAGTTTCACTATCTCCAGAACCAGTGACAATCCAAGGCCCGATCCGGGCTGGTAATGCATATCCCGTTGTTCTATCCTGAAAAACCGGTCGAACACTTGCCCCACCTCCTCCTTCGGGATCCCCGGTCCGCTGTCACAAACACGCATCGTGAATTGCTGTTCGTTTTCCAGGCCAGTGGACACTTCGATCCTTCCCTGGTGAGGTGTAAATTTCAGTGCATTGGACAACAGGTTGGAGAGTATCTGCATCAGCTTGTCAGGATCAAAATCCATGACCGGATCGGGTACACCGGGCGAAAAGACCAGGTCGATGTTTTTAACCTCAGCGGCAGAAGCATGCAGTTCAATAACATAAGTGATAAAACGGTGTATATCTGCCCTGATCATTTTCACCGGCATGGCACCTGCCTCGAGCTTCGCCAGGTCGAGCATCTGGTTGACCAGTCTTAACAGCAAGTCCGCGTTTTCTTCGATTTTTCCCGGTCCCGTGGTTCTCCATTTTTCAACATCTTCCCGCATCAGCTCCGTCACGCCCTTGATCACAGTCAGCGGGGTCCGGAATTCATGCGTGATATTTGTATAGAGGCGAGACCTGGCCTCATCAAGCGCCTTCACACGGTCCGCCTCTTTCTTCTCTATCTTAATCCGCAGTGAGATAAAATTCATTACAAAAACAAAAGCAAATCCCGATATCCATAATATGTTGATCACAAACAGTGAAATATTAACTGCTTCCGTCATTTCGGCTGGCACGCTGAGATATGGATGAAGCACTCCCAGGAGGATAACGCTGATGATGTAAATGATAAAGATGCTGATCGTACCGCTTTTGTGACTGATATTGAGGGAGAAAAAGACCAGTCCGAGCCCCACCAGGATGAGTCCGCCTGAGTAAGGGATTCCCCCCATTAACAAAACCGCTACAAACGTTGCGACAGCCACCAGCGTCTGGTCAATCAGCCGCCACAAAACAGACATGGTGCGTATTTTAAAAAACAGCGGAACCACAATCCCCTGTGAAAAAACAAGTACCAGGAATGTGCCGTACCAGATGAGTATCTGTAAATCCGGGAAAATAAGGTGATAGGTAAGGGTCAGCAGGCCTATCATGGAAGTAACGGCAACGCTTGCCTGGAAGTAGATCTTTTTCTGGATCAGCTGCTTCTCATCGATCCCCGGGTGCTTTAACCGCTCAACGATCCAGTTGTCGATCCTTTTGAAATCAGGGATGCGCATCTGTAAAAATGATTTAAGCAGTTCAATGAATGTATCAAGTTACAGTTATTCCTGAAGCAAGTCAAGTTTGCAGGTAGATATACATGGATACATATACAAAGTAACACAGTTTCGCCCCAACCCGAGGTTGGATTAAATGAGATGTTTTTAATACATTTGTTAACATTGGAACGCTGAAAGGTTCTTAACAATTTCTTTTTCTAAAACTATAATCTTGGAATTATTACAAAGAGATTGCAATCAACTTGACAAACATGAAATAAAATATATGATTTCCGATAGTATAGCATTAAATATTTATACGATACCGAGATTAACAAGAGATATTGATATTGTGATTGAACTATCTGGATTTCCAACATGGAAATAGGTGACAATATCGATTGGTGGCAGTCAGAATTTACCAATATCAGTATCGAAGACCAGGAACCTGCCTATCCGGATAGCCTCGATTACAAAGACGGTGGATTCTGGGTCCAGGACTGGCGCCTGTTTACTGCCCGTCATATCAAGACCGGGGTCAATCTCGAGGTTCCGATACATTCCCTGTACGCTTTAAATGATGATGGAAAAATCATTACAGAATACCTGTACGCCAGCAGCAATCATTTTGAATAAGCGGTTGCTGCAAAACCAGGTGCACACAGCATCATTCTGCAGCCCCGGTAAGTAAGATGCAAGGGGAAGAATAACACGCAAGGGGAAGGCGGATTGGTGGCATCTATACAGTAAATAATCCCGGAAGAGCAGTTAATCACTGAGTTTCCGGGATTCTTTCCTGCTCTTTAGGGAAAAGCGCCGGTTGATGACCAGGAATAATCCCCCCAGGATAAAAGGGATGCTTAACCACTGACCGAGGTTCAGTATCATGCCAGCTTCCGCTGCCACCTGGTCTCTCTTGAAAAACTCTATTATGAACCGGGATGCAAAAACGCCGATCAGCACCCATCCAAGGTAAGTGCCCTTGGGAATTGAATGCATCTTTTTTCGAAAATACCGATATATGAATATAAAGGTCAGCAGGTAAGCTATTGACTCATATAGCTGGGCCGGATGGCGAGGCAGATGATCAATGTCTGTAAAAATAAAGGCCCAGGGTACATCTGAAGGACTTCCAACGATCTCCGAGTTCATCAGGTTGCCGATCCTGACAAATGCACCGGCAAGGACCACCACAACGGCAAACATGTCCAGGGCCCACAGCACAGGAACCTTCCGCAGCCTGCTGTTAATCCATAATGTGAGTATAACCCCGATTGTCCAACCGTGACTGGAGAAGCCGCTAAGCCCGGTAAAAACAGCATTCTTGCCCAGTGTTCCTTCCCACGGCTTTATTATCTCAAGCGGATGCTGCATATAATAATCGAATTCGTAAAACAGACAATGGCCGAGTCGGCCGCCAACAAGAATACCAATAACCAACCAAATCCCATAAGATTCAAGTACGAAACGATCCACCCCTTCGCGTTTGAACATGTCTCTGGCAAAGAGGTATCCTGAAAAAAAACCAGCAGCAAGAAGGACAGAATACCAGCGAACTGACAAGCTGCCCAATTGGAACATGACCGGGTCCGGATTCCAGGTGATGTAATTTAATAACATGGATCAATATTAATAAAAAGAGGCTGCCTCCCGACAACCTCTTTACCTAAATCTACAAAAAAGAACTATTTGACTAACACTTTCTTTGAATAAGATCCTTCATCTGTGGAAACCTTCAAGAAATAGGTTCCCGGAGCAAAAGAACTAACGTCAATCGTGTTCTCCTTCGATTCAATTGACTGACCATATTCCAGCTGCCCTGTAATACTGAATAATTGCAAGCTACCTGCCTTAACCTCCCCCACGTCAACATGCATGAACTCACTGGCAGGATTTGGATACACTGTAACCTGCTTTTTAAGGTAACGCTTTACACTGGTAGACTCCTCGATGGTAATGGGTACTTTGGGACTCAAACCACCTTCTGCAACTGGCATCCTTCCTTCAGGCCAGTCCATGGTGCCCATTCCATACTGGAGGTTAAAATTACCAAGCTGATCATCTGTAAGGATCGTCAATTCAACATAAATAGAATCCAGATTGTCCATATGAGATGAATCACTCACACCTCCCCACCAGTAGTAACCGTCGTCAGAGGGGATTGAATCTTCATACATTGTTGCATAGGACTGATCATAAGTAATATAACCTTCATATTCATATGGCAGTGTTTCATTTTGCAATATACCCTTAATGCTATAGTAAAAACTATCATTTTCAATGGTCCAGCCCTCAGGCAGTTGAACTCCGAAAACTCCCATGTTATACAGATTATGCGCAAAATCACCCTCTCCATCCTGCTTCAGTGTGATCTTTACATCAAACGAACTATTGGGAGCTGCCACAGCAGGCTGATCGATGGAGGTCCATTCAAAGCACCGGGTAAAGATCAATGCTGCAATGATAAGTGCCCCGAGCCAGGAAAAATGGGTAAGTTTCGTAACCAATTTAGATTTAGTAGTTGTTCTTTTCATAAGTTTTAAATTTAATTAGTAATTACTGATTGAACTATTAGTTAAAGTTTGAACAGTTGTGAATTTTTCATTTCATTCAACTGATACATTCTCTTCATCATATATTTATGATCCACTTGGTAGTCACATTGCACAGAGAAAAATAAAAAAACTTCAATAGGTCCAAACCCAGTGTTGATCAGGATAAAAAAATCAATGTGACAAAAACAACTCCCACTACCAGACTTTTAATTCCACCTGTCCGTTTATTTGCCGATTAAAGGGGCCGGGAGAGGTATAAGGATCACGCGGCTGATCAAAATAATCAATGTCTATGACAAAAGGTGTCCCGTCGGCCTTTTCATATACTGCATCAGAGGTATTCACCCTTCCCAGCAATTCCGACCTGATATTGGGCACCCTAAGCCCAGCAAACTGATCAGGCATTTGAAGATGGAGATAGACATGATTACCCCGTTCTTCA
>Ga0180435_10006812_pt1 | contig 10921 bp, 10 predicted proteins | sample SS_ome_3_FD_132467 | JGI IMG/M metagenome (GOLD analysis project Ga0180435, IMG submission 132467) | Hypersaline lake sediment archaeal communities from the Salton Sea, California, USA - SS_3_S_1 metaG | ecosystem: Environmental > Aquatic > Non-marine Saline and Alkaline > Hypersaline >...
CGAGATGTGGCGCCATTGGGTGCCGGCCCGTTTCGTCAATTCCTGGGAAGGCTGGCAATCGGTCGAAGAGATCGACAAGCGGGCCGACTACGTGCTGCCCTGCCACGACGAGGTCGCGAACACCCGCTCCGATGTCTACCCCTACGAGGGGATGCCAATCCGGAAACGCCGTCAGCCAATCCCCGGTTTCAAGTTCTTCTTCGGCGACATGCCGGCGGGGATGGCCGACAAATCGGCGCCCGCCATGAAAGAAGAAGACGTGGAAGCCTACCTGGCGGGGCTGGTCGACCCAAAGGACATGGCCGAACACTGATCCTGTGACACAGGTTCTGGACACCCTTTCCGAGATTGCCCCGGACTACGGCGCGGTTGTGTTTGATCAATGGGGCGTGCTGCACGATGGAAGTGCGCCCTATCCTTGCGCGGGTCCGGCGCTGGCCACCCTCGTGGACGAGGGCCATACCCTCGCCGTGCTTTCCAACTCCGGAAAGCGCGCCACGGTTAACGCCGCCCAGTTGGAGGCGATCGGGTTTCCGTCTGCATTGTTTGCCTGTGTGATGACGTCAGGCGAGGTGTTATGGTGCGCCTTCGCCGCGGGCGGCTTGCCATACGAGAAGCTGTACGCGATCACCCGCGCCCCGGGCGATGCCGAAGACTGGGCCGATGGGCTCGGCGTCGCCTTCGTGCCGGTTGCAGAAGCCGAAGCGTTGTTGCTCATGGGCCTCGCCGACACCGCCGGTGCCAGCGCATATGCGGACGTGTTCGCTGCGGCGCTCGAACGACGCCTCCCCGTGCTGTGTTCCAACCCCGACCGAACTGCACCCCGTGCCGGCGGGACTTCGGTGGTGATGCCGGGAACCTTGGCGCAACACTATGCCGACAACGGTGGCGACGTGCGCTTCATCGGCAAGCCGCATCTCGAAGTCTTTCGCGCCGTCGAAGAAGCACTGGACCTGTCGCCCGAGAACATCTTGTTGGTGGGCGACAGCCTGGAACACGACATCGCGGGTGCGCGTGCCGCGGGGTGGCATAGTGTTTTTGTTCAGGGCGGCCTGCACGCAAAGAGCTTTGGCACCGCTTCGCCAGAGGACGCGCTCGCCGAACTCGCGCATTCTCTGAACGCGCCGCCGCCCGAATTCACGCTCGACATCGTGAGGTAAGCCCATGCAAGAACTCCTGACCGACAATTTCCGCGCCTTTTCTGCCCGGATCGGCGCTGACCCGCTGCAAATCCAAGGCCCAGGCGGCAACACCTCGATCAAGGACGACACGGTCATGTGGATCAAGGCATCGGGCAAGGAGCTTGCCAACGCCGTCACGTCCGAAATCTTCGTTGCCGTCGATCGCCAAGCCGCAGCGGCCGAAGCGCACGGCGCGGGCGACGGCACCTGCAAGGCGACGGTACTCGACCAGGAGGTCGCCCTTCGCCCTTCGATCGAGACCACGTTCCATGCCGTCCTTGACTGGCGCGTCGTGGCGCACTCACACTCTGTCGCGGTGATCTCGCATGTGATCTCGCCGGAGGGCCGGAAAGTGGCGCAGGAGAGGCTCGCGGATTTGACGCCGGTCTTCGTTCCATACGCAAAGCCCGGTCTGCCGCTCACCAAAGCGATCCTCGAACGGATCACCCCGGCCACACGGCTGATCTTGCTGGAAAACCACGGGCTGATTGTCTGCGGCGAGACCACGGCAGAGGCCGAGGCGCTGATGCAGCGCGTCGAACAGCGGCTCGAGCGCGTACCGGTCGAAGTCACGCCGTTCACGCCTGATACCGAACCTCAGGACGGGTTCGCCTGGGCTGGCGAAGAAAACTGGCTGGCGCAGGACCCGGGTGCGCTGGCCCGGATATCGGCGGGTTCCTACTATCCCGACCACGTGGTCTTCCTCGGGCCCGCCCTTCCGACCGAAGATAACGACAACACGCCCCCGGCGATCCTTGTCCCCGGTGTCGGCATTCAGGTTCGAACAGGAGCCACGGCCACCCAGAAGGCGATGCTGCGCTGCTTGTCGGACGTGTTCCGGCGGGTGCCCCCGCACTGGGAGGTCGAACCCATTGGACCAGACGCCGAAGCGTCGCTTCTGAACTGGGATGCGGAGAAATACCGACAATCGCTCGCGAAAAAAGGCTGACCCGATGATTTCGCTGGGCATAGACATCGGCACCTCGGGTATCCGCACTGCGGCGGTCGCGGCGGACGGCACGGTACTGTCAATGACAAGCGTCGCCCATTTGCCGCAAGACCCCGAGCGGATCGACGCGGAGCTGTGGTGGGACACCACCTGCACCTGTATCGGCCAGCAGGTCGCGGCGTTGCGGGCCGAAGGGCACGATCCCCGGGAGATCGCGTTTTTCGCCGTGGACGGTACGTCCGGAACGATGCTCCTGACCGATGCCGATCTCAACCCCGTCTGCCGTGCCCTGATGTACAATTCCAAGGGTTTCGACGCCGAGGCCGCACGGATCGCTACCGTCGCGCCCGACCCGCATATCACCCGCGGCCCCGGCTCTGCCCTTGCGCGGGCGCTGCGCCTGGTGAGCGAGGCCGAGGGCGCCCGCCATCTTTCGCACCAGGCTGATTTCATTGCGGCGCGGTTGACAGGCAAGGCCGGGCAGAGCGACGTGATGAACGCGCTGAAAACCGGCGTGGAGCCCGAGACCGGGCACTGGCCGGACTGGATCGCCGCACTCCTGCCGGCCGGGCTCCTGCCGCGTGTGCACCAACTGGGTGCCCCGCTCGGGAACCTTCGACCGGAGCTCGCGCAGGCGTTCGGCTTGTCGCAAGACGTGCGGATCGTGGCCGGCACCACCGACAGCATCGCCGCCTTCCTTGCCGCCGCGCCGCTTGAGCCCGGCGTTGCGGTAACGTCGCTCGGCTCGACCCTCGCGATCAAGATGCTGAGCCCAGAACGGATCGAAGACCCGGCGCTCGGGCTTTATTCCCACCGGGTTGGCGATGTGTGGCTCGTCGGCGGCGCGTCCAACACCGGCGGACGGGTGCTCAGGCAGTATTTCTCCGACGCTGAACTGGCGGACCTCAGCGCCCGGATCGATCCGACCCGCGACACCGGCCTTGACTACTACCCGCTTGTCGAGCCGGGCGAACGTTTCCCGGTCAACGACCCTACGCTTGACCCCCGTCTTGACCCTCGCCCGGATGACGACGCGCTATTCCTCCACGGGATCTTTGAGGGTATCGCGCGGATCGAAGCACGTTGCTACGAAGTGATTGCGGCGGCCGGCGGCGGACGTCCGACCCGGGTCTTCTCCGCTGGCGGCGGTGCGAAAAACCCTGTCTTCACCGCGATTCGCGCCCGTCACCTTGGCCTGCTGCCCGAGACCGCGTCCGAAACCGAAGCCGCCATCGGAACTGCCCGCATTCCGTTGATCACCCAGAAGCCGGAAGCAAACGATTGAAATCCACGCCGGCCCGCCTGGCCGGGCCCGACGAACCAGACGAGGAGTATCAGACATGGCCGAGCCAACGAACCTGGTTCGAATGAATACCGAAGCTTTCAAGGACTGCGACATCCGGGGCACCTATCCGGAGCAGGTGAACGAGGACATTTTCGCCCGTGTCGGCCGGGAACTTGGCCGCCAGCTGACAGAGGCGGCAACCGATGGGGCCGACCGCCCCGCGATTGTCATCTCCGGAGATGGCCGCAGGTCGACGCAGACATTGATGGAGGCGACGATCCGGGGGCTTGCCGCCTCGCCGATCGACATTCTGGACATCGGCTACCCGATGCCAACGCCCGCAGTCTACTGGGCCAAGGAGCACCTCGGCGCGCAAGCGTCGGCCATCGTCACCGCCTCGCACAACCCGGCGAACTGGGACGGGATGAAGGTCATGACGGGGGAGATGCCCCCGCAGCCCGAGGATATCCGCCACCTTGCAGACCGGGCCTCGGCGAGCGCCGAAGTGCCCGTGTCGGGGCCCGGGCGCGTCCGCAAGCTTGAGAACATCGTCGAGGACTACATGCAGGCAATGGAGGCGCGGTTTTCGGCGCAACCCCTCGACAAACTGAAGGTTGTGGTGGATCCGGGCAACGGCTGCCTTTCCGGTGTCGCAAGCCATGTCTTTCGCAATCTCGGTGCCGATGTCGTCGCGCTCTATGACGAGATCGACCCGACGTTCTCCCAGCGCAACCCCGATTGTGCCGTTGCGGAAAACCTCTCCGTTCTGGTACGCACCGTTGTCGACGAAGGAGCCGACTTCGGGATCGGCTTCGACGGCGACGGCGACCGGATCGCCGTTGTCGATGACAAGGGCCGCATCCTCGGATCGGAACGGTTCGCCATGGTGCTTTTCGAAGGGGCGGTTCCGGCCGCGGGGCGCAGCGTGATCCTCGACATCAAATGCTCGATGCACCTTGAACAGGCGGTCGCAGCGCAAGGCGGCACTGCCCGCCGGTGCAAAAGCGGGCACGCGTATATGAAACGCATGGTGCTGGAACAGAACGCCGTCGCGGGTGTTGAGCTTTCCGGGCATGTGTTTCTTGGTGAGATCAATGGGCGTGACGATCCGTTGCACACCGCGCTTCTGTTGGCCGGATGGTTGTCGACGCAGGACCGGCCCTTGTCCGCCTTCGTGGACGATTTCCCGGAGATGTTCATGACCGATGACATACGGGTGGCGATGGACAAGACGGAGATCGACCAACTGCTTACCGCATGTGCGGAAGGATTTGACGATGCCGAGGTGCAGACCATCGATGGCGTCCGTCTTGTCTGGCCGAAAGGCTGGCTGCTGGTGCGCCGCTCCATCACCGAACCCAAAGTGACGATCCGCCTCGAAGGCGTCACCAGAGTGAAGCTGAACGAAATCGGGGATGCCTTCGCAGACCGCTTCCCGACCCTTCGACCTGAGATTGAAAAGGCGCTGGCCCAGCTCTGAAAGTCGCGAACGAAGGCATGCCGGATGTCGCGGCCGAACCGGGTGACGGCATCGCCCGATAACGATCCGAGTCTCCGCGCTGGGCGGGGTGCGGACACCGCGCCCAACTGCGGCGCGGGTCTTCCACATAACCTTTGCGAGTATTCCCGGATTGAGCGGATCAACCGGGGGATCGGGTTTTCCTGACATCCCGTGACATCCCGCGGCCGACGTGGTGGCCGAGGTCACCGCCAGGCAAGACGCCCGCTGCCTTCGTCGGGGTGGCTCGGACCACTGTTTCTTTCGTCTCGCCGATGCCACCGCGGAGAAACGCCGAATGGAGGGGCGCGGCTGGCTGAAGGCGTCGTTGCCCATTGTCGAAAGGCGCACGCAGGGCTGGGCAATCCGCGCGATCGGCGCGCGAACCCCTGAATGGGCACCCGGCTCAGCCTAAGGCTGCCCCGGCCAAGTATGGCTTGACCGCCGCCATCAGGGGGCTTCTAGTGTCAATGCAAAACTTTGCTCGCGACAAATTTTGATTTGCTTGCCCTGTTTGCGCGTGCCAGCAAAGAATAGATGCGTAAGAATAGGCGCAGGCGCGACGCCAGGTGGTCGGAGTAGGTAGTATGGGCGAGAAGAAGATCCGGAACATGGAGCAATTCGCAGCGGTCGTCGGGATATCCCGTCCGACCGTGTCGAAATATTTCAACAATCCCGACAGCGTCCGGCAATCCACGCGCGCCCGTATCGAGGAAGCCCTCGAGAAATACGAGTTCCGGCCGAACATCTTCGCGATGAACCAGAACCGCCGGCTGACCAAGAACATCGGGATCGTGCTGCCCCAGCTCGCCGATCCGGTCTTCGCCGAGATCGCGCGCAGCGTCGAGCGGCGCTGTATCGAGGCGGGTTTCCACACCACGCTGTTCAGCTCGCACGGGGAGCGCGCGCTCGAGAACGAGATTCTTGACACCCTGCGGTCCATGCGTCCCGTCGGCGTCCTGCTGGCGCCGCTGGGCCGGAAGTCCGACGCGGAAGAACTGGCGAGGTTCTGCGAAGAGGTTCCGACGATCCTGCTCGACCGTCACATCGAGGGTATCGGCGAAGCATTCGTTGGCTCCGACAACTACAGCTTCGTCTCGCAAAGCGTTGAATACTTGACGCGTACGGGTGATCCCCCGTGCTTCTTCGAGATGAAGAATCCCTCGAACCCGAATGCCCTCAGTCGCCGCCGGCTCTATGTCGAGATCATGGAGAGCCTGGGGCTGGAGCCGATGATCGTGAGCGTCGACGGCGAGGGCTGGGAGTTCGAGCAAATCGGATACGACGGCGCCATTCGCGCCTTCGACAAGCGGCTGTTTCCGACCGACACGATCCTGTGCAGCAACGACCGCCTCGCCATCGGCCTGCTCGCGGCCTGTTACGAGAAGGGCCGGCGCGTCGGACCCGGCAAAGGCTGCGCGCTGCGCGTCGCCTCGCACGACGACCACCCGCATTCCCGCTTCACCTGCCCGTCGCTGACAACGGTTGGGCACGACTACGACGTGGTGGCGACGCGGGGCGTGGAGCGCCTGCTTCAGCTGATCGAGAGCGGCGGTCGATTCGAGAGCCGGACGGAAGACCTGTTTTCGGCGCGACTCGTGCTTCGAGATTCCGCCTGAGTGAGCAAAATATGCGCGCGTAAAGTTTTTTATTGACGCGAGGCCGATTTTGGCCTTCAATCCTACGCGGTACATCTGCACACCAAGGGAGGAATCAGATGAAACTCAGCAAGACGCTTCTTACGGCGTCCGCGATGGCGCTCGTCAGCTCGGCCGGCGCGTTCGCGGAAACCATCACCATTGCCACCGTGAACAACGGTGACATGATCCGCATGCAGGGCTACACCGACGACTTCACCGCCAAGACCGGCCACGAAGTCGAGTGGGTGACCTTGGAAGAAAACGTGCTGCGTCAGCGCGTGACCACCGACATTTCCACCAAGGGCGGTCAGTTCGACATCATGACGATCGGCATGTACGAAACGCCGATCTGGGGGTCGAACGGCTGGCTCGTGCCGCTCGACGATCTGTCGGCCGAATACGACGTCGATGACATTCTGCCCGCCATGCGTGGCGGCCTTTCGCACGATGGCACGCTCTATGCCGCGCCGTTTTACGGCGAAAGCTCGATGGTCATGTATCGCACCGACCTGATGGAGAAGGCCGGCCTCGAAATGCCCGAGGCGCCGACCTGGGAATTCATCCGCGAAGCCGCCGCGGCGATGGATGACCCGGAGAACGACATCAACGGCGTCTGCCTGCGCGGCAAGGCCGGCTGGGGCGAAGGCGGGGCCTTCATCACCGTTACCGGCAACTCCTTCGGCGCGCGCTGGTTCGACGAGGATTGGAACGCCCAGTTCGACCAGCCCGAGTGGAAAGAGGCGCTGACCTTCTTCGTCAACCTGATGAACGACTACGGTCCGCAGGGCTATGCCACCAACGGCTTCAACGAGAACCTCTCGCTGTTCCAGCAGGGCAAGTGCGGCATGTGGATCGACGCCACCGTGGCGGCTTCCTTCGTGACCAACCCCGATGAGTCGACCGTCGCCGACAGCGTCGGCTTCGCCCTTGCCCCCGACACCGGCCTCGGCAAGCGCTCCAACTGGCTCTGGGCCTGGGCGCTCGCGATCCCGGCCGGCACCCAGAAGGAAGATGCGGCCAAGGCGTTTATCGAATGGGCGACCTCGAAGGACTACATCGAGCTCGTGGCCGAGAACGAAGGCTGGGCCAACGTGCCCCCGGGCGCGCGGACCTCGCTCTACGAGACCCCGGAATACCAGGAAGTCCCGTTCGCGAAGATGACGCTCGACTCGATCAACGCGGCTGACCCGACGAACCCGACCGTCAAGCCGGTGCCCTATGTCGGCATCCAGTTCGTGGCCATCCCGGAGTTCGCCGGTATCGCGACCGAAGTCAGCCAGGAGTTCTCGGCGGTCTATGCGGGCCAGCAATCGGTGGATGAGGCGCTTGAAAAGGCGCAGGCGCTGACCACCGACGCCATGGAAGCTGCGGGCTACTAAGCTCTCCTCCCAGACCAGGGGGCGGCACCTGCCGCCCTCTGGACCGGTTTTCTTGCACCGATATCCGTGACCGTGTTGGTATGAGCCGGCCCTGGGCCGTCTACCGAGGAGGCATTTCGCTATGGCTACCCAGCATTCCCGATCCGCAGCCCGCCTGATGATGGCTCCGGCCGTGGTCCTGCTCCTGGGCTGGATGCTCATCCCGCTGTCGATGACGCTGTTCTTCTCGTTCAAGAAGTTCCTGCCGATGCGGGGCGACTCGCTCGCAAACGGCCTCGACTGGGTCGGGTTCGAAAACTACGCCCGGTTCATCTCGTCCAGCTCGTTCTGGCCCTCGGTCCAGGCGACGCTGATCATCGTCGGCGGCGTGCTCTTCGTCACCATCGTGCTCGGCGTGGCGCTGGCGATGCTGCTCGACCAGCCGATGTGGGGGCAGGGCGTGGTCCGGATCCTCGTGATCGCCCCGTTCTTCGTGATGCCCACCGTCTCGGCTCTGGTGTGGAAGAACCTCTTCATGGACCCGGTGAACGGGTTCTTCGCGCATGTCTGGCGCAGTGTCGGCCTGCAGCCGATCGAATGGCTCAGCCAGGCCTCGCTGCCCTCTCTCATTCTCATCGTGTCGTGGCAATGGCTGCCCTTCGCCACGCTGATCCTTCTGACCGCGTTCCAGTCGCTCGACCAGGAGCAACTCGAAGCCGCCGAAATGGACGGCGCCCGCTGGCCCTCGCGGTTCATCTTCATCGTGCTGCCGCACCTCAGCCGCGCGATCACGGTGGTGCTGCTGATCCAGACGATCTTCCTGCTCTCGATCTTCGCCGAGATCTTCGTGACCACCCAGGGCTCGTTCGGCACCAAGACGCTCACCTACCTGATCTACCAGCGCGTGCTGGAGAGCCAGAACGTGGGCCTCGGCTCGGCCGGCGGTGTCTATGCAATCATTCTCGCCAACATCGTTGCCATCTTCCTGATGCGCATCGTCGGCAAGAACCTGGACGCGTGAGGAGGACAGATCATGGCCCGCGCCGTCACAACCCGCCGTAAGACGCTCAACACCGCCATCGCCTGGGCGATCGGCCTGCTGATCTTCTTCCCGATCCTCTGGATCATCGTCATGTCGTTCAAGGCCGAGGGCGACGCGATCAAGGCGCCGCTGGAAGTGCTCGCGGCCCCGTGGACGCTTGAGAACTACGGCGTGGTGCAGGAACGGTCGAACTATTCCCGCCACTTCCTGAACTCGGTCTTCCTCGCCTTCGGCTCGACCCTGCTGGGCCTGATCGTCGCCGTGCCCGCGGCCTGGGCGATGGCCTTCGTGCCGTCGAAACGTACCAAGGACATCCTGCTGTGGATGCTCTCGACCAAGATGCTGCCCGCAGTCGGCGTGCTCTACCCGATCTACCTGTTGTTCATCCAACTGGGCCTGCTCGACAGCCGCGCCGGCCTGGTGGTGGTGCTGATGCTGATCAACCTGCCGATCATCGTCTGGATGCTCTACACCTACTTCAAGGAGATCCCCGGCGAGATCCTCGAGGCAGCCCGGATGGACGGCGCCACGCTGCGCGAGGAAATCCTCTACGTGCTCACGCCGATGGCGATCCCGGGCATGGCTTCCACGGTGCTGCTCAACGTCATCCTGGCCTGGAACGAAGCGTTCTGGACGCTCAACCTAACGGCCGCCAAGGCGGCCCCGCTCACCGCGTTTATCGCCAGCTACTCCAGCCCCCAGGGCCTGTTCTATGCCAAGCTCTCCGCGGCCTCCACCATGGCGATTGCGCCGATCCTGATCATGGGCTGGTTCAGCCAGAAACAACTTGTCCGCGGCCTGACCTTCGGCGCGGTGAAATAGGGGAAACGGACATGGGACAGATTCAGCTCAACCAGGTCTCCAAGTCATTCGGCAATGTCGAGGTCATTCCGCCGCTCGACCTCACGATCGAAGACGGCGAGTTCGTGGTCTTCGTCGGCCCCTCGGGCTGCGGCAAGTCCACACTCCTGCGGCTGATCGCGGGGTTGGAGGACGTGACCGGCGGCCACGTTCTGATCGACGGCACCGACGCGACCGAGATCGTGCCAGCCAAGCGCGGCCTTGCGATGGTGTTCCAGAGCTACGCGCTATACCCGCACATGTCGGTGCGCAAGAACATCGCCTTCCCGCTGCGCATGGCCGGGCTCGACAAATCCGAGCAGGACAAACGGGTCAAACAGGCGGCCGAGGTGCTCAACCTCACCGACTACCTCGACCGGCGCCCGGGCCAGCTGTCCGGCGGCCAGCGCCAGCGTGTCGCCATCGGCCGGGCCATCGTGCGGGAGCCCGCGGCATTTCTGTTCGACGAGCCGCTGTCGAATCTCGACGCGGCGCTGCGCGTCGGCATGCGGCTTGAGATCAGCGAGCTGCACAAGCGGCTCAAGACCACGATGATCTACGTGACCCACGACCAGGTCGAGGCGATGACCATGGCCGACAAGATCGTGGTGCTGCAGGCCGGGGTGATCGAGCAGGTGGGTTCGCCGCTTGAGCTCTACCAAAGGCCGCAGAATACCTTCGTCGCCGGTTTCATCGGGTCTCCGAAGATGAACCTGCTCGAGGGGCCCGAGGCAGAGAAGCACGGTGCCGCGACCATTGGTATCCGGCCCGAACATATCGACATCGATGAGAAGGAGGGCCTGTGGCAGGGCACGGTCGGGGTGTCGGAACACCTCGGCTCCGACACCTTCTTCCACATCCAGTGCAATGCCTCGCCCGAGCCACTCACAGTGCGGGCCACCGGCGAGTTGGCGCTCGAATACGGCGCTACCGTGCACCTCACCCCACGCCAGGACCACCTGCACAAATTCGACGCGAAAGGATTGAGACTCGAATGAAACGTCTTGACGGCAGGGTTGCCTTGGTGACGGGCGGCGCGCGCGGAATCGGCCTGGCCATTTGCCGGTCTTATGTGGCCGAAGGGGCGAAAGTGGCCGTTGCCGACAGGTTGTCGAGCGAAGCAGAGGA
>Ga0180435_10006813_pt1 | contig 10921 bp, 5 predicted proteins | sample SS_ome_3_FD_132467 | JGI IMG/M metagenome (GOLD analysis project Ga0180435, IMG submission 132467) | Hypersaline lake sediment archaeal communities from the Salton Sea, California, USA - SS_3_S_1 metaG | ecosystem: Environmental > Aquatic > Non-marine Saline and Alkaline > Hypersaline > Sediment...
AATTTGAAAAAAGTAGAAATCTATTGTAAAGCCTACGAAAGAAACGGGGTAATCCACTTTGAAATGTATGATTCAAATAACCCAACAGTAGTAGGTGATAATATTACAACAGATGTAATGCCAGGAGCAAAAGTTACCTGGCAATGGACATCGGACAGCGAGATACAGGAATTTGTGAGAATTCATCCCCAAAAGGCTGGTCCTATAATGACCGGAAACGCCAAAAAAGTTCCTGGTACCAAAAAGCTTCAAATTAAGGTTCCTAAAAAGGCGAAAATACCCAGTCCACCGGAAAAATACGATATAGTAATTAAGGACAAGGATGGTAATGACTATCCAATCGATCCTTATTTAAGGATTCCAAACCTGGGTAACTAAATCCTGGTCCGTGCCTCGTCGCATTATTACAGCTATACTCTTTGCCTTCTTAATGTTCGTGTATTTTCCGGGCCTTCTTAAGGGGCAATCGCTTGACAGTTTGTTGTATTTGATAGACAATGATCTGCTTAAAGATGATTCTGAGAAATACGATCTAATTTGCGAGGCTATTGAGGATATTTATGATCCTGAACGCAAAATATATTACAGTGACCTGGCGATAGAACTTGCTCAAAAGCTGGATATTCTGCCTGCACAGCCTTATCTCAAGAAAGGCGAAGGATACCTTGATTCGGGTAAACTTGTATTAGCCCTGGAGTGTTTTATACAGGCAGCCAGCTATTATAAAGAAAGCGATAGCAGTGGTGATCTGGGGAATGCATACCTGTTAATTGCTGAAACCTATAACAAACAGGGAAACAGTGATAACGAAAAGCTCTACCTTCAGAATGCCATAGATATCTTTGAACAGGACAGGGATACCTTTCGATTGGCATTCGCCCTACATAATCTCGGTTATTTCAATTACAGTATCGGGCAGCACGACACCGCAATCGTGGTATATACTAAATCACTTGATCTGATCCAGAAGATTGACCATCCCTATGCAAACTATGCCTATTTTGTATGGCTAGGGAACCTGGGACTGGTTTATTCCAGACTTTTGGATTATGCGAAGGCAGAAGAATTTATTCTTACGGCAATCGACACCCTTTCCAGCTTTGGTGATGAGCGATCCGTAACAGAATTCATGATTGAATACGCCCATATCCTTCAGCAAAAAGGTGAAATTAGAAAGGCCATTACCACTGCTTCCGGGGCATTTAATAAAGCAAATGATCCCGAGTATCAACGCGATGCCTCACGCTTGCTTACCGAGCTTTATCAGTTCTCCGGCAATCCTGACAGTGCTTTACATTATCAATCCATTTTTATAGCTGCAAAAGACAGCATAGAAAATATTGAGAGTGTGCGGGAAATGGCCGACCTGCGCACAGAATTTGAAGTTGGACAGAAACAGGCGGAAGTGGATGTATTGGAGAAAGATAAGCTGATAAAGAATATTGTATTGATAGGATTAGGTATAATTCTTCTTCTGGCCATAGGACTTATCACCCTGTATTATACCAGCCTGAAACGTTCAAGAAAGCTTGGTGCAGCTCTTGAAGAACGCCGGGTATTACTGGAAAATCAAAGCTCGGAGCTGAAGGTGAAAAATGACGAAATCCTCTCTGTAAATGAAGAATTAACGCAATTGAACGAGGAGATCAATGCTCAGAAGGAAGAAATAGAAAGCCAGCGCGATCACCTGTTCGTGCAAAATGAAGCCATTTGTTCCAGCATAAATTACGCACAGAGGATACAATCAGCAATGCTCCCTCCGGAATCTTATATTCAGGAACTTTTGGATGAGGTATTTATCTTGTTCAGACCAAGGGATGTGGTTAGTGGGGATTTTTACTGGATTAAACAGGTGAATCAATATATAGTGCTTGTGGCTGCCGATTGTACGGGCCACGGCGTACCTGGTGCATTAATGAGTATGTTAGGCATTAGTCAGCTGAATGAGATTGTACACAGACAGGAAATTACACAGGCGAACCAGGTTCTGGACGAACTAAGAAAAAGGATCAAGTTTGCCCTCAGACAGCATGGACAACCCGACGAGGCAAAAGATGGAATTGATATGGCATTGTGTGTACTGGATTCCAGAAATATGACCATGCAATTCTCGGGGGCAAATAATCCTATGTACCTGATCAGAAGTGTTGAGGGTGAGCCGCAAATGGAAGTGATAAAAGCAGACCGGATGCCCATAGGATTTTATCCTGGTAAGGACCAATCATTTACCAATCATGATATTACTCTTGAATCGGGCGATACCTTTTATCTGTTTTCAGATGGATTTGCAGATCAGAAAGGAGGGAGCGAAAACAAGAAATTCCTGAGCAAGAATTTTAGAAAGCTTTTGCTTGAGATACATGAGGAGCCCATGCAGGAACAGAAAGACATCCTAAAAAAGACCCTAAACAATTGGATGGGTAACACTTCTCAGATTGACGATATAATGGTTATGGGAATAAGGGTCTAGAACATTTCATATCTTAGGGAAGAGTTGAAGTCACCTGCCATCAAGCATAGATCTATGAAAATATTCGTATTCCTGATTGCATTCGCTTTTGGATTTCAGCTAAGCGCTCAGCAAAAGCCCATTGATGTATACCTCATCGGTGGTCAGTCGAACACCACCGGGCAGGGCTACATGGTCAATATTCCTGAAGAATTTCGTATCGATACAAGTGTGATATTTTTCTATTCGGAAGGATTAAGAGGAGGGGGAATATCCATGCAATGGGGACCTCTCTGTCAGGCTTCCGAAACACCCGATAAATTTGGAGTGGAGCTCAGCATGGGAGGGGCTCTAAAAAAAGAATCTACAGAGCAGCATATCGCCCTGATAAAACATGCACTATCAGGATCGAACCTATATGCACAATGGAAGCCCGGGAACAACAATGCGGATGAACTTAACTTCGGACCGGAGTATAAAAAATTCGTTCATACCGTTGAGGAAGGCCTGAAAGGATTAAAAGCCAGCGGTTATGCACCTGCTATTCGTGCCATGGTCTGGCAGCAGGGTGAAGGTGATGCACGCGACATTGCCGGGATGGAAAACTCAATTTCCTACGGTAAAAATCTCAGGCATTTTATACAAAGGGTGAGGGAGCAATTTAACTCGCCCGATATGTTATTTGTTTACGGCTACGTCATACCTGTTCCTTTGGAGAGGTTTACGGGCAGGGAAGAAGTTCGAACAGCTCAAAGGAATGTAGACCAGGATTCGGGGCATAAGCTGGCGCTTAAAGGGGCTAAGGTGGTTGAAACCGATGATCTGCCTCTGCGCTGCGATGAACCCAATTCTCCCTATCCCAACGATAGCGTTCATTTCAATACCTATGGCATCCTTGAACTGGGCTCTCGTTTTGCCGGAAAAATTACTGAAGATATGAGGTAATCCATAGTGTTTTCAGGCTATCCCGGCATCCTGAATCACACCCTATTTCTTAAACTCAACAATAAATGTACTGCCTTTGCCCGCTTCACTTTCACACCAGACTTTTCCTTCCATGGCCTCTACGTATTTTTTTACGATGGAAAGGCCAAGGCCAGTGGAACTCTCACCGTCGGTAGGGCGTGCATGCAATTTTTGGAATCTCAGGAAGAGCTTTGATTTATCTTCTTCCAAAATTCCAGGGCCTTCATCGTCAATTTCAAAACGGATGGTATGATCGACGTCTTTCAGCCTGACCCGGACTTTTGTGTTGTGATTCGAAAACTTGATCGCATTCGATAGTAAGTTGTCGATGATCTGGACTATCAGGCTTCTGTCCAGCGTGGCATGCACTTCATCCAGATCGGACACTATGTGAATTTGTTTGTTGTCGCTCTGGATCTTCAAGGCGGAAATTACCTGCTCAGTAACTTGCCTTAAATCAAGCTCACTGTAATTCGTTTTGAATGAAGATGACTCCAGTACCTTAATCTCCAGTATTTTGGAAACCAGGTTGTTCATTCTGTTCAGCGACTTTTTAAGCAAAACCAGATATTCCCTCTGGTCCTCTGTGATTTTTTCTTTGCTTAAAAGTCCTGATACACTCAGTGCACTGGTTAAGGGATTTTTAAGATCGTGCGCCACGATACCGATCATCTCATTCTTTTCCATATTGAGCGCATTAAGCTCTAAGATCTGTGCTTGTATCTGTTCGTTTTTTTCGGATAGACTGCGGTTTGTCCTGGCTTTCAAGCGAACCAACCTGTAGAGAAAAAACAGGGCGATCAAAACGCTTACCATCACGATTATTCCCAGGTAGATGATCAGATTCTTCCGGCCTAACTCAAGTTCGCTTTGCCGTAATTTTAAATCCTGCAACTCCTTTTCCAGCATTAATACTCCCACTTCCCGGTTGGCAGCTATGTCGGGCTGCAAATCTGCGTTGATATTGGAAATGGAGGCAACAACCTCACTAAAGGCCTGGCCAAGATGTTTTTCTATCAATTGATCCAGCAAAGGCCTGAATCTACTGTCATTCAGAAATTCAGTCAGTACTTCATCCCAGTCACTGGCAAGTGTTGTAGCAATGGAAAGTCCGGGATGTTCCACCATAAAGAAGCGCTGCCGGCTGATGCCTTTCCCTTTTTTAAAGTAGGCCAGATAGTTGGGAAGAGAAACGTAGCCCCAGGCCTTATTGGAATTTGAAATCTCTTCGATTAGAAAATCCACATGTCTTACGTATTCAACCTGAATTTCAGGAAAATAGTCCCTTTGTAATTCCAGGATATTGCGCTCAAAGGTTGAATTGGTGACGGTGATGGCCCGGTTGTTTTTAACCATGCTAGCAAACTCGGCCAGACTGGAGATTGTGCCAAAATCCCTGCTGGAGATAATAATCTCAATGTCGGGCATGTAGGGATCGGTGATCTTAAAATCCTTCTTTCTTTCTTCCAGACTGGAAATGGAGGCAATGCCAAGAAGGGGTCGCTGAGAAAGTTTTAAGGTATCCAGGAGGCTTTCAAAATTGTACAGATGCTCAAATTCCAAGCTTAGCTTTGCCCCATATGTATCATCAATGAAGCGGACGAATTCCTCCATAATTTCGAATTCGATGCCGGCCAGATTCCCTTGTACGTCATTATAGATAAATGGGCTGTTTTCTGAGTAGGCGATAACCAGGGTTCCACTGCCATTAACCTTCACCTCTCTCCAGGTATCGCTATTCGACTGGCCGTGGGCCCGGGGCAATAGCAGTATTAGGATTGCATATAGGAATAGGCCTGCTTTTGTCATGTAAAAATTGCGTATATCTTATTCTAAAAGACAATACACGTGACTAAAAGTTCCACCATAGTGCCTAAAATGCGTGTTATTCAGGGAAAGGAGCGGTCAGTTTTATCTTCCCGGGATATTAAAGGTAATTGGCAAGTGTGCGCAGGAACTGGATTCTCTCAGTGGGTTTGGAGAGATAGTCGGTGCAACCCGCCTCAAGGGATTTCTCCCTGTCACCTTCCAAAGCGTAGGCCGTATGCGAAATAATAGGTATCCGGATATTCTTTTCTCTGATTTTTCGGGTTATTTCATAACCGTCCATTCCCGGAAGCTTTATATCCATGATGATCATATCAAAAGCCTCGTCATTGCCGATCATTTTCAAAGCTTTTTCCCCATTGACAGCTCTTTCGATAAGAGCTCCGCATGGCGATAATACCTTATTCATTAGTTGAAAATTCGAATCTGTATCTTCAACAACGAGTATTCGCTTTCCATGGAATACGGCCTCAAAATCAATCTCTTTTTTGTCATTATTTGATTGGGCAGTAATTTCAGGTCCCATTTGGTAGGGGAGTTCAAAGAAGAACTTGGAGCCAAGCCCTTCGTGCGATTCAACATCAATTTCTCCGCCCATTAGGCTCACCAGATAGCGAGCCATGGTGAGGCCAAGCCCTGTACCGCCATTCATTTTTACCTTGTCCTCTTCAATTTTTCGAAACAGGTCAAATATCACTTCTTTTTTATCTGCCGAAAGCCCTATTCCAGTGTCTTCGACAAAAAACAAGACTTGCTCTTCTTGCAGGGCGAATCCAAAGCAGATTTCACCCGATTCTGTGAATTTCACCGCGTTGTCGAGAAGTTTCATCATGACCTGTTTTAAGCGGGCTGCATCCGTCATCATGTTAATATCCCGATCGGGCGGAGAATTTACAGATAGCTTTATGAGCTCTTTCCCATCCTGTACCAGTTTTTTCTCGTAGATGGATTGGAGTTCCATCATAAGAGGATGGAGGGCGCAGCTTTCCTTCTCAACGGCCAATTGGTGTGACTCCAGTTGCGATACATCCAGTATATCATCGATCAGGTGAAGCAGGGATGTGGCATTGTCGGTTACGGTATCGATATATATGTTACGTTCGCTTTCTTCAATTTCGTCATCTTTTAGCAATTGCGAAAACCCAACGATGGCATTCATGGGTGTTCGGATCTCATGGGACATATTCTGAAGAAAGGATGTTTTGAGTTTCTCCGACAACTCCGCCTTAGCTTTTGCTTCGATAAGCACTTTTTCAACCTTTTTCCGCTCCTTGATGATTTCTTCTTTGACAATGATCTCTTTGGATTTGTCATCCAGGTTTCTGAGTAATCGCTCCCGCGTCATTTTATGATAGCGTTCACGGAATTGGAGAATCAAATAGAAGGCAATTCCCAACAGTACAGTAATGAGCGCATAGAACCAGAATGATACAAAAACGGGCTTTTTTATTCGTAATTCGAAGGCAGGGGAGAGTTCGCTGCTAATTTCATTCTCATTATATGCTCTTAGCAAAAAGGAATAATCACCGTGATCCAACCTGTCAAAAGTGATGGTCCGGCTAAAAGTAGGCACAGACCAGTCTCTGTTATAGCCCTCAAGTTTCGTCTGGTAAAATACACCTTCGGGATTGGTAAAATTCAATCCTATGTATTCTACCGATAACTCATGCCGGCCAGATTTCAGAACTAAGGGGCTCCTGCTAAGATCCACATTCTGTCCGTCCACTTTCACATCAACTATTTTAATAGTGGGAGGCATCATTCCCCCTTTTGCTATTTGGGAGCTGTATTTTACAAGCCCGTCTGAGCTTCCAAACCAGATATTGCCCAGATGATCGGTAAAAAGTGCATTGGAATAGAAGTCGGAGGAGCTGCTAACTCCTTCGAGCCGGCCAAAGGTCTTAATAAGCCTGGATTCAAGATTGATTTGAGATATGCCACCCTTGTGCGTAGTTACAGGATTTCCCTGGTCTGTGATGGCAAGACTGTAGCAGAAATCTGAGTATAATCCTGAGATTCGGGTATAATAGTATGAGGTATCCTTGCCGATCTTCCATAGACCATTGCCCTGTGTAGCAGCCCAAATTGCCCCATTCTTATCTTCGTTTATGGAAACAACAGAAGTATGAGGCCCCAATGTACCGTTTACCAATGCCTCAATTTCCTGATATTCGTTGATGAAGTAGATTTCGCTACAAAGGGTTGCTATCAGCACCCTTCCCCGCGCATCAATTAAGAGCTGCCTGACGTTGTTGTGCGGTAAACCATCGTTGGTGGTGAACCACTTCCTGGAATTACTTTCCCTGTTAATCCGGAATATGCCTTTTTTGGTACTTACCCAGATATCATCTCCTTTGCCTGTAATGTGATTGATGGAATTTGTCAATGCATCGTTGGAGATGAATATGGATTTGAATTGCCTGTTTAGCATGTCAAGGGTATATAATCCCGACTGCTGGTAACCCAGCCAGAGAGTTCCATCATCGGCCAGGTAAGCAGTAATCACCTTGTCATCAGGGGCACTTTCCGGAAGCGAAAAGGAGGACAGAATGGTATCCACTACCGGATCCACCCAGACTAAGTGGTTTGCGGAAACGACCAATAGTTTATCTGAGTCGCCCGTTATAGCATAGCTGTCCTTTACCTGACCTTCAAGACCGAAATTATAGAATTGCAATTGGTTATTCACGTACTTCAATAGACCGTCTCCAAAGGCAGCCAACCATATATTGCCCTCACGGTCCTCATACATGCTGCGAATATTGTTGGAGATTAGCCCGTTATTGGTAGAGATTTTCTCACTTCTCACAAACTGCTTGCGGGAGTCTGGTCTGTATTGCACCAAGCCATTCCCCATGGAATTCAGCCAAAGCCTGCCATTACTGTCCAGCAAGCCGCCATGCAACATATCGACGGCACCGTCCAGGTTGTTATCAATTTCTGATAGGATGTAGGAGCCGGAAAGCGAATCTGGAAGGAGATGATAAAGGCCTTCTTCCTGACTGACGATAAAAAAATCGCCCCCATCTCCGGGGAAGATATCGACCACCTTCGAACTCGGGAAAGACACATACTTAGTAGTTATGCTCATGGAGGATTGCTCGCGCACGTATCTTGTGATGTATAGATTCTCCTGAGTGCCAATCAAAAACAGATCATCTCCGAGACTTTCAATTTGGCTTAGAGATTCACTTTCCACAGGAAAGGAAACAGATTTCATACGGAGTTCCTCGTCTATAAGACCCAGACCCAGATTTTGTGTTGAGAACCAGATGTTACCCTGCGGATCTTCCGCCAAATCAGTCACCATCCCCGACGCGGGCGATTGCTGATGAAATGGGGTGAATACATCATTAAATAGAAGTGAAATGCTGCCGTTCTGGTGACCAAACCACATCCTTCCTTTGCTGTCGCTGTAGATTCTGCTTACGAAATCGTTGGCCAGGCTGTCCTGAACTGTGAAGGCCTGGAACTCGAAACCGTTAAATTTGTAGAGACCCTCAGGGGTTCCGATCCATAAATATCCCTGATCATCCTGTTCCAGGTCATAGACAAATGCCTGAGGGAATCCCTCTGTATTGGAATAGTGTCTGAAATAGTGATTTTGTCCATTCACCTTTAAGCCCAGGGTGAAAGTCAAAATCAGAACAAAAACGATCTTTGGATTCATCCGGAGTTAATTCCTAACAATGGCTTTCATTCTCAGGGAGGGATTATATACAGGTCTGCCTCCAATGGGGATCACATAAAAAGGAAGAGATTCTCCGTACTGGTTGTGAACAATGACCACCACGTTGTTATTCTTGATCCAGGAATTGCTGTTTTTTATAAACTGAATCTCCATGGAAGTATTACGTTCCCTGTCTTTAACGGGAAATGTATTTTCCTTCCATTCACTCTCCTTCGAAATATCACACAGCTCACCCCGTTTTGCAACGGAAACCACACGGATATACCCGTCATTGTCCCAGTCGTAGTTCATGATCCTTACCGAGGTTACTTTATCGTCCAGGTAAGGATAAATCTGGGAGATGTGGTTTTGATCATTTGGGAGCCGGAAGGTGTATTCGTAGGTAAATACATTGCCTCCTTCTATGGATCTATTTTCCTGGCTGTCGGAGCTTAAAAAGAAGCGATACAGGTTCCCGTCGTCCCCTTTATGCCCCTGAACAATTACTTTAAAGACATGTCCGCCCATCTCCTCTACAAATTCTCCCTCCTGTAATACAAAGGGCCCGAAGGAATACCATTCTTTATCGTACTTGGGACTTGCTTCAAAATACTTTGAAGAAAGTACATTTCCGCTGTTATAGTTTCCAACCGGATCTGGCTTTTTCGCATCTGGGTCACTCCAGGCTCCATATCCTCCATACACTGAGAAACGAACTCCTGTATTATAGCTTCCTTTCATTTCATCAATTTCACCGCCGGTATCCGGATCAAAAACCCTGATGAAAACGGGTCCCTTATGAGAAGGAGGTACCTTGAAAAAGAAGATTTGACAGTAGTCGTCGTCGCCCCAGGATTTGTCTGCGTCGGAACCAAAAGTCACCAGATAAGGTATGTTTTCATCCTCTGCCGGTGCCGGCTGAGCGCTAAGGCCCAATCCCATTGCCAGGGTAAGTATCGCCAAAGTGGCTAGCCTGTAGAAGTATCTCATTGTAGTTGTTTTTTACAAGTTGATGCTTGGTTTCATATACCTGTATTAGGATCGAAGTTCAAACTTCTGGCTACTAAGTGTGCTATTGTACGAGATCTCTTTAGAAATTGATACGATAAGTAACAGATATTGTTTGGTATAGAAGTAAAAAAACGGAGGAAGTCCCAAGTATATACCTGAGCACAGGTAGATTTTATCCGGATCCATGCCCAATGAAGCACATGGCTAAAAATTCTTTTAACGATTTTTTACTTGCTGTCGCTGCGCAATTTGAGTACCTTTCTGTACCTGTATTATTTTCATGAAACCCTCGAGGAAATATTGGATGTTCTGCCTCATGGGGTATTGTTTCTTATACTCCTGCATTCCGGAATCTGAGTATGAAAAACCGGTTGTAGTAATAAATAGTCCTGCACATGGTTATTCATATGCCACAGGTAATTCCATTCCAATTAAATTCAATATCACCTCTAGTGACTGTAATATACTTTGGGATCTCACGAAGGTTTATATTGACGATAATCCGGAGGTGGCCATAAAAATCAGGAAAAACGAATATGTTTGGCACACAAATGATAAAGATGCAGGAGATCATCGAATACGTGTTACTGCCTACGATGGATGCGAGCAGGTTGCATCTGCGTTAAAGGCATTACATATTAAGGATTGTGAGTTACCTCCTGTGCAAACCGGACATGTATTAGAACTGAGCGGGTCCTCCGTAAAAATCTCAGGATCTGTAGATATAGATGGTGAATGTTCGATTCTGGAAACAGGATTTTACTGGGGTGGCTGGTATGAAGATCCTGGTTCTGACATAACAAAAGGCAAAAAGTATAAAATGGATTCTCTTTCTTCCTATTTCGAAATTGAAATTTCTGATCTATTAGAATCGACTATATATCATTATGCAGCATATGCAATTAATGAAAGGGGTGAAGCGCTCGGGCTTAATCAAGGCGTTCAAACATTAGCCAAACCATGCGATTATTACATCAATGTAAATCCGCGTCCAAACG
>Ga0180435_10006814_pt1 | contig 10921 bp, 6 predicted proteins | sample SS_ome_3_FD_132467 | JGI IMG/M metagenome (GOLD analysis project Ga0180435, IMG submission 132467) | Hypersaline lake sediment archaeal communities from the Salton Sea, California, USA - SS_3_S_1 metaG | ecosystem: Environmental > Aquatic > Non-marine Saline and Alkaline > Hypersaline > Sediment...
ACGCCGGCGATGGACTCGCTGGCCGCCAACGGTACGCTCTTCGCCAAGGCATACAGCCCCAACCCGCTCTGCATGCCCGCGAGGAACTCGATCTTCACCGGGCGATATCCGCACGAAACGGGCGTAACCAAGAACGCACGCTCAAAGATCGACACCGAAGAGTTCCTGAACATGGGCAACTACTTCCGCCGCGCCGGATACGAGACAGCCTACTTCGGAAAATGGCATCTCTGCTTCAACCAGAAGGACGTCAGCGCACACGGTTTCCAGACCGCCCGGTGCCTGCACGGTAACGGGCATGACGGCGAGGTCGGCGACTTGTCGGCAAAATATCTCGCCGGCAAGCAAGGCGTGCAGGGCAAGCCATTCCTGGCGGTGGTCAGTTTCAGCAACCCGCACGATATCTGCCAATTCAGCCGCTTCCAGAAACTCCCCAGCGGCCCGGTCGGAAAGACGCCGCCTGCCGGAACTTGCCCGCCGATCCCCGCCAACCTCGCGCCGCCAATTAAAGAAACAGACACCATGGCGACGCTGCGCAAGGGCTACCAGGGCAAGGGAAGCATGTTCCCCGTGGGCGGCTACACCAAAGACCAGTGGCGACAGTTGCGATGGGGTTACTACCGCCTGATCGAGAAGGTCGACGCCGAGATCGCCAAGGTGCTCACCGCACTTGGCAAGTCCGGTCACGAAGAAAACACCGTTATCATCTTCGCCAGCGACCATGGCGAGTGCGCGGGCGCACATCGGTTCAACCAGAAAACGGTCTTCTACGACGAGTCAGCCCGCGTACCGCTGATCGTCTGCCGCAAGGGCGCCACGAAGAAACAACAGTGCGACAAGTTCGTGAACACCGGAATCGACATCCTCCCGACGATGCTCGATTTCGCCGGTATCGCAATACCGAGTAAACTGCCCGGCCGGAGCGTCCGCCCGATCGTCATGGGCAAGCCCCCCGCCGACTGGCGAGATCACGTGGTGGTCCAGAACCACTTGAGCCAAACAGTTGTCGTCGATGGAATCCGCGCGATCGCCCAGGGCAGAATGGTGCGGACCGAGCGATACAAATACTGCGTATACGATCATGGAACGCAGCGTGAATCACTGGTGGACATGACCAACGATCCGCTGGAGACCAGAAACATCGCGACCGACCCGGCCAATAGAGACACCATCGCGACCCACCGCAAGATCCTGCTGGCGTTCGCAGAGAAACACAAAGACCCGCTGGCCAAACAGATGCTCGCGGGCGGAATACCCCCGATCCCCTTCCAAGCCGCTAAACCCAGCAAAAAGAAGCGAAAAACACGAAAATGAAAAAGCAAGGGATTATCGCATTCACCACCATCCTGACATTGGTTGCGACCGGATACCCAGCCGACCCGCCCAAGACACCCAGCGTCAGAGGCGGGCTGATCGTCCATGTAGGCGCCACTGACGGAAAAGGCACGGTCGCGCTTGCAGGCGGCAACTTCGTGGTCCAGGGCCTGACCACCAGACCGGAGGCCGTGAAGGCTGCACGCGAACACGTGAAATCCGTCGCTAAGTGCGGGAGAGTTTCGATCGCCCTGTACGACGGTGAGCACCTGCCCTACGTGAACGAACTGGTTAACCTGATGATAATCTCCGATCGCGGAGAACTTACTGACAGCGAAATCAAACGCGTGTTGGTCCCCGGCGGGCGCGCAATGTCCGGGGGCGCCGTCATCTGCACCAAACCGCGTCCCAAAAACATCGACGAGTGGACCCACTACCTGCACGACACCGCGGGAACGGGCGTTTCCGAAGACCTGCTGGCCGGGCACCCAAGGGGCCTGCGATGGACCGGTGGACCGTTCTGGGCCAGAAGCCACGAACACACAAACAGTATGAACGCGATGGTCTCGGCGGCTGGACGCATATTCTACGTTATGGATGAAGGTCCGATCGACTCGATACAACTGCCCGCCGAAACCCGTCTCACCGCGCGCGACGCGTTCAACGGCGTGGTCCTCTGGAAACGCCCGTTAAAGAACTGGTTCAACGCCCTGTATCCCCTCAAGGCCGGACCCGGATGGCTGCCCCGGCGACTGGTCGCCGTCGGACAGCGGGTCTACATCGCACCCGGCGTGGGGCAAAACATCCAGTGTCTCGACGCATCCAGCGGGAAAGTCATACGAACATACCCCGACACGCCAAGCACGTTCGAGTTGATCGTCTCGGACGGGGTTGTCTTGGCAGCCGTGGACCCCAAAGGCAAGCCCGTGGATTACCAACAGGAAAACGCCAACTGCTGGAAAGAAAGCGGTCGGGCGAACAGGCGATGGGGCTGGACCCCTGAAAACGGATCGCGCGTGGTCAAGGCGATCCAGGCCGCTAGCGGGAAAGTGCTCTGGACCCATGAGGGCCCCGTGGCGCCGATGACCCTCTCGGCCAACGACAAGATGGTGTGTTTCTATGACGGATCGGCAGTGACAGCACTCGACAAGACCACGGGCAGACAACTCTGGCGGGCGGACGTCGCCGACACCAGGCTGATCGCCACGGGCTATAGCGGTCCAAGACTCATCATCTGCAAAGACCGCGTGGTGTTCTCGCCGATGGGAAGCATGTGTGCGATCGCAAACAAGACCGGCGAGATTCTCTGGTCGGTCAAGGGCAAACCGCGATCGGGCCACTACAGCCTCGAAGATTGCTTCGTCCTGGGAGACAGGATATGGGTCCTCCAACGCCGCAACAGCGGGGCGTACACCACCTACAGCCTCGCCGACGGAAAGATGCTCGATGTTTACAGCAACCCCATTAAATCCTTCTACATTCACCAGCGATGCTACTGGGGCCGGGCCACCAGGAACCTCCTCCTGCCGCCCATAATGGGGATGATGGTCTACGACATGAAAACCAACCAGTGGACTATCAACGACTGGACCCGCGGGGCCTGCCTCTACGGAGTAATGCCCGCAAACGGAATGGTCTACGCCAGCCCGCACGCATGCGCATGCTATTACCAGTCCAAGCTCAACGGTTTCAACGCGCTGTCGCCCGAGGCCCAGGCGCCCAAGACCCCGCCGACTTCAAAGAGGCTCACCAAAGGACCGGCGTTCGGTAAGTGCAAGGGTTCGGCGAAATCCCCGGGCGCCTGGCCCGTATTTCGACACGACAACACTCGCAGCGGATACGCGAAAACCGACGTTCCGTCCGATCTGAACCAGGCGTGGATCAGCAAACTCGCCTCGAAGCTGAGCCAACCCGTAGTCGCCGGCGGAAAGCTTATCGTCAGCGCCGTAGACGAACATACGATCTACGCACTGGACGCCAGGTCGGGTAAGACAAGCTGGCATTTCGTATCCGGCGGGAGAGTCGACTCGCCCCCGACCATCTATAACGGTATGGCGATCTTCGGCTGCGCCGATGGAAACATCTACGCACTGCGCGCCGACGACGGGAAACTCGCCTGGAAGTTCCAAGCCGCCCCCAACGATCGCAAACTGATCGCCTACGGGCAGACCGAATCGGTCTGGCCGATATCGGGCAGCGTTCTGATCCAAAGCAATTCCGCCGGTAAGGACCGCCTCTACTGCGTCGCCGGGCGGTCGATGTTCCTCGATGGCGGGCTGCGAATGCTGATACTCAAGCCCCTCACCGGCGAGCTTGTCTCCGAGAACGTCATGGACGCCAAGGTCCCCGGTACGGACGAGGGCCTCCAGAGCCTCATGATGGGCAAGCACATGCCCGTGGCGATGCCGGACATACTCTCCAGCGACGGGCGCCACGTCTACATGAAGTCGCAGACGTTCACCATGGATGGCAGTCGCGTGCGCGTTCGCCCGCAGCGCCCCGACACCCAATACGACCAGGAGGTGCATCTGTTCTCGCCGATCACGTTTTTGGACAAGGCGTGGCACCAGCGGACATACTGGATATACGGGCGCGCCGCGGGCGAGGGATGGGCGGAATTCCAACTGCCCCCAAAACGCGTTCCCTGCGGGCGAATCATGTGCATCGACGAAAAGAACGCATACGCATACGCACGCGACCTCGAACTGCTCTGCAATACTTCGATCAGCGAATACAGGCTCTACAGTGCGGGCAAAATACCCTCCCGAAAAGTGGGCATCCCAAGACTCGAAGGAACGTGGATCAAGGGCAAATACCCCACCGCCAAAAAGGACCTCCTTGCCGGTCACACCGTCGACTGGAAGCAACTCGCCAGGCAACCGAAAAACAAACTCACCGCCCTGGACTACAACTGGATCAACGAGGAACCCGACGTACTGGCCAAGGCGATGGTCCTGGCGAGAGACCGCCTTTTTGTCGCCGGCCCGCGCGATGTAGCCAACGAGAAGAAACTCTGGGGGCGCTCGAACGACAAAATCTTCCAGACCCAAATGACCGAGCAGGTCCAGTGGTTAAAAGGCGCCCGCGGAGGGGTAATGCAGGTATTCGACAAGAATACGGGCAAGAAGCTCAAAGAGTACAAGCTGGACGCCCTGCCGAGTTTCGACGGCCTGATCGCAGCCGAAGGCGCCCTGTACATGGCCACCGACCAAGGCTCGATCGTCTGCTTCAAGGGAAAGTAGCATCAAGAGGACAAACCCGCAAAGCTGGAAATCGCCTTCGACTCACCCGCAGATCTATCGGCGGGACGACAGGCTTGCTCCGGTCATCCGTCGCCCTGTTCCTGATCGTGGTGACCGTTATCCCGCAGATCGCAAACGATGCTGAAGACCTCGCCATCGAATTCGGTGCTGACCTCGTGCCCGGAGTTGTTGAAGATCGCGAGCATCGGCTTGTTGATCGGAAGGACCTTGGCGTAGAACCGCTTGACTCCGCGCCGCACGGCGATCTGGGTGATGTGATCCAGCAGGAAGCTGCCCATTCCCTTGGCCTGCCATTCGTCGTGAACGATGAATGCAACCTCGGCGGCCTGTGTTTTGGGGTCCAGGAAGTACTGTGCGATGGCGACAATTGTCTCCCCCGCCGGGGCGGGCACGACGCCGACGATAGCCAATTCGTTTTCGTAATCGATGTTGGTCAGCTTCTGCACGTCCTTGTGCGGGAAGGCCATCGTGTGCGTGAAGTATCGCGTCTGCACGGACTGGCTTCCGAGCGAGTAGAGCATCTCCGACAACGCCGGTTCGTCGGTGGGCTTGACGGGGCGGAAGAATATCTCCGTACCGTCCTTCAGCGTGTCGCTGCGCTCGAGTTCCTCGGGGTATCGCACGTGCTCCCATGCGAGTTCGATCTGGTCCTCGTCGATATATTGCTGTGCCTTGGCCGCCTGGATGAGGTCGTTTCGGAACTTCGGATGTGCGATGTTGACCAGCGCCAGGACTCGCTGGCGGATGCTCTTTCCATGAAGATATGCGATACCGTATTCGGTGACGACATAGTGGACGTCACCTCGCGTGGTCACCACCCCGGCGCCTTCGGTCAGGTGGCTGACGATGCGCGAAACTTCGCCGTTTTTCGCGGTTGACGGCATGGCGATGATGGCCTTTCCGCCGCGGCTCCGCGCGGCGCCGCGGATGAAGTCAACCTGCCCGCCAATTCCGCTGTAGAACTGGTAACCCAGCGAGTCCGAACAGACCTGCCCGGTCAGGTCGATCTCGAGCGCCACGTTGATACCCACCATTTTTTCGTGCTGACTGATAACAAACGAATCGTTGACGTATTCGGTCGGGCGGAAATCAAAGAACGGGTGCTCGTCGATGTACTCGTACAGTCGCTGCGAACCCATGCAGAAACTGGCGACGACCTTCCCGCGGTTGACGGTTTTCTTCGAGCAGGTGATCGCCCCGGATTCGATCAGGTCGATAATCCAGTCGCTGAACATCTCGGTGTGGACGCCGAGTTCCTTTTTATCGACGAGGTATTCCGCCATCGCCTGGGGGATTCGTCCGATACCGCACTCGATCGTGCTCCCGTCCTCGACGAGGCGCGCTATATTCTGACCGATCCGGCGGAGTGTATCGTCCAGTTCGATCGGCTCGACGGTTATCATCGGCTCGTCGAAGGGCACGAGCATATCAAGCTTGTTGACGTGGACGAACGAGTCGCCCATCGTACGCGGCATGTTGGAGTTGACCTGGGCGATAACATATTTCGAATTGGCGACGGCGGACTTGACGATGTCCACCGAGACGCCGAAGCTGCACAGACCGCTCTTGTCCGGCGGAGAGACCGACACCAGCGACACGTCGATGGGAATTCGTCCCGATTCGAACTCGCGAGGAATATCCGACAGGAAGATCGGTGTGTAATCGCCAATCCCCTCGTCCATCGCGTGGCGGACATTGTCGGCTACGAAAAAGGTGTTGGTCTTGAACCGCTCGTGGAACTTTTCTTCGACGTAGGGCGCCGAGCCCATCGTCAGCATATGGATAATTCGAGCGTCGTAGACGTCTCGCGAATGTATCACCAGCGCGTCGACGAGGTGCTGCGGCTGCCCGCAACCGGTCCCGATGAAAATGCTGTTTCCGGGTTTAATGAATCGCAGCGCCTCGGCGGCGGTTCCGATCCGGTCGGCGAATTTCTCTTTCCAGTCAAAGTCAGGCATGTTCGTCCTCGATTGTTTTTAACTCTTTTCAACGCTGATTCGTGCGTCCACGGCGACCGGCGCGGTGCCTTCCGGACCCACCACGAAGGGATTGATGTCCATTTCCTGTATCTCCGGAAACGCCGTCACCAACTGGCTGAGCCTCTGGATTCCCTCGGCGATTGCGGATATATCCACTCCCTCCTGTCCCCGCACGCCTTCGAGAAGCTGATAGGCTTTCGTGCGAGTGAGCATATCGCGGGCCTCGTCGGCAGTGATGGGCGCCAGGTAAAAGGCGACGTCCTTCAGCACTTCAACGGTAACGCCCCCCATACCGAACATCAGCAGGGGACCGAAATGCGGATCGCGGTTCATACCCAGTATGACTTCCATTCCGCCAGTACACATCTCCTGGACCAGGACGCCGTGAATGTCGGCGTCGGGCATCTTCTTTGGAATGCGATAGATCATCAGGTCAAAGGCGTCCATGACCTGCTGGGGGCTGTTGAGGGAGACCTTGACCCCGCCCACGTCGGACTTGTGAATGATATCCGGAGACCATATCTTCATAACGACCGGATAACCAAGCTGATCGGCAATGCTCGCCGCCTGCTGGGCCGACGTGGCGATCATACCCTTGGGCGTGATAAATCCGTAGGCCTCGAGGATCTCCTTGGACTCCATCTCGGCGATCTCGCGCACACCGCGCCGGATGTGGCGCTCGATTATCTGCTCGACCTTTCGGCGATTCACGGGAAACAGCTTGACGACGCGCTTCGGGCGATTCCGCCACGTGACGTAATCGTTCATCACCTTAAGCGTCGTCACCGCACCTTCGGGCGAATCGTATTGCGGAACGCCCCCCCGCCGCAATATCCCGGTAGCTTCGGCGATCTTCAACCCGCCTAGGAATGAAGCGAGAATCGTTTTATCCTGCACGTTCTCCGCCGCTCGCAGGATCGCTTCTGCCGTTGCGGCGCAATCCGTCATCGCCTGAGGGGTCAAAACCACGATAACGGCATCCACTCCCGGATCGGACAGCACCACCTCCAACGCGAACTCGTAGCGATCGGGCAGAGCATCTCCCAGGACGTCGACGGGGTTGCTCACATTGGCCGCAGCAGGGAGGTTCTCGGCGAGCCTGGCGACAGTCTCGTCGGTCAGGCTGGCGAAAGTCAGGCCTTTTCGTTCGATGGCGTCGGCGGCCATTATCCCCGGTCCGCCGGCGTTGGTGATAACGGCGACCCGCTGCCCGGGAGGAAGCGGTTGATTGACGAACGCCTGTGCGTAGTCAAATTGCGTCCGGACCGAATCGCAGCGTATTACTCCAGCGCGATCGAAGATGACCTCGTATGCGGTTTCGTTTCCGGCGAGGCTTCCAGTGTGAGACGATGCCGCTTTTGCGCCGGCGCCCGTACCACCGGACTTGATCAGCAGGACAGGTTTGTCCTGGGATATGCGTTCCATCTGTTGGACGAACCTGTCTCCGTCGGTGATGCTTTCGAGGTATCCGGCCACTACCCGGGTCTGCTCGTCCTGCCCCAGGGCGTTCATAATGTCAAGTTCATCGACGTCGGCCTTGTTACCAATGCTGATCATCGTACTGAAGCCGATATCGTTGGCCTTTGCCATATCGAGAATAGCGGTCATCAAGGCGCCGGACTGCGAAACGTAGCCAACCCCGCCGATCGCGGGCAGTTCCCCACCGAAACTCGCGTTCAATTTTCTGGCGGGCGCCATGATACCCAGGCAGTTGGGCCCGACGACTCGAATCTTCGCCCGCCTGGCGATCTGGATAACATTTTCTTCGAGCTGTCTGCCTTCGGCGCCGATCTCCTTGAACCCGGCTGTGATGACGATCACCGCCTTGACGCCCACAGCGGCGCACTCCTTCATCACCGAAGGGACAAACTTTGGCGGAACGACAATAATGACCAGGTCGGGAACGGACCCTATCGACTGCAGATTCGGGTGACAGGGAAGGCCTGCAACTTCGTCGGCTTTGGGATTGACCGGGAATATCTTCCCGGGGAACCCTCCGCCAATCAGCCCGGTGACAATTTCGTGACCGACCTTGCCCGCCTGACGCGAAGCACCTACCACGGCTACGGACTCGGGACTAAAAAACAACTCTAAACTCATGACATTAACCCAATAAACGGAAACATGTTTTCTCTAATCTTCTCGATGGTCATCATCTCTGGCGGGAACGATGGTCTCCACCGCCCATCGCAGCAGGCCAGTATACGCTCTTCCAGCCTGTCTTTCCAGTCCATACTGTCGAATCCAACGGGCCCCGCGACGATTTGTTCCATGTCTCCCGCCTCCTTTGCGGCGACAGTGAAACAGAAATAAAAAAACCCCGCCGGTCACCGGAGACAACGGGGCGATCTTCAGGTTTACAATGGGTGGCCTTTGCACGAAGGATACGACCCCAACCCGCCTCTTATTGAAGTTCAACTGTTCAACCAACTGAAAACTTCTGCAGTTCGTACATGGTTTCCCACACGCGGTGAAGGGCATGGACGTACGCGGCGCCGCGGCGCCCCTGCGCCGCATCGGCAGCGTTCTTGAAGTTTGTGTAGTCCTGCTCGTCGATCATCCGCCCCACCGCTTCCATCCAGTCCGCCTTGTCAACGACGATCCGGTAGCGGTAGTCCGCATGGGGCGTTTCAATCATCTCCGCGGCGCCAAGTGCGCCGAATCGCTCCTGCAGCGCTTCGAGATGGCTTCGCACGCGAGCGCGCACCATGATCTTGTCGGTTTCAATTTTACCACCGCGACCCTCTTCCGTCCGGGGACAAACAGCCGAAAACATTCCCATAGTCGTCATCAACCACATTCCCTTCACCACCCTTTCTTTCGTTTGCAGTTTGCTCGATTCTGCCCGTTCAACTATTGCGGCGCGGCCTTCTCCGTGACGGCGGGACTATTCGCGAAGGTCGCTGGTTGTCCTTGTGTAAATCATCGTTGGGGAACGCGCTCAGGTGGACGCACGCCCTCCCGACCACCAGGCTCTGCCCGACAACGTCTTTGGCCTCGAACCGCCAGTCCTTTCCCATACCAACGCTGGGACATACGTCACAGCCGATTTCGCCGACGTGTTCCAGCAGCGCCATGGCGCCGCGCGCGGTCAGGGACCGCGATGCGGCGCCCGGATCGGGCGATTTGCAGGCCACCGCGTCCATCGCGTAACCGGTGATCAACCGCGGCCAGATGCACTCGAGGGTCTCGGGCCTGTCGAATATGTCGGCGGCGGCGAACCTGCCGTTAACGGCCGCTATCACACCGCGTGCGCCACGGGGATAACCCAGCGCGTTGACGTAAGGCTCGAATGCCTCGCGCCGCTGCCGCACCGCATCGCTCATAGCCATAGTCGGAGAGGTCGCACAAAGCGACGCCATCGATTCCTCGACGCTTTCCCAAACCTGCCCCTGGTCGCTTCGGGCCTGGCCTGTTTCCCGCAACTGGCGGCTTACGTTCCTCGATTTGCGCTGTCGCAGGAAAGACGGTGAGCAGCCACCGCTGGCGAAATTCCGCGTCGTGTGATGCCATCGCCCCTGTTCCACGCACGAGACGGGGATTCTCGTCCGGGAACCCCGGCGCAGCAGAACGCTGGTGTTCATGATCCGATTCTGCTTGGCGCCAACGAGTTCCTCGCCATCGAGGAGCAGGACCAACTGCGCCCCTTCGTTGACGGCCAGCAGCTCCGGTACGCTTCCGTCCTCGCTGACCTCTGTTATCGTCAGCGTTCCGGCCTCTATGGCCTCGGCTGACAGTATGTAGTCCAGCCGCCCCGCTCTCGGTCCTGAAAGCGGAACGAGCGTGAGGTTGGCGTGCCCGACAGCCTTTGTCGCATTGAGCGTCTTGACTGCAAAGCCCAGCGACCTTCCGTCTTCGGTGTCTTGCGTGTTGTTTGCATCTTTTGCGTTCATGACGATCTCCTTAGGTCATGTAATATGGTCGCCGCGACAATGCGGCCTCGGACGCCCCCCCAACGCCCGAGCCCGATCAATGTCGGTCACAACGGGCGTCCATGCCCCGAACTGATTTAATCATCGCACAGGGGTATGACAGGTGTGGTCACGGCGTTTGGGTTCAAGTGGAAATGTTCACGTCTTGATGTTCCCCATATAGATGAACTGCGGATTTCTACCGATAGGCCCCGCGGGCGGCGGTTAGTTCTTCTGCGATATCTTTCGCCAGCTTCTTTGGCTTGATTACAACCGCGTGCCGGCCGAAACCGAGCAGCCATCGCTTGAACTCCACTGTATTGCTCAATTCAAACTCGGCCGTCAGGCCCTTCCTGGTCTCGCTGACAATCTTCTGGCTTGGATGCCACCGGTGTTCGCGAACGTTAATGGCCGCCCAGCCCGTGAACTTCGCCCTTATCGTCTGGAACCTGCC
>Ga0180435_10006815_pt1 | contig 10920 bp, 10 predicted proteins | sample SS_ome_3_FD_132467 | JGI IMG/M metagenome (GOLD analysis project Ga0180435, IMG submission 132467) | Hypersaline lake sediment archaeal communities from the Salton Sea, California, USA - SS_3_S_1 metaG | ecosystem: Environmental > Aquatic > Non-marine Saline and Alkaline > Hypersaline >...
ATAATGAGGAGGATCCTGAGAAAGATAGCCGAGGGCGCAGAGGATGTCGGAAATGTCACGACACTGTCCAACCCCCAGGTTGTCGAGGACCTCAAAAGGGACAGGGTGTGAAACACCCTGACCCCCTCTTTTTCTTTATTTTAAAATGGCAGATACAAAGGCACCTTTCAATAGGTGGGCCGTCGTCATAGGTGCATTTCTCATTCAGCTATGCCTCGGGGCTATCTACAGCTGGAGCGTCTTCACAAAGGACCTGACAGCGCCCATAGTGGAAGGAGGCAAATACGGATTCACAGCGACAGAGGCAGCTTGGATATTCTCCGCAGGCCTTGCGACATTTGCGGTCGTCATGGTCGCGGCAGGAAGGCTCCAAAAGAGCCTCGGCCCCCGCCCCATATCGATGGCTGGCGGATTGGTCCTCGGGACCGGCTATATACTCGGCGGATTCCTCGGCAATACCTTCATGATGCAGTTCCTTCTCATAGGCATAGTGGGCGGCGCGGGCATAGGCTTGGCATATGTCGTCCCAATAGCCGTCGGGATAAAGTGGTTCCCCGACAAGAAGGGCATGATAACCGGCCTTGCGGTAGCTGGCTTCGGTTTTGGGGCTACCCTCTGGGTCAAGATGGCCTCAAGCTGGTTCGGCGGGCTCCTCAATACGATGAGCCTTTTCGACCTGCCCGGCGTCCAGTCGGTCTTCATAATCTATGGCGCGACATTCCTCATGGTCGTTTCGCTTGGATCGCTTGTGATGGTGAACCCCCCTGAAGGCTATAAGCCCGAGGGCTGGGAGCCGCCGGCAGCGACCGAGGCGAAGGCTACAGGAGCCGTCGATATGACCTCCGGCCAGATGCTTAAGACCCCGCAGTTCATCATGCTTTGGACCATGTTCTTTTTGTCGGCCACAGCCGGTCTTATGGTCATATACTGCATAAGCCTTTTCGGGATAGACGCATTGCAGGCATCGGGTGCATATCCTGATGTTGAGGCTGCGGCAGGAGTCGCAGCGACTGCCATGGCGCTTTATGCCATACTTAATGGCCTTGGGCGCATAGCCTGGGGCGCGGTATCGGACAAGATAGGCAGGAAGATGGCCCTGACCGCGATGTGCCTCATGCAGGGAGTCATAATGCTCGGCTTTTACCACATAGGTGGGTCCTACTGGGGCCTAATAGTGGGGGCCTGCATAATCGGCTTCAATTTCGGCGGCAATTTCGCCCTGTTCCCGGCAGCGACAGCTGACTTTTTCGGCAATAAGAATGTCGGCGTCAACTATGGCTGGGTCTTCCTCTCCTATGGAGTGGCGGGTATTGCAGGGCCGCAGATAGCGGGCTATTTCAAGGACGCAGCAGCCGGACAGGTAGAGGCATGGCTGACCCCGTTCATGATAGCCGGCATTGGCTGCCTTTTGGCAGCGGGCATATCGCTGGCATTGAAGAAACCCAAAGACTGAGGGGGGGGGGGGCGACTCCCCACTTCCCTCTTTTTTTCTCATCATCCAAAATATCTTCCATGTCCCAGACGCATAAGGCTGTCGCCGCCATTATCCTTTTCGCTCTCATATTACGCCTTGCGGTCTTGCCTGTCATCTACCCCCTGCCGCCGCAAGCCCAGATGGAGGCTGTCGTCGTCTCAGATGCCACGGAATTCCGGGACTTCGCCGACCATCTTGTCAGATACGGCCCCACAAGGATATACGATATCTGCTCTCAGGACTTCGCAGCCGATGCCGACCCCTCATATGTCACCACCTTCCGCCCCCCGCTATATCCCATTCTCATCGCAATTTCCTTTTCTCTTTTCGGCCGCTCCATCGTCCCTGTGGCGCTGGCACAGATAGCCTTAGACATCATCGCCCTTTTCGCTATCTTCCATCTTGGCCGCCGCCTGGGAGGCACAGACCGGGCGGGCCTGGCACCCATGCTCTTGCATGCCATAAATCCCCTGGCCATCATAATGCCAGCGCTCATGCTGGCTGAATTGGTCTTTCACGCCCTTTTCATAGCAGCCCTTGTGGCATTCTATCTTGCTCTCAAAAAGCCTGCATTATCCCGTTTTGCGGCGGCCGGAGCAACCCTCGGCCTTTGCGCCCTCACAAAGATACATGTCGTCTATCTATTGCCTTCTTTCCTATTGGGGGCATTATGGGGCCTTCGTGGTCTGGGTACCAGGCGTGCCCTCACTCTCGCCGCCTGCATGTTGCTCCTATTCGGTGCAGTCACCGGTGTTTGGCAATATCGAAATCAAAGATGCTATGGATACTATTCCCTCTCATGGCTTCCCGACAGGGACATACTCTTCCAAAATGCAGCATACCTTATGGGGCGGCACAAAGGCGAGGACTGGAGAAGCCTGTGGCCCGACCTTCACAGGCGATATCCGACAGACCCATACAATCCCTTCCTCTCTGCCCAAAAGGCAAAAAAGGCCGGATGGAGATATATCCTCGGCCACAAGGCCGAATATGTAGCTTTCCACCTCGGAGGAGCATCCTATGACCTGTTCCTCGAGCATCACATCTTCGCAGACGGCAACTATGAGGGCTTCGCCGAAAGGGCATTCATCCACTACGGCCTTGGTGCAAGATATATGATCCTCATAGGCCTTATCTGGAAGGCTGTCATGCTGTCCCTTTATGCCGCCATCATCATTCCCCTCCTAAGGAGAAGGCCAAAAAGCCCCTTCATTCAATCCCTCATACTGGTATGGGCCCTCCTCATGGCGATGTCTTTTGTGATATACGCCTTCGGGCCGAGATACATCTATCTCCATGCATCATTCACTGCATTGCTCGCTTCCGCCATCCACCTCGGAAATAATAAGGCTCAGACATAATCTCAAACATGAAGCATGAGAAGCGAGATGACTTCGTGCTCGCAGTCGTCGATGTCCAGGAGAAGTTCGCCCCAGCCATAGACGATTTCGGCGGCACAGTCTCTTCGATCGTCAAGCTTATCACGGGGATGCAGACCCTGTCCGTCCCGATCCTTATCACAGAACAGTATCCTGCGGGCCTGGGGCCGACTGTCCCAGAGATCTCAGAGGCTCTCGGAGGATTCAATCCCCTCAAAAAGACATCATTTTCCTGTTGCGAGGCAGTGAGCTTTTCAAGGAGCCTACAGAAGCTCGACAGAAAGAATATCGTCCTATGCGGCATCGAGGCCCATATATGCATCTACAATACATGCCGTGACCTCATAGCCGACGACTATACCGTCCACATTGTCGCCGATGCCATCTCCTCCCGCAGACCCTATGACAAAAAGATCGCATTGCGCCGCATGGAGTCGGACGGGGCGAAACTGTGCACTGTCGAGATGCTACTCTATGAGCTTTTCCATAAGGCGGGCACAGAGGAATTCAAAAAGCTCCTAAAGATCGTGAAATAAGATGACAACAAAAGACCGTCTGGGAGAGCTCCTTCGTAGCACCCCCCTGGAGAGGTCCATCCACAATACCTTCCGACACTATGGAAGGGACTTCGCAGCGCATCAGGACGCACTATGGAGAAAAAGGTCCGTGCGGAGGTCGAAGCCTATATGCGCGAGGCCAAGGTCGGCGATGGGAAGGTCCTCGATGATGAGATGGATGAGCGTGGCATCAAAGGCCCCGAGAACCGCTTCTTCTATGCCTTCATGGTATACTCAAATAATTTCTGGACCAAGCTCGACCACCCGGCATCCGACCAGAGGATGCTTGAGGGCAGCAAACACCTGGACGACCCATTGGACCCATCCATCAGGGACTCCCGACAGCGCGCTCTCAAAGAGCCAGACCACTATCATCAGGTCCCAAAGTCGGTGATGGAACGCCGCACTACAAGGCAGTTCTTCGCCGATGTCAACAGGGCCGCAAAGGAATCCGGCGTGGACGCGGAAAAGCTAGCCCCGGTCCTTGAGGCCTGCCGCTCCGATGAGAACTCAATAAAGCTGGGCAAGATGATATATCCCGTCTATGTGAAGCTGCGACAGATGGGTTATCCCACAAGGGACCTCTACTGAGGCCTTTTTCTGCCCATCCTTCCCAGATTTTAGTGATGCAAAAGGTCAAGGCTCCAAAGGAGGATATACACGCAGAACTTCCAACCCCCATGGACCTCAAAGGGGCAGCCAAAGCCGCCTTAAAGGGCACTGTGGGGGCTGTTCGGGCGGGCATTAGCCTCACAAAGCCGGCCATTGAGATACTAACCGGCAGGCGCCGCGCAATAAGGAAGTCTGTGGAGGCCCTGGAGCAGCTGGGCAAGAATGAGCCGGCGAACTCAGACCAGATCGAGCTTCTTGGTGAGGGTGTAGCCCGCGGCATTATCCGGGGCCAAAAGGCCGAGGCCGCTATTGTCGGCCTGGCAAAGGGCATAAAATACCGCCCAAATTCCATGGAGTCGACCAAGTCCCTTGTGGAGATAGCCGCACATTGCCGGGATGAGACCCTCGCCGGAATGGCCGAGTCAGCCATCGCCCTTGAGATGGACCATCAGATAGGCATTGGACGATATCATAAGGATCATCTGTCATCGATGTCGGCGGGCATCATGCACAAGGCCTGGGACGGAGACGCCGCCCAGGTCAAAACAGTGATGGGCCTGGTCGAGCCAAGGATAGACGGCCTTGCGGCAGGCGATTCATACTCGGACAAGCTCGCAGCCGTTTGCATAGTCCATGGCTCTGATGCAGTCGACAAGGACCAGGCTATGGATGTGGTCACTGACTCCCTCTCAGATGGATTCAGCTTCGGCTATGAGCAGGCCTTGAAGTCTGTAGGCTATGTACTTCGGAAAGGCTCCCCCGATGCCAGGGACAAGGCATCATTTTTCCTAAATCTTGAGACCGGAAGCCCTGAGAGGACGATCGACGGAACTAAGGGGCTCAAAGCTGGCAAGGCCCTCAGGGAATGTGCCAGGCTTCACAAGGTCGATCGCGTCCCGGAGGCCAAGACCATCATCTCCAATAGCCTCAGAGGGTGGGGCCTCAAGCTCGAGGACCTCGAGGCAGTCTGGGAGGCGAATATCGGCCTTGAGGGCTTGAGCATGAAAAAGACCCGCGGCAAATGGGCGCAGGGCTTCGGCCTCAATCTAGAGGTCATGGCAGAGACAGAAGAGCACAGTCCCGGCGCCATAAAGCATCTCAATAAAAAATACGGGATGAAGGTATTCGGAAGATACACCCCAAAGACGCTCATACACATCCATGACGGCGACAGGCAGGGCAGAAAGCCCGCAGACTCCGGATTCATAGCCCTGCCCCTCGATGACCACAATGGCGCATTCTATCAGCACAGGGAGGAAATGGAAAAGCTGGTGACAGGGCTTGATGGCAGGATATGGGAATGCGAGGGGAGGGTCTCTGTCGCGAAGGCAGTACAAAAGCAATCGAAGGAATTCGGAAAGATAGACTGGATGTTTCTGGGGGGCCACGGCACACCCAAACAAATTGCATTCGGCGACACACCCCTTACGGGAGACGAGAAAAGGGTGGGGGTCCTGCACTTTCAGGACCTTGAGGGCGAGGGAGTGAAGAGACTTCGCGACGATTTCGCAGACAAGGTCAATGCCGTGCTCTCATCATGCTCGACTGGGCGGGCGAGAAGCAGATGGTACAGTTTCCGATATCTTCCTGGCTTCGCCGAGAACCTCGCAACATTCCTCGGCAAGGGCTCGACCGTCCACGCCCCCAACAGGTCAACGAGCCTCAAAAGCCTTGAGTTCGAGCGCGAGCCGGATGGGGAGCTGAAGTTCAGCGTCGAATACGCCAAGCCCCGGCAGGCGGAAAAGTATGAGGGCTAGATTTATTGCCTGCATACAATCCCTTACTATGGGCAAGAAAAAGAAGGCCAAACAAGAGCCCAAAAGATTTCCCGTCCTAAAGGCATTTCTGATGGTGGTCCTCGTCCTCCTATTCTGGTCCACGACCGCATCCAATGTCATAGAGGTCTGGGATGAATGTCCCGAGGCCGAGCCCGGCGACCCAATGGCGCCCATGTGCGACCCATCAAGCCACTGCACAGTCGATCCCCTCTATCCCATGACTATCTTCCCCCATCAATACTCCACATTCTTGTCAAGCTGCAGCGACATTGCGGCATTGGAGGCTGTCTGGTATGTCCCGCTTTGGATAGCTGCCGCATGGATGCTGGTGAATGGGCCGGGCAGGATATGGTGTCTGATGGATAAAAAGCGATAAAGGCTGCAATGGGCGGCCTAAGCCGCCTTTTTCTTATATTCCCTCTTTATGAATTCCCCATGCTCATAGTTAACCACAAGCTTGGGCTTTTTCCCCGGCACCTCCTCCGCCCGAAGGTCGACGATATTGGTGTCCATGGCGGGGGCCGTCACATCCCTTTCAAGCTTTTCAGAGAGGGTCTCTCCCATCCCCGCCCTTTTGGGCGACACATTGAATGTCATTGTCGAGCAGCCCCTGGCATCGACCTTTCTGTGGACCAGACCCACATGCTCTCCCTTCGCCTTGCCTGTCGAGCAGGACATGAGGACTATCTGGGCGTCCGGCGCGAAAGCATTTCCCCATCTATCTGACATATTCTCAAGGTCTGTGAGCTCCATGCGGCCCGGCTTTCCCAGCCCGAACTGTATGCTCTCCGGTGACCCGTGGCCAGCCACATATGCATAGTCTATGGGGCCGAATCTCTTTCTCTGAGCGAGGACCGCCCTTGCGACATCATTCTTGCTGCCGGCCTCATATATCCTGCCGCCGAGCTTCACCATCTCATCATAGACATGCGGTGACTCATAGAATGCTCCATTGTGGTCGTCCTGCGGGGCGATGACCATCGCTGAATGGTCGGGCTTCACACCCGCCTTGTCCTCGTCATATATCCTGAACAATGCGGCCTGGCTATAGCGTCCGAAGACCTTCATATTGTATGTGTCATGCATGTGCTTTGCCGCACCTGGCCTGTCCCTGTTCATCGCCTGAATATGTGTGAGGCTCATCGCGGCCCCAAGGACCCAGCTGGTGCTGACCTTCTCCCTTATTTGCCCCCCATTGCACATCCAAGCATCTGACATCTCATCAAAATCAAGGCCAGCCTTGTCTGTTGTCCGCTTCATCCTCTGCTTTGCGCGCTCATCCCCGAATCCATAATGCCTGGCGCAGTCATAGCAGTTTCTGGCGAAATTCACCATATTCGCCCCAAAGCTATAGGTCTCGGAAACGGTGGCCCCTATGCCCCGTCCGACTCCCCTCAGAAATCCGACTTTCGGCTTTGTCGCAATGTCCCTGACGCCATCGTCCACAAGGGCTTGCTTTTGCCCCATAATGCCAATATCGTCGAAGGGATCGGCTTCCCTCTGCTTTGGTGGCCTTTTCAGCGGTGCCGCCTGGACCATATTAAGAAACGGGGAGGAATAGCCTATAAGCGCTTCTCAAGAGCCTTGCCCATCCCCACGGTATAGATGGGTATCGGCAGATACCTCAAGCCTATCTCCTTGAAGTACTGCATCACGGTCATGCCGAAAAACCCGGTCATGACGAAGGCGAGGTCGAGTACCCAGTTTATGAAAAGCCAGGCGACGCCTATAGTCAGGCCCTCTCTCACATGGTCTGCCTTGACGAAGGAAAAATATCTGACTGACAGGAGAACGCCGACAAGGCAGCCTACGACTATCATGATGGACTTGAAAAGCACAGCCTCTATGAGCATATTCCCCTCTGCGTCGACGAATGGGAATCCCGAAAAGAAGGGTAAGAACCATGACAGAAAACCGTAAAGAACTATCCTTCCGCTCTTGTCCATCATAAGGGATTTGTCATTCTCTTTTTAAATCTGAAAAGCGCGAATGTGAGGCCGCAGCTTACTGCCCCAAAGACGGCCAGCGCATAGAACACGCCCCCAATCGGTGCGCTGTCTGCGAAGCTGCCGATGCACAAAAGCACTCCCGCATGCACTGTCCTTGAAAGAAAGCCCTGCACGGAGATGATGGTCGCCCTGTAGTCCGACTCTATCCTCCCGTGGATATAGTCTTGGGTCACCACATTGTAGGCCCCCCTGATAAGCTGATGCAGATAGACGAAGGCGAAGCTGAAAACTACTGTGAAGGTCCCCATAAGCACGAATCCGGCGACCAAAAAGCACGTCAAAAGCACCATCGTCCCGTCGAAGCCGAACCTTTTCTCAAGGTCATGTGCGCCCCTTGAGGCCCATGCCGCAAAGAGATTGTATGTGGCAAATACCAATCCTATGGCTCCCAGACCAAGCCCGCTCATGACAAGATACGGCTGATAGAAATAGAATCCCGACTGCATGCTCGTGAAAAGGAAAGCAGCGAAAAGCATAAGATAGAGGACGTCCCTTCTCACCCATATGATGCCTGCCACCCGTTTCATGTCCCCGAGCGGCTGCACCTTCGGCCTCTTTCTCACAGGCTCCCTGAGAGTATACGCTATGAGGACCATGGGAAGATACGCTGTGGCGGATGCGTGGAAGGTATATGAGTAGCAGAGACCTCCAAGATATCCCCCGACCGCAGCCGTCCCCGCAGTCGCCAAAAGCCTGGCTGCGATTATATTGCCTAGGATCTTTTTGTAGTCCCCCACCCTTCTCTCCTCCAAAAGGCTCTCATAGATGATGGCCGAGTCGCAGCCGGAGATGAGGGATATCCCGGCGGCATAGAGCATCTCTCCTATGGCAAAATCCCAGAAACCCTCGCCGAAGCCATATGCGACCATCCCGGCAGTCAAAAAGACCGGAGAGATCATCAAGCTCTCCCTGCGCCCGAGGACATCGGCGAGATAACCCGACGGTATCTCCAAGGCAACCACAGCCATAGCGAACATCGCCTGCAAAAGGAGTATATCCGAGTAGTCCAGGCCATTGTCCTGGAAGAAGAGGATTATGATGGGGGCGAAAAAGGCGAAGCCGAAAAAGAACTCATATGCATAAAGCCTTCGGATATTTGCCATCCACTGACATTGGAGACCCAAGGTTTTATACCGGTGTTCAAATGATACCTCAATGAAACAATATGGTTTTTTATTGGTGTGGACAACTGCTTTTCTTGTTGCGACAGCCGGCTGCACAGGGGGCGGAGCTGGCCCGGAGAAAAAGGGGCGGGAATCCCTGACACAGACTGGTTCGTCGACGGTTCTTCCGCTGGCTATCGCCTGGGCCGAGGAATTCGAAGGCGCAGACATCTCGGTGTCCGGAGGCGGATCGAGCCACGGCCTGAATGCATTGCTGGAGGGCGATGCCCAGCTTGGGGACGCATCAAGGCTCATGAAGTCAAAAGACTATGAGAAGGTCGGATGCCCCGGAGAAGATGTCAAATCGGACGGCACGGCATCGGCACCCTGCAAGGGAGTAAAACCGGAGAAGTGGCTCATATCCTATGATGTCCTAGTCATTGTCGTAAACAATGAGAATAGCTGGGCCACCAAGCTGACATACGAACAGCTTCAGAAAATCTTCACAGACGATAGCCCTGCTGTCTACTGGGACGAGGTCGAGGGCCTAACAGGCGCCCCGCATGAGAAGATAGAGATATACGCCCCAGACGAGGCATCGGGGACATATGATTTCTTCTTCGAGGAGATAATCGCCGATTGGGGCCAGGATTCACAGGCGGCCAATACCCGGCTTGACGCCGGCGACGGAGTCTATCACCCGTCCGCCGACGACAATGTCATCCTAAATGCCATACGCGACAACAAAAATGCCATAGGCTATTTCGGCTTCGCCTACTACAAAGAGAACACCGAGGCGGTGACTCCAGTATGGGTCGGGAAGGATGCAGGCTCCATAGAGGAGCCGTCTCTGGCCAATGTCGCAGCCTATCCCATGGCTAGGCCATTGCATATCTACACCGACGGCATACCCTCCAAGGGCTCGGCCGTCGGGGATTATATGGCCTATGTGCTCAGTGAGGAAGGACAGTCCCTCGTCCCTGAAGTGGGATATGTGAAGCTGGATCTTGTGGACGAGGCTCTTTTGAAGGAGCAGAGGAACAGATTGAATTGAGAGGCCCACACGACCTTCACAGGAGGGTATCGACGCGGAGGGAGGACGGGATCAAAGCCGTCCTTTTCATCGCGGCTTCGGCCGCCATCATCATAAGCGGCGCCATAGTCTATACCCTTCTGGAGGGCTCAGCCTCATTCTTCCTCAACCCCAAATCCTCTGTGTCGGAATTCCTTTTCGGGATAAAATGGGTCCCGTCGGGTTCGCACCCGAGCTTCGGCATATGGCCGCTCCTTTCCGGGACATTGCTAATCGCGGGTGGGGCCCTTCTCATAGGCACGCCTTTGGGGATAGCGTCGGCCCTATATCTTTCCGAATTCGCCTCACACCGGGTGAAACTTTTCGCAAAGCCTGTCATCGAGATACTGGCTGGGATACCCTCGGTGGTCTACGGCTTTTTCGCGCTTATGGTGATAAGCCCCCTCCTTCGCGAGCATCTGGGGGCGAGCTATTTCAATGCCGCAAGCGCCATCATAGTCCTGGCTGTCATGGTGCTGCCGCTTATCGTTAGCATCTCAGACGATTCCCTGCGGGCTGTCCCCAAGGACCTGCGCAATGCCAGCCTCGCCCTTGGGGCGACCAAATGGGAGACATCGGTTAAGGTCGTCATCCCCGCGGCATCATCCGGCATTATGGCATCGGTCCTTTTGGCCCTCGGACGGGCCATAGGCGAAACCATGGTCGTGACCATGGCGGCAGGATCTGTCGCAAGACTCACCTTAAATCCCTTTGAGGAGGTCCAGACCATGACCGCATATATAGCACAGGTGGCGACAGGCGACATACCGCCGGGCATCGCGGTCGATGCGGCATTTGCAGTGGGCCTGGCGATCTTTGCCATAACCTATGGAGTCAATATAATCGCGGGAAAGATAACAAGGAGCATAAGGGATGCGGGCATGGAGGACCTGAGCCACTCAAAGACAGCAAAGGCTGTGTCATTCATATGGTCTG
>Ga0180435_10006816_pt1 | contig 10920 bp, 11 predicted proteins | sample SS_ome_3_FD_132467 | JGI IMG/M metagenome (GOLD analysis project Ga0180435, IMG submission 132467) | Hypersaline lake sediment archaeal communities from the Salton Sea, California, USA - SS_3_S_1 metaG | ecosystem: Environmental > Aquatic > Non-marine Saline and Alkaline > Hypersaline >...
ACCTCCCGCGATAGACCCGGTAGGAGTTTGGCGGGCACGCTGCGTCGTCGTCGATCGGCTATGTTCGTCCAGAGGAGGTCAGCGCGTGAAAAGGGTTCTCCCCGCCGCCGTCGGCGCTGCCGGCGCGATCGCCGCCGGCGCGGTGGTTGGCGTCCTCGGCATGGGGACGACCAACGCCAGCCCCGGCTCACCGGGTTCCAACAGCACCCTGAACGTGGTGGGCGAACCCTACGGGAGGGCGGTGGCGATCCTGCGCGCCCAGGGCGTTGTAGCCTCATTCGGCGGTTCGGTCGGCAGTGATGTCCCACAGAGCCGGTGCATCGTCAGCAGCCAGAAGCTCCTCGGCACCACCCGCCGGATGCAGCTCATGCTCGACTGCAGCGAGGAGGCACAGCCCGAACAGGCCGCCGCTCCGCCGGCGGCCACCGGTGCCACGCCGGGAGCCCCGGGCGCCGAGACGGGCGGCCGCCCGACGCCGGGCGCTCCGGGAATCGTCACTGTCACCCCCACCCTGGTCGGCTGATGGCCGGGCAGCATCGCTCGCCGCACGAGGTCGACCCCGGCCCGGTGGTGATCCAGGCCAGGCAGGTGGCCTTCGACATCCCCGACACGCCGCTGCACTGGATACCGGGCCACCCGGTCGCCTCTCACGTCGTCAGCCTTCTCAACGTGGCGTTGCCGGCCGCCGAGCGGTGGTTCGTCGCCACCTACAACGAAGCTCTGCCCCTTGTCGGCGATGCCCGGTTGGCCGAGGACATGCGCGGCTTCATCGGGCAGGAGGCGGTGCACGCCGACACCCACGAACGGATGCTGCACGAGTTCATGGCTTCACGCGGGATCGACCCCGGGCCGATGCTGCAGCAGATCGAGTACATCTTCGGCCAGATGCTGGCACCGAGTGCCTCCGCCGATCCGCGCCGCCGCCACAACCAACTCTGCGACCGGCTCTGGCTGATCGCGGCGATCGAGCATTACACCGCGGTGCTCGGGGACTTCGCCCTCAACAATCACTGGGACGAGTTCGGAGCCGATCCGACGATGGCCGACCTGTTCCGCTGGCACGGCAGCGAGGAGGTCGAGCACCGTTGCGTGGCCCACAACGTGGCAGTGCACTTCCACGACAGCTACCTGGCCCGCATCCGATCGATGGCGATGGCGGCGACCATGATGGCCGCCTTCTTCGAGCGCGGCGCCTGGTATCTGTGCCGGACCGACCCCGACCTGTCCATCAGCTGGTGGCAGATGCAGCGCCTGCGCATGCGAGACTCCAGACTCGGACTGCTACCGAAGTACCGCAGGGTGTTCGGCAGTTCGACGCTCTCCTATTTCCGGCCCGGATACTCACCCGCGGAAGTGGGATCCACCGCCCAGGCCGTCGCCTATCTCGCCAGCTCCCCGGCCGCCCGCGCCGCACACCGGTAGCGATGCTGCTGCAGCGGCTTCGTGAGCTGCCGGCGAGGCTTTCCGGACCGGCCCGCAACGCGGTACTGCTCGGGGTCGCCGACGCGGCGATCACCGGCACCTGGGCGGCCGCTGGGCTGGTTCGCCGACCCCGCCACCGACCGGCAGGGGAACCTGCGATCACGCTGGAGGTGGTCGACCGCAGCGTGGTGGCCCATGACGAGAACGTCATCGCGTTGACCTTCGCCGCGCCCGACCGTGCGCAGCTGCCGGGCTGGCGCCCCGGGGCCCACCTGGACATCCACCTGCCCAGCGGACGAATCCGCCAGTACTCGCTGTGTGGCGAACCCGATGTCAGCACCTGCTACCGGATCGCGGTCCGCCGGATTCCGGGGGGCGGCGGCGGCTCCATCGAGGTTCACGATGCCCTGGCGGTCGGCACCCGGGTCAGCACAGGCGGCCCGCGCAACGCTTTTCCGCTGGCGGTGCCGGGCCACGGCTCACCCGCCCACCGACTGCGCTTCGTCGCCGGCGGGATCGGCATCACCCCGATCCTGCCGATGCTGGCGTTGGCACAGCGCCTGGGCACGGACTGGTCGATGGTCTACACCGGCCGCAGCATCGACAGCATGCCTTTCATCGACGAGCTCAGCCGGTTCGGCGACCGGGTGCGGATTCGCACCGATGACGTCCACGGCGTGCCGACTGCTGATGAGTTGATCGGCGAATGCCCCTCGGGCACGGCCGTTTACACCTGCGGACCGGCTCCGATGCTCAACGCGATCCGCGAGCGGCTCACTGGCCGCGGCGACATCGAACTGCACTTCGAACGCTTCGCGGCACCGCCGGTGACCGACGGGGCGCCGTTCGACGTCACCATCGAGCCGTCGGGGGCGCGTGTCGAGGTCGCCGCCACCGAGACCCTGCTGGCCGCCTTGCGCCGCAGCGGTGTCGACGCTCCCTACTCCTGCCAGCAGGGTTTCTGCGGAACCTGCCGGGTGAGAGTCCGATCCGGCGCCGTGCAGCATCGGGATTCGCTGCTCACCGAATCGGAACGCGAGCAGGGGATGATGCTGACCTGCGTGTCCCGGGCCGCGGCCGGCGGGCATCTGACCATCGATCTGTAGCTGCGGGGACGACAGTTCAGTCGCTGTCCCAGGCTGATGCGAGTTCCTCGGCGACGTCGATGATCTTGGCCTGCTGCGAGGCCGGGCTGTCGATCTCCTCGGCGACATAGGCGGCGACGAAACGCCGGATCTCGCCGTCGACGCCTCCGATGATCCTCACGATCTCACCCCGCAAGGACTTCGACTCCACGTGGACCGCGATATCGGAGGGGCGGGGCTTGGCCACGTCGATCACGATCATCAGCGGTTCAGCCGCCCGGGCCGTCGCCCGGAGCGCGATATCGCCGTCGACGGTGAAGCGCTGCTTGTCCAGCCACAGGTCGACGACAAGGTCGATCACCAGCGGGATGCGAACCGCGAAGGTGATCGTCTCCCCGAGGCTTCGCCGGACTTGCGGCTGCTGGATCCGCACCTTGGCGCTGACCTTGGCCAGGCCCACCGGTCCCTGAGCCATCGGGCCCATCTCGAACTCGTCCCCGGTGATCTCGGCGAAAGCGGCCGCGACACGCTGCTCGGTGACGGCCACTTCGAAGAAGCGTCGCCCGAAGTCCTCGTAGGTGACGAAGTTATGGGTGTGCATGCCGCACTCCAGTCTGAGTCCTCGATGTCGATTCCGGAACGCGGGCCGGTAACGAATTGACCCCGGCCCAACGTCACATCTCCAGCATCACCGTCACCGGCCCGTCGTTGACCGAGGAAACCTGCATGTGGGCGCCGAACACCCCGGTGGCGACCACCGCTCCCAGCGCTCTGAGTGATTCGGCGAACGCCGCGACCAGCGGCTCGGCCACCGATGCCGGAGCGGCGGCGTTCCACGACGGACGCCGGCCCTTCACCGTGTCGGCGTAGAGCGTGAACTGGCTGACGACCAGAATGGGCGCTTGGACGTCCGCCGCGGCCAGTTCGCCGTCGAGGATCCTCAGCCGCCACAACTTGTCGGCCATCCGGTGTGCGACGCCGGCGTCATCGCCATGGGTGATCCCGACCAGCGCCAGCAGTCCCTGGCCCGGCGGGTCGACCCGTCCGCAGACCTCACCGTCCACCGTCACCTTCGCCGAGGTGACCCGCTGAACCAGAACCCGCATGTGTCGCCCCTCACTCAGTCCGGGACCGGCCCCACCATCGCGCCCTGCGGACCGGTGACCTGATCGTGATTCAGAACACGATGCCACCAACACCATTCGGTAGCTTTCTCGCTGGTCAATAGTACTGACACACAACTCATTCCAATTGGCCTCCGACAGCGTTTTCACGTATCGTGTTGATAACACTGCTGTTTACGTAATCCACCTGACTTTTTTCGGTCAAAGGTGAGTCGCAGCACAAGCTTTGGGCTAATCACATTTGTGTTGTTAGCGTTTTTGATCATGTTTGCTTTGACGACAGCTCTGATGTCATTGATCGGTCAGGTGTCGGGCACGCCCTACATTCCGGGCGGCGACACCCCCGCGGGCACCGACTGCTCCGGGCTGGCCTCCTGGGTCGCCAACGTGGCCTCGGGACGGCCGGCCTTCGGCAGCCGGTTCAACACCGGCAACATGGAGTCGGCGCTTCTCGCGCGGGGATTCCGCTACGGCACCGCACCCGACGCGGTGGTGATCGGCTGGAACGGCGGCCACGCCGCGGTGACGTTGCCCGACGGGACCCCGGTCTCCAGCGGAGAGAGCGGCACGGGAGTCCGGATCGGCGGCGGCGGCGCCTACCAGCCCCAGTTCACCAATCACATGTATCTGCCCGTCGCGTTCACGCCGGAGGATCCGGACGCCGCCGGGGCTCCGCCTGCCGACCTGCCCCCGGCCGAGGCGCACTCGGACCCCGTCGAGGCTCCCCCGGCCGAGGCGCACTCGGACCCCGTCGAGGCTCCCCCGGCCGAGGCGCTGCCGGACGGCCAACCGCCGGTCGGCCTGCCCGATGAAGGCGCCTTGGAACCCCCCGCGCCCCCGGCTGATCCCGGCGCCGGGTCAGACCCCGAGCCGGCCACCTCGGTACCGGTCTAGAACGATCCGGACGCCGGCGAGCGATCTCCCGGCCACCACCTCTTGTCCCGCGGGCCCGCCGCAACGTCCTGCCGGCGGGCCCGCGGTCTGCGCAGGCCCAACACCATCGGCCAGCGGGTTGCCGGGTGCCCGCCACCCCGGCGGGTGCGCCGGGCCGCGCAGGGGTTTAGATGGCATGGGGCACAGAGCAGCGCCGTCAGCAACCGGAGTTCGACGAGGAGTGTGAAGCCATGTCCAGCAACGAAGCGGCCTTCGACCGGGAGATCGCCGAAACCCAGCGGCACTTCGACGATCCGCGATTCGCCGGCGTCACCCGGCTCTACACCGCACGACAGGTCGCCGAACAGCGCGGCACCATCCCGGTGGACTACACCGTTGCGCGGGAGGCGGCCGCGGCCTTCTATGACCGGCTCCGCGAACTGTTCGCCGCGGGGAAGTCGATCACCACCTTCGGCCCCTACTCCCCCGGACAAGCCGTCGCGATGAAGCGCTGCGGGATCGAGGGCATCTACCTGGGCGGCTGGGCGACGTCGGCCAAAGGCTCGACTACCGAGGACCCCGGACCGGACCTGGCCAGCTACCCGCTGAGCCAGGTGCCCGACGAAGCCGCCGGCCTGGTGCGTGCGCTACTCACCGCCGACCGCAATCAGCAGTACCTGCGGCTGCAGATGACCCCCGAGCAGCGAGCCGCGACACCGGAGATCGACTACCGGCCCTTCATCATCGCCGACGCCGACACCGGGCACGGCGGAGATCCACACGTGCGCAACCTCATCCGGCGTTTCGTCGAGGTCGGTGTCACCGGCTACCACATCGAGGACCAGCGACCCGGGACCAAGAAATGCGGCCACCAGGGCGGCAAGGTGCTGGTCCCCTCCGACGAGCAGATCAAACGGCTCAACGCGGCCCGCTTCCAGCTCGACATCATGCGGGTGCCCGGCATCATCGTGGCCCGCACGGATGCCGAGGCGGCCAATCTGATCGACGGCCGCGCCGACGAGCGCGACCAGCCCTTCCTGCTCGGGGCCACCAACCTCGAGGTCCCGCCCTACAAGGCCTGCTTCTTGGCGATGGTGCGCCGGTTGCACGACAGGGGGGTCACCGAGGTCAACGGCCACCTGCTCTACGCGCTGCCCGACGCCGAGTACGCCGCAGCCGGCGAATGGCTCGCGGCCCGCGGCGTCGCAGCGGTGATCGACGAGGCGGCCGAGGACTGGTCGCGGGATCGCCACCAGTCCCTGGACGATCTTTTCGACCGGGTCGAATCGGCCTTCGTCGAGGCCTGGCAGACCGATGCCGGCCTGGACACCTACGCCAACGCCGTCGCCGAAGTTCTGCGGTTCAAGGAACGCGAAGGTGAAGCACTGGCCATGAAGCCCGTCGAGTGGATCGAGTTCGCCCGGACCGCGTCGCTGTACGCCGCGACGGAGAAGGCCAGGGAACTCGGAGTCGAGGCGCCGTGGGACTGCGAGCGCGCGAGGACGCCGGAGGGCTACTACCAGGTCCGTGGGGGCATCCCCTACGCGATCGCGAAATCGCTGGCCGCTGCACCGTTCGCGGATCTGTTGTGGATGGAGACCAAGACCGCCGACCTGGCCGACGCCCGCGAGTTCGCCGAGGCCGTCCACGCCGTCTATCCCGACAAGATGCTGGCCTACAACCTGTCCCCGTCGTTCAACTGGGACACCACCGGCATGACCGACGAGCAGATGCGCGAGTTCCCGATCGAACTGGGCAAGATGGGCTTCGTCTTCAACTTCATCACCTACGGCGGCCACCAGATCGACGGCGTCGCCGCCGAGGAGTTCGCGACGGCGTTGCGCCAGGACGGCATGCTCGCGCTGGCGCAACTGCAGCGCAAGATGCGTCTGGTCGAGTCGCCCTACCGCACTCCCCAGACCCTTGCCGGCGGACCGCGCAGCGACGCCGCGCTCGCCGCCTCCTCCGGTCGCACCGCGACCACCAAGGCGATGGGCAAGGGCTCCACCCAGGTTCAGCACCTGGTCCAGACCGAGGTGCCCAAGAAGCTCCTCGAGGACTGGCTGGCGCTGTGGAGCGAGCACTACAAGCTCGGCGAGCGGCTGCGGGTGCAGCTGCGGCCGCGCCGGGCCGGCTCAAACCTGTTGGAGCTGGCGATCTCCGGCGACCAGGGCGGCGAGAAGCTCGCCGACGTGGTCTTCGACCCGATCACCGACCGGCAAGGTCGAAGCATCCTGACCATCAGGGACCAGAACACCTTCGCGGCCAAGATGCGCCAGAAGCGGCTGATGACCCTCATCCACCTGTGGCTGGTGCATCGGTTCAAGGCCGACGCGGTCTACTACGTCACCCCGACCGAGGACAACAAGTACCAGACCGAGAAGATGAAGGCCCACGGCATCTTCCGGAACGTCAACAAGGACGTCGGCGACATCATCGTCGCCGACATCAACCAGGCGCGGATCGAGGAACTGCTCGAACCCGACCGGGTGGCGCTGCAGAAGCTGATCCGCAAGGAGGACTAGAACCCCCGCACCACAACCGAGCTCGGCTCACGGGGTGCGCCGAGCGCCTCGCGGTGGGACGGCGGCCGCCGGCCGCCCTCATCGGTGATCCCATAGCGGGCGGCCAGTTCCGCGCCGATCAGAGTGCGGCCGGACAGCTCGTCCAGCCGGGGGTCCCGGTAGATCGCGTCAATCAACCGGCCGCTGAACTGCGGGGTCTCAGCGTGCTCGGCGAAGGCCGCCATCGACTCGGGGTCTCCGTCGAAGGCCCGCCGTATCCGTTCGGTCAGCAGTACCCCCATCCACAGCGAGACCGTCGAGACTCCGGTGCCGGCGAAGTCGACCGCCATGTCGGCGGCCATCTTGTCCACCCCGGCCTTCTGGGCCCCGTACGCCGGACCGTGCAGGTAACAGACCGAACCGGGCGAGGAGGTGAACGCGATCAGCGCACGCTCCGCGCGCAGCAGTAGCGGCGCGGCGTACCAGGTGGCGACATAGGCCGAGCGCAGCCCGACGTCGAGCACCTCGGCCAGTTTCAGCGGCTTGTCCCAGAACGGCGCCGGGTCGACCAGCCGCCCACTGATGGCCGCGGCGTTGTTGACCAGGAGGTGCAGTACGCCGTCATCGGCGCCGATCCTGCCGAACAGTTCCCCGACCGCGGCGTCGTCGCCGTGGTCCACCACCGCCGCGATCCCCTCCCCGCCGGCGTCGCTCACCGCTCGGGCCGCGGCCTCGACGTCGGTGCGCCCGGTCAGGTAGACGCGCCAGCCCGCCTGGCCCAGCGCCTCGGCGATACCGCGGCCGGCCCCGCGAGTGGCTCCGGTCACCACCGCGACCCGCCGTTGCGCTCCCACCCCAACCTCCTGCCGCCGATACGACTTGTCCGCCACGATTGTGTCCGACCCGCTCCCTAACATCCCATCGTGATCGACCGGGGGACGAGCATGAGGCATTCGACACGACAACGAGCGGTTCTTCCGATACTGGCCGGTCTAGCCGGCGGCCTGGCACTGTACGTGGCGGTCCGCTACGGCGGCCCGGTACTGGTGGTGATGATGGCCGTCGGAGCCGGCGGCGCCCTGGCCTACTTCCACACCCGCGTACATGCCCCCGGAGCCGGCGACCTGAGCCAGCGACACCGCGAACTGCTGGCTCGGGCCGAGCAGCAGAACGATTGGGCCGCGCGCGGCGACAACCGTGGTGTCTACGGCACCGAAGGCGCTGCACTGATGAACGCAGTGGCTCCCGATCCAGTACGCCCCCCGGGAGATCGGCTCGACGTGGCCGAGGTAGTGCACACCGCTGCCGAACTCGACGACCTGCTCACCGCGCGGAAACCGTGCTGGCGCTACGCCGCGTTCGTCTCGGTTCTGGTGATCCGGCGCGCCGGGGTCCGGTCCCGGCTCCGGGATGCCCGGATAGGTTTCATCCGCCCCTCCGGAGAGAGCCTGTCCAATCACTTCGAGGTGTCCGGTTTCTTCACCGACCGGTTGGCGGATCTTTCGGCGCTGGTCGAACAGGTCAATGACGTCATGCTCAGCAGGGGATTCCAGGAGGTCTTCGGCGCCCCGCACGGCGAGCGCACCGCCGATCCCGAGGCGATCGCGCAGACGGCCAACCGGCTGATGGACATCCACGACCGCTTCCTGGACCTCTCCGAACGTTGTCGCGGGGTCAGTGTTCCGGCGGACTGCACCGATCTGCGCCGAGACTGCGGCCTGCTCACCGGACTGCCGCTGGAGGGGTTCCACACTTTCATCGAGGACTTCGTCGTACGGGTCGACGAGATGGCCGACGTTGCGCGCTACGCGACCGGCGATGTCGAGTTGGATCCGGTCGAACTGGGTGTCCGCGACGATGAGGACCTGCTGACCCGGGTCTCTCAGCGGCTCCAGGAACTGGGCTAACAGCCGGCCAGCACATCGCTCATGGCCCGCTTCTCCTTGGCCGAGAGCCACAGCCCGTAGGCGGCCTTGACCTCGATCTGGCGGGCGACGAAGTCGCAGCGGAATTCCGAGTTGGGGGGCAACCATCCCGCAGCGTCCCGAAAGGCCTTGTCGAAGTTGGCCTGTGGGCTCACCGCCAGCAGATTGCGTGGATCGTTGGCGAAGTCCAGACGGCGCTGCGGATCCCAGGCCCGCGCGCCTTTGTACCAGGCGTCGGCCAGAGCCACCACGTGGTCGATCTCCACGCTCTTGGACGTCTCGGGCCCGCGGACGAACTCGATCGTGGTGCCGGTGTAGGGGTCGACCAGCGCCCCACTCTGGGCGAAGCAGGTGAACGGCCGCACCACAAGGTTCTTCAGGTCGCGGCGCAGGATGTCGTCGCGGGTGTTGCAGCCGTTGCGGCCGAACTCCACGTCGACGTCATCGCTCCAGGCCTTGCCGAACTGGTAACGGCGGAAGTCCGAGGTGCGGTCCCAGCCCCGGACCTCCAGATCTTTCAGTTGCCGGCGCGCGATCTCGTAGCGTGCCGAGGGCACACCCGGCGCACCCGGCGCACCCGGCGACGGGGGCGCCGCGACGCCCAGGGTGGGTTCGGGCCGCCAGGTCGGCGACGGCCCCGACGGCCGGCTCGCGCGTTCCTGCCAGACCAGCACACCGGCCACCGCGCCGACGACCAGGACCGCCAGCCCCGCGGCGCGCGCCCGGCGGCGCCACCGGGGTTTACCGGTCTCGGCTCGGGACACCAGACGTTTCTAACACCCCACCAGAGGAGACCTGGGCCGGCCCGGCACTCCGACAGCGGTCGAATGCACACCGTCCCGGCCGACCGGGGATTCGGCGGGAAAACGCGACGGTGCGCCGGTGACGTTGCTAACTTGCCCGACAGCAGACCCCGGGAAAGGACCACCGGCGTGAAACAGACTCCACTGCTGGGCGAATGCTCCGCAGAATTCTTCGGCACGATGCTGCTCATCCTGTTCGGGTGCGGCGTCGTCGCCCAGGTGGTGACCGGTGGGTTCCCCACCACGACCGGAGCCACGGGCGACTACAACTCCATCGCCTGGGGCTGGGGGCTGGGGGTGGCGATGGCGGTCTACGTGGCCGGCCGGCTCAGCGGGGCGCACCTGAACCCCGCGGTCACCGTGGCGCTGACGGCATTCAAGGGTTTCCCTCCCCGTAAGGTCCTTCCCTACATCGGCGCTCAGGTGGCCGGAGCTTTCGTCGGTGCGCTGCTGGTGCGGTTCACCTACACCGACGCGATCAACCGGATCGACCCCGACCACACCAAGGCCACCCAGGGAATCTTCTCCACCTCGCCGGACGTCGGGGTGACCATGATGACGGCGTTCTTCGACCAGGTGATCGGCACCGCGATCCTGGTGGCGGTGATCTTCGCCCTCACCAGCGCGGTCAACAATCCGCCGCTGGCCAACACCGGCCCGCTGATCATCGGCCTGCTGGTGGTCGGCATCGGGCTGGGATGGGGCGCCAACGCCGGATACGCGATCAACCCGGCACGCGACTTCGCCCCGCGACTGGCGTCGTTCCTGACCGGCTACCAGGACGCATGGTTCTCGGCCAACGGCCCGGAGATGTACTTCTGGGTGCCCATCGTTGCGCCGCTGATCGGCGGGCTGATCGGGGGCGCGCTGTTCGTGTTCTGCATCGAACGGTTCCTGCCGGCGGCCATCAGCGAGCCACCCGAGATCGGGGTGGTGGAGCCGACGCCGCTGCGCTGAACGGAAGTAAGGCCTTCCAGAGCTCCGGATGCACGCCGTGGTTTCGGGTGGCGCCGCTCAACTGACACGGCAGGAGATGCCGCCTTAGGGTTCCAGACGTGAATCGCCTCGACCGTTTCTTCGAGATCAGCGCCCGCGGCTCCACCATCGCCGCCGAGGCGCGCGGGGGCTTGGTCACCTTCATCGCGATGGCCTACATCATCGTGCTCAATCCGATCATCCTGGCC
>Ga0180435_10006819_pt1 | contig 10917 bp, 10 predicted proteins | sample SS_ome_3_FD_132467 | JGI IMG/M metagenome (GOLD analysis project Ga0180435, IMG submission 132467) | Hypersaline lake sediment archaeal communities from the Salton Sea, California, USA - SS_3_S_1 metaG | ecosystem: Environmental > Aquatic > Non-marine Saline and Alkaline > Hypersaline >...
CACCCGCTCGACCAGTTCATCGTGCAACCGCTGTTCGGGGAAGGCCCGATCCATTGGTACACGATCACAAACGTGACGCTGTGGATGGCCATTGCGGTCGTCGCGATCGTGGCGCTCTTCGTGCTCGGCACCCGCGGACGCGCCATCGTGCCCTCGCGCACCCAGTCGGTCGGCGAAGTGCTCTACGGCTTCACCTACAAGATGGTCGAAGATGTCGCCGGCAAGGATGCGGTGAAGTTCTTCCCCTACATCTTCACCCTTTTCATGTTCATCCTGTTCTCGAACTTCCTCGGGCTGATCCCGACCAGCTTCGCGACCACCTCGCACATCGCGGTGACCGCCGTGCTGGCGCTCGCGGTTTTCCTCACCGTCACCATCGTCGGGTTCGTGAAGAACGGCGCCGGATTCCTCGGGCTGTTCTGGGTCAAGTCGGCGCCCCTGGCGCTGCGCCCGGTCCTCGCGATCATCGAACTGATTTCCTACTTCGTGCGCCCCGTGAGCCACAGCATTCGTCTTGGCGGCAACATCATGGCAGGCCACGCGGTTATGAAAGTCTTCGCGGGCTTCGCGGCGATCGCGGCGATCTCGCCGGTGGCCGTGCTCTCGATCACCGCCATCTACGGCCTCGAAGTGCTCGTTGCGGGCGTGCAGGCCTACGTTTTCACCATCCTGACCTGCGTCTACCTGAAAGACGCGCTGCATCCGTCGCACTAAGGGCAGGCTAACAAGATCAACGCAATTCCATCGTAAGGAGAAACATCATGGAAGGCGATATCGCACAAATGGGTCAATTCATCGGCGCCGGCCTCGCGGGCATCGGTTCGGGTGCTGCCGCTATCGGCGTGGGCCACGTGGCCGGCAACTTTCTGGCGGGCGCCCTGCGCAACCCGTCGGCGGCCGGCGGCCAGACCGCGACCCTCTTCATCGGCATCGCGTTTGCGGAAGCGCTCGGGATCTTCTCGTTCCTCGTCGCGCTGCTGCTGATGTTCGCCGTGTAATCCTGCCGAACCTTCCTTACGCTAGGGTGGGTCGGCACACGCCGACCCACCCGTGCTAATCCGGGTTCCAGGAGGACAACATGGCAAGCGGAACAGAAACCACCGCAGAAGGCGCAGGCGGCGCAGGCATGCCGCAACTGGACTTCGGCACCTTCCCGAACCAGATCTTCTGGCTCGTGGTGACGCTCGTCGTCATCTACTTCGTGCTGAGCCGCATCGCCCTGCCGCGGATCGCGGGCGTTCTGGCCGAGCGGCAGAGCACGATCACCAACGACATCGCTGCCGCAGAAGAGCTGAAGCAGAAAGCCGTCGAGGCCGAAGAAGCCTACAACGAGGCGCTTGCCCACGCCCGCGCCGAAGCGCAGAAGATTGCGAACGAGGCCAAGGCCGAGATCCAGGCGGAGCTTGATACGGCGCAGGCCAAGGCCGATGCCGAGATCGCAGCGAAAGCTGCCGAGTCGGAAAAGGCCATTGCCGAAATCCGCGCCGGCGCAGTCGAAAGCGTGAAGGCCGTCGCCAAGGACGCCACCAAGGAGATCCTCTCCGCGATGGGCTCGAAGGCCGATGCCAAGTCGATCACCGCGGCGATCAATGCACGGATGAAAGGGTAAGATCATGAAAAAGCTTCTGACCCTTGCCCTTCTCACCACCGCGAGCCCCGCGCTCGCCGCGTCGGGTCCGTTCTTTTCTCTGAAGAACACCGACTTCGTGGTTCTCATCGCCTTCATCGTGTTCATCGGCGTGCTGCTGTACTTCAAGGTTCCCGGCATGGTCGGTGGCCTTCTCGACAAGCGCGCCGAAGGCATCAAAGCCGAACTCGACGAGGCCCGCGCCTTGCGTGAAGAGGCCCAGACGATCCTGGCGTCCTACGAGCGCAAGCAAAAAGAGGTGGCCGAGCAAGCCGACGCCATCGTGGAGCATGCGAAGCGCGAGGCGCAGGCCGCGGCGGACACCGCCAAGGAAGACTTGAAGGCGTCGATCGCCCGTCGTATCGCGGCGGCCGAAGACCAGATCAAGTCGGCCGAGGCCGCCGCCGTCAAGGAAGTGCGTGACACCGCCGTTTCCGTGTCGATCGGCGCCGCGCAGGACCTCATCGCCAAGAACATGACCGCCGCCGATGGCAACAAGCTCATCGAAGAGGCGATCAGCGACGTGGAAAGCAAGCTGCACTGAGCTTTCGCGGGACGTGAACATGAGAAAGCCCGGGCGCGCGCCCGGGCTTTTTCCTTCACCCCTTGCCTGGCAATACCGGCGCGCTTTTGTCCAATGCCAGTTCAGCGTCGGAAAACACCCATGGGCCGCGCACGCCGGGCACCCCTTCAGGCGCGATCCGAACGCCGCGCGACACGATCTGCGGATCTGCGAAGGTATCGCCGATATCGTTGATCGGGCCGCCGGGGACGCCCGCTTCCTTCAACGACGTCAGCAACGAATCGCGCTCCCATTCGGCGGTGGCTTCGGCGAGAATGCCCATCAGCAGCGCCCGGTTCTCGATCCGGGCCGCGTTGGTGGCGAAATTCGGATTGGCCGCAAGCATTCCGAGGCCAAGCAACTCACAGAGCGCGGCAAACTGCCTGTCATTCCCCACCGCGACGATCACATGCCCGTCTGCCACCGGGACGGCGTCGTAGGGCACGAGGTTCGGATGAGCGTTGCCCAGTCGCCCTGGGCTATTTCCGGTAGCGAGGTAGTTCATCGCCTGGTTCGCCAGCAGGGCCGTGGCGCTGTCGAGGAGCGACATGTCGATCTGCTGGCCCCGCCCGGTACGATGGCGCTGCTCGACGGCGGCAAGGATGCCAATAGTGGCGTAGAGGCCCGTGACCACATCCGTCACCGCCACCCCCACCTTCATCGGGCCGCCGTCCTTTTCACCGGTGAACGACATAAGTCCGGACAGGCCCTGGATCATGAAATCATAGCCCGGTTCGGCCGCGCGCGGGCCGTCCTGCCCGAACCCGGTGATCGAGCAGTAGATCAGGCGGGGGTTCAACTCGGCCAGGCTTGCGTAGTCGAGCCCGTATTTCGCCAACCCGCCGACCTTGAAATTCTCGATCAGGATATCGGCGTCGGCCACCAACCTGCGTACCGTCTCCTGCCCTTCGGGCGTCGAGAAATCCGCGATCACCGAGGTCTTGCCGCGGTTGGCAGCGTAGAAATAGGCCGCCGTCCTGTCACCCTCGCGCTCGATCCACGGCGGCCCCCAGCGGCGGGTGTCGTCGCCCTCGGGGCTTTCGACCTTCACCACCTCCGCGCCAAGGTCGGCGAGCGCCTGCCCGGCCCAGGGTCCGGCGAGGATGCGCGCGAGTTCCACGACCTTGAGGCCTTCAAGCGGTTTCATGGGGCGTCTCCTCAGAGGTAAGGCGGCGTGCAGGCCGAGATGATGCGCGCGGGCGTTTGCCCGACGTTGCGGAAGCGGTGCGGCGCCCGACTGTCAAAGAGATAGGCGTCCCCAGGGCCGAGCACCATGCGCTGATCTCCCACCGTCACCTCGATTTCACCCGCGACCACGATGCCGCCCTCGTTGGCCTCGTGATCGAGCATCGCCTCGCCGGTATCGGCGCCGGGCGCGTAGGTTTCCGACAAGATTTGCAGACCATGAGCCAACGCATCGCCAACCTGCGCAATCGCCACGCCGTCACCGAGGTGGCCGGTCAGATCCGTGAGTTCCGAGGCGCGGAAAAACACTTGCGTCCGAGGCGTTGTGTCGGGTTCGAAGAACGCCGACATGGTAATGCCAAGCCCACCGAGAATGCGGCGCAGGGAGGCGACAGACGGGCTGGAACGGCCCGTCTCGATCATCGAGATCTGGCCATGCGGCACGTCCGCCCGCTCGGCAAGTTGGCGTTGGCTCAAGCCCGCCGCCTGGCGCAGCGCCTTGAGGCGTCCCCCCACGTCAAAATCGTCGTTCATGCCGCACCTCTCATGATTGTGCGCAATTTTCTCCTAGCATTGCTCAGAATATTGCGCAATACAGCGCGGGACCGGAATACGCGACGGAGAAACCCATGCCCCACGAGCTGCCCGCCAAGAGCCGCCCGGAACTGTCCACCTTCGATTGGGAAGACCCGTTCCGCCTCGACGATCAACTCACCGAAGACGAGCGCATGATCCGCGGCTCCGCCCGCGCCTATGCCACGGCGAAGCTCGCACCCCGCGTGATCGAGGCTTTCGAGACGGAAGAGACTGATCCCGCCATCTTTCGCGAGATGGGCGAAATGGGCCTGCTCGGGGTGACGATCCCCGAGGAGTACGGCGGCCTCGGCGGCTCCTATGTGAGCTACGGCCTCGTCGCCCGCGAGGTGGAACGGATCGACTCGGGCTACCGCTCGATGATGTCGGTGCAGTCATCGCTGGTGATGTATCCGATCTACGCCTACGGCACCGAAGAACAGCGCAAGAAATACCTCCCCGGCCTGGCCTCGGGTGAGTTGATCGGCTGCTTTGGCCTGACCGAGCCCGACGCAGGCTCGGATCCCGGCGCGATGAAGACGCGGGCGGAGAAGACGGCGACCGGCTACAAGCTCACCGGCTCGAAGATGTGGATCTCCAACTCCCCAATCGCCGATGTCTTCGTCGTCTGGGCCAAGTCCGAGGCGCATGGCGGCAAGATCAGGGGCTTCGTACTGGAGAAGGGCATGACGGGCCTCTCGGCCCCCAAGATCCAGAACAAGCTTTCCCTGCGCGCCTCGATCACCGGCGAAATCGTCATGGACGGAGTCGAGGTGAGCGAAGAGGCGCTCCTGCCGAATGTCGAGGGCCTCAAGGGCCCCTTCGGTTGCCTCAACCGCGCCCGCTACGGCATCTCCTGGGGCGTGCTCGGGTCGGCCGAGTTTTGCTGGCACGCCGCGCGGCAATATGGCCTCGACCGGCAACAATTCGGACGTCCGCTGGCCCAGACGCAGCTGTTCCAGAAGAAGCTCGCCGACATGCAGACCGAGATTGCACTGGGATTGCAGGGTTCACTGCAGGTGGGACGGCTTATGGACGACGGTCGCGCCGCGCCCGAGATGATTTCGCTGGTCAAGCGCAACAACTGCGGCAAGGCACTCGAGATCGCCCGTCACGCCCGCGACATGCACGGCGGCAACGGCATCTCGGGGGAGTTCGAAGTGATCCGTCACATGATCAACCTCGAGACGGTGAACACCTACGAGGGCACGCACGATGTGCACGCCCTCATCCTCGGGCGCGCGCAGACCGGTTTGCAGGCGTTCTTCTAGGGCGCGCTCTGCGTGCCTGGGATGCCCCAGTACGCCGCGATATCGACCATCGCGGCAAACTTGCTGCGGTAGCTGAAGCCGGGACCATCGTTGCCAAGTACGTAGGTGACGAACTGGAGTTTCTCGCCCCGGATCGTCTGGGCGGCAATATCGTCCGGCATAACCGTTTCGACCCCGTAGAGCGAGCGGCGCTGGAACCCGAGGCTGGGCATGGCGTAATCGATTAGGCTGGTGCAGGCGAAGGTTTCGCCAGTCGGATCAATAGCCATGTTGAAATTGAACGGCTTGCCCATCGCCCCGAGCAATCGGCGCATGGCGACACGCCGTTCGGAGGCACTCAGGCTCGGCCGGATCGCCAGAACCCGGTCACGCTCGAACGCCTTGTCCGGCGTCATCAGATGAACGTCCGGCGAAGCACTTTGGATAATGGTTTTGCCGGCGCGGATCTCGTCGTGATACGGGACGAGTTCCGGCAGGTGCCACATGCCAGCGGCGCGCAGTTCGGCTTCGGTGCCGATATAGACCACGGCATGGGTGAACCGCCCCGGGACCATTCGACCGAGTTGATAAGACGTGCTGCCCACCACCATGATATCGAGCGGACGCAGGTGCGAGACAATCGCCGCGGCGGCTTCGGTCTTGCCCGTCAGCGTGCCGGGAAACCCGGTCTCGTAATAGTCGCCATAGAACGTGTTGGCAGTCGAGGGACCGGACTTGCTGCCGATCTTGAACGCAATCTCGACCAGCGGTGCGGGATAGAATTTTTCAGGGTCGAAGCAGCATTCGAAGGTCTCCGCCTGCAACGTCTTTGCGTCTTCCGTGAAGGTCGGGCCGAAATCCGGGTAGGAACAGGCACCAAGCATGGCAAACGCCGCCAAGGCCCACAATCTGCGCATTGAAGCGCTCGCAATCTCGAACAAGCGCACGTCCCATCCCCTCAAAATCAATGTGGTCATCTTAGCGGCGCGGGCCGGATATGCCAACTCACGCTTGGGACATCTGCCCGGTGCCATTTGCCCACAATCCTATCACCGCGCAGCGCGGGACCGTCAGGTTCCAACATGAACATAATGCAGGCGGTTGAATGCCGCGCGCCATTCGGAAACCTCCGCCGCGACCGTGGACGGATCGTTGGCTCGCAGGGCCTTGGCAATGAGCCCGGCCATGCGCGGCGCGTCGGTTTCGGTGACGCCCCAGCGCACCAGTTCCGGCGTTCCGATCCGCAGCCCGTTCATATCGCCCGCCACCGGGGCGGTCGGCAACCCGATGCCGCAGGCGAGGAACCCCGCACGGCGCAAGGTCTTCGACGCGGCCTGCCCGCCGCCGAACCCGCCCGCCTCGATGGCGAATTGGTGCGATGCGGTATAGCCGCCCGGCCCGGAGAACACCGGCAACCCCTCGTCGGCAAGCGCGTGCGCCAATGCCTGTGCAACGCCGATCATTTTCTTGGCATAGGCCGCGCCGAAAGCCCGCCAGTCCAGTAGGGAGATCGCCAGAGCCGCCGATTTTGCCGCGTCGAAGTTCGCGGTCATGCCGGGAAACGCGATGGCATCCAGCCGTTCGGCGATCTCGGCGTCATTGGTGACGATCAGACCGGAGGGCGGGCCGCCGAGGCTCTTGTAGGTGCTCATCGTCATCAGGTCGGCCCCCTCGGCCAGCGGGTTTCGCCACTGCCCCCCGGCGATGATCCCGCATTGATGCGCGGCATCGAACATCAGCTTGGCGCCCACCTCCTCGGCAATCGCCTTCACCTCCGCGACCGGGTGTTCGAACAGGTTGAGCGAGCCGCCCAGGGTGAGCAGCGCCGGCCTCACGTCGCGGGCGAGCCGCGCCAGGGCATCGACATCCACGGTATAGCCGTCGGCCTTCACCGGCGCGGCATGGGTTGTCAGGCCATAGAGCCCGGCACAGCCCTCCGCATGGTGGGTGACATGCCCGCCGATCTCGCCCGGCGGTGCGATGATCGCGTCACCCGGCCGGGTCAGGGCCATGAACCCATAGAGGTTGGCGATCGCGCCGGAGGGCACCCGGATCTCGGCATAGCGCGCCGCGAAGGTCTCGGCCGCCAGTTCCGCGGCGATCACCTCGACTTCCTCGATCGCCTCGAGCCCCATCTCGTACTTGTCGCCCGGGTATCCCAGCGACGGGCGCGTGCCCATGCCGGAGGCGAGCGCCGCCTCGGCGGCCGGGTTCATCACGTTGGTGGCGGGGTTGAGATTGAAGCATTCCCGCTCGTGGATGCGCCGGTTCTCCGCGATCAGCGCGTCGATCCGAAGCGCGATACGCGCCTCGTCCGACTTGGCGGTCTCACCGGCGATGGTCTGGATCAGGGTCTCGGCCTCTTTCGGCACCCAGGCTCGGGGAAGCAATGCTGGCATCGGTATTCCTTTCGAATGCCCGCATCTCAGCAAACACCTCCCCCCGCCGCAATCGGGAAAGTGCTGGACGGGGCAGATCCGCCGCGGGACAGTGGAGCAAAGACCGGAGATGCAGATGAAGCCCGATACCCCGCCCCCAGCCGATGCCGAGGATCGACGCGCCGTCGAACCCGTGCTGGTCTATGACCCGGAAACGCTGCCGAAACCCAACCTCAAGCTCTACCGCAAGGCGCGCGCGGGCGCCGAGAAGACGTCCGACGTGTTCGTCCCGCCCCGCGATGCACGCGCGTTCGAAGTCCCTGCCGGCCATTTCTTCCGCATCAGCTCGGTCGAGGGCCCGCAGGTGGGCGATCTGAACCTCTGGAATGCCCACGACATCTCGGAACGCTTCTTCTCCGGCAAAACCCGCGCCCTGCACGGCACGCATTTGTCGACTGGCGACCGGATGTGGTCCTCGCTGCCCTGGCTGCGCCCGATGGCCACGATCATCGCCGACACACTCGACTGGTACGGATTAGATGCCTTTGGCGGCTCGGTTCATGACGTGATCGGCACCCGCTGCGACCCCTACACAGGCTGCCTCTTGTCGGGCGAACCGTATCACCACTGCTGCCATTCCAATCTCACCCGCGCGATCGGCGATCACCTTGGCCTGCCGCTCAAGGAAGCCGAGTTTCACGTCCACGACGTGCTCAACGTGTTCATGTGCACCGGCTTCACCCGCGACACCGGCCAATATTTCATGAAGGCAAGCCCGGTGCGGCCCGGCGACTACATCGAGTTCTTCGCCGAGATCGATCTCATCGGCGCTCTCTCGGCCTGCCCCGGCGGCGATTGCTCCTCCGGCCATTCCTCAGACGATGCGGCATGCTACCCGCTGCATGTCGAGGTTTTCCGCCCCGAAAACGGCGCTCTGGACGGCTGGAAACCGCCGAAACGGAATGGCTACGACCGCAGCCACGGCCGTTGACGTTGCCGCTGCACGCGGGGGCGCATAACCTGCACCTATTGGTTTTTTCTGGAGGATTTCATGCTGCGCTCTGCCGGGTTTCGGTTCTTCGTCGTTGCCATCCTGGCGCTCTTGATGTCGATCCCGCTGCAGATGGTCTCTTCGATCATCGACGCGCGGCGCGACTTTTCTCGCGCCACGATCACCTCGGTGGGCGAAGAATGGGGCGGCGCACAGGTCCTGTCCGGGCCGGTGCTTGTGATCCCGGTGCAGCAGGAAGTGACCGAGACAAAGAAGCGCGAGGTGGTCGACCCGGCGACGGGCCGGATCGCCGTGCATCCCGAAAGCGGCCAGACCATTTACGAGACCTACGAAGAAACCCGGATCGAGGATCGCGCTCCGGTCTATCTCCTGCCGGGCCGGTTCGACGCCAACCTGACCACGGCCACCCAGACCCGCTACCGCGGCATATTCGAAGTCCCGGTGTACACCGCCGACGTTGGCTTTCGCTTCGACTTCCCCACCGCGGATATCGCCAGCACGCTGGACACCGGGGAGGATCTGCTTTGGGAGGAGGCCCGGTTGGAACTCCTCCTCACCAGCAACCGATCGCTGCGTGGCGAAGCGGCGCTTGAGGTCGACGGCGTCGCGGTCCCGCTGGACCCCCTCACGGCCCGCGCCGGCATCTCCGCCCGCGTGGGTGACATCCGCGAAGCCGGCACCCTCTCTATGACCCTCGGCCTGAACGGCGCCGAACGGTTGATGATCGCGCCGGTGGGACGGGCCAGCGCGATCACCCTCGCCGGCGATTGGCCCGACCCGAGTTTCACCGGCGCCTTTCTCCCCAATACCCGGGAGATCAGCGCCGACGGTTTCTCCGCGAACTGGACGATCCCCCACCTTGCCCGCGCCGTGCCGCAGGTCGGCCGCACGGCCCCGCTCGATGGCGACGAACGCGCCATTGTCTTCGGCGTCGCCTACTACCAGCCGAATGATTTCTACCAGAAAGCCTGGCGTGCCGCGCGGTACGGGCTGCTCACCGTGGCGCTCACCTTCCTCACCGTGCTGCTCATCGAGGGCCAGCGCGAGCGCCCGGTGCATCCGGTGCAATACATCCTCATCGGTCTCGCCCAGTCGATCTTCGTGCTACTGATGCTGTCCTACGCCGAACACATCGGCTTCGGCGCGGCTTACCTCGTGGCCAGCGCCGCCACCATCGCGCTCCTGGTGATGTTCGGCGCACTCGGGTTGAAGCTTGGACGGCGCACCTGGGTGCTCGGCGTGCTGCTCCTGCTGCTCTACGCGGTGCTCTACCTGATCTTGCAATCGACCGATTTCGCGCTGATCGCCGGGGCCACCCTGGCCTTTCTCGCGCTTGCGGCCACGATGTTCGTCACCCGCAACGAGGAATGGTATGCGCCCGCCGGCAGCCCCGGGCTGTTCGGGCGAAAGCGCAAACCGCCCGAAGAACCTGATCAGAGCAACGGGTAAGGCGTTTCGAACCGCCCTGCCAATCCCCTTCCAAGCGGCATCCCGCGCTCAGCAGTAACGCTCGATGCCAACCAACTGCGCGTTGCTGTAGCGATCCCCCATCGCCCAGCCCGGCGGCAGGATGCGGGCGATCTCGGCCCGGTCCGCGTCGGTAAACGCGATCTCGCTCGCCCCGGCCCAGTCATGCAGATGGTCCGGCGTACGGGTGCCCGGGATCGGGATCAGATGGTCGCCCTGGTCAAGCGTCCAGGCGATCGCGGCGGCCGATGTCGTCCAGCCGCGCCGATGGGCAAAAACCCGGAACCGGCGCACATATTCCATGTTGTGGGCGAAGTTGCGGCCGATGAACCGGGGATTGGGTTTGCGGAAATCCGTGTCGCCAAAGGCCACCGGATCGAGGTCCATATCCGAAAGAATGCCGCGTCCAAGCGGCGAGAACGGCACGAAGACTGTGCCAAGCTCGGCGCAGGCCTGGATCATGCCAAGTTCCGGCTGGCGCGACCACAGCGAGTATTCGCTCTGCACCGCCGCCACATGCGCCACCTGCCCCGCAAGCCGCAGCGACGCCGGTGAAATCTCGGAATAGCCGAAACCGCCGATCAGCCCGTCCTCGCGAATGAGCTCCAGCGTCTCTGTGACCTTCTCGATCGGGATCGACCAGTCGCGCCGGTGCACGTAGTAAAGCTCCACCCGGTCCACGCCGAGCCGCTCCAGCGACCCCTCGATCGAGCGCCGCAGATGCCCCTCGGAGTTGTCATTCGTGCCGCGCGCGGCGCCGAGCACGATGCCCCCCTTGGTGGCGATCTTGAACCGTTTGCCCCGGTCCGCCTGCCACGCCCCGATCACGCTTTCGCTGAGCCCCTTGCCGTAGAGTTCGGCGG
>Ga0180435_10006820_pt1 | contig 10914 bp, 10 predicted proteins | sample SS_ome_3_FD_132467 | JGI IMG/M metagenome (GOLD analysis project Ga0180435, IMG submission 132467) | Hypersaline lake sediment archaeal communities from the Salton Sea, California, USA - SS_3_S_1 metaG | ecosystem: Environmental > Aquatic > Non-marine Saline and Alkaline > Hypersaline >...
AAGGATGTCTTTGGAATGGAAGGGCCCCGTTCTGGGCATCGTTGAAATGCGTAGACACTACGCGAACTACTTCAAGGGTTTACATGGGGTAAAGGAGCACCGGATGGTCATGGTTACCAGTATGGAGCCAGATGAGATATACGCTGAACTCGAAGTCGTAAGAGCGAAGTACGCAGAAGTAGAAGTTTGAGGCAGCTTTCGCCTCATGGGTTCTATCTAGTTTCCGAGAGCTTATTTAGAATCTTTCCATATAAGTGGAGTATCTTTGTGTTCAGCTTTATCCACAAGGAATTCGAGGATGATTAAAGTCAGAGATAACGCCAAGGAACAAGTCACCAAACTCTTGAATGACGAAGGAGCCCCAGATGGGAGTTTCGTACGTGTCGGAGTGAAGGGGGGCGGATGTTCTGGACTCATGTATGAACTGGACTTCGACCATGAGTTGAAAGAGGACGATAAGGTCTTTGAAGACAATGGAGTCAAGGTAGTCGTGGACAAGAAGAGCTTCCTGTATCTAGTAGGCACTGAACTGGACTATTCCGGTGGATTGAACGGAAAAGGTTTCCAATTCATCAACCCCAATGCAAACCGTACTTGTGGTTGTGGGGAAAGCTTCTCTATCTGACCCCTCTAGAAACCCAAGCATCGAAAAGGATGGAATTCAGCGAAGAAGACAAGATTCTAGAGGAAGTCACTGGGAAGGAATATGAGTTCGGATTCACAACCAATGTAGAGTCTGATACAATTCCTCCAGGGCTGAATGAAGAGGTTATCCGCATTATATCTGAGAAGAAAGACGAGCCGGAATGGATGACCGAGTGGAGATTAGCTGCATTCCGCGCTTGGGAGCAGATGACCGAGCCGGAATGGGCGCACGTCAAATACACGAAGCCTGATTTCCAAGCCATCTCCTACTATTCCGCGCCAAAGGAGAAGCCCAAGTTGAACAGCTTGGAAGAGGTGGACCCCGAGTGGAAGAGCACCATGGACCGTCTGGGTATCTCCTTGGAGGAGCAGAAGAGAATGGCTGGCGTGGCCGTTGACTTCGTCATGGACTCCGTATCTGTAGCCACAAGCTTCAAGGAGAAGCTAGCCGAGCTTGGAATCATCTTCTGCTCCATGAGTGAGGCCATCCAAGAGCATCCGGACTTGGTTCGCAAATACCTCGGAACAGTCGTCCCTCAACGTGACAATTTCTACGCAGCATTGAACTCAGCTGTATTCACAGACGGATCCTTCTGTTACATTCCTCAAGGGGTGAAGTGCCCTATGGAACTCAGCACCTACTTCCGCATCAACGAAGCAGGTACAGGCCAATTCGAGCGGACGCTGGTCATTGCAGATAAAGGAAGCTACTGCTCCTACCTAGAAGGCTGTACGGCTCCACAGAGGGATGAGAATCAATTGCACGCGGCCGTGGTGGAACTCATAGCGCTGGATGATGCAGAGATCAAGTACAGTACCGTCCAGAACTGGTTCCCTGGAGACAAGGATGGAAAAGGTGGTGTATTCAACTTCGTGACCAAGCGCGGACTTTGTGAGCGCAACGCCAAGATCAGTTGGACCCAAGTAGAGACCGGAAGTGCAGTGACTTGGAAGTATCCGAGTTGCATTCTGAAAGGTGACAACAGCATTGGCGAGTTCTACTCTGTAGCAGTGACGAACAATCACCAGCAAGCGGATACGGGGACCAAGATGATCCACATCGGTAGGAACACGAAGAGTACTATCATCTCCAAGGGTATCTCTGCAGGTGACAGCCAGAACTCCTATCGGGGCTTGGTGAAGATCGGTAAAGGGGCAGAGAACGCACGGAATTTCAGCCAGTGTGACTCCCTCTTGATGACCGACACCAGCGGAGCACACACCTTCCCATACATCGAGGTGGAGAATCCGAGTGCTATGGTAGAGCATGAAGCCACGACCAGCAAGATCGGGGAGGACCAGATCTTCTATTGCCTACAGCGAGGAATAGAGGAGGAGAAAGCCATCAGCCTCATTGTCAATGGATATGCGAAGGAGGTATTGAACAAGCTTCCCATGGAATTTGCCGTAGAGGCACAGAAGTTATTGGAGATCTCCTTGGAGGGGTCCGTAGGATAATCAGTCGACATGATCAAAATCAAGAATCTACACGCCTCGGTAGAAGGCAACGAAATACTCAAGGGTCTCGACTTGGAGGTCAAAGCTGGTGAGGTCCATGCCATCATGGGTCCCAATGGCTCTGGGAAATCCACCTTGGCCTCAGTTTTGGCGGGTAAGGAAGACTATGAGATCTCAGATGGGAGTGTTGAGTACCAAGGAGAAGACCTGCTCGAGATGGATGCAGATGAGCGAGCCAAGGAGGGCCTGTTCCTCGCCTTCCAGTATCCGGTAGAAATACCTGGTGTGAGTAATGTCAACTTCCTGAAGACTGCGCTCAATGAGATTCGTGCTCACCATGGGAAAGATCCTCTGACTGCCAAGGAGTTCCTGGGAAAGCTCAAGACCTGTTCTGAACTCGTGGAGCTCGATGGAAAGCTCAAGGATCGTTCAGTGAACGAAGGATTCTCTGGGGGTGAGAAAAAGAGGAATGACATCTTCCAGATGGCTATGCTCGAACCCACTTTCGCCATCATGGACGAAACGGATTCTGGATTGGATATCGATGCACTCCGTATCGTGGCCAAGGGCGTGAACAGCATGCGCAGCAGCGATAGGAGCTTCCTTATAATCACCCATTATCAGCGCCTTCTGGACCATATCAAGCCAGACTACGTACATGTCCTAAGTGAAGGTCGCATTGTGAAGAGCGGTGGCCCTGAGCTCGCTTTGGAGCTGGAAGAGAAGGGATACGACTGGCTGAAAGAAGGAGTCACTGCATGATGATCACCGAAGTACCTACAGCCCTAGAGGCATTTGCCGCTTTCGAAGGTCATGAGCATCGTGGAAGTACGCTGGTCGATCGAGTCACGGATGAAGCGCTGGTCGCGCTTCAGGAGCTTGCAATCCCCAACCGCAAAACGGAGGCCTGGAAATACACCCCGGTGAATAAAATCCTCAAGGGTTCCTGGAAACCAGCTGTTGCCGGACATCTCATCAGCCCAGAGGAGCTAGACATCCCAGAATTCGATGCGCATAAGGTATGGTTGGTCGATGGAGAAGTGATGATCGAGCAGTCGGAATTACCCGATGGCGTCATCCTCTGTTCTATGGGAGAGGCTCTGGAGAAAGAGAACGACCTATTCGAGAGCGTCTACGGCAAGCAAGCGGATCACAGGAAAGACATCTTCGTAGCGGTCAATACGGCCTACGCGGTCGGAGGTATCTATCTGCGTCTGGCGAAGAATGTCCAACTGGACAAGCCCATCCATGTAGTGCACGTCTACACCCAAGCGGAAACGGCCGTTTGCACGAGGAATATCATCTTGGCAGAAGAAGGTAGCCAAGGACACATGTCCCACAGCTTCGTCCATCTACATGGTCCGATCCACAGCAATGTCGTAACCGAAGTCCGAGTAGGTGACAACGCTCGATTCACCTTGGACAAGTTCCAGACAGGATTGGACGATAGCTATCACTATTCCAGCGAGGAGATCCACCAAGGTCGAGATGCGGTGTACACGCAGAACACATTGACCATGAGTGGCGTATGGACTCGGAATGACCCCCATGTGCGTTTGAATGACCAGAACAGCACTTGTCATCTGAACGGAGCCTACGTTCCTCAAGGCAAGGAGTTGGTGGACAATCATTCCATCATCGACCATCTGGTTCCCAACTGCGAATCCCACGAACTCTATAAGGGTGTGGTATACGAGCAGGGTAAAGGAGTCTTCAATGGAAAGGTGTTCGTGCGGCCTGACGCACAGAAGACCAATGCCTACCAACAGAATGCGAACATCCTCATGAGTGCGGATGGCAGCATGAACAGCAAGCCTGAACTGGAGATCTACGCGGATGACGTGAAGTGCAGCCACGGCAGCACCACGGGACAATTGGATAACGAGGCCCTATTCTACCTCCAATGCCGAGGATTGAGCAAAATCAATGCGAAGCAGATGCTGGTCAATGCATTCATCGGTGAGGTGGTGGAGCGCTTGGTCCTTCCAGAGATGCAGGAATGGGTATGGAGCCAAATAGAGGCCTAAGAAGACATCGAGGATGAACATGGCATCCGAAATACGTTCTGATTTCCCCATCCTCTCCCGAGAGGTCAACGGTAAGCCCTTGGTTTATCTGGACAATGGGGCCAGTACACAGAAACCGCAAGTGGTCATCGATGCGGTAGGCCATTGCTACCAAGAATACAATGCCAATGTGCATCGGGGTGTACATAGCCTCAGCGTGATTGCCACGGAGGCAATGGAGGATGCGCGAAGGAAAGTGCAAGGCTTCATCAATGCCAAGCATGACCGCGAGGTCATCTTCACAAGTGGAACTACCCATAGCGTCAACATCTTGGCCCAAGCCTGGGGACCTGCGAATCTCAAGCCTGGGGACAATGTGGTCATCTCTGGTATGGAACATCACTCGGGTATCGTACCCTGGCAGATGGCTTGTGAACGAACAGGAGCTGAGCTTCGAGTGATACCAGTGACTGACTCGGGTGAGCTGGATATGGAAGCCTATCAAGGCTTGCTGGATGAACGAACACGAATGGTCTCGGTCGTTCATGTGAGCAATACCCTGGGTACCATCAACCCCGTGGAGGACCTCATCCGCCTAGCTCATGAAGCCGGGGCATTGGTGCATCTGGATGGTGCCCAAGCTGTAGCTCATCTACCCGTAGATGTCCAAGCACTTGGTGTGGATTTCTATTGCTTCAGTGGCCATAAGCTATTAGGCCCTACTGGTACAGGAATCCTTTACGGGAAGGAAGCTATGTTGGAAGAAATGCCCCCACTCTTCGGTGGTGGTGAGATGATCAAGACGGTCACCTTTGAGAAGACCACCTACAACGAACTCCCCTTCAAATTCGAGGCAGGAACTCCGAACATGGCGGGGAACATCGGCCTGGGAGTAGCCATCGATTATCTAAGCCAATTTGAATGGCATGAACTTAGAGCCCATGAGGTTCAGCTCCTGAACCAAACGCTGGAAGGGCTGAAGCCCATAGACGGCATCCGATTCATAGGTGAGTCGGACAACCGCTCTGGAGCCATTTCCTTCCTGGTCGGAGACATCCATCCGTTCGACTTGGGTACCCTCCTCGACAAGCAGGGCATCGCAGTCCGCACGGGTCATCATTGTACAGAGCCCTTGATGGACCGCTATGGGATACCTGGAACGGTCCGGGCAAGCTTCGCACTGTACAACAATCAAGAGGACGTAGAACGCCTACTCGCTGGTGTTGAACGAGCCGTAGGTATGCTCGTTTGAAGAGTCTATCCTAGTACAGAGATTCTATAGACCCCCTTACAATCAGGGGTTTCCTGTGCATATTCCTGAATCCGCACAGCTCTGAATGCTTATTCCTTGGAGCTTGGGGATGAACTGAAGACCTTGTCGAAAGGTGGTCGGAAGTGTAGTTCGATAAGGGGTGGAAATGCCTCGGTTCTGCCTCCTCCGATTGCCTACGAATCAAGTCTCAGATCATGGAATCACGTACTCCTTTTCCCTCTCGGATATCCCTCTTGACCATCGCCTTCCTATCTTCCTCCTGGCTCCTGGCACAAGTCGATTCGGAACCTATACTCACCTATCGATTCTCCTTGGAGTCCGAGTTCGACAGCCGTCAGGCCAAGGAACTGGTCGGATTCTTCAGTCAGACAGAAGCAGAGAAGTGCTACTACATCGAAGAAGCCGATTGCTTCAAATGGAGCACCCCTGAGCGGGTAAGCCATCATGAGCTTTCCATTCGACTGGCCATACTCGGTCATGAGCTCTCTTCGAAGGTCCTCCGGTCGGATGGCTTGTACTTGACCGCAGAGTCCTCGGATATCGAGAGAACCTCTGCGCCATGAGGGCTTCACTTCTCACCTTCTTCCTCCTATCGGCAATACTAGGTTCGGCACAGGATTTCATGGTCACCGCTCCATATACGAGCCCGACCAGGAGCACCTGCGGAGCTGGGAACGACTGTGCGCTGAGGACTACTGAGGATCATAGCTATCAGGTCCTACTACCATCTGCCGGTGATTGGACCTTCTCACTCTGCTCCAGTTCCTACGACACATACCTCTACCTGGGTACTACTCCCTGCTCGAACAATGTGGGACAGAATGATGATGATTGCGGCTTCCAGTCGAGTATCACGGCCACACTACCTGCGGGAACCTATCACGTGACCATCGAGGGATGGTCGTTCGACCCATGCGGAGATTATGTCTTGGAGATAAGTGGAGGTTCAGCAGGAACTCCGGAAGATGAATGCTCCGGGGCTATCCCAATCAATTGTGGAGACATCGTGGCTGGAAGTACTGTGGGTTATGGTGTCGACTCAGCACCCACCTGCGGCACGACAGATGGAACGGGAGGAGGTCTCTGGTACTCCTTCATCGGAAATGGGAATCCAGTCACGGCTTCATTATGCGGTAGCACCTTCGATACCCGATTGCGCGTCTATTCAGGTAGTTGTGCATCCCTCATCTGCGAAACAGGAAATGATGACGACTGTGGCCTCCAGTCAGAAGTCACTTGGACCAGTGCCGTAGGGGTCACCTACTATATCCTGGCACATGGATTCAGCAGCTCAGAAGGCTCCTACTCCCTGAGTCTGAACTGCAGTACTCCGCCACCAGGAATCAATCTGAATCAGGACTGCCAACAAGCCACTGGAATATGCAGCAGTGCATCATTCTCTGGGAACAGCAATGGAGATGGGAATCTGGAAGAACTGGATTTCAGCAATTCAGGCTGTCTGTCCATAGAACATGAATCCTCTTGGTATCGATTCACCGCACAGACTTCAGGAACCATCTCGCTTACTTTATCCCCTCAGAACGGTACGGATGATTACGATTTCGCCATCTGGGGCCCGAATCCCTCATGTCCTCCTGTAGCCAATCCGCTGCGCTGCTCATTCGCAGCGCTGGGAGGAGATACCGGCATGTCCCCTGGAGCTGGTGACAACAGTGAGGACCCATTCGGGGACCGATGGGTAGAAGAAATGACGGTCACAGCTGGTCAGGAATTCATCATGGTCATCGACAACTATTCGGTCACCACCTCTCCTTTCGATTTCGCTTGGGGTGGGTCAGCCTCTTTGGATTGCAGTGTCCTTCCGGTGACCTGGTTACATATCGATGGCAGATATGAGGATGGAGTCAATGTCTTGGAATGGTCCACCGCCTCAGAGACGAACAACGACTACTTTTCCATCCAGCGTTCGGAGAACGGGCATGAGTTCGAAGAAATCCACCGATTGGATGGAGCGGGCAATAGCAGTCAGGAACTGGATTATCGATTTCTGGACAACAATGCTCCAGCAGCCTTGAGCTACTATCGGCTGAAGCAAGTGGACTTCGATGGTGCCTATTCCTATTCTTCCATCATCGCCATACAAACTCCCACTACCACATCCGATATCCGAGTATTTCCGAATCCTATGCGGGAAGTGATTCGTGTGAACCTCGGGAAACGTAAAGGAGGCTTGGTCGAGATAATTGATGAACTCGGCAGGGTCCTTATATCTCAGAAGCCGGAGGACTCTAGCTTCACCATAGATGTAAGAGACTTGGATAGTGGCATCTATCAGCTGAGATGGAGAGATGGGGTCAATACTACCCATCAGACCCTGATCAAGCCATGACCGTGGCTCTCTTGAACTCGGATGGTGTCTGACCGGTCATCTGTTTGAAAGCCTTATTGAATGCGGACTTGGATTTGAATCCTGCTTTGTTTCCTATGGCCTCCATGGTAAGGCGCTCATCTGCCTCCTCTACCAGCAATCGCTTGACCTCTTCCACCCGATAGCGGTTGATGAACTGTACGAATGATTCTCCTAGCCCTGCATTGATGGTCTGGGAAAGGTATTTGGTATTGGTCCCCAAATGCTCCGCGAGCATGGAAACGGTCAAATCCTCATCCAAGAAAGGTTTCTCTCTTTCCATCATGGCAAGGAGCTGTTCTTTCCATTCAATGATGCGTTCATCGACAGTCTCACTGGTCGTTGGTTCTTGTTCTGGTAGACTAGAGCGTTCCTTCTCATCGTAGACCAGCGGCTGCTTCAGCGCCTGTTGACCCACGAAGATCACATAGGCGAGCATGAGTCCATCGAAGACCATGTCAGAGGCTATGCCATCCAGTGTGTGTGACAAGGCCAAAAGAGAAAGGAATACCAGGAATCCAAAGTTCATCACCTTGGCCCACTTCAAGTCCACCTCCTCCTCAAAGGAGAAGACTTGGGCTATGTTGGATTGGTGCTCCTTGATCAATCGAGCAGAACGGATGATGTAATAGAGGCTCTGGATGAGGAACAAGCCCGTGAGATTGCCCAAGGTCAAGTACATTAAGACCTGACCGAATGCCATACGTGCATCCCCTTCCGATAGAAGAAGGAGTATCAAGACCAGTCCACTCCCAATCAACATGATGGCTGGTAATAGGAAATGTCGGCCATAGGTCCAAGTGGAGCCAGCCCGCACCTGATGACGGATGTACGCCCATATGGAAGGGGCCAGACAGAGGATGACTCCATTCAATACGGGTAGTGAGTGCTGGCAGAATCGTTCGAATCCATGATCATACAGCTGGAAGAACAGGATGATGAATCCAAGGCAGAAGAAGAACAAGGTGATGAATGCATCTGGAAGTCTTCTGAACTTAGGCCTTAGGAGCATGTTCACTGCGAAGTACAGACTGAAGCACAGCCCAATGACCCCGAGGATCTCCGTTAATGGGATGGAACCGACATCCATGGGTTCCAATATAGCCTATGCGTCCGGGAATGACCGTTGAATAGCCTCGGCAATCAGTATCGGCTCCTCTACGATAACCAAGTGTCCTCCTTCAAGTATCTCATCCGCTGTGACCTTCAATGGAAGAAGGAGGTCTGCCCGACCATGAATCCTTTTCAGTCGATCGGGAACTTCAGTATTGTCCCACGTGAGAATTGCCTGGACCGCCCATTTCAAGAATTCCCTATCCGTGTGCTCCATGATGTCATGGATCAATCGCTTACTAGCCTGCTTCTTCAAGGACATAACCGCTTCCACGAGAGGAGGTGGCAACTGCATAAGGCGGGTCGGGATGTAGGGGACGAGATTCATTCGGCCTACCCCTCGGAAGTAGATGGGCAACTCATCCGCGCAAGCGCAAGAAGAGATGATGATGGTCTTTTCGGGATGGACATGCTTGTTCATCTCACTCGCAATCATCCCTCCGAATGACAGTCCAACTAAGATGAAAGGGTCTTGGGTATCCAGAGTTCCAGCCATCCGTTCCGCGTAATGGGCCAAGGTCTCATGAGGTTCGGGTTGTAACCATGGAACATAGGTGATCGGGTTCTCCAAGTATTCATTGACCGCCTCGAAGACCCGTTCATCCGCACCCAATCCGCTGATTCCGTAGATATGCATCTCTTGTCCTAGGTTGGGGGCAAATCTAGTGGGTCAAGACTATGCATTAAACCATATGCGATATTCATAGTCCAATGAGCATGCGACCTCTAGTCCTGATCATGTGTCTGGTGATTACCCGGTATGTGGATGCACAGATGTACTTCCCCCCGAACACTGGGAACAGTTGGGAGACCACTGATCCTTCAGAGCTCGGATTCTGCCAGGAGAACATCGATTCCCTATACGCCCACCTCTTGGAGAAGAACAGCAGGAGTTTCATGTTACTCAAAGACGGACGTATCGTATTAGAGCAATATGCTCCAGGGGTGAGCCAAGGAGACCTCTGGTATTGGGCATCGTGTGGGAAGAGTCTGACTGCCTATTTGGTAGGCGCAGCGCAGGACCAAGATTTGATGGACATCCAACTACCTACCTCAACCTGCCTCGGAGAAGGTTGGACTGTAGCTCCTCCAGAGAAGGAGATAGAGATCACTCCATTCCATCAGCTCAGCATGACGACAGGTCTTGCGGACAATGATGACCTGAACTGCCTCGATCCAGAATGTCTGGAATACTTCGTGGATGTGGGCGAACGATGGTCGTACTTCTCCCAAGGCTCTCGCCTATTGAGTGATGTCTTGGAGGAGGTTACCGATCAAGGATTGAATGCATTGACCGATGACCTTATCGGTGACGCGATCGGAATGGACGGTTTCTGGTTGGCCTATGTAAGGTGGAGTACTGCTCGTGATATGGCTCGATTCGGCTTACTGGCACTCAATGAGGGCATTTGGGACGGAGACACCTTGCTTCATGACCTGGATTATCTGCAGGCCATGACCAGTCCTTCTCAGACACTAAATCCAGCATATGGGCTCTTGTGGTGGTTGAACGGACAAGACTCCTATCTGCTACCTGGGCTTGATCTTTCCATCCCTGGACAATTGATTCCATCCGCTCCGGATGACATGTTCTGCGCCCTTGGACTCAATGATCAGAAGATCTATGTAGTCCCCAGCCAAGGTCTGGTCGTGGTCAGACAAGGAGATGCAGCTGGCGATGTATTTCCCGGTCCTAGTGGTTTCGACACCGAACTCTGGGAATTGATAAGTGCCTTGGAATGCGAACCCACATCGACCATCGACCGAGTGATTCCGACATGGAGTATCGGTCCCAATCCAGTGGAAGAACAATTGACTATCCGAGGTATCCAAGAAGGCATATTCAGGATACTGGATATCCGAGGGAGGGAATTGATGATTGGATCCATAAGGAATAACACCTTGATCTCAACGACCCATCTTGAGAAAGGAACATACCTGTTGGAGGTAGTGAGCGATGGGAATAGGGAGGTCAAGCGCTTCGTTCATTGAAGCCCTGATCGGCTACCTTCAACCCCATGCTTTCTGTACAGTCGGATGAACACTTCATG
>Ga0180435_10006821_pt1 | contig 10914 bp, 21 predicted proteins | sample SS_ome_3_FD_132467 | JGI IMG/M metagenome (GOLD analysis project Ga0180435, IMG submission 132467) | Hypersaline lake sediment archaeal communities from the Salton Sea, California, USA - SS_3_S_1 metaG | ecosystem: Environmental > Aquatic > Non-marine Saline and Alkaline > Hypersaline >...
GAAATGCGCCGCGTATTATCCGAGTGTCGCGCAACCCTCGGCGAAGTAGGTAACAGCGAACATAATTTGCGCTCTCTGGGTAAAGCTGGCGCGACGCGTTGGCGCGGCCGCAAGCCCACAGTGCGTGGTGTAGCTATGAACCCGGTTGATCACCCGCATGGTGGTGGTGAAGGTAAAACATCTGGTGGCCGTCACCCGGTTACACCCTGGGGTGTGCCCACTAAGGGACACAAGACGCGTTCAAATAAGCGAACCGACAAACTTATTGTTCGTCGTCGAGGTAAGCGTTAAGCGCTGCCCAGTTAAAGGATAGGAGAAAGCTAAGTGCCAAGATCGTTATATAAAGGACCGTTTGTCGACACGCACCTGATGAAGAAGGTGGAAGTGGCTGCGGCGAATAACGAGCGTCGCCCTATTAAGACCTGGTCACGTCGGTCGATGATTGTTCCGGAGATGGTTGGTTTAACAATTGCCATCCATAACGGTCGTCAGCATGTGCCGGTTCTTGTGAATGAAGACATGGTAGGCCACAAGTTGGGTGAGTTTGCACCGACAAGAACGTATCGGGGCCACGCCGCAGATAAAAAGGCCAAGCGCTAAGCGCTTACGCCAGGTAAAGACGAGAGATAGGAAATAAAATGGAAGTCAGCGCGTCAGCAAGACGACTCAGAATTTCAGCGCAGAAAGCGCGTTTGGTTGCTGATCAAGTGCGTGGCAAACCTGTTGCAGAGGCTCTGGACATCCTCAACTTCAGCACCAAGAAAGGTGCTGTGTTGGTGCGAAAAGTTGTCGAATCTGCAATTGCCAACGCCGAAAACAACGAAGGCGCAGATATTGATGAGTTAAAGGTAGCCGGCATCTTTGTAGATGAAGGCTTGACCATGAAGCGTATACGTCCACGCGCCAAAGGCCGCGCGGACAGAATTTTTAAGCGGTCCAGCCACATTACTGTGACTGTGTCTGACGTCTAACAGCCAGAATTTGTTGAGAAAAGTATGGGTCAGAAAGTACATCCAACCGGTATCCGCCTAGGCATCGTCAAGGATCACACTTCGGTGTGGTACGCGGACAAGAAAACCTACGCGGGCTACCTGCTTAGTGATTTGGCAGTGCGCGATTTTCTGCGCAAGCGCCTGGCAGACGCCTCAATCAGTCGTATCGACATTGAGCGTCCGGCGCAAACTGCACGGATCACCATTCACACTGCTCGGCCCGGCATCGTGATTGGCAAGAAAGGTGAAGATGTTGAGCGTCTGCGTGTTGAGCTGGCAAAGCGTATGGGGATGCCCGTGCACGTGAACATTGAAGAGATACGTAAGCCTGAACTTGATGCGCAACTGGTTGCGCAGAATGTTGCTCAGCAGTTAGAGCGCCGCGTGCAGTTTCGCCGGGCTATGCGTCGGGTGATTCAAAACGCCATGCGTCTGGGTGCGGAAGGCATCAAAGTGCGCGTTGCAGGCCGATTGGGCGGAGCTGAGATAGCGCGTTCCGAGGTCTATCACGAAGGTCGCGTGCCTCTGCACACGCTTCGTGCCGACATTGACTATTCAACCTGTGAAGCGCTGACAACCTACGGGATCATCGGTATCAAGGTTTGGATCTTCAAAGGTGAAGTCATTGGTACTGTGGAAGAGGCATCCGCACAACAAGCGTAAGCGGTTGAGTAGACGAGAAAGACAAGATGTTACAGCCGAAAAGAACAAAATTTAGAAAAATGCACAAGGGTCGCAACCGCGGTCTGGCCGAGCGCGGCAGCAAAGTCAGCTTTGGTGAGTATGGCTTGAAAGCGGTTGGTCGCGGACGTATGACGGCGCGCCAGATTGAAGCTGGTCGCCGTGCGATGGTCCGCCACATTAAGCGTGGTGGTAAAACCTGGATACGCGTTTTTCCCGATAAGCCAATTACCAAAAAACCTTTGGAAGTTCGTCAGGGTAAAGGTAAGGGTAGTGTTGAGTATTGGGTGGCACTAATTCAGCCGGGCCGAGTCATCTATGAGATGGAAGGTGTGCCGGAGGAAGTGGCTCGTGAAGCGTTCACGCTGGCGGCTGCGAAACTGCCTTTCAAAACTGTATTTGTGAAACGGACGGCGATGTAATGAAAGCCAAAGAGTTGCGCGAAAAGACAATTGAGGAGCTCGGTGAAGAGCTTCTGCGTATGCGTAAAGAGGAGTTCTCTTTACGTATGCAGTATGCCAGCGGACAGCTGGGACAAACACATATGGTCAAAGAGGTTCGTCGCGATATCGCACGGGTTAAAACGCTGATCAAGGAGAAGGCCGATGGCTGAAGCAAGCGCGCAGCGCCAGTCTAATCCCCGTACCGTTACCGGTGTGGTGGTCAGTGACAAAATGAACAAGACCATAACTGTGCGCGTAGAGCGTCGGGTAAAGCACCCGGTCTACGGCAAGTTCGTACGTAAATCTGCGAGGTTGCATGCACACGATGAAGAAAACACCTGCCAGGTCGGTGATACCGTCACCGTGGTTGAGTGTCGACCTTTAGCAAAAACCAAAACGTGGATGTTGAAAAGCATCGACGAGCGGGCAGGCGGAGTCTAGCGGACCATGATTCAGACAGAAAGCATGCTGGAAATTGCTGATAACAGCGGCGCGCGAAAAGTGCAGTGCATTAAAGTGCTGGGCGGATCCAAGCGTCGTTACGCCGGGATCGGCGACATCATCAAGGTCACTGTAAAAGAAGCAATTCCTCGTGGTCGCGTTCGTAAAGGCCAGGTGATGAATGCTGTAGTAGTACGGACGCGCAAAGGCGTAAGACGTGCTGACGGCTCTCTGATCAAGTTTGATCACAACGCCGCGGTGTTGTTGAACCCACAAAACCAGCCGGTTGGAACGCGTATTTTTGGCCCGGTTACGCGTGAACTGCGTACGGAAAACTTCATGCGCATTGTATCGCTCGCGCCAGAAGTGATTTAGCGGATATTGAGACGCACATGTTGAAGATTAAAAAAGATGACGAAGTGGTAGTGCTCACCGGCCGTGATAAAGGTCGTCGTGGTGAAGTGCTGCGCGTAATGAAAGATGGCCGCCTGTTGGTAGGCGGTATCAATATGGTTAAGAAAGCGACCCGTCCCAACCCGAACGCGGGCGAGCAGGGCGGCTTGATCAGCAAAGAAGCACCGATTCAGGTATCAAACGTGGCTATCTGGAATCATGAAGACAGCCGTGCAGATCGGGTTGGCTTTTCTGTTGATGATGACGGTAAGAAGATTCGCGTTTTCAAATCCAATGGCAAGGCGATTGAGGTTTAGGCATGGGTAAGTTGCAGAGCGTTTATAACAGTGAGATCCGCGCCCAGCTGAAAGAAAGTCTGGGGCTCGCCAATATCATGGCGGTGCCACGTATAGAGAAAGTGACGCTCAATATGGGCGTTGGTGAGGCGGTTGCGGACCGTAAAGTGATGGAAGCTGCAGTGGCGGACATGACCGCTATAGCTGGTCAGCGTCCCGTCGTGTGTAACGCGCGCAAGTCTGAAGCGGGTTTCAAAATCCGCGAAGGCTGGCCGATTGGCTGCAAAGTGACGCTGCGCAGCGAGCGAATGTACGACTTCATTGAGCGCCTGGTAGGGATAGCGATTCCACGTATTCGTGATTTTCGTGGTCTTAACCCCAAGTCGTTTGATGGGCGCGGTAATTTCAGCATGGGTCTCACGGAACAGATTGTTTTTCCGGAAATTGACTACGACAAGATCGATAAAATCCGTGGTCTGGACATCTGTATCACGACCAGCGCTGAAACCAACGAACATGCGCTGGCGCTGTTGAAAGCATTTAAGTTCCCGTTTCGAGTATAGATTCAGCGAACTGTAAAAAGAGATAGGTAAAAGAGAACTGGTATGGCTAAGACATCGATGATCGAAAGGGAAAAGAAGCGTGCTAAGGTGCGTGCCAAGTACGCCAAAAAGCGTGCGGCCCTGAAAGCTGTTATTGCTGATCGCAATTTGTCTGACGATGAGCGCTGGGACGCGCAACTGAAATTGCAGGCATTGCCTCGCGACGCAAGTCCTGTTCGTGAGCAGCGACGCTGTGGCGTCACTGGTCGTCCTCACGGTGTCTACCGAAAATTTGGATTAGCCCGCAACAAACTGCGTGAAGCAGCCATGCGCGGCGACGTACCTGGGCTTGTTAAGGCCAGCTGGTAAGAAGGTAAATACAACATGACGATGCAAGACCCAATTTCTGACTTGTTGACCCGCATCCGCAATGCGCAGATGGCAGGCCACAAGAACGTTGAGATGCCTAACTCCAAAATCAAGCGCAGCATTCTTAAAGTGCTGTTGGACGAAGGCTTTATAGATGGTTTTACTGCAGACGAAGAAGTGAAATCTGCGTTGAATGTCGATCTGCGCTACCACAATGGTGCGCCGGTCATCGAAGAGATTAAGCGTGTTAGTCGACCGGGCTTACGTATCTACAAAGAAAGCAGTGAGATACCGTCGGTACGTGGTGGATTAGGTGTGGCCATTGTCAGTACCAATAAAGGTGTGATGACTGACAAACGTGCACGCGCAGTCGGAGTGGGCGGCGAAGTTTTGTGTACGGTCTTTTAGGAGTAGACGATGTCTCGAGTTGCTAAGAATCCGGTACAAGTACCTGCAGGCGTAGAGGTCAAGCTCAGCGGTCAGGATCTGTCTGTGAAAGGCGCCAAAGGCGAAATGAACTTTGGTGTACATAATGCTGTGCTCATCAATCAGGGTGAGGGCGAGTTGACGTTTGCGGCGCGTAACGGAGATACCGGTTCTCGTGCTATGGCGGGAACCATGCGTGCGGTTGTTCAAAACATGGTAACGGGCGTTTCCACCGGGTTTGAAAAACGCCTTGAGCTGCAAGGTGTAGGTTATCGAGCGCAAGCACAGGGCAATACATTAACTCTGCAACTCGGTTTCTCTCATCCGGTTGTATACAACCTGCCTGAAGGCATCGAGGCGCAAACGCCGAGTCAGACCGAAATAGTGATTTCCGGCATAGACAAGCAACGTGTCGGTCAGGTTTGTGCAGAAATACGCGCATACCGCCCGCCCGAGCCCTACAAAGGCAAAGGGGTACGCTATCAGGGTGAATATGTACGCCGTAAAGAAGCCAAGAAGAAGTAAGACAGGCTGATGGGCTGTTAGGCCTGCAGTTTTTCGTAACCAAAGTAACGAAACAGATCAATGAATCAAAAGAATATCAGCAGACAACGCCGCGCACGAAGAGGCCGCATGAAAATGCGCGAGCTTGGAGCAACACGGTTGAGTGTTACACGTACACCGCGCCATATTTATGCGCAGGTGTTATCGCCTGATGGCGGCACAGTGATTGCTCAGGCATCTACGTTAGAGAAGGCGCTGCGTGGGGATGCAACTGGAAATACCGATGCCGCGGCCAAGGTTGGCGCGCTGGTAGCCGATCGTGCAAAACAGGCGGGCGTGACTGCGGTTGCCTTTGATCGATCCGGGTACAAATACCACGGACGGATAAAAGCGCTGGCGGATGCCGCCCGCGAAGCTGGTTTGGAGTTCTAGATGGCATATTCTGAAGAAATAAGAGAAGAAGGCCTGGTTGAAAAACTGGTCCAGGTAAACCGTGTAGCCAAAGTGGTTAAAGGTGGACGCATATTTGGTTTTACCGCGCTGACGGTTGTTGGTGATGGTAATGGTCGCGTGGGGTTTGGTCGTGGTAAGGCACGTGAAGTACCGCTGGCGATCCAGAAAGCGATGGAAGCCGCGCGCCGCAACATGATCGATATCGACCTCAATGGCACCACGCTGTGGTATCCGTTAGTTGGCCGTCATGGAGCTTCGAAAGTCTATATGCAGCCTGCATCAGAAGGTACCGGCGTCATTGCCGGAGGCACCATGCGTGCACTCCTTGAGGCAGTGGGAATTCAAAACGTATTAGCCAAGTGTTATGGATCGACGAACCCGGTGAACGTCATCAATGCAACTTTCAAAGCGTTGCAGAACATGCGTTCTCCTCAGGATATCGCGGCCAAGCGTGGCAAGCCCGTAGAAGATGTCGTCGCATAGACGGCCCGAAATTAGGTCAAGCTCATGAGTGACAAAACAGTAAAAGTGACGCTAACCAAAAGCCCTATCGGGCGTTTGAAGAATCATAAAGCGTGTGTAGCCGGATTGGGTCTGCGCCGCATCGGTCATACCGTGGTAGTGGAGGACACACCTTCAGTGCGCGGCATGATTAACCGCATCAGCTATATGTTGCTGGTGGAAGGAGAAGCTTAATGCGACTGAACGAGTTACAGCCGGGAGAAGGCAGCAAGCGCGCAAAACGTCGCGTCGGTCGCGGCCCGGGTTCTGGTTGGGGTAAAACCGCAGCGCGTGGTCAGAAAGGGCAGAAAGCCCGTTCTGGTGGTGGCGTTCGCCCTGGCTTCGAAGGCGGACAACAGCCTTTGAAAATCCGCATTCCGAAGTTTGGTTTTCGCTCACGTGTAGGGCTCGTTACAGCAGAAGTGCGTACCAGTGAGCTGAATTCGGTGTTGGGTGATGAGATTACGCTTGATGCGCTCAAGTCGGCAAATCTTGTGCGCCGCGACATGAAGCGGGCGAGGATTATGCTCAGTGGCGATGTGCAACGCGCGGTGAAAGTATCCGGCGATGATATCAAGGTGACCAAGGGTGCTCAGTCAGCTATTGAAGCTGCTGGCGGCTCGGTCGCGTAAAAAATACAGACGAAAGTTAGACAACACTAAAGACATGGCACGCAATCAAGGCGAAGTAGCAAACCAGTTAGCTGGCAACCAGGCGGGGATCGCAGAACTCCGCAGCCGCCTGCTGTTTGTCTTATTTGCGCTGCTGGTTTATCGGGTGGGCACGCATATTCCTGTGCCCGGCATTGACCCCGGTCAGTTAGCGGCTTTGTTTGATCAGAGCCAGGGCGGTATTCTGGAGCTGTTTAATATGTTCTCAGGTGGTGCCTGGGAGCGCATGAGTATCCTGGCGCTGGGTGTTATTCCCTACATCACTGCCAGCATCATTATGAATCTGATGACAATGATGTATCCGCAGTTTCAGCAGTGGCGTAAGGAAGGAGACGCAGGCCGTCGCAAAATTACGAAAGTAACCCGCTACCTGACTTTGGCGATTGCTTCTATCCAGGGCATTTCACTGACGGTAACTCTGGCTAATCAGGGTTTAGCCTTTGATCCGAGCTTCACCTTTTATTTTGTCGCGTCGCTTACCCTGGTAACCGGTGCTGTGTTCATGATGTGGCTTGGTGAGCAGATCACTGAGCGTGGCGTGGGTAATGGCATTTCGCTGTTGATCTTTGCCGGTATCGTTTCCGGTTTCCCGTCAGCACTCGGGCAGGTTTTCGAAGCAGCACGTCAGGACCAGATTAATATTATTGCGCTGCTCTTTATAACGGCGATAGCGATAGGCGTTGTCTGGTTTATCGTTCGCGTAGAACGTGGACAGCGTCGAATCACAGTTAATTATGCCAAGCGACAGCAGGGCCGCCGTGTGTTCCAGGCGCAAAGCAGCCACCTGCCGTTGAAAATAAATATGGCAGGCGTCATTCCAGCAATTTTTGCCTCGAGCCTGCTGTTAGCACCGGCTTCTATGGCCAGCTGGTTTGGTACCAATCCTGGTATGGGCTGGTTGCAGGAAATTTCCCTGGTGTTGTCACCCGGTCAGCCGCTGTACATCATGATGTTTGCTGCGGGTATTATCTTTTTCAGCTTTTTTTATACCGCGATCATGTTTGACCCTAAAGATGTGGCGGACAATTTGAAACGCCAGGGCGCCTACGTACCAGGTATACGCCCGGGGCAGCAGACTGCCAAATATATTGATGACGTGATTACACGACTCACCGTATTCGGCGCGCTATATGTAACGCTGGTCTGTTTGTTACCGGAATTTATGATTGTTGCATTCGATATTACTTTTCAACTGGGTGGCACCGCGCTGCTGATTGTGGTGGTTGTGGCAATGGACTTCATGTCCCAGGTGCAATCTCACCTGATGTCCAGCCAGTACGCCAAGTTGATGGAAAAATCGAATCTACAGACTTACGGACGTCGTAAAGGCGGATAAGACTATGAAAGTTAGAGCATCAGTAAAGAAGATTTGCAGAAACTGCAAAGTGATCAAGCGGAAAGGCGTCGTGCGGGTAATCTGCAGCGCGGAACCTCGTCACAAGCAGCGTCAAGGCTAGCCTCGCGGCAGCCAGCAGGAATTTAACGGAGCGTATAAATGGCACGTATTGCCGGCATAAACATACCCGATAACAAGCATGCGAGAATTTCGCTGACTTATATCTATGGCATTGGTCTAACGACAGCAGAAAAGATCTGTGCAGACGCGGGCGTCAGCCCTTCTGCCAAAGTAGGCGAATTGGACGAGGCTAATCTTGATGCGATTCGTAGTGAAGTTGCGAAGCTCAGCGTAGAAGGTGATCTGCGTCGCGAGACATCGATGAACATCAAACGACTGATGGATCTCGGTTGCTATCGTGGTATGCGGCACAGGCGTCACCTACCTGTTCACGGTCAACGTACTCGTACCAATGCGCGTACGCGCAAAGGTCCAACGCGTCCAATCCGCAGATAAACATAAGTTAAGAAGCGTAACTAGGAATTTTAGGAAATGGCAGAGCGTAAAAAAGCCAAGCGAGTGGTTATTGACGGGATGGCACATATCCATGCGTCGTTTAACAACACCATTATCTCGATCAGTGATCGCCAGGGTAACACTCTGTGCTGGGCGACGTCTGGTGGGTCAGGTTTCCGTGGCTCGCGTAAGAGCACACCGTTTGCGGCACAGGTTGCAGCAGAGCGTGCCAGCAACACGGCACTGGAATTTGGTATGAAGAGCGTAGATGTATTTGTGAAGGGTCCAGGGCCCGGTCGTGAATCTGCAGTACGCGCTCTGAACGCTGCAGGATTGAAGATTAACAGCATCTCGGATGTGACACCCATTCCGCATAATGGCTGCCGTCCACCGAAAAGACGACGCGTATAAGCGTCCAGCAAACTAAGAGGTAAGTTATGGCCCGATATCTAGGTCCAAAACTAAAACTGAGCCGACGCGAAGGCACTGATCTTTTCTTAAAGAGTGGTGTTCGTCCGATCGATTCGAAATGTAAAATTGATCAGGCACCTGGTCAGCACGGCATCCGTCGTGGCCGGTTGTCTGACTATGCCGTTCAGCTGCGTGAAAAGCAGAAAGTCCGTCGTATTTATGGCGTTCTGGAAAAGCAGTTCCGTAACTACTACAAGAAAGCAGATCGTCAGAAAGGTGCTACGGGTACCAATCTGCTGCAACTGCTTGAAAGCCGCTTAGATAATGTGGTTTACCGCATGGGGTATGGCTCAACACGAGCAGAATCCCGGCAGTTGGTGTCTCACAAGGCGATTACCGTTAACGGCGGTATCGTGAACATTGCGTCTTATCAGGTTAAGCCTGACGACGTGGTAGCCGTAGCAGAGAAATCTCGCGGACAGATGCGTATTCAGGCTGCAGTACAGCTGTCTGCGCAACGCTCGCCCATTGAATGGGTAGATGTTGCGGTAGAAAAACTGGAAGGCGTATTCAAGCGTCTCCCGGACCGCGAAGAGCTGCCCGTAGAAATTAATGAAAACCTTATAGTTGAGCTTTACTCGAAGTAAGGGAACTAGCGCGCCATTGGCGCTCTCAGGAGACGATATACATGTCACAGTTGGCAAATGAGTTTTTGACCCCGCGAAATATCGAGATTCAATCGGACACGCCTACCCGGGCAAAGGTCACATTGGAGCCGTTAGAGCGTGGCTTTGGTCATACTTTGGGCAATACGCTCCGCAGAATTTTGTTGTCTTCAATGCCTGGCTGCGCGATCACGGAAGTTCAGATCGATGGTGTTCTGCATGAATACAGTACGCTGGAAGGTGTTCAGGAAGATGTCATTGATATCCTTTTGAACCTCAAGGGCATTGCTGTTGTACTGCACGATCAGGACGAAGCTATCATTACCTTGTCAAAATCAGGCGGTGGCCAGGTAACGGCTGGAGATTTCCAGTTAAATCAGGATGTTGAGATTGCTAACCCTGATCACATTGTCTGTTCTCTGAACGACAGTGGTGCTATCCGCATCGAAGCACGAGTCACTCGTGGACGAGGATATGTGCCTGTCGATTCAGTTGGCGACGATGAAGAAAGTCGTCCGATCGGTGTACTGCGCCTGGATGCTTCTTACAGCCCGATGCAGCGTGTAGCGTACAGTGTCGAAAGCACACGTGTAGAGCAGCGCACAGACCTGGACAAACTGATTCTTGATCTGGAAACCAACGGCACTATCGACCCGGAAGAAGCCATACGTCGAGCAGCGACCATTTTGCAGCATCAACTGGCTGTATTTGTTGACCTTGAAAGTGAAGGTGAGCAGGTTGTTGAAGAGAAAGAAGACGAAATTGATCCGATTCTGATACGTCCTGTTGATGACCTGGAGCTGACCGTCCGGTCTGCGAACTGTTTGAAGGCAGAGAATATCTACTACATTGGCGATTTAATCCAACGTACAGAAGTTGAATTGCTTAAGACGCCAAATCTGGGCAAAAAGTCGCTGACAGAGATCAAAGACGTTCTCGCTTCACGCGGCCTGTCGCTGGGTATGCGTTTAGAAAATTGGCCGCCGTCAAACTTGCATGGTGGGCGTGTAGCTTAGTCGGCTGCAGGTTGTTTACATAGGAATCTGAGAAATGCGTCATCGTAAGAGTGGCAGACAGCTAAACCGTAACAGCTCACATCGTCAGGCGATGTTCCGCAACATGGCGGTATCGTTGATCGAGCACGAAGTGATTAAAACCACGGTCCCGAAAGCCAAAGAACTGCGTCGAATTGCAGAACCGCTGATCACATTAGCCAAAGAAGACTCAGTGGCACATCGCCGACTGGCGTTTTCCCGCACCCGTGATAAAGCGGC
>Ga0180435_10006822_pt1 | contig 10912 bp, 7 predicted proteins | sample SS_ome_3_FD_132467 | JGI IMG/M metagenome (GOLD analysis project Ga0180435, IMG submission 132467) | Hypersaline lake sediment archaeal communities from the Salton Sea, California, USA - SS_3_S_1 metaG | ecosystem: Environmental > Aquatic > Non-marine Saline and Alkaline > Hypersaline > Sediment...
ACGTCTTCGTCCCAAAAAAGCATAAAGGGGACCAGACGTGGCACAAACCATAGACAAATCACCGGTGACCCGCATTGAGGGACATGCCGCCATTGCCATCCAGCTCGACGATAACGGCAATGTGGCCGATTCAAAAGTCCATTTTCAGTCGCTGCGGGGATTCGAAAAATTTGTCGAAGGCAAACCAGCCGAAGAATTGCCGCGCATTGTCAACCGCATCTGCGGCATCTGCCCCTGGCACCACCACCTGGCTTCCAACAAGGCGGTGGATCGCTGCTTCGGTGTCACCCCGCCGCCGGCCGGCCAGAAGTTGCGTGAACTGATGCAGACCGTCGCCCACGCCGAGGACAAACTGCTGCACTTTTTCTTTCTGGCTGCCGCCGATTTCGTCATCGGCCCCGATGCCGACTATGCCGTGAGAAACGTCATTGGCGTGGCCAAGGCCAATCCGGAACTGGCCCAGAAAGTGGTCCGGATGCGTTTCAAGGCCAAGATGATTCTGGAAAAATTCGCCGGTAAGGCCATTCATCCGGTGGCCGGGGTGACGGGCGGCTTTGCCAAGCCCATGCTGGAGGAAGACCGCAGGCAGATGCTGGCGGACATGCAGGAGATCCTGGATTTCGCGATGTTTACCATCGATTTTGCCAAAACCCAGGTGTTTCCGCCTTATCTGGAAACGGTTCAGACGTTGGGGGTGATCAACACCGGTTTTCTGGGCACCGTGGACGACGACGGCGCCTTGAACTTGTACGACGGCAAACTGCGCCTGATGAAGGCCGACGGCAGCTATACCGATTTCGACGTGCAGGACTACACCGACTATCTGAAAGAACAGGTGATTCCCTGGTCCTACGGCAAATTTCCCTATGCCCAAAGTTGGAACGAGGGCTTTTCCATGGATCTGGACAATCCCAAGGGGATCTATCGGGCCAACTGCCTGGCGCGCATCAACGCGGCCGACAAGATGGCCACGCCCAAAGCCCAGGCGGAGCTGGAAGAGTTCCGGTCGCAGTTCGGCCGACCGGCCCAGGCCACCCTGCTGTACCATTGGGCGCGCCTGATCGAAGAAGTGTATGCCTGCGAGCATGCCATCGAGTTGCTCAGCGATCCGGAGATCACCGACCCCAACGTTCGGGCCGAGGTCGTGCCCGGTGCCGGCCGGGGGGTCGGGTGCGTGGAGGCCCCTCGCGGAACCCTGATCCACGACTACTCCACCGATGAAAACGGCCTGATTACCCGGGCCAACATGATCGTGGGCACGACCCACAACCTGGGGCCGATCAACATGAGTGTGGAACAGGCCGCTCGCAGCCTGATTCACGAGGGCCATGTGGATGAGGGGATTCTCAACAAGATCGAAATGTCGGTGCGCGCCTACGACCCATGAATCAGCTGTGCAACCCATCGCCTGGACGGCGATCACGGCGTTTCCATCACCATCAGCGACACCAACAACCGGGTGGTCCGATCCTGGCCGAATCCATAGGATAAAGGGGATTCGAACAAGATTCGGCGCTACCGGCTGCGGACGGCGGCTGCTCATTCGTCCGTGGGATTCGGACATACCCGGATTTCAAGCGGTTGGGTCGACGCAGGTTCCAATTTGGGCCAATCCTCCGCCTGAACCTGCACCGGCCAGACCGGGTAGCGGGGAGGTTCGGGCCGGAACGCAACAGAACGCTCCGGCCCGCTTCTTTACCCTTTGCAAACCTGCAGTCCCATGGCAGGAGGCTCCTCAATCGGCCCTGTTTGCGGATTTTCTGCAGGTGGGGTCGACTTTTTTCGGATGGACACGGTTCCAAGCTTCATTCTCCCACAGCCCGGTGCTCAGGTATTTGGTGCCTGAATCGGGCATCAAAACCACGATGTTCTTGCCTTGATGTTCCGCTTTCAGCAGTTTCAGCGCCGCAGCCGTGTTGGCGCCGCTGGAAAAACCGGCGAAGATGCACTCCGTTGAGGCCAGCAAACGCGCGGCCTCAATGGCCGCTTCGTCCGATACGGTTACAAACCCGTCCACCAGTTCCCGGTGTCGCTCCACAAAACAGAGCTGCTGATAGTAGCCGCCGCCCTGGATCTGGTGTTTGCCGTCGAATTCCCCCTTTACGCTGTAAAAAGGGGCCTCGTCCGGTTCGACCCCCAGACAGATGAGTTGCGGATACGCTTTCTTCAACGCCTTGGTTACGCCGACGAAGCTTCCGCCGGTGCCCATGAAGTCGACGAAGATATCCGGTTGGAGAGCGTCCAGTTGTTCGATGATTTCTTGACCGATTTTTTTTTCGCCGACATCCATGGTGCTGGGATTGATAAACTGGTCCGCGCGGAAGGCCTTGTGCTTTTCGGTCAACCGCCGGGCTTCGGTTTCGACCAGGGCCAGATCCTCGCCGGTCACCTGACCGGGCACCGAACCCGGCATCTGATCCACCAGCACCACTTCGGCGCCGAAGGCCGTCATCATTTGGGCCCGCTCGATGGAATTGCCCTTGGACATGACCGCGATGAAAGGATAGCCCTTCAACCGGCAGACGATGGCCAGGCCCGTGCCCATGTTGCCGCTGGTCAGCTCGACCACCGTCTGTCCCTTTTGCAACCGGCGGTCACGTTCGGCATCCTCGATCATCTGCAGGGCCACCCGGTCTTTCTTGCTCAACCCCGGCGAAAGGTACTCCAGCTTGGCGAAAATATTCCCATCCAGATTCCGGGTCAGCCGATCGAGCTTGACCAAGGGGGTGTTGCCGTTGGTGGTGAGCAAGGATGCATCCCTGGGTCGCGTCATAGCCAATCTCCTTGAAGTGTAGAGACAATATATTGGTCGAAATGGTTGCTTGAGAGTTGCACATCCGTTATATTAAATCAATATATAATATACCGGAATTTAATCGGTGCGGTCCCAAAAATACAGATATCGAAGAATTATAGATAACTATCGATTTATAGGAACGACATGGGTTTCGGATCAATTCCATTTTGCCATTATTCAGCATTCATGCTATGCGTTCCAATATATTGTATCAACATCCGGATCGTCCGACCAACCAAGGGATACGCATGTTCGACCTCAACCAGGCCATCGGTGAAAAGATCAAGCTGTTGCGCAGCCAGCGGGGGCTGACCCTCAACCAGGCGGCTGAATTGACCGGCGTAAGCAAAAGCATGATCGGACAGATCGAACGGGGCAACTCCGCGCCCACGGTCACGACGCTGTGGAAAATCTGCAACGGCCTCAAGGTCTCCTTTTCATCCCTGCTGGAACAGTGTGAAAAGGCGGTCACCGTGGCCCGCAAAGAACAGTTGCAGCCATTGACCGAACAGGATGTGTACCGACTTTTCAGTTACATACCATTTGATTTTGCACGTAAATTCGAAGCGTTCCGCATGGAGCTGCTCGCCCGGGCCCGGCATGACTCCGAGGCCCACAGCGATGCCGTCGAGGAGTTTGTCTATGTGACCGAAGGGCAGGTCGAGGTGCGGGTCGACGACGAAGTCCACCAGCTGAAAAAAGACGACCTGCTGCGGTTCACTGCAAAGGTCAAACACAGGTATATTAATTTGTCTGACGAAGAGGCGGGGTTGTTCATCATCATTGTTTACCAATGAGGAATCCGTATGACGGCCGATATCTGCGTTACGGTTCATCCCTCATCAGTGCGGAGTACTTCTTGTACCTCTCCTTCTTCGGGACTCGCAAGCCTTGATCTCGACCGTCATACGAAGTCCTCACCCAACCAGTTGTTTGGATATCTGGAAGGAGAAACATGAAAACCATCGGTTTATTGGGTGGCATGAGCTGGGAAAGCACGTTGACCTACTACCAGGAGATCAACGAGGGGCTGAAAAAGCGGCTCGGCGGGCTGCATTCGGCCCAGATCGTCCTCTATAGCGTCGATTTCGACCCCATCGAAAAGCTTCAGCACCGCGGGGACTGGGGCGCCACCGCCAAAATTCTTTCAGAAGCGGCCCGCAGTATCGAGGCCGGCGGGGCCGCGTTCTTCCTGATCTGCACCAACACCATGCACAAGGTGGCCGAAGATGTCCAGGCCGCGGTGAAGATTCCGTTGCTGCACATTGCCGATGCCACGGCGGAGGTTTTGTTGAAAAACGGCATTCACCGCGTGGGCCTTTTGGGAACCGCCTACACCATGGAGCAGGATTTCTACAAGGGCAGGCTGGTCCAAAAGCATGGCCTGGATGTGGTCGTTCCCGATGAACCTGACCGGAAGCGGGTTCACGATATTATTTTCGATGAGCTGTGCCTGGGCGTTTGCAAACCCGAGTCGAAGACGGCCTATCTGAAAATCGTGGACAAGCTCGGTAAAAAGGGCGCCCAGGGGGTCATCCTGGGATGCACGGAGATCGGTTTGCTGGTTGGTCAGGGCGACACGGAGGTGCCGCTGTTCGACACGGCCAAGATTCATGCGGCCCGGGCGGTGGAATGGGCGCTGTCTTAAAATTGCCGCCGTTTGTGGCCATCATGGTCGGGGGCGGCCTTGTGGGCTGAAAAGAGGCATTTCTGGCTGGCGGGGAAAAGATCATTCCGGGCGATTAAAGCTTCGCACCAAAACCGCCAATAACGGATCCATGAAACCCAATCGTTCCCTGCTTTACTTGGCCTGGAAGCAATTGCTCCTGTCCTATTTGGCCGCCCTGGTCATCGGACTGGTCGTCGGCCTGTTGCTGGTGAAGGCCGGTCTCATCGCTCCAGAGCGTCTGTTCGAGGCGTCCACCCGACGGATCTCCTCGGCTCTTCCTGTTTTTGATCTGGGCATCAATTTGGGTGTCGACCTGGGCGTGTTGCTGTTCGGCTGGAATGTCCTGGGCGCCTTTGCCACCATTTCTTTCCTTTACACGGGCGCGCTATTCAATCCGGATCATATGGATATGTCGCCCCGAGGCCTCAGAAAGATTTTTTGCGGATCGCGGAGAATGAAACTGCTTTGCTACCTGCCCGGTTGTTCGAAAATCGAGGCGGAATCGCTGAGACGGCTGTATGTGTGGCTCATGGTTCCGCTTCTGGGCATGATTTTGCTGGGCCTTGAAAGTGGCCTGCAAGTAGCCACCGCCGGCGAAATCGGCAAGTCCATTTTATCGGCGGCCGTTTCGCTGTTGCCCCACGGGCTGATCGAGATCCCCATTTATACCCTGGCCGGCGCCGTTCCCTTTTCGACCCACCTTCACATCCGGGAAACAGCCCAGAACAACCTGACGCAGGTGGTTTTTCAAAACTTGGAAACCCATCGAAAGGCCGTGCCGATCAAAACAATTGGTTGGTCCGTGATCGGCGGGCTACTGGCCGCAGGACTGGTCGAGGCGCATGTGACGCCTCACCTGATGCGTCTGTTCTAATGCCATTTCGCATTCAAGCCCTGCCTTTGTCGGCTGCGTCGACATCTCCCATCCGCCGCGGCATCATCTCGAATGCAAAATGGAATAAAAGAAAGGGATTCCCCGCGGAAGCGGGCAATCCCGGCAGCCAAAACCGTTGAACACCTGGCGAACCCGATCCGCTCCCGGTCCTCCTCGGCGCTGAGTTTGGCTCCTTCCAAAATGTGGCCTTCTAAACGTTACTTGGCCGCGCCGCTTTTCGACACGACCCTCATCCATGCCGTAAGGGCTGCGAAGCCGGCATTGTCTGGATCGACCTGATCGGCATTTTTTCGCCGTCGGCGGGTGTGCACCTTTTGCCGGATGAAGTTTTCGTGATCGCGTTTAAGAACAGGCCTACTCAAAAGTCGTATTTGATGTGAGGGCCGGCCTCCTCCAACGTGCGTTCACAATTGTCCATGGCCCCGGTGGTTCGGTCGAACGCCCCTTTTATCAAAATCGACAACCCGCCGGTGGCAATGGCCGCGCCCCCGGTGAGCAGGGTTCCTTTTTTGTTCAGACCCATGCTAGGCTTGGCCAGCGTTCCCGTCAGTTTTATAAACGGCTTGACAAACATGTCGGCGGTGATGCCCACGCCCGTCCGCGGCTTGGTGAGGAACTCGACGTTGAGCGTCTCGGTTTTCAGATCGATATCGCCGTTGCCGACAACCATCACCTTTTCTCCTTGGAGCAGTATGGTGGCGATTTCTGCCAGACCCTCAGCCATGGCGACATTGACAACGGTGCAGTCCAAAAGGGTGAATGCTTCCCGTTGGGCGAAGGGATTCAGCGCATTGAACAACTGGTCGACAACGTCGCTGGTGAATGTGCGCACCACGGTATTGTTTACCTTGCCCGGTCCCTGGGTGAGCAGCACGCGTCCGTTGGCCGTCGAAGCCAGCTCCCGCGGTGATGCACCGGCGGCCTGCAACTCCAGGCTTACACTGATCGGTGGCACCTCCTTACGCTCGATCCCTTCGGCGGCCAACACGCTCAAATGAACATCGGACAGGCTCACAACGGTGTCGAGCGTCGCTGACGGGCCCTGTGTTTTCAGATTCAGCTTGGCTGCGGCATGGCCATGATCCGCTCCGGAAAACTTGATTTTGGCGTCGATGTTGCCGTGGTGAACCGCCGCATCCACGACCGCATCTTTTAACACGCCCTGATCGTATTGGATTGTTTTTACAGCGAGCTTGACATCCGCCTCGAAGTTTTGGAAGGGCTCCAGGTGAAGCGGTGTTTTCTTGAACACGTACCGGTCCTGGGTTTGGGGGGGCGCTGCCGGTGGTATCTCCGTGCTCCCGGTCGATGGCTCGCGTTTTTGGGTGAAAGGACGCAGGTCCAAGAGGGATGACGAAATTTCCCCGGCTATTTTCGGCTTCTCTACGGTTGTCAGGGCGAGCTTGCCTCGGATGTCGCTCTTTTCAAAAGTGATATTCAATTCGGGCACGTCGATTTTTGCCGCCGAGCGGTGGACCGTTGCTTTGGCGTTGAGGTCTATAGGGGGAAGGGCATCGTAAAGGGTGTGGAGATCAGGGCTCACCAGGGTCAGGGAGACCTTGGACTCGCCGGTCAGATCGATGCGACCCTTGACGGCAAGCCTGTTATCGCCGACATGGGCGTGAAGTTCTTCAATCTCCATGGCGCTGCCTGCCGAGCGGTCTGCCTTGGCGTTCACCTTTAATGTGTCGGCACGGATGCCTTTCAGGTCGAACCATTCACCGGCACGATCGAGCGGCCCTACCGTCGCAGCCAGCACCACCTCTTTGCCGATGACCGTTCCGTCGATATTGGCGGTGATGCCTTCGACCCGGCTTTCACAGGTTGCCGTATAGCCGCCGCCATCGATCTCGACCGTGACATCCGCCGTGAGCGGTCCGCTGAGCGGGGTGTCGATCTTGGCGGCCTGGAGCACTTTTTGGATATTATCAACGGCGATGTGAAACTTACCTTGCAGACCGGCCAGGGTGGCCAGGCGGCTGGTGGTTGCCTGTCCGGTCAGGCGGGCATCGCCGAGCGATGCTTGGATATCCAGATTCACAGCGCCATGCGCCTTGAGTGAGGCGTTGGAGGTGATTTCAGCGTCGAGCGCCATCGGATAACCCAGCAATGCGCCCGACGATTTCAGGATCACATTGTCGGACGGGTCGGGTTGAATACGCAATGCGGCGAGATGGAAAACCCGATCGGCGGTTTCGGGGGAACGCAGGGTGACGGTGATGTTGCTGCATTCAACGTGATCGACCATCAGCGGCAGGTCCACCCGTTTCTCGGTCTCCCGACCGGAATCTCCTTCCTCCTTTCCCGTCGGTGGCCCGGGCGCTCCCATCGCCCAATTGCCGACCCGTTGCCGATTCTGTTCCAAAAGCACAGTGACATCGTTCAATCGTATCCGCCGGATCGTGATCGGGTCTGAAAGCAACGCCGGGAAGCCAATGGTTGCCTCGGCATGCCCCACACGGACCATCTCCGGTTCGGTCCCCCAAGCGGCGTTGGCCAGGCGAACGTCGTTGAGGACCAACTCGATGCGAGGGAAGAGATTGATGTCGATCTGACCGTTGAGCTCCAGCGGGCGCCCGATCGCCCGGGTGGCCATGGCTGCGATGGGTTCCCGGTACGGATCCAAATCGGTGAAACCGAGAAATGCCATACCGGCAATCAGGATGCCGCAAAGGACCAGCAGGAAAATGAAGCCATACTTCACCAGACGCCTCACAACAACCTCCATGGCTGAATTTGGAATCTGTCAAACCCAATCGACGACCATCGGGTTCAATCCATGCATGCGGGAAGCACCGCATGAGGGCCGGACGCGGCGGTCGTTGTCGAGCCGCATCCGTGGGCAACAAGGCAACTGGATAAAAGAAATTAGGATGATTGATTTATAGAGGGTAACGGCGGATTTTGTAAACTGATTAAATTTACAGGTTGACCGGCGCGGTCTTTCAACGGCTGGAGTCGTATACGCATACCCTACCGATCACAAAAAATTGCCTGACTGGGGATCGGCGGGCTTTTTCTTGCGGGGCTGGTAGACGCGCATGTCACCCTTCACCGGATGCGGATGATCTCAAAAAACGGGTTTCCCCGCCGCAGCGAGGAAGCCAGGCAGCCAAAACCATTTTACACCTGGCGAAACACGATCCGCTCGCCATCGGCCTCGGCGCTGAGTTTGGTTCCTTCCAATATGTTGCCTTCTAAAATTTCCATGGCCAGGGGGTTTTCAATTTGCCGCTGAATCACCCGCTTCAACGGCCGCGCGCCGTAGACGGGGTCATAGCCCTGGCGGGCGATGAGGTCGCGCGCCGAGTCGGCCAGCACCAGTTCGATGTTCTGCTCTGCCAGGCGGTCGGCCAGGTGCGCCATCTGGATCTCGACGATTTTGCCGATCTGGTCGGGCTCCAGGTTCAGGAAAATGATGGTCTCGTCGATGCGGTTGAGAAACTCCGGCTTGAAGCCGGCCCGCAAAGCCTCGGTGACCCGGCGCTCCATCTCCTCGCGGTTGCCGGCCCCCAATTTTTGGATGTACTGGCTGCCCACGTTGGAGGTCATGATGATGATGGTGTTCTTGAAGTCCACGGTCTTGCCGTGGCCGTCGGTCATGCGCCCGTCGTCGAGGATCTGCAACAGGACATTGAACACCTCGGAATGGGCCTTTTCGATCTCGTCGAACAGGACCACCGAATAAGGCCGCCGCCGCACCGCTTCGGTGAGATAGCCGCCTTCGTCGTAGCCCACGTAGCCCGGAGGAGCGCCGATGAGCCGGGAAACCGAATGCTTTTCCATGAACTCGCTCATGTCGATGCGCACCATGGCCTGCTCGGAATCGAAGATGAACTCGGCCAGGGCTTTGGCCAGTTCGGTCTTGCCGACCCCGGTGGGGCCCATGAAGATGAACGAACCGATGGGCCGATCCGGATCCTGCAGCCCGGAGCGGGCCCGGCGCACGGCATTGGAGACCGCTTCGATGGCCTGGCGCTGGCCGATGACCCGTCGGCCCAGGCGTTCTTCCATGTGCACCAGTTTTTCGCGCTCGCCCTCCAGCATGCGTTTGACCGGGATGCCGGTCCACCGGGAGATCACCTCGGCGATGTCTTCGTCGTCCACCTCTTCCTTGAGCATCTGCTTGTCCGCCTGCAGGCCTTCCAGATCCTTTTTGGCCTGTTCCAGCCGACCGGCCAGTTCACTGCTGCGGCCGTATCGCAATTCGGCCACCTTGGCCAAATCGCCTTCCCGTTCGGCGCGCTGCTCTTCGATACCCAGTTGCTCCTGTTCCTCTTTAATGCTGCGGATGGCCTGGATCAGCCGTTTTTCATCCTCCCAGTGGGTCTTCATGCCGGCGATCTGGGCGCGCATGGCCTCCAGTGAATCTTCAAGGCTGGCCAGTCGTTCCCGCGAGGCCGGGTCGGTTTCTTTCTTTAAGGCTTCGCGTTCGATTTCCGTCTGCAGGATTTTGCGCTGGATTTCGTCGATTTCCACGGGCATGGAGTCGATTTCGATGCGCAGCTTGGAGGCGCATTCGTCGATCAGGTCGATGGCCTTGTCCGGCAGAAAACGGTCGGCGATGTAGCGGTGGGACAGGGCCGCGGCGGCCACGATGGCCGAATCTTTGATGCGCACGCCGTGGTGAACCTCGTATTTTTCTTTCAAGCCCCGCAGGATGGAAACCGTGTCCTCTACAGTGGGTTCGCGAACCAGTACCGGCTGGAAGCGCCGCTCCAGGGCGGCATCCTTTTCGATGTACTTGCGGTACTCGTTCAAGGTGGTTGCCCCCACACAGCGCAGGGTGCCCCGGGCCAGGGCCGGCTTGAGCATGTTGGAGGCGTCCATGGATCCTTCGCTGGCGCCGGCGCCCACCAGGGTGTGCAGTTCGTCGATGAACAGGATCACTTCGCCTTCGGCCTTTTCGACTTCCTTGAGCACCGCCTTGAGGCGGTCTTCGAATTCCCCCCGGTATTTGGCGCCGGCGATCAGAGACCCCATGTCCAGTGCGACCAGCCGGCGGTTTTTCAGGCTTTCGGAAACGTCGCCGGCCACGATGCGCTGGGCCAATCCTTCCACGATGGCGGTCTTGCCGACGCCGGGTTCGCCGATGAGTACCGGATTGTTTTTGGTGCGGCGCGACAGCACCTGGACGATGCGCCGGATCTCCTCATCGCGGCCGATGACCGGGTCCAGTTTTCCGCTACGGGCTGCGTCGGTCAGGTCGCGGCTGAATTTTTTCAGGGCCTCGTATTTTTCTTCGGGGTTGGGATCGGTGATTCGCTGGCTGCCCCGGATGTCCATGAGCACCTTCAATATGGCATCCCGGTCGACACCGGCGGCGGCCAGAATCCGCGAGACCTCACCGGCTTTTTTGTCGCACAGGGCCAGCAGAATATGTTCGATGCTGGTGTATTCGTCCTTCATTTTTCCGGCTTCGGCAAACGCCGCTTCCAGAACCCCTTTGGCCGCCGGCGACAGGAAGGTGTCTCCCGTGCCGCTGACTTTGGGCAGCCGGTCAATGGCAGCGGCTGCCGCTTCAGCGATCGAGTCGCTGGAGACGCCGAGC
>Ga0180435_10006825_pt1 | contig 10911 bp, 11 predicted proteins | sample SS_ome_3_FD_132467 | JGI IMG/M metagenome (GOLD analysis project Ga0180435, IMG submission 132467) | Hypersaline lake sediment archaeal communities from the Salton Sea, California, USA - SS_3_S_1 metaG | ecosystem: Environmental > Aquatic > Non-marine Saline and Alkaline > Hypersaline >...
CGCCCGGCACGAGTGTCGAGGCATAGATCGCGGCCAACGCCACGGCGATCGGCACGAAGATCGCCCGTCCCAGAGCGCGGTCTTCGCCCTGGTGCAGGAGGAAGCGCAGGCCCCAGACGGCGATCGCGATCGCGATGGCCCAGGCGCCCTTGCCGATGATCACCGCGAGGGGCGAGGCGATATTCGCGCCGACCGGGCCGAGCAGGTTCTGCGCCGGGCCCTCGGTGGCGGCGAGCCAGCCGGGATCGTCGGGCGAGTAGGAGCCGAGGATGAGGCCGAGCACCACCGCCAATGCTACCAGCCCGAGGCCGAGGAGTTCCTTGCCCCTTTGCTCGATCAGCGCCTGCGTGGCGCTGTCGAAGATCGGGTCACGCCCTTTCGCCTGATATGCCATTCCTCACCTCGTCCTTATGCGTAGAGGCAGCGCTTGAGCCGTTCGAGGGCCTGCTGCATCTCGTCTTTTGGGGCCACCATCGCGACCCGGATGTAGTTCTTGCCGGGGTTCTGCCCGTTCACCTCGCGCGCGAGGTAGGCGCCGGGCAGCACCCGGATCCCGGTTTCCTGCCAAAGCCTGAGCGCCGCCGCTTCGCCGTCGTCCACCGGCAGCCACAGGAAGAACCCGGCTTGCGGGGCGAAGTAGCCCGGCAGATCGCCCAGCACCGCGTCGGCCGCCGCGTATTTCTCCTGGTAGAGCGCCCGGGAGGTTTCAACATGCGCCTCGTCGGCCCAGGCTTTCTCGGCCACGCGTTGCAGCGGCAGCGGCAGCGGCGCCCCGGCATAGGCGCGCAGCTGTTTGATCTGTGCGATGCTCTCGGGGCCACCGGCGACGAAGCCCGAACGCAGCCCCGGCATGTTCGACCGCTTCGAGAGCGAATGGAAAATGAGTACCCGCTCGGGGTCGGCCCCGCCTTCGCGTGCCACTTCCAGCGCCCCGGTGGGCGGCGTATCGCGGTAGATCTCGGAATAGCACTCGTCGGCGAAGATCTGGAAATCGTGCTTCTCGGCCAGGGCGATCAGCGTGGCCCAGTCCTCGCGGCTGGCCACCGCCCCTTGCGGGTTCGACGGCGAGCAGAGATAGGCCACGGCGGTGCGGTTCAGGATGTCTTTCGGAAGCGACGTGTAGTCGGGAAGGAAGCCCGTCTCGGCGCTGGCCGGCACGAAGACCGGCTCGGCCCCCACGGCCTGCGCAGCGACGGCATAGACCTGGTAGAACGGGTTGGGGATCAGCACCACCGGTTTCTGGCCCCGCACCTCTTCCGGGCAGAGCGCGATGGCGGCGTTGAACAGCCCCTCGCGCGTGCCGTTGAGGGCCATCGCCTGGGTGGCGGCGTCGATCGCAACGCCGTAGCGTCGCTTGATCCAGCCGGCAATTGCCTCCAGCAGTTCGGGCGATCCGTCGTTCGGGGGGTAGTTTCCAAAACCTGCGAGGTTCCCGGCAATCACCTCGCCCACGAAACCCGGCATCGCGTGCTTCGGCTCGCCGATGGTCATATGCACCACCTCGCCGCCCGGTGCATGGGCATCGAGCAACCGCCGCAAACGCGGAAATGCGTATTCTGGCAAGCCGGAGAACCGCTCGGGGAACGTCATTGCCTGTAACTGCCTCTGTTTTCGGGATCATTTTCGCCCCGATTTCACCCAGAATAGCGGCAGATGGCGGTCCGGTCCAGAAAAAGGCAGGGAATCCGGGTGTTTGAAGGGCAGATATGTGGCTTTTAGGCCAAGGCCGCCTCTGCGGCCACGCCGACACGCAGGAGCCGCTCCTCACCCATCGGGGTGCCGAGCAGCATGATCCCGGTCGACGGCACGCCGGTGGGCAGGGTCAGCGCGGCGCCGCCCATCAGGTTGCCGATCCGGGTGTTGTTGAGCGTCAGCAGGTTCTCGGTGACGTAGTAGTCGTTGTCGGAAAGCAGCTGGTCGATCTTCGGCGGCAGGATCGGCGCGGTCGGCAGCAGCACGGCATCGAACCCGGCGGTCTGGCGGTGATACTCGTCGCGCAGGCGATCGAGTTCCTGCCAGGCGGCCACGTAGTCCGCCCCGCTGAACTTGCCGCCGGCACGGAAACGGTCGCGGATCTGGTCGAACATCAGCTCGGGCCGGGCCTCGATCTCGTCGCGCCAGGTGGCGTAGGCCTCCGTGGTGTAGAGAATGGCCGACATCGTGAGCGCCTCGTCGACGCAATCGAGCCGCGCGCTGGTGATCTCGGCGCCATGTGACCGCAAGCGATCCAGCGCGCGTTCGAAGCCTTCGCGGGGCAGGTCGCGCACCTTGTCGAGGCCGTTCTCGAGAATGAGGAACCGACGGCCCTTGAGCGATGCGCCGTCGAGATCCACGCTGCGCGACCGGCCCTCGAGCGCGGCGAGGAACAGCGCGCAGTCTTCCACGGTGCGGCAGAGCGGGCCGACGGTGTCGAACTTCGCACAAAGCGGCACGACGCCCTTGAGCGAAAGCCGGCCGGAGGTCGTCTTGAGCCCGACGAGGTCGTTCCAGGCCGAGGGGATGCGGACAGACCCGCCGGTGTCGGACCCCATGCCAGCCGGGGCGAGGCCGAAGGCGACGGAGGTGGCCGCGCCGGAGGACGAGCCGCCCGCAACGGCGTTTTTGTCGTTTACGCACGGCGGGGTTTCGGTCACCGGGTTCAATCCGAGGCCGGAGAAGGCGAGTTCCGACATGTGGGTCTTGCCAAGGCCGACGAGCCCCATCGCGGTAGCGTTCGCCACAACCTCGGCATCGTGGTCGGGCGTGCGGCCCCTGATCAGGGCGGAGCCTGCTTCCGTCGCCACCCCGGCGGTGTCGAACAGGTCTTTCCAACTCACCGGCACCCCGTCGAGCGGCCCGCGCCGGGTGCCCGATCTGGCCCGCATCGCCGCCGCTTCGGCTTCGGCCATGGCGCGGTCCTCGGTCAGCCGGGCGTAGATCCGGTCCTTCAGCGCGTGCGCCTTGATCGCGTCGAAATAGGCGCCCGCGAGGTCGACCGGGTCGATCCGGCCGGCCCCGATCTCACGCCCCAGTTCGCCCGCGCTTTTCGACAGCCAGTCTTGAGCCATTGGTCACCTTTTCGTTTGCGGCGACGGTAGCGGCGTGGCGGCGCATGGACAATCCCGTTTCACCGGGCCAAAGATGCGCCATGAGCTTCGACACCGACATCCTGATCGTGGGCGGTGGCCTCAACGGCCCGGCCCTGGCGCTGGCCCTTGGCGACACCGGGTTCAAGGTGACGGTGGTTGATGCGTTGAAGGCCGGCACCCGCGGCGAAGAGGCGTTCGACGGGCGCGGCTACGCGCTGGCGCTGGCCTCGCAGCGGCTGTTGAAAGCCATCGGCGTCTGGGCGCGGGTGGGCGACCATGCCACGCCGCTGCTCGAGATCCGGATATCCGACGGCAAACCCGGCACCGGGCCCGGCCCGTTCGTGCTCGAGTTCGAGTACGGCGAACTTGACGAAGGCCCGATGGGCTACATGGTCGAAGACCGGTTCCTGTCGCGCGCCCTGCTCGAAGCGATGCAGGAACACCCGAACGTAACGCTGATGGATGGCACCTTGGTGACGGCGCAGGAGGTCGGCCCGGCCCATGTCACCCTCACGCTCGACAGTGGCAAGACCCTCACCGGCCGCATGGTTGTGGGCTGCGACGGTCGGCGCTCGGGCGTGGCGGAACGCGCCGGGATCGGGCGGCACGGGCATGACTACGGCCAGACCGCGCTGGTCTGCGCCATCGACCACGAGAAGCCGCACAACGGGGTTGCGCACCAGTTCTTCATGCCCGCCGGGCCGCTCGCGATCCTGCCGCTCCCCGGCAACCAATGCTCGATTGTCTGGACGGAGACCCACGCCGAGGCGGCCCGCATCCAGGCGCTGGACGATGCCGGATATCTCGAGGAATTGCGCCCGCGCTTTGGCGACTTCCTCGGCGAGATCAGCCTTGCGGGCAAGCGGTTCACCTACCCGCTTAATCTCACCGTGGCCAATGCCTTCGTGACTGACCGTCTCGCGCTGGTGGGCGACGCCGCGCACGGCATGCACCCGATCGCCGGGCAGGGATTGAACGCGGGGCTGAAGGATGTCGGCGCGCTGGCCGAGGTACTCACCCTCGCCAAGCGCCGCGGCGAAGACTACGGCCGGATCGACGTTCTCGAACGCTACCAGCAGTGGCGCCGGTTTGATGTGACCACGATGGTGACGGCGACCGAAACCGTGAACCGGCTGTTTTCGAACGATAACCCGATCCTGCGCACGATGCGCGACATCGGGCTCGGGGCGGTGAACGCGATGCCGGGGCTGCGCCGTGGCTTCATCCGGGAGGCTGCCGGGCTCACCGGGGACCTGCCGAAGCTGCTCCAAGGCCGTCAGATCTGAGGTCTACCGCTTGCCGCAGAGCCGCAGCTGCTGGTCATACATGATCGCCCGCGCCTCGACCTCGTCGGCAATCCGCATCAGCCAGGTCTTGGACTTGTAGGTGCCGCGCAGATAGCCTGTCCGCCCGTCGTGGTAGGCAAGGTACTGATCGCGGGTATCGTAGAGCTCGACGCCGGTCTCTTCCTTGGTGAGGTTCATGTACCAGCCCATGAAGTCGGTCGCGTCTTTGATGTCGTCGCGCTTGGCCGACCGGCCGCCCTCGGCGCGCTGATACTCTTTCCAGGTGCCGTCGAGCGCCTGGGCATAGCCATAGGCCGAGCTCTGACGGCCCATCGGGATCACGCCGATGGCGTATTTCATCGGGGTGCGGTTGTTCCCGATGAACTTCGATTCCTGGTAGATCATCGCCATCAGAACGGGCACGGGCACGTCCCATTTCTTCTCGGCCTGCTTCATCGCGCGCAGGTATTTCGGCCTTTGGTCCACGATCGAACAGGCGTCGTCGAGGTTGCGCGGCGCCCGGAAATCGCTGCCGCCACAGGAGGCGACAAACGTCAGAAGTATGATCGTGCGAAGGAGTCTGCTCATCTGCCTCTCGCAACACTTTTTTGTATTTTGTTCCCTCCAGCATAGCCCAATCCGGCTCGCGTGGAAATGGGGCTAGACGAGAAAGGCGAGCGTGAGAGGAATCGTCGCAACAGCGGTGAAGGTCGAGGTCACCACGAGCGCGGCCACGCGGTCCGATTGCGCGCCGTATTTCTCCGCCAGCATGTAGGAGGTGACGGCCACCGGGGTGGAGACCTGCACCACCAGCACGGCAAAGGCGACATCGTCGAGTTGGAAGGCGCGGCCGATGCCCCAGCCGATGGCGACGGTCGCCCCCACCTTGAGCAGCGACAGAACGAGCGCCTGGCCGAGACCGGAGGGGTGCAGCCGCGCCACGGCCACCCCGAGGGTGATCAACATCAGCGGGATTGCCAGCTGGCCGATGAGGTCAAGCGTGTTGGTGAGAAAGCGCGGGGTGTGCCAGCCCTGCCAGAGGAAGAGCGCGCCGAGCAGCGTGGCCCAGACCAGCGGCTCCTTCAGCGCCTTCATCGGGGAGCCGCCGCCGGCCACGATCCAGACGCCGAAGGTGAAGGACCACACCGCCATCACCGCGAAGACCACGACGGCATAGCTCAGCCCCGCCTCGCCGAAGGCGAACAGGGCGAGCGGCAGGCCGAGGTTGCCGGTGTTGCCGAAGATCAGCGGCGCGAGATAGGTGCGCAGATCGAGCCCCGCGAGGCGGGTGGCAAGGAAGGCCACGACGGTGATCGCGCCATAGGCCGCGGCCGAGGCGAGCGAGAGCGTGGTGAGCGCCGCGGGCTCGATCTCGGTCTTCATCAGGGCGGTGAAGATCAGCGCCGGCACAGACAGGGTCATCGCCAGCTTGGTGACGAATTCGATTCGGTATTCGAACCCGAGGCGGACCCAGAGGAACCCGATCAACGCCAGCAAAAACACGGGCGCGACGATCTCGAGCACTGTCAGGACAAGGTTCACAGTCTGTTTCCTACAAAATCCGGCCGGTCGCATGGACAAGCCCCGGTGCGAGGCATTACTACTCGTGAGGGAGCTGTTGGACCATGCTGAAAACGCGTGCGAAATATCATCTTGGGCAGATCGTCCGTCACCGGAAGCATCCCTTCCGGGGGGTGATCTTTGACGTCGACGCGGCGTTCAACAACACCGAGGAATGGTACGAGGCCATCCCCGAAGACAGCCGCCCGTCGAAGGATCAGCCGTTTTACCACCTGCTCGCCGAGAACGATCAGAGCTACTACGTGGCCTACGTGAGCGAGCAGAACCTCGTCGCCGACTATTCCGGCGAACCGGTGAGCCACCCGGACCTGCCGGAGCTCTTCGGCGAGCTCGAAGACGGGCAATACCCGCTCCAGTTCCAACTGAATTGACGCGGCTCAGTAGCCGATCGCTGCGCCGTCCTTGCGCGGATCGGAGGCGCCCTCCAACACACCGCGTTCGTGGTCGATCCGGATCGCCTGTGCGCCACCGAGCGGTACTTCCGGGATGATCACGTCGTGGCCCATCTCGGCGAGTTCCGCGCGCACGGCCTCGCGATAGCCCCGTTCCACCTTCATTTTCCCGGCATCCGAGAAGCTGCGCGGCGCGTCGAGGGCGGACTGCGGATCCAGCCCGTAGTCGACCATATTCGACAGCATCCGCACGTGCCCGTTGGGCTGGTAGGCGCCGCCCATCACGCCGAAGGGCATCGTCACCCGACCGCCTTCGCGCAGCATGCCGGGAATGATCGTGTGCATCGGTCGTTTGCCGGCGCCGGCCTCGTTCGGGTGCCCGCGCTCCAGCGTGAAGCCGGCGCCGCGGTTCTGGAACAGGAGGCCGTACTTGGCCGAGGCGAGGCCCGCGCCGAAGGAGTGGAACACCGAGTAGATCAGCGAAACCGCCATGCCGTCGCGATCCACGGCCGTTAGGTAGATCGTGTCCTTGTGCACCGCCTCGGTGAGCGGCGCGGCGGCGGGCATGGCCTTATTCGGGTCGATCAGCGCGGCGAGGGCTTTGGCCGTTTCAGGGGCCAGCATGTGGTCGAGCCGGGTGGTGTGGTCGGGATCGGCGATGAAGCGGTTGCGCGCGTCGTAGGCGAGCTTGGCAGCCTCGGCTTCGAGGTGAGCGCGCGTGGTGCCGAACGGGTCGAGGCCTTCAAGGTCGAACTGGGCGAGGATGTTGGCCATCAGGATGGCCGTCGCGCCCTGGCCGTTGGGCGGGTGCTCCACGAGTTCGGTGCCCTTGTAGTTGCCGGCAACGGGATCGGTCCAGGTGGCCTCGGTGGCCGCGAGATCTTCGAGCGTGTGGCTGCCGCCAAGGGCGCGAAGCGAAGCCACGAGGTCTTCCGCGACCTCCCCCTCGTAGAACCCCTTGCGGCCTTCCCGCGCGATCCGGCGCAGAACCTCGGCCTGCCCCGGGGCACGGAACATGTCGCCCACCGCTGGAGCCGTGCCGCCGGGCAGGTAAACCGGAAGCGCGTCGCCCGACAGATGTCCGTCGCGGGCAGCGATCTGCCAGTCGAAGGCCACGCGCGGGGCGACCGGGATGCCGTCGTCGGCGTAGCGGATGGCGGGGGCGAGCACGGCGTCGAGCCCGAGGCGGCCATGCGCCTGCGACAACCGGCAGAACGCGTCGACCGCGCCGGGCAGGGTGACGGCGGCCACGTCGCGCGCGGGGATCGTGGTGTGACCCGCATCGCGCAACCTGTCGGCATCGTAGCCCGCCGGTGCGCGGCCCGACCCGTTGAGCGCGAGGATCTCCTCGGTGCCCGCCGGTTTCAGCAGCACGAAGCAATCGCCGCCGAGCCCGGTCATCTGCGGTTCGCAGATGTTGAGCACCATGGCGGCGCCGATGGCGGCGTCAGCGGCATTGCCGCCCGCCTGCATCAGTTGGACGGCAGTCTGGGCCGCGACCGGGTGCGATGTGGCGCACATGCCGTTGCTGGCAAAGACAGGTGAACGGCCAGGCAGTTGGAAATCGCGCATTCAGGTCTCCCAATTTGGGGGAACCATAGTCGGATGTGGGGGGAGTGCAATGCGGGGGAAACGAACCTCGGTGCCGCGCACTGGGTGGGGGCTGTTAAACGCGGCACCGAGGGAAGCCTATGCAGCTACCCTTCCGTTTTCGCCCGCCAATTCGTCCGGGATTGGGAACCAATCGGGCATTTTCGGGGCAATTCTCCGGGATTGTGCAAATGCGCGGCAATCCTCAGCCACCACGGGGCTATTCATTGCAGTGTCGCGACCCCGTTCAGCGGCACGAGAAACCGCAGCACGTTGGCGCTTCCCGTCCGGTCATAGGAGAGGTCAAGGGTCAGGGAGCGGATCAGGTGCCAGCCAAAACCGCCTTCCGGCAGATCCGGGATCGGCACCTCGAGATCCTTCGGCTGGCCGTCGGGCGCCGCGCTGCCGGGCATCGGGTGGCCCCAGTCGCGCATTTCGAAGGCCAAGGCTCCCTCGCGACGCTCCAGATCGAGCTCAACGAACCCTGCCGCATTGCCGGCATATGCATGCTCGACGATGTTGTTCAGAACTTCGGCGAGGACGATCTCGACGATGCCGCAGGTCTCCTGTGGCACCCCCATGCCGCGCAGGGCGCTGCGCACCGTTGTCAACGCGCCGCGGACCGAGCCGGCGGTGCCGGGGAAGGCGAGGCCGAACCGCGCCGGGCGGAAACCGGCGCCGGCGGTGGAAGGATCGCTGTCGCGGACCATGACTGCGCCCGATCTATCCAGCATGCCGCAGTCCGAGTCCGAGCGCATCGACGTCGGGATGAATGGTGAAGACCGTGTCCATCCGGGTCAGGCGAAACACCTTTTCCACGTTCGGCGTGAGGCCCGCGAGCTCGAGCTTTCGCCCCGCGCCGATCTGCTTCATCGCCGCGACCACCGCGCCGAGGCCGGAACTGTCGAGAAACGTCACGCGCGAGAGATCGAGCACCACGCGCATCGGGCCATCCTCCGTCATCTCGCGTACGAGATCCTTGAACTGGATCGCAACGGCGGCATCGATGCGGTCCTCGGCCACCTTGATCAGCCTCAGTTCACCTGTATCGCGGCAGACAAGCTCCATGGCCTTTCTCCTTTGCGGGCAGAACCGTTTTGCGCGAAGCTACGCCCAGAGCATTACCAATCGGTAAGCGCTGGAGAGATTGACCAGGCGGGGGCTAAGATGTCAGACATCGTGATTGCAGGCGCGGCACGCACGCCGATGGGCAGCTTCCAGGGCGCGCTGTCGACGCTCACCGCGGCTGACCTTGGCGCCGAAGCCATCCGGGCGGCGCTGGACGACGCAGGGTGCGCGCCGGACCATGTGCGCGAGGTGCTGATGGGCAACGTGCTCATGGCCGGGCAGGGTCAGGCGCCGGCGCGGCAGGCGGCATTTGGGGCCGGGCTCGACGAGAGCGTGCCGGCGACGACCGTCAACAAGATGTGCGGCTCGGGCATGAAGACGGCGATGATGGCCTGCGATTCGCTGGCGCTCGGCGCCGAGGGCGCGATCGTGGCGGGCGGCATGGAGAGCATGACGCAGGCGCCCTACCTGCTGCCGCGAATGCGCAGCGGGCAGCGGATCGGCCACGGCGCGGCGCTTGATCACATGTTCACCGACGGGCTCGAGGATGCCTATGAAGACGGCCGCCTGATGGGCAGTTTCGGGGAAGACTGCGCCGCGGACCACGGGCTCACCCGCGAGATGCAGGACGACTATGCACGGACCTCGCTCACCCGGGCGCTGGAGGCGCAGGCGGCGGGGGTGTTCGAGGGCGAAATCACGCCAGTCACGGTCCAGACCCGCAAGGACACGATGACGGTGACGCTGGATGAACAGCCTGGCAGGTCCAGGCCCGAGAAGATCTCCACGCTGCGGCCCGCGTTCAAGCCCGATGGCACGGTCACGGCCGCCAATGCCTCGTCGATCTCCGACGGGGCCGCGGCTCTGGTGATGACGCGGGCCGAGACGGCGGAGGCGCTGGGGCTGAAGATCCGGGCGCGGGTGCTCGGGCACGCGAGCCATGCGCAGGCGCCGTCGCAGTTTCTGACTGCGCCGATCGAAGCGGCCCGCAAGGTGCTGGACCGGGTCGGCTGGACGCCGGCGGACGTCGACCTGTGGGAAGTCAACGAGGCGTTCTCGATCGTGCCGATCCTGTTCATGCGGGCACTCGGCGTGCCGCATGAGCGGTTGAACGTCTACGGCGGGGCCTGTGCGCTGGGCCATCCGATCGGGGCCTCTGGGGCGCGGATCATGGTGACGCTCCTGAACGCGATGGAACGCCACGGCGCGCGCCGCGGGGCGGCGGCGATCTGCATCGGCGGAGGCGAGGCCACGGCGATGGCGGTGGAGCGGGTGTGATGGACTACGGCGAACTGGCCGCGCGGATCGGCGCGCTGTGCGACAGCGAGACCGACCCGGTGGCGCTGATGGCGACGGTGGCCTGCGAGGTGCACCATTTCGACAACCGGTTCGACTGGACCGGCTTCTACCGGGTCGTGGCGCCGGAGCTCCTGAAGATCGGTCCCTACCAGGGTGGCCACGGCTGCCTGGTGATCCCGTTCGATCGTGGGGTGTGCGGGGCGGCGGCACGTAGCGGCGAGGTGCAGCTGGTCGACGATGTCGAGGCTTTTCCCGGTCACATCGCCTGTGCGTCTTCGACCCGGTCCGAACTTGTGCTGCCGGTGTGGAACCGGGCGGGGGACCTCATCGCGGTGTTCGACATCGACAGCGACCAACCGGCGGCGTTCACTGAGGAAGATGCCGAGGCGCTGGCGGGCATCCTGGGACAGGTGTTTGCGCAATGCTGAAAGGCTCCTGCCTTTGCGGCGGCGTCCGCTTCACCGTCACCGGCGAACCGTTCGACCCGGCGGCCTGCCATTGCGGTCAGTGCCGCAAGATGTCGGGCCATGTCTGGGCCGCAGCGATCGTTGCGGAAGACGGCATCGAGATCGAGGGCGAGGTGCGCTGGTTCGAAGCCTCGCAGCGGGCCCGCCGGGGCTTCTGCCA
>Ga0180435_10006828_pt1 | contig 10909 bp, 7 predicted proteins | sample SS_ome_3_FD_132467 | JGI IMG/M metagenome (GOLD analysis project Ga0180435, IMG submission 132467) | Hypersaline lake sediment archaeal communities from the Salton Sea, California, USA - SS_3_S_1 metaG | ecosystem: Environmental > Aquatic > Non-marine Saline and Alkaline > Hypersaline > Sediment...
CCGGGCATTAGCAGAATCGTCTAATCTGGCCACCGTTCATCTGGGCATGCAGGTGGGTCTGCCACTCATCGCACAACGCTTCAGGCACCTGATCGGCCATGAACCAAAAAACAAGTACCCTTCCTTTCTACTGGGTGCAGAGGCGTTGTCTCCACTGGCGATGCTTGAACTGTATGGCAACTTTGCCTCCGGCGGCTTTCGGACTCCGCCCAAAGCAGTTATTGCCGTGTTAGACGAACGTGGGCAGGCTTTGACCCATCACCCGTTCGAGCTGGAACAGACCATCGAATCCCGCCATGCCGCAACCATTAACCGGGCCCTGGAAATTGCCATGGCTAAAGGTACGGGCAGAACTTCACCTTTTGCCCGACGCGGCGTGGCTGGCAAAACCGGTACCTCTAACGACAACCGCGACAGCTGGTTTGCGGGTTTCGATAACAGTCATGTTTCTGTCGTCTGGGTAGGTCGCGACGATAACGCGGTGACCGGACTGACGGGCTCATCAGGCGCACTGCGGGTGTGGAACGGCATCGCTCAACAGGACGGTATCGACCCACTCACGCACGCACCGAGCGCAGAGTTGGTTGACATAGAATTCAGCAGCGGCTTACGCGCAAACGCCGATTGTGCTGAGGTGGTTAACGTGCCGATTCCTGACTTTGAGAATCTGCAGACAAAGCCCGGTTGCCGCATCAATTCCGGCGGTGCTTTGCGACGCTGGTTTGGCAGTCAATAACTACCTATCATTAGCAGCCCCTACGCAGCTTTATTATAGTGAGTCCATTGACTGTAATCCGCACGCCTCATCAATCCTTCCTGCTCACGCTGCTCGTTGTGGCACTGCTCCTGTGGTTAACCGGATGCGCCACGCCACCCACTACGCCACCGGTAATTGAAGAAGCGGGCACGGCGCCCATTGAACGCGAAATTGTAGAGCTGGATACGGATGACAGACAATCCACACCCGACACCTCTGCTGCAACCGTTGCACTCCTGGCTCAAGCTCAGACCGCAATGGCAGACGATGCGCCGCAGACGGCCATCACTTACCTGGAACGTGCGGTGCGCATCGATCCGCGCAACGCGCAGCTCTGGATAGAACTCAGCTCAGCTCACCTGGCAGATAACAATCTCGCCGCTGCCAGCCAGCACATACGTAAGGCGATCGCTCTGGCTGGAAACGACCCTGTGCTGAGCCGCTCTGCCTGGTTACAGATGGCTGATATCCGCGAAGCAGAAGGTAATCGCAGCGAAGCGGATGCGATCAGGCGTCGCTTTGCCGCGTTGCGAGGATAAAGCCACCTGACAGAGTGAAGCGCGATGTCACAGGGTAGTTGTCAGCACGGCGGTAATTGGTCCTGAACCAGCGACTGGAAGGTAAATGAACAATCAGCACAGTCACGCTTACATCGTGGGTGGCGGTATCGCCGGCCTGGCTACAGCTGTGCTGTTGATACGCGATGCCAAATTTGCAGCGCAACGTATTCATCTGTTTGAAGCGCGGAGAATAACGGGTGGCAGCCTCGACGCTGCAGGTAATCCGGATGACGGCTATGTCGTACGCGGCGGGCGCATGTTCGAAGCCCACTTCGGTTGTACTTTCGACCTGCTGGAAGGCATTCCCACCTTGCACGATCCGCACATCAGCGTAACTGAAGATATCCAGTCCTTTACTCAAGAGATAGTCACCTCATCGCGATCACGTCTGGTCGCTCACGGTGAGCGCCAGGATGCGCCGCGCTACGAACTCAGTCTGAGAGACAAGTGGAATCTGCTGCGACTTTCGCAGCTCGGGGAAGAGGCGTTGCAGGGCCTCACGATCGAAAATTATTTTCATCCGGGTTTCTTTCAGAGCGCGTTCTGGGTGATGTGGAGCACTATGTTTGCTTTCAAACCTTGCCACAGCGTGGTGGAAATGCGCCGCTATATGCGCCGATTCATGCACCTGCTGCCTGGGTTCAACCGCCTGGAAGGGATTCATCGCACGCGCCTGAACCAGTTCGATTCAATTGTCCGTCCGATAGAGCATTGGCTACGGAATCAGGGCGTTCATATTCACACAGACTGTCCTGTGCGTGACATCAGCTTCGATGCCCGCGGCCAGCACGTTCAAGGCATCAGCTTCGCGTCCAGTACCGGGCGCGAGTCGATTCAGGTCAGCGGCGCAGACCGGGTATTTATAACGCTGGGCTCCATGACTGACGATTCGGTGCTGGGAAGTATGCACCACCCACCAGAGATTGCGGATACCCACGCTGATCATGCCGGCGCATGGTCTCTATGGCGACAGATTGCGTCTCACTCACCGAAGTTCGGCCGGCCCGATGTCTTTGCCGGAGACACGACATGCACCCAGTGGCTGTCCTTCACAGTCACCATGCCGCATGGGAAGTTCTTCGATCACATGCAGGGTTTCACGCACAACGTGGCTGGCAGCGGCGGACTGGTGACGTTCCGTCACTCTGGCTGGCTGATGTCCGTGGTGCTTGCGCACCAGCCTCACTTCAGTGATCAACCCGATTATGTGCATACATTCTGGGGCTATGGTCTACACCCGGAGCGCAGCGGCGACCACATCCGCAAGCCCATGCTCGAGAGCAGCGGGGCCGAGATACTGGATGAGCTGGCGTATCATCTACGCCTGGGTGAGGAGGCGGATGCGCTGCTGCACGATGCGAATTGCATACCCTGCCTGATGCCAAATATCACCACTCAATTCATGCCGCGGAAGATGAATGACCGCCCCGAGGTCATTCCCGAAGGTGCGCAGAACTTTGCCTTCACCGGCCAGTTTGTGGAATTACCCGAAGATACCGTTTTCACCGTGGAATATTCCATCCGCAGCGCCCAGACGGCCGTCTACGGGCTATGCGCAACAGACAAAACCCCAACGCCACTGTACCGGGGGTTCGAAAAACCCAGCGTGGTTCGCCGCGCTTTGCGTTGCATTCTCAACAACGGCCCGTGATCCGGGGCGCGTCTCGATTAGGGAGTGCTACTCCTGAACGGGTTGAAGGCGTCAGCTTTCAAGGTTGTGACGCCAGCGATGCATAAGTTGGCATGGCGGTTCAGGTTGCCTTCGAGTCGATAAATGACAGCGACATAGTGCTGTCGGTCTTCAAACCCGTTTGAGCTGTGCAGGAGGACAACATGATTCATCGGTATCCACTGGAAGACACTTTTTGGCGCTAACTTGTTTTAGGATTTTGGCCGCACTCGATCTTCGTTGATTCACGAGCGCCTGAAGCAATTTCATGATTCACCCTGTTCGTAATTGCTCCTGCAACTGCAGGTGTTGTGTTTGTTGACTAGGCTGTGGGTATTCCCAATATGAACTCGTTGAAACACTTGCTAATTTTCAGGGTTTCTGGACGCCTGGATGAAGTGATAAATGATCGTATTGAAGCGGTTAGCTGTGCTGATTTGTTGTCTCGCACAAACAGTAGCGGCGTATACAGAGTTGTCGTTTCCTGATCAGGTTGTGACTTTAACGTCTAACACGTCGCCAACAGTTGCAGACAAAGCGCGTCTGTTGCGTCTTACCGATGGTACCCTGGTCGCAGCGTGGCATGCTGGCGTCGGCGCTGAGGACGGAGCCTGGGGAGTCGACGGGCAGGTCTACCCGCCTCGAGATATTTTTGTTCGAACCTCCACTGACAGCGGCGTCAGCTGGAGTCCAGAGATCAATATTTCGGCGACCGCCAATGTGACGGACGCAACGGTTTTATACGATCGTGTCGGCGACGGCAGTGGGTTAACTAATTTCTTTGGAGATTCGAGTAAACCCAATGTGTTTGTCGTGGGTAGCCGGCTAGTAGTGGCTTGGAATGACACCTATTGTGGTGAGGGTCGGCACGGGCCCGCGCTGTACGAGAGCGCTGCAGGTAATATTGAAGTGCCATTTCGCTGCCTGTACGCGGCGCGTATTGATTTATCTGACGGATCCCCTCAAGTTGTTGCGGTTTCCAGAATTACTGATGCCGAACGCGATGTTGCTAATGAAGTGCTGCGGGGTACAGCCGCAGGTTTTGCGTTGGCCTGGCAGGAGGATCCCGGTGGCCTGCAACTGGGTGAAGCACGTGGCGACGGAGATGGCACCAGTGGTGCGCGAGTTTCACCGGGCACAGATATCTGGTACGCATGGCTTGAAACAGCATCGTTTGGAGACCCCAATACCCTCTGGCAGAGTGTGGCCCCTGTTTCCAATAATTACGATTATGACGCCGACGGTCCGGTGGGCGGTGGTGCGTCGCGGCCAACGTTAGCGCTGGCAGGAAACCCTGCGCGGGCTCTACTCATCTACGAAGAAGCCAAAGATGCAGGCCCCTCGGACCCTGGCAAATACGTTATCTATCAACAGTTCCCTTTTGCGTCGCCGGAATCAAACGGTGCGGGCGTGATAGTCAGCAATCCTTCGGAAAATGCTCGACGGGGTAGAGTTGTCGCGGCAGGTTCAGCAGGCTCGGATTATGGCACGCGTATGTTGCTGATGTGGCGCCAGGGTCAGGGGATTCAGGGAGCCCCTGCTGATTTCATGATGCGGGTGGGACGGGTTCCTGATGGCACTTCGCTCAGCAGTGAACCTGAAGCAGGCTATCGTGCGACAGATCTCTGGCCTGCGGTGGACGAAACGGATGCGGCTGCCAGCGAGCCGCCGCTGAATATCAGTGGTAGTGAGCTTGATGAGGACAGTGGCGTCGATCCTGCTACTGACGCAAAAGCTCATCGAGCGTTGCTGGACGGTGATTTCATATATGCAGGTTACGTACAGAACCTTGATACGACTGATGCGGACAGTTTTTATACGTATCAGGTGCGCTCATCCGCAGACGGTGGCAACAGCTGGGCTGCGGCTCTGGATGTGTCCTCGATCGTCTCCAGCGGCGTGGACGTCATAGAACCCCGGTTGTTGCGCACGCCAGGCACAGTGCCTTCAGGAAACCCCGGGGATATTCGTGACGCCAATACTTTTCTGCTTGCGTGGGGGACACAGGTTCGCCAGCCGAATAATGATGAAACTCAGCCTGAGGCGCTCTACATTACCCGAACGCGGGATCGTGGGCTTTCATTTGAGCCGGTCCAGAGAGTGACCGATAGTGCACCGGCGGGGAGCGTTGACCAGGCGATTCAGCTGAGGGTTTCACCCGACGGGGAAGAGGTCGACGCCGTGTGGATACGGGGTAACAGTGTGAATACAGGCGTTGTTTATGCCGCAGGTGTAGGTGTTACCCGGACCGCAGATCTGGTGTTATCCGTGGATCAGTCTGCAGTGAACAGTGGTTTAAACGAGCCTCAAGAGGTGACTTTCACAATACGCAACCATGGTCCTGACACCGCTACTGAAGTGCTGTTCACCAGTATGAGTGATGCCGCGCTGGATATTTCAGCGCTGCAGACAGATGCGGGAATCTGCGACGTGACTGGTGATCCAAGTTGTCACCTGGAAGACATTTCTGCAGGGGAATCTCTGCAGATTGTGCTGACACTCTCTTCGACAATCGCGGGTGACTATACATTTACCGCCGAGGTTGGCGCTCGCGAAGAGGAGCCAGAACCGGCGGACAATACCCTGCCAATAACGTTTGCAGCGATCCCCTACGTGGATGCCACAATACAATTGAGTTCTGCTAAAACCACGGTTCGCCGCGACCGGAAATCGCTCGTGCGATACCTCGTCACGAATAGTGGGCCGCAAACGGCCACCGATGTCTTTGCAACGCTCTTGATCCCAGACCAGGCTCGTGTCTCGTGGCCCGGGGCATGCGAAAGCAGGCCGGGCAGCCTATATTGTCCGCTACGTGATATACCGTCTGGCACCTCAGCTTCAGGGGAAATTGAGCTTCGCTGGTTAGAGCGTGGCGAGGCCGAAGTGATCGCCCAGGTGGTGACAACGGAAATTGATCTCAACCGCCTAAACAACTCTGCTGGGCTCAACGTCAGGGTGCGCAGCCCGGGAGGCGGTTGTGCTTATAATCCACAGGGGGATGACGACCTTACTTTGCTGCTGGTATTGCTGCTGCTCATACTGCTGCGCTGGTCAGGCATGCGTCGCTACAATACGTGAATGCCACGCTCCCACGTGACATAGGTTTACTCCGCCCCCAATATAAAACGTTGGGGATGAGCTTTTTGTTAGCACTGTTCGGTGGTGCCGTTATTGGCGCTCTGCTTGGTGGAGTGTTTTATTATCCCTCCCAGGCAACATGGTGGATTGCTGCATCGTTGCTGCTTTGGCAACCGTGTTTGGAAGAGCTTTTATTTCGCGGAGTGCTGCAGGGTCTGCTCAGGGAGACTGCCTGGGGAAAAAAATGCTGGCGCGGTATCAGTTGGGCCAACGTGGCGTGTGCGTCGATGTTTGCCCTGGCACATCTTGTGTATCAGCCGACGCTCTGGGCGATGGCGACGTTTGTTCCAGGTCTGATATTCGGCTATTTCCGTGACCAGACAGGCAGTCTGTGGCCCTCCTTGTTACTACACTGTGTGTTTAACGCGGCTTTTTTCTGGCGCCTCCCGTCAATACTTCTTTGTGGATAACATCAACCTTCCATCGGGAACCCCCAATGGGAATCAGGTCATCCGCTGCCAGAATTAGAGGTTCACATAGGAGGGGCGCGGGGCGTCTTTGCACGCTCAATGCGCAGGAACTTTTAAGGAGTCACTGATGAATAAGCTTTCGAGGACAGCCGCATTTGTATGCGCGTCATTTCTACTGTCTACGACAGTCAACGCCGCGACATTTTTTGTCGATAGTGTGGTTGATGCCGTTGATATAACACCCGGGGATGGCGTCTGTGCTACCGAGGCCGGGGCCTGTACTTTGCGCGCCGCCGTCATGGAGGCTAACGCTTTGGGTGGCGCGGACATTATTGATCTAACGTCGATTGATGATCCACTCAATCCGATCACTTTGACGCTTGAAGGGGTGGACGAGGTAATCGAATTAACCACCGGCGGAGCACAGCCTTGTCAGGCCGCAATTACTGCAGACGCCAGCGTAGGTGACCTGGATATCACCGAAGATCTGGAGATATTTGGTGCAGGTCCTGCGCTCACCATCATTCAATGGGAAAATCAGTCTATCGAAGATCCGGACGTTGGCGACCGTATTTTCCATGTGCAGGCGGAAGCCGGCACCACTGTTAATCTGGTGCGGCTGGCAGACTTGATGGTGACCCGCGGCAGCGTCGGTATTCCCAATACGACGGACCCCGAAAATCCCTATAACTGCGAAGTGACCGGTGAACCGGGCAGCATTGAAGCGTGGCAGTTCCGTCGCACAGGTGGTGCTATCGCTGTCGGCCCTGGCGCATCGGTTGTACTGTTTGAGGAGGCAGAGCATGGCCCAGGTACGGGTGGTGAAGGACAGCCACCGGTGATTGGCCCCCCGGATGATCATGATGATGAAACTGAAGGTGGCGTTACTGCAGTTGAGTTCGAACGTATTGCAGTGATCAGCAACCAGGCTGGTAGCGACGGTGGCGGTATTCTGGCTGCTGCGGAAATGACCATTACTGATTCAGTGTTGAGTGGCAATTTTACGGCAGCTAATGGCGGCGCACTCTATCTGGATTCGCCAACCACAATCACCGGCACTCTGATTGGCACCTCATCTACGGATGTGCCCTTTGCAACCGGGTCTCTGTCGGCTGATCTGGTGTCAACGCCCAATCAGGGTGAAAACGGCGGCGGCATTTTTGATACCGGTTTTCACACCACGGATATCGAATCCAGCGCTATTAACGGCAACACGGCCATTGGTGGTGGCGGCATCGCCGGTCGTTCACTGGTGGTGATCAATCTGACCAATTCGACGGTGAGTGGCAATACCGGTTCCGATGTTGGCGGTGGCATTACTACCAACGGCACGGTCAATCTGCGCAACGTCACAGTGGCTGACAACAGGGCAACAACAGATGCGCCCGGCGGCGGCGCCGGTCTGAACTCTTTTGGCAGCGGCACTTTCATTTTTTATAATACAATTCTGAGTAACAACGTTGTCCAGGGTGGAGAGACGGCTCGAGAGGCTAATTGCGGTTGTTCGGGTGGTGCTGCGTTTTGTCCGCCAGGGCGTATGGTCTCTACGGGCTATAACGTGAATGATGAGGCCACCGACACCTGCTCGCTTGACGTCGCCCTTAATGACCAGGCGCAAACAGATCCACTGTTAGAGCCTCTAGCCAACAATGGGGGTCTAACCGAAACTCATGCGTTGCCGACTGCCTCCATTGGTGATGCAGCGACCAGTCCAGCGATTGACGCCGCAGATAATCAACGCTGCCCGAGTAATGACCAGCGCGGCAGCCTGCGTCCTGATGACGGTGACCTGGACGGCAGTTTTGTCTGCGATGCTGGTGCATACGAGCGCTTTATCGCGCGCACGGATCTCCACATTAATAACGTGGTTGCACCTAATCGGATTGACAAAGGTGACAGTTTTACCGTCGTGGTGGAGATCCACAATGACGACGGCAACAGTGTTGCGCCTGGCGTTACGCTCTCGGCTGTCCTCGACACCCTGACTGGCATGAGTATTGGCGACGCCGTTGCATCGTCTGGCACCTGCACAGTTGTCAGCACAGATGAGTTGTCCTGTGCTATTGGTGATATGGCCATCGGCGCTATCGAAACAGTCACCCTCACGCTTACCGGCAACGAGCAGGGAACATTCGGTCTGGAATCCACGGTTGATCAAACTGGCGATCCAGACCTGGTTGATACTGTACCGGGTAACAATGTGGTTGCCGTACAGATATTTGTGTTGGGCAACAGTGACATTGCGCTTTCCGGCGGCCCTGCCGCGACCACCGTTGATCAGGGTAGTCCAATCAACCTGGATTACACGGTAGTTAATAACGGTGAAGATGCAGCTACCAGTGCACGCCTGGGTCTGCTCATTCCGACCGCAACAAGCTTTGTATCCGCAACCACAACCAAAGGCGATTGCGCTGAATCAAGCGGTGAAGTGTTGTGCAATATCGGTGACCTCGCTCTGGCCGAAACGGCCGGTATCACAGTCAGCTTGAATGCAGATGTCGCAGGTGACGTGAATCTGCTGGCAATTGCCGGTGCAGATCAGAACGACCCGGTTGCGGAAAACAACGAAATGCCTTCTACAGTGACCGTAATCGCGAATGCTGATCTGGCCATTACAGCCACGAGTGTGGACCGTATCAGAAACAAGCGAACGTTCGCAGTGTCTGTGACGGTGACCAACAACGGGCCGCAAGCTGCAACCAATGTGGTCGCAACCGCGGACCTGCCAAGTCTGGTGAGCTTCGTATCCTCCTCTTCTTCGTGCACATTAACTGGAGTGACGGTCACCTGTACTGCAGACCAGATAGATGCAGGCGAAAGCGTATCGTTTAATGTTGACGTAAAAGCGGAGTCAGTAGGTGATGCGGTGGTCAGTGGCAGTGTGGTCGCGGACGAAAATGACCCGGACCTCACTAACAATGAAGGTTCGGCGAGCATCCGAATTGTGCGTAAGAGCAGCAGTGGCGGAGGTTGTGCTTACAACCCGGGTGGCCCGATTGATCCAACCTTACCTTTGCTCTTAGTGCTCGGTCTGCTCGCCATCTGGTGGCGTCGACCTCGCAAAGTGTAATGGACGGGCGGGCCCGGCTTCGGGCCCGCTGTTTTTTTATTCAGCATATATTAGGAGATAGTAATGACATTTTCAGATGAACTTGTTCATGGGTACAGAAGAAACAAAACAGGTTACGCACTGCTGCTAGCACTCCTTGGCAGTTTGCTGATGGTAGGGACCGTAGATGCAGCGCCTGCTGACGGCGCCCGAACTCAGGAGCGCAGTACCACGACCCGGGAACCGCAGATGGATCGTGACAGAACACAGGATCGGCTGCGGACTATGGATCAAGCTTTGGATAGAGACAGAGAGCAAGACAGAGATAGAGACCGAGACCGAGACCGAGACCGAGACCGGATTCATCAGGATGAGCCTATTTATGGTCAGGAAGTAATGACCGAGCAAGAGCAAAACCGTTATCGAGAACGGCTGGGTGAGCTGGCTGACGAACAGGAAAGAAGTCAGTATCGTCTCGAGCATAGAGCGCAAATGGAAGCGCGTGCACGCGAGCGCGGTGTGACTTTGACCGAGGCTGAAAGCGCCGGTGATCAGGATCGTGATCGGGATCAAGATCGGGATCGTCTTAAGGAGCATCAAGGTGACGCCTCTTGAGCCCTTCATAGACCGCACAATACAACGCGCCAGCCTGATCGGGATTCTGTCTGCGCTCTTGCTGGCCGGTACGGAGGCCCGCGCCGACTGGCAGACGGCCTTGTCAGTAGGTGCTGAGTATCGTTCGGGCGACTATGGCGACAGTGAAGATATAGATGATCTCTACGTGCCCGTGTCAATCAGGCTGGCAGGGGATGAACTTGCTTTCCAGCTTACGGTTCCATATGTAAGTGTCGAGGGGCCGGCGGGTAGCCTCGTCATTCCCGGCGATACCATTGTCGGCAGCGGTCGGGAAGTGTCAGAGAGCGGTGTAGGTGATCTGGTCGCAAGCGTCACTCTCAAGGACCTGTATTCTGCGCCAGACGGCAACCAGGTCGTTGATCTGACCGGTACGGTTAAGCTGGGCACCGCAGATGAAGCGGATGGCTTAGGTACAGGCGAAAACGACTATTCGTTACAAATGGATTTCTATCACTTTTATACGCAAGGCACACTGTTTGCGGCCATCGGATACAAAGTACGCGGAGACTCCAGCCAGTTTGATCTACGCGATACCATTTTTGCGCAAACCGGCGGAGTTTACCGAGTTGCTGCTGAAACGGACATCGGGGCTGCAGTGAGTTACCGACCAAAAGTTGTCTCGTCGGGCGATTCAGCCAGTGAGGTGATGTTGTTTGCCAATCAGATTCTCAGTCGAGATCTGCAGGTTTC
>Ga0180435_10006829_pt1 | contig 10909 bp, 9 predicted proteins | sample SS_ome_3_FD_132467 | JGI IMG/M metagenome (GOLD analysis project Ga0180435, IMG submission 132467) | Hypersaline lake sediment archaeal communities from the Salton Sea, California, USA - SS_3_S_1 metaG | ecosystem: Environmental > Aquatic > Non-marine Saline and Alkaline > Hypersaline > Sediment...
GCCCTGTCAATACGTTGCGTTAAAATATTACACAAGAAAAAGTGCGAAATCGCACTCTTAGATGAATACAAATTAAGTGGGATGGAATTATGGCTCAATATATAATGTCAATAACCGCTCAGGATCGTTCAGGTATTGTCGCCGGTGTAAGTGATGCAATTCTGGCTTTAAAGGGAAACCTGGAAGCGGCCAGCCAAACCGTTCATCAGGGATATTTCGCTATGATCTTACTGTGCGCCTTTCCAGACACAATCGTCGAGCAGGAGGTGACCCGGTTGATTCGGGAAAAAGCCGGTTCCGATCTGCATGTCTTTATCACAACGTACCAGACTTCCTGGCCCATGAAGACCAACTGCCAAACGCAATCGTTTATAGTGACAGCAGTGGGTCCCGACAAACCAGGGATTTTGCATCAATTATCGGCTTATCTGGCATCCAAAGACATCAACATTGACGATCTCTATGCCTGTATAGATGGAAATGATTTTATTGTTATCTGTCAGGTGTCCGTTCCATCCGATTTGGATATATTTATATTACAAAGCGATTTGGATAATTTCGGAAAGTCAAAAGGGTTTACCGCTCATATGCAGCATGAAAATATTTTTGTCGCTACGAATGAACTCCGACTCGGAAAAATAAGTTCGTGACTTGATATAATCTCGGGATCTACCTGTCCCACATGTTAACGGAAAGGGTTTATATATAATGTTACGTACCGATGAAATTCTCAGTACGATTCGAATGTTACAAAGTGAAAACCTCGATGTTCGCGCGGTTACCATGGGGATCGACCTGAACGAATGCGCCGGCCCGGACATACAACTGGTCTGTCGTAAAATCAAACACAAAATTACCACCCGGGCGGCACGATTGGTAGAGATTTGTAATATAATTGGCGGCAAATACCAGATACCTATCGTCAATAAGCGCCTGGCGGTCTCCCCAATAAGTCTGTTGTTGGAAGGTCATAGCGAACCAGCCGCTTTGAAAATCGCGGAAACTTTGGATCAAAGCGCCACGCAAGTCGGGATTGATCTGGTGGGAGGTTTTACCGCCCTGGTTGAACGCGGCCGAACTCCCGGCCAAAAAGTACTGATCCAATCTCTGCCCGAAGTACTCTGCCAAACAAAACGGGTTTGCGCATCGGTAAATGTAGCTTCTACCAAAGCCGGGATTAATATGGACGCGGTGGGTGTTATGGGCCATGTCATTAAGAATATTGCCCAAGCTACGAAAGACCAAAATGGTTTTGGTTGTGCCAAACTGGTAGTTTTTGCCAACATCCCCTCCGATAATCCATTCATGGCAGGTGCGTATATGGGTTCGGGCCAGGGTGATTGTGTTATCAATATTGGCATCAGCGGTCCCGGTGTGATCAAATCCGCTCTGCAACGGACCAAGGCAAACGGTACCGTATCCCTGGGCGAATTAGCGGAACAAATCAAGTTGACTGCTTTTCGCGTTACCCGCGTTGGTGAATTAATCGGACGCGAAGTTGCCCAGGAGTTGAAAGTTCGCTTTGGAATTGTCGATTTATCATTGGCCCCTACCCCGGCAGTCGGCGACAGTATCGGTGAAATCCTGCAAACGTTAGGCATATCAGCGGTGGGAGCGGCCGGTTCTACAGCGGCGCTGGCATTACTGACCGACGCAGTCAAAAAAGGTGGGCTATTCGCCAGCAGTTCCGTCGGCGGCCTTAGCGGCGCTTTTATACCCGTCCTGGAAGATTACTTCCTTGCCGAGGCCGCCCGGAAAGGGCATTTGACTTTAGAAAAGCTCGAAGCCATGACCTCTATCTGTTCGGTGGGCCTGGACATGATTCTACTTCCGGGCAATATCGAGCCTTCGACAATTAGTGGTATCATCGCCGACGAAATGGCCATCGGAGTTATCAACCATAAAACGACGGCCACCCGCTTGATTCCGGTCCCCGGAGGAAAATCCGGCGATGAAATTTCTTTCGGGGGGCTATTTGGCGCCGGGCCGATTATGGTTGTTCGAGATAATGGCGCTAACGCAGAATTTATCGAACAGGGAGGTCAAATACCCGCCCCGGTACGCAGTTTGACAAATTAATCCTCAGGTCTTTCTCCAGCAGGAGCCATCTTTACAATCCGGGGGTCAAATCGCGCAATTGGCTCTACTAAATCATCTTGGGCAGTCATTACTTTTTCAATATCTTTGTAAGCCATGGGTATCTCATCCAGACCCGCGGATAATAACTCAACATTTTTTTGCAGCAATAACTCTTTCAAATCCTTCCACGAAAACCTTTGTTTGGCTTCTCTTCGGCTCATCCTGCGGCCCGCGCCATGTGAAGCTGAATTCAACGATTCGGGCTTACCTTTTCCGCGTACCACAAATCCGGGCGAGGCCATGGACCCCGGTATTATGCCCACCATCGACAAACCGGCGGGAGTCGCCCCTTTACGATGGATGATTAAATCATCACCGCCATGTCTTTCTTTCCAGGCAAAGTTATGATGATTTTCGATATCCAGGACTACTTCCACCCCCAGATGTTTGGCGATATACCTGTGAATAAGCTCATGGTTGGCTGAGGCGTATCGTCCCATGAGTTCCATAGCCTGCCAATACTCCTGCCCCGCAGCCGTGTCTAAATCCAGCCAGGCCAGATGGGTAAGTTCCCGGGGCAATTCGGGATGTTTATCCATCGCCAGTTTGCTGTAATAACCGGCAATTTCATTTCCCGCGCCCCGACTGCCGCTATGGCTCAACAGAGCCAAATACGTTCCCGCTTTCAGTGTCAAGTCATCTTTTTCCAGGGTCAGTTGTCCAAACTCAACAAAATGATTACCACTGCCGCTGGTTCCCAATTGACTCCAGGCCTTGTTCTTTAAACGTGATACAATGGGGCTGAAAGACCAGTCTTCGTCCATAACCTGGTGTTGGCGACGGTTTTTAAAAGTAGCGCCTATGCCAAAACTGGTTTCATTCAGCAAAGCTTTCTTCAAACGACCTGCCTGTTCATCCAGAGCTTTGACAGGTAAATCAAGAACGGTCATTTTCATGCGACAGGCGATATCAACCCCCACCGCATAAGGAATCACCGCATTTCTGGTAGCGAGCACCCCCCCTATCGGCAAGCCATATCCCACATGAGCGTCCGGCATCAAAGCCCCGGCTACCGAAATCGGAAGTTTGCAGGCATTTTCCATCTGTTCCAACGACTGGGGCTCGAAATCCGAACCCCACTGATAATAGGGCGCCGACTGTTCTCTGCCGTCATATCTTTCGCGGGCCTGTTTCACCGATATGAAAGATTCAGCCAAGGCACCAAAATGAATATCATTTAGATAGGCTTCGGGATTCTTCACCAGTAACCGTATCGTGGTACGCAGACTATGCTTGTTCATACCCGCTTGTGCCGCCCGGGAAAGCGACTCCAGCGTTTGTTCCATAAACCAGCCCCGCGGAATACCCAGCTTAACCAACTCTCTCTTTTTAATGATACTATTTGCCATGTTTTCACGTAAAATTATTTGAATGATATATATGAAATATTATTATACAATGTGCAGACAAACTCAAGCTTAGAAAAAGGAATCCAAAAAATGATTATTCATGACATCTCCCTGATCCTCGCCGAAGGAATGGTCACCTATCCCAGCGATGTACCCTTCCAGCGTACCCTGCAGCGTAACCTGATCCAGGGGGATTCCAGTAACGTGTCTGTAATTACCACTTCCGCTCACGTCGGTACCCATGTTGACTCCCCTAGGCATTATATCCGCGACGGATACGGGGTAGAACAGATTCCTCTCGAAAACCTCTATGGAGCCGTATTTGTCGCCGACTGCCGCAACGCTCCCTGCGTAACGGCGGATATGCTCAAAGATATCGTACCATCGGGAACGAAGAGACTTTTGCTCAAAACTGACAATTCTCAGTTGCTCCATGATAATCCCACCGCTCCCTTCCATAAAAATTTTGTCTATCTGGAGGCAAGCGGCGCCCGTTTTGCAGTTGAGCAAGGCATGACGATGGTTGGAATCGATTATCTCAGCATTGATAAATCAGGCCTGACCACCAAGGACAGTCACCATATATTACTGGAAAATAACATAACGATTATGGAAGGTATTGTCCTGGCCGAGATAGCACCGGGAGAATACTTTCTCGCCTGTGCCCCTTTAAAAATTGCCGAAGCGGACGGTGCTCCCTGCCGGGCTGTACTGATTGAGGGATTGAGGCCTTAGTCTTTATATCTACGTTGTAAAAATATATACCCATCACGATTGCATTTTCCCGTTTGGGCATGATATATACTGCTTACGATTGAATTTTCCCGTTTTCGCATTATGTATATACTTAACCAGAAAACAATTACATCTGGCCCTGCCAGGAATTTTCATACCCGATGGGTATATATTCTCAGCCACAAAACAATTACAGCGAGCCCGGCCAGGAATTCTCATACCCAATGGGTATATTCACCGCTTATCGCTTTTTTCAATTCGGTAAAGATTCTTTTCTGTGCGCAAAATCAGCAAGTTGCCTACCACTGCCGGCGAAGCCATAAATCCATCATCCAGCCGATTTAACGCCACTTTCTTATATTCCCGGCCCGGCTGAATCACAGTGGTTTTCCCCTTCATATTGAAAAAATAAATATGCCCATCCGCATAAATTGTGGAGGCCGCATAATTCCCCCCGATTCTCTTGCGCCATATCTTATGCCCCGTTTTCGCATCCAGGCAGGTCACCGCACTGTTATCGCTCACCATATATAGCAAACCATCCACCAGCACCGATGACGCTCTAATGGGTACATTCTTGTCGTATTGCCATACGATATGACTATCCGTCACATCACCTTTTCCACCCAGCCGCACCGCCAGTAATTTCTTTCCTCCAAAACAAGTGCAGACAAACACCATATCTTCATAAACCAAGGGGCGGGCCGTATTGGAAAAACCCTTAAAACGAATCTTCCATAGTTCCTGCCCCGAGAGAGGATCGTAACCCATCATTCCCTGGGCACAAAGACTGATCATCTCGGTCTTACCTTTAACATCCCACATAAACGGCGTGCAAAAAGCCTTCCGCACATCGGGATCGTACTTGGAATAATCAATAGAGCGATCCTTTTTCCATACCGTTTTACCTGTTTCTTTATTCAACGCCACCACAAACTGCACATCGGTACCGTCCATATGAAAAATCAGCAGATCACCATAAAGAACCGGCGAGGAACCAGGCCCCACCTTATGGTCGCAGTTGATATCTCTTCTTTCCCAGAGCTTTTCTCCGCTGGCGGTATCTATAGCGGCTGTCCCAAACGTACCGAAGTGCACATAAACTCTTCCCTGTTCCATCACCGGCGTGGGAGAAGCGTAGCTGTTTAATGAGTGTTTCTCCTGCGGGTTTTCCGTTTCAAAAATCTTGATATCGTGCTCAATCTTGCCCGTATCAAGATTCACACAAACCGCATACATCTTTTGGCCGTCTTTGGTAGCTGTCGTCATCCATATCTGCTTACCCCACACCACCGGTGAAGACCAACCCTGGCCATGAATGGCGGTTTTCCATGTGATATTCTTCGACTCACTCCATTGAACCGGTAATCCTTTCGCGTCAGAATGACCGTCACTGGTCGGACCACGAAACTCGGGCCATTTGTCCCCTCCCCATACAAAGCTGCCGGTTACAACGATAAAAAGGATAGCTAATTTGAAACGCATGAGGCAATCTCCAAGCAAATCCCCCACCATAAAATCCCTCATATATTCATCGCGATTGAGGTTTCCCATTTTCGTGTCATGTATTTACTTGCCAGTAAAACAATTACATTGGGCCCGGCCAGGAATTCTCATCCCCGATGGGTATATGTCGATATCTACCATACTTTTTTTTTCCAGAATATGCAATCATTCAATTTTATACTCTTCACGATTGAATTTTCCCGTTTTCATATGATGTATTTTCTCATCATAAAAACAATTACAGCTGGCCCTGTCAGGAATTCTCATACCCGATAGGGATATAGCCTTATTCCCCTCCCCCGGCACTATCGTTATTTTTGTAAAATTTGGCCAATCAACTTGACTTTTTGATTTATACCGGTATAATAGTACCAGATTGACTGTTTAGTGTCTTACCAATGGAATCTTACATAAATATGGTAAAAAAGCCTGGCAATGGAGCAAGAATCCATGGAAACCTATTTGGTTCCCGGCCTTGTCGGGTTAGGTATTGATTATGGCAAACATCCTCAAAATTTCCGAAGCCTGCTCATTGGGTATTCACACAATGGTTTTATTAGCCGCTTCACCCCAGGAGCAGTTTACCACCCACCAGATAGCCGCCACCTTGCTAGCCTCCGAATCTCATCTATCCAAGGTTCTCCAGCGTCTGGTGCGGGCGGACATGGTAAAATCTATCCGAGGCCCCAAAGGGGGTTTTACCATCATCAAATCTTCCGAAAAAGTAACTCTGCAGGAAATATTTGAACTTTTCGAAGGTCCGCTCACCGACACCCAATGCCTTTTAGAAAATACCGTCTGTCAAGGCGAAAGATGTGTTCTGGGAGATCTGCTGGAAAAGGTAAACCGGGAAACTCGAACCTATCTTGCCACGACCACTCTTACCGATTTGACTCATATTTTTACTCGGCAGAGCCTAAAACAAAAAGTATAAGGAATCAAAATTGATTAGGAACATTGTCAAAATTGATGAAGAAAAATGCGATGGCTGCGGTCTCTGTGTCAATGCCTGTGCCGAAGGAGCCATCGAAATTATCGACGGCAAAGCCAAACTGATTAGCGAAACCTATTGTGACGGCCTCGGTGCCTGTCTGGGTGAATGTCCGCAAAACGCCATCACCATCGAACAGCGTCAAGCCGATGCTTTCGATGAAGAGGCTACCGCTCAACATCTGGCCCAAACCAAAGCAGCACCACCGGAACTGCCCTGCGGCTGCCCCGGTAATTTATCCCGGCAATTAAATCCGAAAACCTCGCCTCAAGAAAATTCTCCGACAGAAACGTCACCCTCTCATTTACGCAATTGGCCCGTGCAATTAATGCTGGCCCCCACCCAAGCGACTTACTTTCAGCATGCCGACCTCTTACTGGTAGCCGATTGCGTGCCCTTTGCTTTCGCTGATTTCCATCGGAAATATCTGAAAGAAAAATCGGTGGTGATCGGCTGCCCTAAACTCGACGATGCCCAAATGTATATCGAAAAATTAACCGAAATCATTAAACACTCATCCCTGAAAAGTATAACCGTTTTGCACATGGAAGTACCCTGCTGTTCAGGATTAACGCGGATTGCACAGGAAGCCCTTGCCGCCGGCGGAAGTAAAATTCCCGCTCAAGATATCACCATAGGAGTTCAGGGAGATATAATCAGCCAGAAAAACCTGTAAGTGCGATTCCCGTTCCGGGACCTTCGCGGCGTTTCGTGTCGTACTTTTTCTGGCGTAACATCTTTACGCAACGGATCGACAGGTACAAAAATGTTAATTTCTTACTCGAAAGGAGACTTATATTATGAGTATGTTTTGTTATCAATGCGAGCAGACCGCCCAGGGGACCAGCTGCACCACTCACGGGGTATGTGGAAAAAACCCAGATACATCAGCGCTTCAGGACCTGTTAATATACCAGGCTATGGGAATAGCTCAATACGCCCACAGAGCCAGTGGACAAGGCAAATCTGATCCTGAAATCGACAACTTTATTATCCAGGCCCTTTTCACGTCCGTAACTAATGTTAATTTCGATCCTGCTCGCATAGCTGCTCTCATTCGCCGGGGGGCTGCTATTCGCGACCGAGCCCGCAATCTTTACGAACAAACACTTACCTCCCCAGACAGAGAATCCGAAAAACTCTCCCCCGCCGCGTCTTTTCAGCCGGCGGATGAATTATCCACGCTGATTGAACAAGGCCAGGCACAAATCATTTCTCAAAGGCTAAACCGGCAAGGCCCTGATGTGACAGGCCTGCAAGAACTGGTCCTTTACGGACTGAAAGGAGCCGCTGCTTATGCCGATCATGCTCAAATACTGGGAGTCCGCGACGACGCCGTCAATAACGGATTCAGCGAAATGCTGGACTACCTTGCCGGCAATCCCGAAGATGCGGCCGGGCTCACCGCCGCCGCTCTGAAAGTCGGCGAGTTGAACCTAAAAGTCATGGAATTGCTCGACAAGGCCAACACAGAAAGCTACGGCCACCCCGAACCCACCACCGTTCGCGTCACTCCCGTCAAAGGCAAAGCTATTCTTGTTTCCGGTCACGACCTTAAAGACCTCGAAGAACTGCTCATCCAAACCGAAGGCAAAGGCGTCAATGTCTATACCCACGGCGAAATGCTACCCTGCCTGGCCTATCCGAAGTTAAAACAATACCGCCATCTCGTGGGCAACTATGGCGGCGCCTGGCAGGACCAGCGCAAGGAATTTGACGCATTCCCCGGCGCGATTCTCATGACCACCAACTGCATCCAAAAACCAAAAAACAGTTATCAAACCAGAATTTTCACTACCGGCCTGGTTGCCTGGCCCGATGTGGTTCACATTGCCGACAAAGATTTCACTCCCGTTATTGACGCCGCTCTGGCCGCCGAAGGCTTTACCGAGGACGCTCCCGAAAAAACCATTGTCATCGGCTTTGCCCGCAATACCGTCATGGGCGTTGCCGACAAGGTAATCCAGGCGGTCAAAGATGGGGCAATCAAACACTTTTTCCTCATCGGGGGCTGTGACGGTGCCAAACCGGGACGTAATTATTACACCGAATTCGCCGAACAGGTCCCTGAAGACTGCGTGATTTTGACCCTGGCTTGCGGAAAATACCGTTTTAACAAACTTGATTTCGGTGACATCGGCGGCATTCCCCGACTTTTGGATATCGGGCAATGCAACGACGCTTATTCCGCTATCCAAATCGCGGTCGCTTTGGCCGGGGCTTTTGAAACTGACGTGAACAGCTTACCTTTATCAATGATTCTTTCCTGGTATGAACAGAAAGCCGTTGCGATTCTGCTTACCTTACTGCATCTGGGTATCAGAAATATACGCATCGGGCCTTCTCTGCCGGCTTTTGTCAGCCCGGCGGTATTGCAGGTGCTCGTGGACAATTTTAATATCATGCCTATTAGCACCGCTCAGGAAGATCTCGAAGCAATCCTGGCAAACTAAGATTTGTCTTTTATAATCATCGCGTACGAGTTCTTCTTTTCTTGAGAAAACTCATACCCTTACTTTTTGGTGCCGGCTTTGAGGGCGACCGTGATCGAAAAGTAAGGTAGGCAGACTGCGCACCAGCCCGGCTGCGTGATAGAGACTCTCCACCTCTCCCCGGCAGTTATACCAGCACTTCTGGCATCGGTTGCCCTGCGCCCGTCCTTTCAGGCGGCACCCAATGGTGGTTATATCATCCCGGTACAAATTCGCCACCGGACGAACCCGTTCCTCCACACATATCGCGATGTCTCCGGTACTGTCGATATTAAAAAATGCCCTCCCCGCCGCACAATTCGGTACTCCACCGTTTAATGCCTCATCGAACAATCCCAGAAAGGACGGATTACTGAGAAAATTATGATACTTCCGTCGTAAATCGAGCAGGTAGGAACTCACGCTGAATTGATCCCTGTTAACAAATCGACTACTGCCGGTTTTCAGAACACAATAAGGCTGTACCATAAAATAAGCGTCATGTTCCGCTGCCAACTGAATCAGCGGCTCCATTTCCTCCAGGTTATCGTGCAACAGAACCGCCATTAAATTGACTCGCTGCCACGGAAATCGTCGGGCTCTGGAAAACATCTCCAACGCCCGGACAGCCCGCTCGTAGGCACCGGGCATCCCCCGTCTGCGGTCATGACGGTCGGCATCACGATAATCGATACTGATCGAAACTCCCCACAAACCGGCAACAAAAAGATCGTTCGCTAACTGTTCGTCGGCTCCATAACCATTGGTGGTGATAAAAGGAAAATGCCATCGCCCCACCGCCTTGACAATCTCCACCAGATCCTCCCGCAACAAAGGCTCCCCCCCTGCCAGCGAAATAAGCAGCGATCCCCATTTCGCCAGTTTTTTCGCGCCCGCTTCAAACTGCCCTACCGTCTGCTCCGGAAGTTTCCCCATCTCGTCCCGCCAATAGTGACAAAAACCACAGCGAAAGTTACATCGGTACGTCACCTGCCACGCGCACCACAACGGATGCCTGCCCAGGCGGCACCGCAACAAACGCCATTTTTTACTTTCAGAATCAATCATGAGCCAACATGGTAATTTATCCTGTTCGAAAAGTCGAAGGGAATTTTATATCCAGAGATAAAGATGTATCACCCCTTTTTTCCTTTTGTTAACTTTCGCAGTTTTTGCCGTTAGAATTTATTATCAACAGGGCCTTGCGAGCAACAGGTAAAATTTAGTAACTTTCGGAAAATGTCTCGAAACTGCTAAAAAGAGACAAATTCATTACTAAGGCCCTGTCAATACGTTGCGTTAAAATATCACACCGAAAAAAATGCGAAAACGCACAGGATCGTATCGCCATAATATTTTGGGACATCCTGTCGGCCTCGATTAGATGAATTTTGAATACATCTTGACAACCCTGGATTGTAACGGTAATAATATCAATCAGTTGGTCCAAATATTTTTACGGAAAGGCTTCATCTGTAAGTGAAAATTCAACTGCAAACTATGGAGAAATGATCGATGGAAACAGTATCCTGTTTGTTCATGCCAATTTTTGCCATTGTGGGATTAGGCCTATCGATCCTCTGGATTTGGATGCTCATTGACTGTTTAACTAATGAATCCTCCGAGTTAACTTTCGCAGTTTTAACCGTTAGAATTTTCCATCCACAGGGCCTTTAGAGCTACAGGTGAATTTTATTGACTTTCGAAAAATATCTCGA